>Ga0207797_1003478_pt1 | contig 10429 bp, 6 predicted proteins | sample PRCRCaboRojoPR_6_FD_187275 | JGI IMG/M metagenome (GOLD analysis project Ga0207797, IMG submission 187275) | Marine sediment microbial community from Cabo Rojo, Puerto Rico - PR CR 10% Liquid 1 (SPAdes) | ecosystem: Environmental > Aquatic > Marine > Coastal > Sediment | place: Cabo Rojo, Puerto... | reverse complement strand
CTCGTGGTCGAACGAACTGAGGATCACCACCTCGGTTCCAGGCAGGTGCTTCACAATGTACTTCGTAGCCTGGATGCCATTCACCTCCGGCATCTGCACGTCGATCAGCACCACGTCGGGCTGCAACGCTTCGGCCAGGTTGACGGCCTGACGTCCATCAACCGCACACCCAATAACCTCGAACTCATCCGTCGATTCGAGCATGACCTCAAGCCCCTCGCGTACGACGAGGTGATCATCAGCAATGAGCACTCTGATTTTGTCCATATCTATCCCCGAATCCTCCACACAGCCAGGGAGCAACACGCGAGTTTGACGTCCCTATTGTACTACGAACCTCTCTGAGCGCAATTGCGCCTAGGGACTATGTCCGGGGGTATACGTTGAACCCGCTGGTCTCCCTCTTGAGCGTCGGCGGTGAGCTGAGCCGCGATCGAACCTCCAAAGCAGCCAAGAACACGGTGGAAAGGCAGATAGACGCTTAGCGTCTGAGCGCGCACGTCCGCACCTATCTCTTCACATCGAAAACTCCTTGGCACCATCCACAGAACGACTATGCAGAACCAGAGACTCCCAAAACGGTCTCCATCGAGGTCGCCTCTACAGAACCATTAACGGGAATCACTTGACACCCTGGGGCAGACCTTGGTACCAACGAGGAGTGTGACGTCCGTCATTGGCAGACAGCCAGCACATGGCTATACTTTGATTATAGATAAACAAAGGAACCGACCATGGTATACATCCTGATACTGGCCCACTTACTCGGCGATTATCTCCTCCAAACTCAGCGCATCGTCCGCTGGAAGAGCCGCTCCCTGGTCGGCGTCCTCGCCCACGGTGGGATCGTCACAGTCACCACTCTCTTCTGCGCCACGCTGATCGACGCGAAATTCTGGCCCTATGCGCTACTGATCGGCATGACCCATACCGTGATCGACGTTGCGCGCGCCCGCTACCTCCACCCGGTCTCCTCAAACGAAGAGCTGCTCTGGTATCTGGCCGATCAGGCAGCTCATCTGACCGTCATCATCTTGATCACCACGTGGAGCGGCCAATCGCTCTGGCGCGCATCGAGCGTCTACTTTGGCGAGCTAACCGCCTCCCGGGGCCTATTGGCTTACGTGCTCGGCTATCTCCTGTTGACCACACCCGCTTGGGTCCTCTTGCGCTTCATCGTGCGCGGTTTCTGGGGCCCCCAGGAAGCTCCACAGTTGAACCAGGGCGAAAAATACGGCCCGATCCTGGAGCGGCTGTTGATCACAACAAGTGTACTGCTAGGGCAAACTTATCTGCTCCCTCTGATCCTGATCCCACGGCGGCTGAAGCCCGTTCGGCTCCAAGAAGGCGATACGGTCGCTCTGCTCCTTCGACAGAATGATAGCGCCATCGAAACGGTCCTCAGTACCTTGCTGGCCGTCGGAATCGGCCTGGGGCTAAGGCTCATCGCCGTGCGCGGCATCTTCTAGGCAAAGCCAGGTCGCCAGACGCAACAGGCGCCAGAAGGTCATTTGACGAATGAACCCAAGACGACTACAATGGATTGACAACGAGAAAACACCCCGCTCATCACGAAGTGAGAAACTGATGCCCGACTTGGCGCAACGCATTGAGCAACTGAAGTCACTGACCCTCACCCGCCATATCGGACCAGAGGCTCTTCAGTATCTGGCTCGCCAGGCCCAGCCCAGATCCTTTCAGGCCAATGAGATCATCTATCATCAAGGCGACCCCGGCACCACGTGTCACATCCTCCTACGGGGCAAGGTCCGCGTCTACGTCTCCACCATCGACGGACAGGAACTCTCGGTCAACATCCTGGGACGGGGGGAGATCGTCGGCGAGATGGCGCTTTTTGAGGACCTGCCCCGCTCAGCGACCGTGGAGGCGATGGGGCCCACCCAGACCCTGGAGCTCTACCGCGAGACGCTGATCGCCAGTCTCAAGCAGTATCCAGACCTAGCGCTGGCGCTCCTGCGCGCGCTAAGCTCTCGGCTCCGTCACGCCACCAAGGAGGCCGAGGGCCTGGCCTCTCTCACGGTGGTCGAACGGCTCCAGCGCCAACTCCAACAACTGGCCGACTTGACCGGCCACCCCGTCTCCGATGGCACACGCATCACCGTCCCGCTGACCCAGCAGGAGTTGGCCACTCTGGTTGGAACGAGCCGAGAGAGCGTCAATCGTGCGCTGGCTCAACTCCGGAGGAAGAAAAAGATCCGCCTGGATCGGGGATGGATCGTGCTACTGGGCTCAGACGGAGGGGCCTAATTGGGCCCGCGCCCCTAGAGCGCCGCGGGCAACCAGGCCGTGAACGTCGATCCTTCTCCCAGCTCGCTATCCACCGTCACGCGTCCGCCGTGCAGCGCGACGATCTCCTGAACGATCGCCAACCCCAGCCCGGTGCCCGGCATCTGCAACCGTTGTGGCCGCTCGCCGCGAAAGAACCGCTCGAAAACGTGGGGCAGCTCGTTCTCCGGTATGCCCATCCCCGTATCGGCGACCACGATCTGCCCCCATAGTCGCTCATCGACCGCGCACTGAACGGTGGAGATAGAAACCTGCCCCCCCGCTGACGTGTAGTTGATCGCGTTTTCCAACAAGTTGCTGATCACCTGCCGCATCCGATCCACGTCGACCCGAACCGTCGTGTCGGCATCGGCCGGGGAGAAGATCAGGTCCATCCCCTTACTCTGAGCTAGCTCCGCGTGGCCTTCGACTGAGCCCTGGACCAGTTGATTGAGCGAATGGGCCTTTAACTCCAACTCCATCCGGCCGGCATCGATGCGCGAGATCTGGAGGATGTCCTCCACCAGGGACGCCTGCCGATCCGCCTCTTCCTTCAGCCCTTGGAGGTATTCCGCCTGTTTTTCCGGCGGCGAGCGCTGCATCAGCTCGGCATAGAGCTTGATCGTAGTCACTGGCGTTCGCAGCTCGTGGGAGACGTTAGAGACGAACCGCGACTTCATTCGATCCAGCGTCTTGAGATGGGTCACGTCGTGGACAGCAACCACGAACGTCGCCTCCCCCACCCCCGGCTCCGTGATGGGCGATCCCACCAGTTCCAGGTCGAGTCCCGTCAACTCCAGCACGAGGCTGGACCGCTCTTCCCGCCGGTGGACCAACATCCAGACTGCGTCCTGAAGTTTCATCACGTCCTCTGGCGGCAAGGCCCGCTTCAGCCAATCATCGGCCACCGGGTTGGTCTGCACGATCTCGCCTTGCGCGTTGGCCACGATGATCCCATCCGACGAGCTTTCCAGTGTAGCCTGCAACTGGGCATACTGAGCCTCCAGTTGTGCCGTCCGCTCTTCTACCCGGTCCTCCAGTTGGTGGGCATAGGCCTTCAGCTCACGATGGAGTTTCGCATTCTCGATGGCGATGGCTGCTTGGGCGCTGATCGCCAGCGCCAAATTCACCTGCTCGGTATCGAACTCGTACCCCTCCGTCTGATGGTCGAGCACGATCACACCGATCACCTCGTCCCGACTGGTGATCGGGACGAACATCAGACTCTCCAATCCAAAGGTCTCCACCCACTCATCGGGTAAGGTGGATGCAGACGCGTCCGATATGAAAACCAGCTGGCGCTGCTTCACGGCCTTTCGGGCTGCCACGACCTTGTCGACCGAGAGAGGTTGGCTGATCGCCTTGAAGTAATACCACAGCCCCGGTTGGGGCTTTCCGGAGGCAAACTGAGACATCGTCGGAACCAGCCGCTTCTCGGCCTCATCCAGCAGAAGGACCGTGCACCGATCCACCTGACAGGCCTTGGCCGCCCGCCAGGTCATCTCCTTGAGGATGTGATTCAGGTCCAGTGTGGAGTTGATGGCGCTGGCGATCTGAAGCAAGAGACTGGCCTCTTCGATCCGCCGACGCTGCTCGGCATAGAGCTGAGCATTCTCAATCGCTGTAGCGATGTGACTGGCGAAGATCTCCAGCCGGTGAGCATCATCTGGCCCGAACCATCCCGGCTCGGCGCTATCGACGCTAAGGAAGCCGACCAGCTCATCCTCCACCCGAATCGGCGCGCCCACGTAGGAGCGGATCCACTCCCGGTTCTCCCGCGAGACCCAATCCCTCGCCGATAGGGTATCTGGCACGACGACCGATTCGCCCGTCTGGAACATCGTCATCAGGCTCTTATATCGCGAGATAGGAAAGGTCGCCCCGGAGACAGTTCCGCCCAGGGCTTCATACCCCCGCCAGCGCGCCATGCGCGCCATCCCCTCCTCGACCAGCATAACGTTGAACGCATCGCCGCTGACTACCCGCGCCACCTGATCGAGAATCCGATCCAGCACCTGATCCAGTTCCAACGTACTGTTGACGACAGCCGCCACCTCGGTCAGCGCATCGGACAGCTCACGCTGGGCCCGCTCCGATTGGAAGAGCCGGCTGTTCTCCATGGCAATCGCCGCCTGAGCAGCGAAAACCTCCGCCAGCCGGGCGTGATTTTCGGTGTAAAACCCCGGCTCAGACTTATCCAGCGCGATCATGCCGATCAGTCGTTCGCCGACCAACATCGGCACCCCGAGCCACGAGTGGATCTCGGCCTCACAGTGCGGGCTGCGTCGAAACTCCTCGTACGTTGAGAAGGCATCGTCGACGATGAAGGGCGCCCGGCGACGGACCACCTCTCGGTTGGGGCTCTCTTCTCGACTTAGCCTGAAGGTCAGGCCCAACAGGTCCTCCAAGTTCGGAAACCCGCGTCCACCGACGATCTCCAGGGTGTCCTCGCGCAGGAGTTGTACCGAGGCCGTATCGTAAGGAACTACCTTCTGAAGTTGAGCCAGGATACGCTCCACCACCTGATCTCGCTCCAGCGTCTTGGCCATCGCCAGCGCCGCCCCGCGGAGCATCTCCTGCTCCAGGCTCCGCCGCCGCGCCTCTTGATAGAGTCGCGCGTTCTGGATCGCCACCGCCGCCACGTTGGCCACCGCCGAAAGCGTCACCACGTCCTCCGGACCGTAGCCCGATCGGCGCGTGCTCTCAAGCTGCAGTAGACCGATCGTCTCCCCCTCGACCTGCATCGGCACCAGGAGGATCGAGTTGGCAGGGTCGGCGGAGCCCTTGCTATCGGCCGGCGGTCCCTCACTCAGATCCTCGCTGAGGACCACGGCGCCCGAATCTCCGGCGACGGAGATCGGGTTACCGCTATGGATCGCCCGCGCCTGGACCGTCTGCATCCGGCCGTCGAGCGGAACTGGCGAGAGGTCATCGGTCTCCTGAATGGAGCCCGCTCTCACCAGATATCGCACCCTCAGCTGACGCGTGGGCCGATGGTAGGAGTAGAAGACGAAAGCGTCACTCTCAGTCAGCCGACAGACGTGTTCGTAGACGATGCGGTACATCCGGTCGAGGTCTCTCGACTCGCCCAACGTCAGGGCCAGCCGGTTGATCACGATCTGTAGATCCAGCAGACGCTGCATCTGCCGCTTGGCTCGCTCCTGCCCAGTGATGTCGCGGACGACGGAGATCACCCTTTCCGCTTCGCCCTCTCGCCCACTCATCGGACAGCTGCAGCACTCAAACCATCGCTCCTCATCTGAAATGCTCAGCCGATAGCGGAACGTCTCCCTCTGCCCTGTGTCCAGGACCCGACCAACGTGAGTCCTGAAGCGAACCGCCTCCTCGGGAGAAAAGATCTCATCACAGGCCTTGCCCAGGACCTCATCCGGGGAGATGCAGAAGGTCTCATCGCCGGCGGCTCGCACGTCTAGCACCCGGCCCTCGCGGTTCAGGACCAAGACGATCTCCTCGGTCACCGCCAGGTAGGCCTCGTACAACGTCTCCTCTGGGAGCTCAAGCGGCTGCCGCAATCGATCCACCGTGGAGTTTCCCTCCTCCATAGGCGCGCCACCCCTCCCGCCGTCGCTACTCGCCATGACCACCCGCCCCTCCGCAGGAGCGGTACGCTCGCCGCCCGACGAGTCCCAGCACCCCGGCCAGAAGCATCTCTCCGACGGTCACGACCACAATCAGAACCGCCGCGTCGATCCAGAACTGCGTGGGGAAGAGACGAATCAGCGTATCCGATGCGGCAAAAAGCCACGTATCACCTTCAAAGAAGAGCGCGTGGAACGCCGAGAAGAACTGCCACCAGTCGATCAACATGAACGTGCCCAGCGCCACTAGGAGGGCGAGCGTGAGAAGCGCGCCCTGATAGAGCGCCCGAAACGCCTCCTGACGCGTCGACCGACGCCAAGCCAACCCGGCCAGCCCGACCGTCACAACGCCGATGCTCACCCACCCCACCCCGTCCATGCCACGATAGACCGCCTGCACGTCGGCCATGTGCTCCAACTCGCGCTGATCAAACGCCGGCTCGCCATTCGGGAGTCGCAACGCTGCCAGAAACGATAGGTCCCGCGGCTCAACCAGGTACTCCACGCACGCTTCGGCCAACTCGAGCCGCTCGGATTGAGAGAACCCCCCTGGGTCTGAGGGGAAGCCGGGCCGATTGTACTCCCAGCGGACGAACCAAGCCCCTGTGACGATCCAGACGCTGACCACGACCAGCACCACCGGGAGCGCGCAGGTAACAGCGATTCGCCCGATCTTCGGCCAGGTGTCTCGTCTCATCGCGCTCTCCAGCCCCTCTCAGGTACCTCCATCAATTCCACACCGCCTCAAACAAGAAGCCCAGCGCCACCGCATTGGTCATCAGCTCCACCGGAGCTTGGTCATCGGTGAAGATGATCTGGCTGGGCTCGACGGAGCAAAGGTGAGCCAACGCATCCACCGCGGTCGCGTGGAGAAACTCGTATTCCTCTAGCTCTCGCAGATTCGCCCGCAAATTGTCGCTCTCGCTTTCCTGCACGGTCGCCACCACGATGGCGTTGAGGCTGTTGGGCACGTCAATCACGTGGGCCGCAGGAAAGACCTGCTCCAGCGTGGCCACCATCGCCCGCACCAGCCGATAGTCGTCTGGCGTGCGTCCCACGTTGATCACCACCACCCCGTCGTCGGTCAGGTGCGCGCGAACTTGTTGGAAGAACTCCACCGTCGTCAGATGGGGCGGGATGTAGGGCAGCCGATAGGCGTCGATGCCCACCAGGCTGTATCGACGGTCGGAGTGGGTCAGCCCGTATCGCCCGTCGGCCACAGTCACGTTCAGATTCGGCTGATCCATCGCGAAGTACTCGCGACCGACCGCCACGATCGCCGGATCGATCTCGATGCCGTCGATCGGCACGGGGCCATAAGCCGCCGTGAACTGGCGCGCCATCGTCCCCGCCGCCAACCCAATCAGCGCCACCCGCTCCACGCGCTCGGGCGAATAGGGCGGCGGGTTGAAGTAGGGCGCGATAGCGAAGTAATCCCACGGCCCGCCGGTCTCAAGCGCTCCCGGACAATAGACGGAATGAATCCCCTGGCCTTCATTCAGCAGCAGGTAGCGACACCTACCTCGCTCCACCACCTGGATGTAGTTGTAGGCCGACTCCGTCTCGTAGATCACGCCCTCGGCCGCCTTGATCGGCTCACCACGCAGCAGCAGGGCCAGCAGCACGATCACCACGGGCATCCAGAAGTAGAGCGCAAACCGCCGCGTGTCGCGGAGCAAGAGCCCCAGCAAGGCCACCCCCATCAAGAGGAATGAGATGCCGACAAACGTGTTGCGCGTGCCGATCAGGGGAATCAACAGAAGGTCGGGCAAGAAGCTGCCCAGGAAGCTCCCCACCGTGGAGATGGCATAGACTCGCCCCGCTGTCTTGCCCGTCGAGCGGAGATCATCGATCGCCAGTCGGATCACAAACGGCGAAACGCAACCCAATAACGTGACCGGTAAGCTAAAGAGGAGCAACACCGCAATAAACGATCCGGCCAGGGCCGTCAGATTGAAGGTGCCCAGCCCGACGTCCGCCCAGGCCAGCACAGGGTGAGCCAAGAAGGGAACCAGTCCGATGAAGAAGGCCGCCCAGGCCACGATCTGGTAGAGCGTGGTTCGCTCCGGCGACCGGTCAGCCCACCGCCCACCCACGAAGTTGCCCACCGTCAAGTAGAGGAGAATCAGACCGATGATGGCTGCCCAGACCAGGTTCGCCGTGCCGAAGTATGGTCGCAAGAGACTCGACGCGGCCATCTCGACCGCCAGCGAGGCGACGCCCCCCACGAAGGCCGTGATGTAAAGATACGGTTGTTCCAATCGCATAGGCCGATTATACTGCCTTTGAACACACAAGCCAACTGCCGAAAAAATGGGATATTCGAAGCAAGTCGAATCCAAAATGTACTCAGGGCCAATCAATATCCCCGAAGCGAAGGTAAGACGTTCGCCTGAGATTTGCCGGGGACACGTCCAACGACGAGCCTCTAGAGGTCCTCACAACTGCTACGAACGCCCAAGGGGCAGCGCCGTCGCGAATGCCCCAGACCGGACCAGCCGTCAAATAAGAAGCGGGTGCCACCTGGGCCCCGCGCTACGATCCGTCCGTGGTCAACCGGCTGTTCAGATCATTCTGACGACTGTGCGCGCGTCCGCCCAGAAGTCTTCCAGATTGTAATAAGCACGCATCTCCGAGCTGAAGACATGGACCACGACGTAGCCCATATCCACCACCACCCATCCCGTCTCCGGCTCCCCTTCAACCCGGGCAGATTTCACGTCGAACGCCTGCTTGGCCTCTTGACGAACCACATTGACGATAGCTTTCGCCTGGCGCTCGCTATTCACACTGGCGATCACGAAGTAGTCGGCCAGTATCGAGAACTCCCGAATGTCCAGCAGCAGGATATCCTCGCCTTTCCGATCCGCGATCACGTCAACGAGCCGACGAGCCAATGATAATGAATCCAGATCGCACCTCCTGTCAAGCCCTAAACCAGCTCCGCCTCTTCCTCGTCGAACTTCAACGAAACAACCTGAGAGACACCATCCGCACCCATTGAGACCCCGTACACAGTGTCGGCGGACTCCACCGTGCCGCGATTGTGAGTGATGATAATGAACTGCGTCTGTTGCGATAGCTCCTCCAGCAACGTGCGGAAGCGACCGACGTTCGCCTCGTCCAGCATAGCATCCACCTCGTCGAGCACGCAGAAGGGTGCCGGGCTGATGCGCAGCAGCGAAAAGAGGAGTGCCACCGCCGTCAGCGAGCGCTCACCACCAGAAAGGAGCGCCAGCCGTTGGGCGCGCTTCCCGGGCGGATGAGCCACGATCTCCACCCCGGTCTCCATCAGATCGTCCGGTTCGGTCAGTTGGAGCCGAGCACTCCCGCCGTTGAAGAGTAACGTGAACGTCTCAGAAAATTCCTCCGCCACCGCATCGAAGGTCTCCTTGAAGGCCGCCTCCATCAACTCATCTAGCTCCGCCACGACCTCGCGCAACTGCTCCGAGGCCGATTCCAGATCTGCCGACTGCTCGGTCAAGAACTCATACCGTTCCTTGACCTCTTCATAGTCCTCGGGTGCGCCGGGGTTGACCCCACCCAGGCGGCGCAGACGGGCCTTCAGACGTTTGATTTCGTCCTCCAGCCCCTCCGGCAGGGTCTCGACCACAGGAAGCGCGGAGACCATCGGGTGGAGCGGCAACGGCGACTGCGCCGTGATGTCGTCGGCCAGTTCGAGCTCCACCATGCCCAGGTCCTCTTCGATCCGCTCGGCCAGCAGCGTCAGCTCATCCTTCCGTCGATCGACCACCAGTTGAGCCCGGCCATGGCGCGCCTCCACGTCCCGCACGCGATCGCGGGCGCGACGGATCGCTTTCTCCACCTCGCTCTGCTCCTCCGTCAGACCGGCCAGCGTCTCCTCCGCCGGCTGGATGCGTTGGCCCGTCGCTCGCAGGCGCTCCTGCAGACGCGCCGATTCCTGCCGCAGCCGCCCGGCCCGCGCCACCACCCCGTCGTGCTCAGACTGAAGATCCGCGGCTCGCTCTCGCCGGGCCTCGATCTGCGTCTCCAGGCGGTCGAGGAGCGCTCGCTCGCGCGCCAGGGCCTCCTGGTGGCGGCGCAACGTCTCTTCGGCCACGGCGACGCGCGTGCGCGCTTCGCCCAACACCTCGCGCTCGAACCGGGTCCCTTCTTCGGCGGCCTCGGCCACCTCTCGCGAGGCGGCCTCCAGCGCCCGTTCCAGCGCCTCAATCCGTTCCGTCTGTTCCTGCTGGCGCGCCTCGATCCGTTCGCAATCCCGCTCGGCCCGCTCGACGCGCGCGACCAACGCCTGGCGCACTTGGTCGATCTCGATCCTCACGCCCACATCCGCCGCGGCGGTAGATAGCGCCCGACGTTCGGCCGCCATCCCCTCCGGCTGACCGACGATCTCCACATACTCGGCCTCCAGCCCGGCGGCCTGCCGGCGCAAGGCCGTCGCCTGATCTCGAACGTCTTCCAGGGCCGAGCGCTCCCGCTGGAGCGTCTCCTGCTGATTGCGCAACGTCTCCTCGGTGACAGCCAGCTCGGTACGCGCCTGACCCAGCCGCTCTTGGGCTTCA
>Ga0207797_1003477_pt1 | contig 10429 bp, 11 predicted proteins | sample PRCRCaboRojoPR_6_FD_187275 | JGI IMG/M metagenome (GOLD analysis project Ga0207797, IMG submission 187275) | Marine sediment microbial community from Cabo Rojo, Puerto Rico - PR CR 10% Liquid 1 (SPAdes) | ecosystem: Environmental > Aquatic > Marine > Coastal > Sediment | place: Cabo Rojo, Puerto... | reverse complement strand
CGTATTCAGCCTGCAGGTGAGCAGTGGTGAATCCGATTCCGACTAACGCCCTCAAGACCGATGCCGAGCGGCAGCTCATCAAGCATTTCCGCGACATGGGCGAGGCCGACCAGCGCACGCTTCTGGATTTCGCCGAATTCCTGGCCCAGCGTAGCGAGCCCGAGACGCAGGAGCCGGTCCCGGCGCCGGAGCCGATCCCGCGGCCCGAAGAAGAGAGCGTGGTGCGCGCCGTCAAGCGCCTGTCCAGGACCTATCACATGCTGGACAAATCCAAGATGCTCAACGAGACGTCGTCGCTCGTGGCCCAGCACGTCATGCAGGGGCGCCCCGCCCAGGAGGTGATCGACGAGCTCGAGTACGTCTTCGAGCGTCACTATCGGCGGCTCACTGGCGACGACGAATGATCCGTGTCCTCAGGGAGTGGTATGAACGCCACTTCACGGATCCCCAGGTGGTCCTGCTGGCACTACTGCTGCTGGCGGGCTTCGCGGTGGTGGTGGTGGCCGGGAACACCCTGGCACCGGTCCTTGCCGCTATCGTCATCGCCTACCTCCTGGACGGCTCCGTCGAGTTCCTGAGGCGTCTCAGGATCCCACGCTTTGCGGCGGTCGTCATTGTCTTCTCGGTCTTCCTGGCCATGCTGCTGCTCGTCCTGCTGGGTCTGATCCCGTTGCTGTCCCAGCAGGTAACCCAGTTCTTCCGGGAGCTCCCGAATATGCTCGCGGCGGGACAGGAGCTGCTCATGCGCCTGCCGGAGCACTACCCGCAGTTCATCACGGAGAAGCAGGTGCAGGAGCTGATCAACGGGATCCGGGTTGAGCTCGCCGCCTTCGGCCAGCGGGTCCTCAGCATCTCTCTGTCCTCCGTCCCTGGCCTGATCGCCCTGCTGGTCTACGTCATCCTGGTGCCGCTGCTGGTGTTCTTCTTCCTCAAGGACAAGATGCTGATCATCCGCTGGTTCCAGGGGTTCCTGCCCAAGGAGCGGGGTCTTGCTGACGAGGTCTGGATGGAGGTCAACAGCAAGATCGCCAGCTACGTGCGGGGCAAATTCCTGGAGATCCTCATCGTCTGGTCGGTTAGCTATCTGACCTTCATGTTCTTCGGCCTGCAGTACGCGATCCTGCTGTCATTCCTGGTCGGGGTCTCGGTCATCATCCCCTATGTGGGTGCGGCAGTGGCCACCATCCCGATCGCCTTTATTGCCTACTTCCAGTGGGGTACCAGCCAGGAGCTGGTGTGGGTGCTGATCGCCTATCTCGTTATCCAGTTCCTGGATGGCAACCTCCTGGTGCCCCTGCTGTTCTCGGAGGTGGTGAATCTGCATCCGGTCGCCATCATCGTCGCGGTGCTGATCTTTGGCGCGCTGTGGGGGCTTTGGGGGGTCTTCTTCGCTATCCCGCTGGCCACGCTGGTGCACGCCGTGCTCAATGCGTGGCCTCACAAGCCGCGGCCTGGCGAGGGCACCGCCGACCAGGCCCCGCATGACGAGTCTGTACCTGCCTGAGGCCGGTCAGAGGATCTCGGAGGCGTAGTCCGCGAGCCGGGAGCGCTCGCCGCGGCGCAGCGTGACATGGCCGCTGTGAGGCCAGCCCCGGAAGCGGTCGACCACGTAGGTCAGCCCGGAGGTGGTCTCGGTCAGATAGGGGGTGTCGATCTGCGCAATGTTGCCCAGGCAGACGAGCTTGCTGCCGGGGCCCGCCCGCGTGATCAGCGTCTTCATCTGCTTGGAGGTGAGGTTCTGGGCCTCATCCAGGATGATGAAACGCTGCAGAAAGGTGCGCCCGCGCATGAAGTTGGTGGAGCGGACCTTGATGCGGCTGCTCAGCAGGTCATGGGTGGCGGCGCGACCCCAATCGCCGCCGATCTCCGACTTGGTCAAGACCTCCAGGTTGTCCATCAGCGCGCCCATCCAGGGCGTCATCTTCTCCTCCTCCGTACCCGGCAAGAAACCGATGTCCTCGCCGACGGGGACTGTGACGCGGGTCATGATGATCTCCCGGTAGAGGTTCTCCTCCAATGTCTGGGTCAGGGCTGCCGCCAGGGTCAGCAGTGTCTTGCCGGTACCGGCCGGGCCCAGGAGGGTCACGAAGTCGATCTCCGGGTTCATCAGGACGTTCAGGGCAGCATTCTGTTCCACGTTGCGCGCACTGATACCCCATACGCTATGCCGATGACCGGCATAATCGGTGGCCATCTCGAGCGTAGCCTGCTGGCCATCGATAGCGGCTACGCGGGCCTGCATGTGGGGCTCGTCGACCTTGTACAGGTATTGGTTGGGATACCAATGCGCCAGCAACGGGCCCGTCACGCGGTAGTAGGTATGGCCATCTTCCTGCCACGAGGCCATATCCCGACTGTGCGTCTCCCAGAAGTCGGCCGGGAGCTCGGTAAGGCCGGTGTACAGGAGGTTGGCGTCGTCAAGGACCTGATCGCTGTGGTAGTCCTCTGCACGGATCCCGACCACCGCCGCCTTGATGCGCAGATTGATGTCCTTGGATACCAGCGTAATGTCGGCATCCGGCAGCTGCTGCTGCAGCGCCAGGGCGGTGGCAAGGATGCTGTTATCCGCGCTGTAGCCGGGCAGGCTCACCGGCAGCTCTGTTGCAAGGGCCTCGGTCTGGAAGAAGATCTTGCCGCTGGGCGCCATGCCGAAGCTGTCGCTTCCCAGTGAGGGCAGCGGCAGCCCCCGGGCAATGGCATCATGGCTCGCCGCCGAGATCATCTCGTCGATGAACCGGCTGACCTGGCGTACGTTGCGAGCAACCTCCGAGACCCCTTTCTTGCTGCGGTCAAGCTCTTCCAGGACCACCATGGGGAGGAAGATGTCGTGCTCCTGGAAGCGGAACAGCGACGCGGGGTCATGCATCAGGACATTGGTGTCGAGGACGAACAGGCGCTGATCACTGCCAAGATCTGCCTCTACCATGCTGGCCTCCGGGGCAAATCGGGGGAGAGGGCAGGCTTGCCAGGCCTCGGGTGGTTAGAGGGTCTGCGCGGCCGCTAGTACCTCGTCGACGTGACCGGGGACCTTGACCTTGCGCCATGCCTGCCGCACTAAGCCCTGCTTGTCGATGAGGAAGGTGCTGCGCTCGATGCCGCGCACCTGCTTGCCGTACATGGTCTTCTGCTTGATCACGTCGAAGAGCTGGCATGCGGTCTCGTCCTTGTCGGAGAGCAGCTCGAAGGGGAGTCCATGCTTGGCCTTGAAGTTCTCATGGGCCTTAATGCTGTCCCGGGAGACACCGAGTATGACCGTGTCGGCCGCGTTGAACGCCGGATGCTGGTCCCGAAATGCCTGACCCTCGTCGGTACAGCCCGGCGTGTTGTCCTTTGGGTAGAAGTAGAGCACAACGTGGGCACGGCCGCGGTAGTCCGAGAGCCGGATCGTCTGGTTACCGGTCGCGGCGAGCGCGAACTCCGGGGCCTCTTGGCCCACCTCAACGCCGCTCATGGGCAGTCCTCCTGTCGGTCACACAACCGGGGTAAGGGGCCGGGCCGCCCACGGCGATGCGGCTCAGTGCTTGGCGGGCTCCAGGACCCCATCGAGATTCATCTGGTCGCACAGGTCGAGGAACTCCTCCCGCAACGAGGCGATCTGTTGTTGCGTGGGAACCCCGATGGTCATGTGTACCGCAAACATGGGGGTGGCCGTGTGCGCGGCCTTGTAGCTGGAGGTGCTCATGTCCTCGATGTTGATGCCCCTGTGGGAGAAGAAGCTGGCCAGCTCGTGGACGATCCCCGGATTGTCGAGCCCCACGACCTCCGCGGTATAGGGCAGCAGCTTGTCGGCCGGGCGGCGGCCTTCGGTGCGCTTGCTGCTCAGCGTCAGTCCGTGTTTGCGCTCGAGAGAGGGTAGCCCGCTCTCGAGCTTGGAAACGGTGTTCCACTGTCCGGATATGAGCAGGATCACAGCGAAGCTGCCCCCGAGCACCGACATGCGGCTATCTTCGATGTTGCAGCCAGCATCCATGATGGTCCGGGCGAGCTCCTCCACGATGCCGGGACGGTCGTCGCCGATGGCCGATAGGACGAGATGTGTGGTCATGGTCTCTGTGCGCTGGTCTTGGTTAGACGCAGGGCCAGCCCTCCGTCCAGGCCAAAGAGTAACAGCTTGCCATTGGGCAGGGAACGGTGGCGCCAGCTTGTCATGAGGCGGGCGCCAAAGTACGATTTGGCTTGACTTTTTATCGGGAGACCTGATGTTCCACGGCAGCCTGGTTGCGCTGGCGACGCCCATGAACGCGGACGGCTCCGTTGACGAAGCGGCGCTGGCCGAGCTGGTCGAGTTCCACGTCGCGAATGGGACGGATGCCATCGTTGCGGTCGGCACGACGGGGGAATCACCGACGCTGACGTTCAAGGAGCATTGCCATGTGGTTCGCCGTGTCGTGGAGATGGCACGCGGACGCCTCCCGGTCATCGGTGGCAGCGGCTCCAATTCGACGCAAGAGGCAATCGAGTTGACCCGCTGCGTCATGGAAGCAGGCGCGGATGCCTCTCTCCAGGTGACGCCGTACTACAACAAGCCGACCCAGGAAGGGCTGTACCTGCATCACAAGGGCATTGCCGAGGCCGTGCCGATCCCCCAGATCCTCTACAACGTGCCGGGCCGGACAGGGTGTGACATACAGCCCGAGACGGTGGGCCGCCTGTCTCATATATCCAACATCGTTGGCCTCAAGGAGGCCAGCGGCAGCATGGAGCGAGTACAGGAGCTGCTCTCCCATTGCGAGGACCGGGTGGACCTGTTCAGCGGCGAGGACGACAGCGGCCTCGAGTTCATGCTCCACGGGGGCAAGGGCATCATCTCGGTCACCGCCAACGTTGTCCCCGCGGCTATGCATGAGATGTGTAGCGCCGTGCTGCGCGGCGACCAGGCTAGCGCGGGGTCGCTCAACGAGCGTCTAGCACCGCTGCACAAGGCGCTGTTCGCCGAGTCCAATCCTATACCGGTGAAATGGGCCCTGCACGAGATGGGTATGATCCAGGCAGGCATCCGGCTGCCATTGACGCCCCTCTCGCTCCCCTACCACGAGGCCCTGCGCGATGCCATGAGGCACGCCGGCATACAGCTATGAGGCGGCGATGACGATTACACCCCCCCTCAGCATCTCGCGGGCCGGGATCATCCTGGCCTGCGCCCTCTCGCTCGCCGGCTGCGCCCTTTTCGGCGGCGATGACCAGCCCGAGTACCAGCGAAGCGGCGAGGCAGCGCCCCTGGAGGTGCCTCCGGACCTGACCGCGCCGAGCACGGATCCCACCTACGAGGTGCCAGCGGGCAGCGCCGTGAGCGCCAGCGAGGCGTCACGAGGTGGTGCCCGGGCCCGGGCACCCGGCCAGCGCGGGGTGCTGCCGCAGTTTGAGGGCATGGAGGTCCACCATGCGGGGGATGTCCATTGGCTGCGTGTGGAGGCCGCGCCCGGTGAGCTCTGGCCCAGACTCAAAGCCTTCTGGGAGGCGCAGGGGATCCCGCTGGCCAAGGCGGAGCCGGAGCTCGGCATCATGGAGACAGAGTGGACCGAGGGTCTGAGCTCAGTCCCGGAGACCGGGCTCAACCAGTTTTTGAGCGACTTCTTTACCAACATCACCGGCTCGGCGGGCCGGGACCGTTTTCGTCTGCGTCTGGAGCGCAGCGAGGACGGGCAGGCCACCAATATCTATATTGCCCACCGAGGGTTGCAGCAGGTCGAAGGAGAGGCGCGGACCGAGTGGCAGGTACGCCCGTCTGATCCGGAGCTGGAGGCCGAGCTGCTGAAGCGCCTGCAGGTCTTCCTGGGAAGGCCGGAGGACGTTGCCGAGGCCGAGGCGCAGCCTCCGGCGCAGGACGAGGTGCAGCGGGAGGTCACTAGCGTGGACGGCCGCCCCGTCCTGCGCATCCAGGAGCGCTTCGTATCGGTGTGGCGCCGGGTTGGCGTGGCGCTGGATCGGGCCGGTCTAACGGTGGACGACCAGAACCGTAGCCGTGGCCTGTATTACGTGACCTACCAGGGTGACGATGAGGGTACCGGATTCCTTGCGCGCCTGTTCTCCACCGAGCGCGGGCTCCAGCAAGGGGTCCAGTATCAGATCCAGGTGTTGGACCAGGGGGCGAGCACCGAGGTCAGCGCCCTCGACCAGGAGGGCAACCAGCTAGAGCCCAAGGTGGCCAGGCAGATCCTGGAGCGCCTGTTGTCGGGCCTTCGCTAGGCGAAAGCCCGGGTGGTGGTCCGTGCCCAGCTAGGCTGTGGGCTCGGCATCCTTGTCGTGCTCGATGAGCGCATAGGCGGAGTGATTGTGGATCGACTCGAAGTTCTCTGACGACACCAGGTAGGCGGCGATGCGCTCGTCGGCGTTCAGCCGCGCAGCAATATCACGCACCATATCCTCGACGAACTTCGGGTTGTCGTAGGCACGCTCGGTGACATACTTCTCGTCCGGGCGCTTGAGCAGACCGTAGAGCTCACAGGAGGCCTGGCTCTCGACGAGCTCAATGAGCTCCTCGACCCAGACGAAGTCGCGAATCCGCGTGCGGAGCGTGACTCGCGAGCGCTGGTTGTGAGCGCCGTAGTCCGAGATCTCCTTGGAGCAAGGACACAAGCTGGTGACGGGTACCTGCACCTGCAGGATCATATGCTCCTGGCCCCGGTGCATCTCGCCGACGAAGGTTACTTCGTAGTCGATCAGGCTCTGAACCCCTGAGACCGGTGCCGACTTGTTGATGAAGTAGGGGAACGTCATCTCGATGTGACCGGACTCGGCATCGAGGCGGTCCGTCATCTCCCCGAGCATCTCCTTGAACGACTCCACACTGATCTCGCGCTCGTGCTGATTGAGGATCTGCACGAAGCGGGACATGTGGGTCCCTTTGAAGTCGTGGGGCAGATCCACATACATATTGAATCGGGCTACGGTGTGCTGCTCACCACCGGAGCGGTCACGCACCCGCACAGGATGACGGATGTCCTTGATGCCAACCTTGTTGATGGCGATCCGCCTCACATCGGCGCTGCCCTGGATATCCGGAATGGCGTTGACGAGGTCGGGTGCTGTCGTGCTCATGCAGTGGGCTCCCCCGGTTCTTCGCTGTAGCGCACACGCGCGCTGTCTGTCTCCCATAACGTTACCGCTCCAACCCGGATCGACTCCGAGTTGAGCCTCTGGGAGAGTTCTCGAAAGAAGTAGGCGGCGATGTGTTCGGCAGTCGGGTTCACGCCCTGGAAGGGCTCGAGCTCGTTCAGGTAACGATGGTCGAGCCCCTTGGCGATCTCCCGCGTCCCCCGCTTGATCTCCTTGAAGTCGACGGCCATCCCCAGTTCGTCGAGACGGGTGGCCTCCACCTCGGCCTCCACCTTCCAATTATGGCCGTGCAGCCGCCGACATTCCCCCGGATAGTCCCGGAGATGATGGGCGGCGGCGAAGTCCGTGGTTACTGTGAGGGTATATCGGGCCGACATGGGGTTTACCTGAGTAAAACACTAGGATAATACGCAAGCATGTCACGACAGGCAATTGTACGCCCGAACCGCATCTAGGCGCGTGCAGCAACCGAGCGAGCGCCCTGTGCGAGATGATGGCGGATGACGGCGATCATACCCTCGGCGTCCAGACCGCACTCGCCCAGAAGCTCGCTGCATTCCCCGTGGCCTATAAAACGGTCCGGGAGCCCTAGGTTGATAATGGTGGGCTTCGGATCCGACCAGGACGCTAGCAGCTCGTTCACGGCGCTGCCGGCCCCGCCTGCCACGGCATTCTCCTCCACTGTGATCAGCACGTCGTGGCGACACGCAAGGTCGTGAACGGTTTCCGTATCGAGTGGCTTGACGAAGCGCATATTGACCACCGTGGTATCCGTACGCTCCGCCGCGTATAACGCCTCCTGGAGGAGGCTGCCGAATACAAGCAGCGCAGCGCCTCTGCCCTCGCGGACCGTCACGGCCCTCCCGACGGGCAGTGTCTGTACCGCCGGCTGCACAGTAACCCCCGGGCCGCGTCCCCGTGGATAGCGCACCGCTGCGGGTCCTTCCTGGGCGACGGCGGTGTCCAGCATGCGTCGGCACTCGTTCTCATCCGCGGGTACCATGATCACCAGGTTCGGCACGCAGCGGAGGTAGCTCAGATCGAAGCTCCCGGCGTGGGTTGGGCCATCGGGCCCCACGAGCCCCGCCCTGTCGATAGCCAGCACGACCGACAGTCCCTGCAGGGCGATGTCGTGTATGAGCTGATCGTAGCCCCTCTGCAGAAAGGTGGAGTAGATCGCCACGACGGGCCTGAGCCCCTCGCAGGCCATGCCGGCGGCCAGGGTGAGGGCATGCTGCTCGGCAATGCCGACGTCGAAGTATCGGTCGGGGAAGCGCTCGGCGAAGTCGACGAGGCCGGAGCCTTCCCGCATCGCCGGGGTGATCGCCACGACGGCCTCGTCGCTCGCGGCGGTGTCGCACAGCCACTGGCCGAAGACCTGGGTATAGGTGGGCGACGCCCCGGTGCTCGCGGGACTGATCCCCGCACCTGGGTCAAAGGGGCTGACACCGTGGTACCCGCAGGGGTCGCGCTCCGCCGGGGGATAGCCCTTGCCCTTGCGTGTGGCGAGGTGCAGCAGCCGCGGTCCCTGCAGGTCACGCAGGTTCGCCAGGGTATGCACCAGGGTGGGCAGATCATGACCGTCGATCGGACCGAAGTAACGGAAGCCCATCTCCTCGAAGAGGGTCCCCGGGGTCATCATGCCCTTGACGTGTTCCTCCGTGCGCCGTACCAGCTCCCACATGGGCGGCACCTGTCTCAGGACCCGTTTGCTTCCTGCGCGCATCGAGCCGTAGAGCCGGCCGGACTGGATGCGCGCCAGATAACGGTTGAGCGCACCCACATTGGGCGAGATCGACATCTCGTTGTCGTTGAGTATGACCAGCACGTTGGCCCGGATGTCACCGGCGTGGTTCAACGCCTCGAATGCCATGCCTGCGCTCATGGCGCCATCGCCGATGATCGCCACCACCTTGCGGTCTTCACCCCAGTGGGCGGCCGCCAGGGCCATGCCCGTTGCGGCGCTGATCGAGGTGCTCGAGTGCCCGACGCCGAAGGCGTCGTATGGGCTCTCGCTGCGCTTTGGAAATCCCGACAGGCCATGCCGGCGCCGCAGCTTCGCCATGGCGCTACGCCGTCCGGTCAGGATCTTGTGCGGATAGGTCTGGTGGCCGACATCCCAGACCAGGCGATCCGCCGGTGTCTGGAAGCAGTAGTGCAGGGCGATGGTGAGCTCGATGGTCCCGAGGCCTGCTGCCAGGTGGCCACCGGTCTGTGATACCGCATCAACGAGGAAGGCGCGCAGCTCACGGGCCAGCGAGGGTAGCTCCGCGCTGTCGAGCTCGCGCAGGTCTTGCGGTGAGGTGATGTCGTCCAGGTGGGGATAGGCGGGTTCGGTCATGACAGATCACTGGGTCCATCGGCATTATCGCGGGCCCGTCGGCTGGCCGCAAGTCGCCAATGGTCGGTGCTGGGCTACTGCACGCGATGGATGACGAAGTCGGCGATCCAGCGCAGGGTATCGGCCTCCGGCGACAGATCCGCGATGGCCTCGACGGCCTCCTGATGAAGCTGGCGGGCCGCTGTCCTCGATGCCTCGAGCCCCAGGATCGATGGATATGTGGGCTTGTCGTGAGCGAGGTCAGCACCCCGGCTCTTGCCCAGTAGCCCGGGGTCGCCCTCCACATCGAGGATGTCATCACGGATCTGGAAGGCGAGACCGAGGCACTTCGCATAGCGATCCAGCTGCTCGCGGGCGGCCGCGGACAATGTGGGCTGGCTCATGGCCCCGAGCAGCACGCTGGCCCGGATGAGCGCACCCGTCTTGTGGATGTGCATGTCCTCCAGCTCGGCAAGGGACAGCGACCGCCCGACCGCCCCGAGATCGATGGCCTGACCCCCGGCCATGCCGCGCGAGCCACTGGCCAGCGCCAGGGTCTCGACCATGCCGAGACGCGCCGCAGGCTCGTTGACCATCGCCCGGTCATGGCTCAGGACATAGAAGGCGAGCGACTGCATGGCGTCGCCCACCAGGATCGCGGTAGCCTCGTCGAAGGCCTTGTGGCACGTCGGGTGACCGCGACGCAGGTCGTCGTCGTCCATCGCCGGCAGGTCATCATGGACCAGGGAGTAGGCGTGGATCAGCTCGGTGGCGCAGGCTGGACCGTCGAGTTCATCAAGGGGTACGCCCACCGCCTGCCCCGCAGCGTAGACAAGCACAGCGCGGATCCGCTTGCCGCCGCCGAGGGCTGAATAGCGCATGGCGCGATGGAGACCCGCGGGATGGGTGTCAGCGGCGGGAAGCCAACGGTCGAGGGCGTGCTCGGCGCGCCGGCGCAGCTCGGCGAGCACTGTCTCCGGGTCATCCGCTGTCGTCATCGCTGACCTGCGCCTCGAAGTCCTCTTCCTGGCCCTCCTCGGTCAGGATGCGGAC
>Ga0207797_1003476_pt1 | contig 10432 bp, 5 predicted proteins | sample PRCRCaboRojoPR_6_FD_187275 | JGI IMG/M metagenome (GOLD analysis project Ga0207797, IMG submission 187275) | Marine sediment microbial community from Cabo Rojo, Puerto Rico - PR CR 10% Liquid 1 (SPAdes) | ecosystem: Environmental > Aquatic > Marine > Coastal > Sediment | place: Cabo Rojo, Puerto... | reverse complement strand
CCCGCCGTAATGGCCGTAATCGGCCGGCCACCAGTCCTGCGAGTCGGTCATCAGCGCATAGAGGTCCTTTTTTACGGCCTCCAGGTCCAGCGTCTTAAACTCCTCAGCGTAATTGAACTCCTCGCCCAGGGGATTGCTCTTCTCAGAGTGCTGATGAAGAATCCTGAGGTTCAACTGGTTCGGCCACCAGTCCCGGTTCGACGTGCCTCCCCCGGCAATGGGCTTGCCAGAGCTCCCTGTTACCGGACACGTGCTTTGATCATTCATTCTGATACCTCCTATGGTTGTCTGACGTTTATTCCCTGTACTGCTCCGCTTAGATCGACCCGGCGCTCATCCCTGCGAGCCCCGGGAGCTGTCTCGTCAACTGTTTGTGACCTGGGAATCGATATCATGGAATACTCATTATCCATGCCTGGTGAAAAAAATATGACCCTCACTCGGACCTGCAGCTGCTGCAAAGTCCGAAAAAGTCCAAGCGATGGTTCTCAATGTTAAAATGCGTCCTCTGCTCAACCTCCTGCTTCATTCCATCCAGGCTCTCCAGGTCTGGATCAACGATTGTCTTGCACTTGATGCAGATAACATGAGGATGAGGCTGGGGGTTGTTGCCGTCATAACGGTTGCTCCCATCCGGAAACCCCAGCTCAAGAACCTCACCGAGCGACTTCAGGAGGGCAATATTCTTATAGACAGTGGCCAGGCTCATGGTTGGAAAGTCTTGGCTAATCTGCGCATGGACATCGTCGACACTGGGATGGCCCTCGCTTCTGGCCAGGACTCTCAGGATGGCCAGGCGTTGGGGCGTGAGCTTGAACCCATGGGCCCGTAGCTTTTGGACAATGATTTCAAATCGTTTTGTATGGTCTGCCACCTGATGCCCCTTTTGCAATTGATAATGATTATTAAAAGCACAAAACTGTGACCATGTCAACTGAACAGTCATCCCTTTTTCACCATTCAGCGCTTCCGGCTGGTGCTGGATGATTTTCACCGCTCAGCACAGCGAACCATCTATAATAACTGGAAACAAATGGGCCTGCAGCGGTGGGATCCCTTCAGTCCTCGGGGCAGCTCATCTTGAAATGGGAAGCACCCTGAAAGGGAAAGGAACCCAATAGCTGGACCGGATGTGAGGAAGCACATAGAATGCTCACACGGAGCTTGATTGTGTGCACGAAAAGGCAAGGTTGAAGCACGAGGGATAGAAATGCCGGTGAGTTCCGAGGTTCTGGTGACTACCTTTGAGTCCGTGGCCCTGCTTCTGGGCGTCGGGGCCCTGGGGCTGTGGATTATCGGCAGACGGATTCTGCCTAAAGAGGCCCTGAGCATCCTGTCCATCCTGGCCCTGGACATTGCCCTGCCCAGCCTGGTCTTCGTGAACATCCTGGTCAACTTCAATCCAGCCGAGTTTCAAGAATGGTGGCATCTCCCCCTGTGGTGGGCCGGTTTGACGCTCTTTCTAGCCTGTCTGACAGCCATTTTTTCGCTCCTCTCCAAACCAGAAAACAGGAGAGAGTTTGCGGTCAGCCTTTTTTTCCAAAATGCCCTGTTTTTCCCCCTGGCCATCCTGACCGGGATGTTCGGAAAGGACTCCCCATACATTGTCCACCTCTTTTTCTTCATCCTGCTCTTCCCGTCCTTGCTCTTCAGCTCGGCCCACCTCTTTTTCGGGACGGCCAAGAAGAGCTTTGTGCTCAGCAAAATCCTCAACCGAGTCCTCCTGGCAACCATCGTCGCAACGATCCTGCGACTCTCCGGAACCGATGCCTACATCCCCGCTTTTGTCATCTCCGCCCTAAGAATGGTCGGGGACATGGCCCTTCCCCTCCTGCTGCTAATCCTCGGCGGGAACATGTATGTGGACTTCAAGGAGCAAGGGGAGCTCTACCCGTATGAGGCTGGCAAGTTCGTCCTGGTGAAAAACTTCTTCTTCCCTCTGTGTGTCCTGGCAGGGCTCCTGGCTGTCCGTCCGCCCTATCACGTCGCTCTGCTGATGATCCTCCAGGCTGCGGTGCCTCCGGTGACGGCCGTGCCTATTCTGACCGAGCGTGCGGGAGGAAACCGGGAGATCGTCAATCAGTTCATGTTCTCAAGCTTCACAGTCTCCCTGATTTCCATTCCGCTGGTCATGACCCTGTTCGGATACCTTTTTCAACCGTCCTGAGCAGAGATGGCAGAAGGGTTGCGGACGAAGAGTAAAGGGGCAGAGGAAGCATGACAACAAGACTGTGCTTGCCTCATAATCATCGGACGAACAGAATCCAAAAGCGTTCAGCAGGTTGATGCGGACATGATTCTGGTATACAAGAGCCAAAAAGGTATCGTTCTGCAAACAATACAACACCTTCTTCTGGGGCCTTGAAGCAAAAACAGAGATCAAGCTTTTATCGACAACAGGGAGTCACCTATGGAGCACTCGAATCGAGCCCTTTTATTGTGTTTCTGTACATGCTTGCTGTTCTTCTATTTTACTGCCCAGGCAGGAGCAGCCCAAGAGCTCGAAGGAACCGTGAGCCATGTACAGGGCAAACGCGTGTCAATTGATCTTTCAGGAAATCTTGTACCACAAAAAGGTGACCGGATTGATATCCTTGAAGATATACCCGGCCTTGGACTAGTTCCGCTTAAGGGCTCCTGGCAAGTAACTCGGGTTCAGGCAATGAGCCTGACAGCGGAGCCTGTGGGTAAGGCAAGTCAACCCAGGAAGGGCCAATCGGTTGTCATCTATAGCACAAACCCGCAATCTGCCCCCAGCCCCTCGCAGGATAGTGACGCAATTTACACCCAAGGGATGAATTATTATATGGGGAAAAACGGGGTTGAGAAAGATTATACAAAAGCACTTGCGCTTTTCCGTGAGGGGGCTCAAAAAGGCAGCGTGAAAGCAAAGCATAAAGTGGGCTGGTTTTATGATTCTGGTTATGCAGTTGAAGAAGACGATTCCAAAGCCGTCATGTGGTACAAAAAAGCAGCTGCCCAAGGCTATGCTCCAGCCCAGAGGAATTTAGGTGTGATGTATCAGAGTGGAGATGGGGTCAAACAAGACTCGAGTGAGGGTTTTCGATGGACACGAAAAGCTGCCCTTCAGGGAAATGATGTCGCTCAGTATAACCTGGGGCGGTTTTACTCTAACGGATGGGGGGTTGAGCCAAACAGGACAGAGGCGGTCAAATGGTATCGAAAAGCCGCCGAGCAGGGCTATGCGAAAGCCCAGAAAGAGATAGGCGACTGCTTTTATACGGGATATGCCCTTGCCCAGGACCTTGTCCAAGCTGCGGCATGGTATCGAAAAGCCGCCATCCAAGGACATCTCGGTGCCCAATGGAACTTAGCCGTGATGTATCGTCAAGGCGAGGGCGTCGACCAGAGCTTCGTAAAGGCGGCCCAATGGTACCACAAAGCCTCCGAGAATGGATCACCCGAAGCTCAGAGAGCGCTGGGGAACTTATACCTTCAAGGCCAAGGGGTGGAAAAGGATCCGTATCAAGGCTTTCTCTGGACACGAAAGGCCGCATTTCAAGGGGATCCCAGCGCACAGTATAACTTGGGGTTATATTATTCCAACGGATGGGGGATTGAGCCGGACAAGGCAGCAGGGACCAAGTGGTTTCGCAAGGCTGCCGAGCAGGGCCATGAGAGAGCCCGGGGCAAACTGAGAGAGCTGGGGAATTAGCCCCGATATCGAAGCTGGCTTCACAATCCTGCTTTTTCACGTGCCGGCCAGGACCTGGACAGCTGCCTAAAAGCGCAAGGAAAAAGGAAGACCTACTTTCCTGGAGGGGAAAGAATGACCTTGTCCTCAGAGCCAATCTCGTCCGCCTTTTTATTCGCCTCATTAAAAATCCTGCCCCAGTCTGCAGATGGTTTTTTCAGCGTAATGGTCTCTGTCCCTGAAACACCGTGATACGTAGCCGTAATCTGCTTTTTTCCATTGTGATCCTCCTCAGGAATCTTCTCCGGAACTTGATAGACATTTGCCGGCCCTGGACTCCAGGAGGCCTCTCGGGTCACATCTTTCTTTGCACCGCCCGGAAAGACAGCAATGGCCCTGAATAGCACCGTTTCCCCCAGCTTGGCGGATTGTGATGAGGCGAGCACAATAACCTTTACAGGCTTTGTCATCCTCCTGTCGCTTTTTTCATAGGGGCCATAAACCGTTAAGGTGATAGTGCTCTGTTCAGAGACGGCAGCGCCTGGAGCCAGGCTTTGGCTTTGTACTGTGTTGCTCAGAGATGCTTCAGGTGCATCATCACCCTGATTGGTGGCGACAACCAGACCTGCATCAGCCATTTGCAGTTTTGCTTCGAGTCGGTTGAGCCCGATGACATTGGGCACGACTGCCTCCTTTTCTTCATACTTCCCGGCAATGACCAAGGAAACGGCAGAATCAGGCTCAGCCGTGCTGCCTGGCTCCGGCGACTGCGACTGCACCGTGTACTCCTCGGATGCCGCCGAGGCCGGATCACCGATGCTCAACGTGGCACTGAGACCGGAGGAAACGAGGAGGCTCTTTGACTCCTTGGCAGAGAGCCCGATGACATTGGGCACGACTACCCCTTTTTCTTCATACTTCCCGGCAATGACCAAGGAAACGGCAGAATCAGGCTCAGCCGTGCTGCCTGACTCCGGGGACTGCGACTGCACCGTGTACTCCTCGGATGCCGCCGAGGCCGGATCACCGATGCTCAACGCGACGCTCAAGCCGGAAGACGCAATGCGGCTTTTGGCCTCCTTGGCCTTGAGGCCGACTGCATCGGGCACGGTAATCAGCGAGCTTCCGGCGGCCTCCGCCTCTTTCACTTCGGGCTTTTTCGGAGGCGATGCCGGCTTTGACGGGGAGTCCCAGTACTCCTCACCTTTCTTCCAGCCCCAGTCGGTAACCCGTGAGACGATTTCATTCCGTATCGGCCCTTGACCAATGACCTCACCTGCCCCTTTTTTAATACCTTCCTTGCTTACATTATCGACTGCATCATCCAGCAAGCCCCCTATCTCCTCTCCACGAGCCGCTTCAGCTTTTTGTGGATCCGGATCACTCAAAGCCTCGATGTTCGTTGCGTCAATTGTTGGAGAAGCTCCTCTGCCTCCCAGCTTCGTCCCTTTATGAAGCACTTTGACCGCCTCACCAATTTCGTCCATTCTTTCCGGCATCTCCCGCAGCTCTTTCCCAGGATCTTCAGAGTACTCCGCCCCAGGACTATAGGCTGTGACCTTCGGTGGACCTGTCAGCTTTGAAGCGGCAACTCCAGTAATAAAGATGGCCGCACCCATTGTCGCTGCAGCTGTGGCCATAAGAGAAAAAACAATTTCACCTTCCGGATCCTTGGCATTGACAGGGTTGTTCAGGGCATACATATAGGGGTTCATGGTGGTCGGAGCCACGATTGATCCCTCGAAAGCATCCCGGGTCAGGAACCGTTTAAGCTTCGGATCATAGAACCTGGCCCGCAGGTAATACGCATTGAGATCGGGATCATAGGGCCGGCCGGCAAAGTACATGAAATCATTTGCCTGTTGTTTCGCTTGATTGATGTGAATGGGCTCGCCAAACGGAAGATACTCATAATCAGCGACGGGCTGGCCGAGATCATTCGTGACGAGACGAACCGATCCCAAGGGATCCTGATGCATATAATACGTCTCATCTGTTGTCACGCTGACAAGGCTGTCGAGCGTCTCGCCATAGGTATAGAGCTTCACCAGCTCCTTATTTTGATCCAGCTCAAGGAGCCGATGCTTGCCGTTCCAGAGGATATGCCGTTCATCTTTGCCCTGCTTGACGAGCACAAGCCTCCCTTGAGGATCATAACGGAAGTCCTTCCGAGATCCATCCGGAAAATGAGCTGTCTTTAAGCGGTTTGCACAATCGTATTCATAACGGACTTGTCCTGTTTCCGAACGTGACAATATAAGATTTCCGTTCCTATCGTACTCAAAACGCTGATCACCTTTGTGCCTTAGCTGCCCAATCCCTTTGTAATCATATTCAATGCGTGCATTGTCATAAATCTCGTTTTTCAAATTATAGTTTTGGTCATAACTATAGACGATGCTTTGGCTTTCACCATCATGAACGTGCCGCTGAAACTTCGCAATTGCCTCTACTTTGTTATAGGCATATTTTTTAACCGTATTAGAAAGCCTATCTTGAACTTCACGAAAAAAACCATCTGTGCTATAAGTATATTTTTCTATGAACAAAATACGATCTTTTAAGGCTATTTTAATTAAACCAGGATTGTTTATGCCTTTATAATATGTAAATTTTTGTACTACTCCATTTGGATACAATATGTGTGAAATTCGTCCCAAATCGTCGTATGAATATTTTGTTATTTGGGATTTATGGTCAGAAATTTGTGTTAAACGGTTATTTTCATTATATCTATAGTTGATTTGACCAACTCCTTTTATTTTAATAGTTTTAACCTTACCCTTTTTATCATATAAATAGTCTAAAGTGATGTCCAAATTATTATCTATGACACGCTTTAAAGCATTCATATTTTTATTATACTCATAGCTTTGGTGAAAATATGGAGCTTTTATTGAGATCAGAAGACCATTTTCATAACGAAATTTAACTTCCCTATCATCAGAATATCTTTTTTCAACTAAACGCCCAGAGCTATCATAAAAATATTTTACATAATTTCCATTGCTATCTTCTTTTCTCTTAAGCAATCCTTCTGGCGACCATTCGAAAGATGTCTCTTTTCCAAAAGCGTCAGTTTTTTTGACGAGCTGATCAAAATGATTATATTCAAATGATTTCATTGCCTTATTTGGAAAAACATAGCTTTCTTGCCTGCCTTGTTTCGTTTCAACGCGATCCACAGTAAACTCGGAGCCATCAGAGAGGACCGCCCTTGATATGTCACCTCTATCGTTGCATTCATACGTAAGCTCTCGTCCAAGTGCATCTTTTATTTCGAACGTATTCGTGCTCAAGCCATAGCTTATATCATATATTCTTTTGCCATTTCGCGTAATACTGACAACTTGATCAAATTCATTATAACCATATTCTATTATTGTACCATCTTTTTTTACTCTTCGTAGCATCCGACCTACTTTATCATAAAAGTATTTTTCAGGAATATTTGTACCTACATTCTGTTGAATTATATTGCCTACCTCATCAATCTTATTTTGAATAATGATGTCTTCGCCAGATTTTATTTGCTTGAGGACTCCATTTTGATACCAATCATACTCTACAGGATCTAAACCAGAATGATTAGCTGAAATAAAATTTCCTTTTTTATCATATTTAAATGACAATCTCGGCCCTCTTTTATCTATAATCTCGATAGGAAAACCGCTCGAGTCCACATATTTAAATGTAAAATGAAAGTCTTTAGTATTTTTATATTGGGCAAGCCGACCCCTGTGATCATATTTGAAAAACTGTGTGAACCCATTGGGCTTCGTAAACGAAAGCAATCTTCCAGAACTCGAAAACTTATATGTTTTTTCCCATCCATTATTATTCGTAATAATTAATTTTACAAATTTTTTATTATATTTATATTTATAAAAATATTTTTTATTAAAATGATCTTCAACTTTTATAGATTTTTTAGATGCAATTGTATCAAAAGACACCCATTGTTCTTTACCCTTTTTAACCTTTTTGACTCTATTATCTTCATCGTTAACATACGTTATTCGGGCTTCAATTCCATTTTCATCCGTCTTTCCTATTAAGCGATGCTTTTTATCATAAGAATAAGTGATATTCTGAGAATCAGCAAAGTTCACTTGAACCAGCTGATTATTACTATTGTAATGATAGCTTATCGTCCTTTTTAATCCGTCTGTTATCTTCTTTACTTGCCCATCTTGAGAATAAATGAAATGCAACGACCTCCCAGAACTTGGGTTGCAAATTTCACGAAGCTTATTATCTTGATATTCAAAATTTAACTTGTTACCATTATTATCTATCTTACTAAGCATTCTACCACTTTTCGAGAATACAGTTATATTTCCATGCTTAGATTCTTTGTGGTAATTTCCACCACTCAACTTTTTAATTTTATTATTATTCGGAGATATATATACTTTTTCTTTTTTTAAATAAAACACAGTATCACTTATTACATTTTTAACAATAATTTTATCATCTGATTCAAATATTAATTTTTCATTTATTATAAGTTTCCAACCTCTTCCAAAAATTCCTTTATTATGTTTTGTTTTTTTATAAGCTCTTTTGACAGTCAGATTGAAACCAATACCTGGTATAAATAAATCTGTATCTGTAGAAAATATAGCCCTTTCTGGTAATAATACTTGCAATGTTTCATCAATAACAACACCATTTAAAGACAATGAGTAATTCTTTTTCTTTTTTTCGATAAATGGTGAGGAATAACGGCTTGGAAACATATATGCGTAAGCCAAATAGGTTTGCAACAAGCATATATTGCAAAAGAAGAGTATTATTATGGCTTTGGTTATCCATTTAAAATAAACATCTCTATAACACATGATCACCCCTTTTTTACAGAACCTATTTGAATTTGCAAATTTTTATATACATGATTTTTTAATTACATGACTTTCACTTAATGAAATATTGAATTGCACATTTTAGTTTTTCCATTTACCCTAAATAAAATTTGGATCACTATATATTGGAATGTCATCGTTTTAATCTTTACTTGATACTCCATACCCTATGTTTATCGATTTTACAAGTCAAAAGATTCAGAGAACATGTTTATTCTTATGTTCCTTGCCAATCCTTTCGCGGAATGCATGGATATGGAGAATTTTGCATTTTTCAAGCCGAGCATGGAGATTTATAGGGCACTGATACAGCGTAGCTTTGACACATGCTCAGCCTTAAGGCCTTAACAGAGTGTTATAAAATTGATTCAAAGCAGGCTGTTCAGAAAGACACAGAGGTGAGGCGCTAGAAAAATTCAGGATTGAAGCGTATTCTGCCATCCGTGAAGGTCTGAACTTTTCGCAACAACGAAGCTCATGTGCCTTTCTGAACAGCCTGCTGAGCCTTGAAAGCGCCAAGTTATACAAGGGAGAATTGTCAGCAGCGGCTCTGCCAGGCGATCCAGGAGGGCACCTGAGCTTGATGGTCATTGCCAGGCATCAAGCGGCAGGCCGGGAAACTGAGGAAACCAAGAGCTTAAGGAGGCGAGCCATGGAGGAGGTCATCATCAGGCAGTTCCCGACCGGTGACTTCGAGGTCTTCACCTATGTGCTGGCCTGCCCTGAGACCAGGGAGGCGGCAGTCATCGATCCAGCAGGCGAGCCGGAAAGGATCCTCTCGGTCCTGTCCGCCGAGGGGCTCCAAGCCCGATATATTCTGAACACCCACGGCCATCCCGATCATATCCTGGCCAATCAGGGCCTTAAAGAGGCCCTCTCCATACCGGTCTGCATGCACCGGATGGATGCAGACTTCTTCACCGATCCCGGGACTCAGGCGCTCATCTGCAAGGAGCTTGGCCTTTCCTGCGAACCTGCAGTGGACGTAAAGCTCGAGGACGGGCAGACCCTGGAGCTCGGAAAGCTCCGGATCCGGGTCATCCACACCCCGGGGCACACCCCGGGATCCGTCTGCTTCCTGGTTCAGGGGAACCTGTTCACCGGGGATACCCTCTTCGTGGGAGCAGCAGGCAGGACGGACATCCCCGGGGCGTCCCTGGAGGCTCTCCTGGCCTCGATCAGGGACAAGCTGCTCGTGCTTCCCGGAGAGACCGTCGTCTGGCCAGGGCACGATTACGGCGACACCCCGACATCGACCATGGGCCGAGAGATGGAGGAGAATATCTACATTACCGACTTCCTCCTGGAGTGACTATACGTGTTCCTGCATTTTTTTAAAGCCTGCGAGATGATTTTATGCTTCGAGTCTTTCAGCACGATTTGGCCAACCCGGAACGGTTTGTGGTCACCCTGGAGCTGGTGCCGGGGAATGAGCCTGCCGGCAGATCGGTGGATACGGTCAAGGGCATCGCCCGGGACTGCTTTGCGGACGGCCGAGTTTCGGCAGTCTCCATTACCGACAACCCAGGTGGCAATCCGTCTCTGAGCCCGGATGCCTTTGGCTCTGAAATCTTCAAGGTGGGCATGGATGCCATTGTGCATTTCACCTGCCGGGACTTGAACCGGGTCGGCATGGAGAGCCGGGCCTTGCAGCTGGCCAGGATGGGCATGAAGAACCTTTTGGCTCTGACCGGGGATTTTACAGGTAAAGGATTCGGCGGCCAGGGAGCACCGGTCTTCGATTTGGACTCCGTGAATCTGACCCTGATGCTTCGTCTGCTCAATGACAGACTGGCCAGGGCAGGCGATCCGGATGGGTTTTTTACCGGCTGCGCGGTGAGCCCGTTCAAGTCCACCCAGGCTGAATGCTTTGCCCAGTATACAAAGCTGTGTCGTAAAGTGACTGCCGGGG
>Ga0207797_1003475_pt1 | contig 10432 bp, 9 predicted proteins | sample PRCRCaboRojoPR_6_FD_187275 | JGI IMG/M metagenome (GOLD analysis project Ga0207797, IMG submission 187275) | Marine sediment microbial community from Cabo Rojo, Puerto Rico - PR CR 10% Liquid 1 (SPAdes) | ecosystem: Environmental > Aquatic > Marine > Coastal > Sediment | place: Cabo Rojo, Puerto... | reverse complement strand
CCCGGGCCTTCGGGCCGGTGCAGACCATCGCGGCGAGGCTGGAGGTGACGTCGTTGACGACGACGTCGTCGGGCGCCCGCTCGCGGACCCACGCGACGTGGTTGTTCCCCACCTCCCGCCCCGTCGTCAGGAGCAGGTAGCGGTCGTCGTCGAGGCGCGTGACCGTGATGTCCGCGCGGACGCCGCCCGCCTCGTTACACATCAGCGTGTAGCGGACCTGGCCGACGTCGAGGGCCATGTCGTTCGTGCAGAGGTGCTGGAGGAACGCGCCCGCGTCCTCGCCGATCACCTCCATCTTGTTGAACGAGGTCATGTCGTGGAGGCCGACGTTCTCGCGGACGTTCAGCGCCTCCGCGCCCTCGATGGGCGAGTAGTACATCCCCTCCCAGTCGCCGCGCTCGGGGATACGCTCGCCGTACTCCGCGAGCAGGTCGGCGTTGGAGTCGAACCACTGGGGCTCCTCCCAGCCGGCCTCGGCCCACAGCTCCGCGTCGCGCTCCTCGTGGGCGTGGTACATCGGCGTCCGGCGGATGTCCCGCTGGTGGTCCGTCCACACCCATTTGGGGTGGACGATGTTGTACACGATGCGGTACTCCTCGCCGCCGATGTCCCGGGCGAAGTCCCAGGAGCCCTCGTGGGCGTCGAACCGGTTGACGTCACAGTGCGCCAGGTCGATGGGCCCCTCGGGCAGCTGCGGGACGCCGTTCTCCATCCACTCCGCGAGCGCCTTCCCGGCGCCGCCGGCGTGGGTGACCCAGATGGCGGCGGCCGTCCACAGGCCGGGCACCTCCTGGACCGGGCCCATCACGGGCAGCCCGTTGGGCGACTCCGCGAACATCCCGTTGTACTTGAACTCCAGCTCCCTGTCTCTCGTCGCCGGCAGCAGCTCGTCGCTGGCGGTGCGGGGCGCCTTGTCCGGGCGGTCCGGGTGGGTGGCGTTCTCGAGGTGGTACTCCGTGAAGTCGTGGACCGACCCCTGGTTGCCGTCGGGGTCGTTGCCGCCCAGGTCGTCCGGGTCCGGGACGATCGGCTCGTGGTTGTACGAGCCGATGCCGTAGCGGTCCCCGTGGACCCGGAAGTACATCGCGTTGTCCTGGTCCCGGAGGATCGGACGGTCGGGGTCCTGCAGCAGGACGTCCGTCTTGTCCCCGGAGACGGACTTGTAGTTCTGGTAGACGGGGTCGTCCGTGACGTCCTGGTGGAGCCCCTCCAGCTCCCCCAGGGGCTCGGTGATGGTGTACTGGTGCTCGACCGGCGTCACCGGCAGGTGGACGCCGAGCTTGTCGCCGAGCTGTCGGGCCCAGATGTTCGTCGCGACCACGACCTCGTCACAGTCGATGGTGCCGGCCTCGGTCACCACCGACCGGACGCCGTCGCCGCCGGTCTCGATGTCCTCGACCGGCGTGTGGCCGATGAACCGCACGCCCTTCGACTCGGCCTCCTCCGCGAGCGCCGCACAGGCACGCACCCCCGACACCTGGCCGTCGGTGGGGGAGTAGTAGCCGCCCTCGATCGCGTCCGGATCGACCAGCGGGAGCTTCTCGGCGACCTCCTCGGGCGACAGCAGCTGCGGGTCGGGCACGCCCCAGGACTTCGCCCACTCGACGCGGCGCTGGAGGTAGTCCATCCGCTCCTCGCTGCGGGCGACCTCGATGCCGCCGGTCTCGTTGTACAGGGGCTCGCCGGCGTCGTCCTCGAGGCTCGAGTACAGCCCCCGGCTGTACATCGCGAACTTCGAGAGCACCTTCGGCTCGTCGGTCTGGAACATGATACCCGGCGCGTGGGTGGAGGAGCCGCCGGTGGTCGGGAGCGGTCCCTGGTCGACCACGACGACGTCCTCCCGGCCCAACTCGGCCAGGTGGTAGGCCGTGCTACATCCGACGATGCCGGCCCCGACGACTACGGTACCGGCCTCGCTCGGTAAACTGTCGGCGCTCATAGTCGTGAGGACACTATCGCCCGAGCAAATTAGGCGTTCGCCCTCACCAGCGGCTTCGTTTATAATCCCCGGGCGGGCGCTGTCCGTCGCGGCCGCCGTCGGGCCACCCTCCTCAAAAACCCGGGTGTCTGTTGACACCAAGATTGATGGAGCGGTTCGGTGAACCCTGGTGTTATGGCGAGCATCGAGGAGACTGAGGAGTTCCCGACTGACTACGAGATCGCACAGCAGGCCGAGAAAGAGCACATCGCCGACGTGGTGGCGCCGTTCGGCCTCGGCCGCGAGGACCTCGACCTCCACGGGGAGTACACTGCCAAGGTGAAGTACGACGCCATCGAGCGGGTACGCGACTCGGACCGGGACGACGCCGAACTCGTCCTCGTCACGGGGATGACGCCGACCCCGAAGGGCGAGGGGAAGACGGTGACGACGGTGGGGCTGACCCAGGCGTTCAACCGCATCGACGAGCAGGCGCTGGCGGCCATCCGCGAGCCGTCGCTCGGGCCCGTGTTCGGCGTGAAAGGCGGCGCCGCCGGCGGCGGGTACTCCCAGGTGCTCCCGATGGAGGACATCAATCTCCACTTCACCGGCGACCTCCACGCGCTCACGTCCGCGCACAACCTCATCTCGACGATGCTCGACAACCACATCAAGCAGGGCAACGACCTCAACATCGCGGTCAACTGGGTGAACTGGCCCCGCGCCATCGACATGAACGACCGCGTGCTCCGGGAGACGGTGATTGGCCTGGGCGGGGACGTCACCGGCGTCCCCCGCGAGGACGGGTTCATCCTCACCGCGGCCTCGGAGCTGATGGCGGTGCTGTGTCTGGCCGACGACCTCGCAGACCTGAAAGAGCGGGTCGCGCGGATGATCGTCGCCTACGACGAGGATGCCAACCCCATCACCGTCGACGACATCGACGCCACCGGCGCGGTGACCATCCTCCTGAAGGACGCGCTGAAGCCCAACGTCGTCCAGACCATCGAGGGCACCCCGGCGTTCGTCCACGGCGGCCCGTTCGCCAACATCGCCCACGGGACGAACTCGCTGATCGCCGACAGCGTCGCCTCGAAACTGTCGGACTACCTGATCACGGAGGCCGGCTTCGGCTCCGACCTGGGCGCCGAGAAGTTCATGAACGTCGTCTGCCGACTGGGCGACGTCGAGCCGTCGGCTGTGACGCTCGTGGCCTCCGTGCGGGCGCTGAAATACCACGGCCAGGACATGTGGCCGCCGGACTTCGACGCGCTGGACGAACCGGACGTGGAGGCGGTCCGCGCGGGCTTCGAGAACCTCGACAAGCACGTCACCAACCTCCAGAAGTTCGGCGTGCCCGTCGTCGTGGCGCTCAACAAGTTCCCGGACGACACCGACGAGGAGGTCCAGGCCGTCCTGGAGCACTGCCGCGAGGACCTCGGCATCGAGGCCGCCGAGTCCACCGTGTTCGAGGAGGGCGGCGCCGGCGGCACCGACCTCGCCGAGAAACTGATCGACGCCATCGAGAACGACGACCAGGAGTTCCGCCACCTGTACCCGGACGACGCGCCGATCACCGAGAAAATCGAGACCGTCGCCACGGAGATCTACGGCGCCGACTCGGTCACGTTCCAGAGCAGCGCCCGCCGGGACATCGAGCGCATGGAGAACCTCGGCTTCGGCGACGTGCCGGTGGTCATGTCCAAGACGTTCCACTCGCTGAGCGACACCGCCGAGTGGAAGGGCGCACCGACCGGCTGGGAGCTGGAAATCAAGGAGGTGTACCCCTCCGCGGGCGCCGGCTTCCTCGTGGCGCTCACCAGCGACGTGCTCACCCTGCCGGGGCTGCCCGAGGAGCCCGCGGCCGCGAACATGGACATCGACGAGGACGGCACCGTCTCCGGGCTGTTCTGACTCGGTTTCAACGCCGCCAGGACCGGACACACCCTTTCTTGCGGGCCCACGCCCGAGCCGCGGGTATGAGCGAGCAGTACGCGGTCGTCGGGCCGGAGGACGTCGAGCGCGAGCCGTTCCCGGAGTCGGGCATCGACCACCGGAAGTTGACGGCGGCGCTCGGCTGCACGGAGAGCCGGGTCAACAGCGTCACCCTCGACCCTGGAGAGGCGACGGCGCCACACAGCCACGAGCGCCAGGAGGAGATCTACGTCGCGCTCGACGGCGGGACCGTCGTCATCGAGAACGAGGCCCACCGGGTCCCGGAGGGCGGGGTCGTCCGGGTCGGACCGGAGCCGGACCGGAGCGTCCGGAACGACGGCGACACCCCGCAGCGGTGGGTGATGGTCGGCGCGCCGCCCCACGGTACTGTAAAGGACTTCGGCGAGTACCGGGTCCCCGACGAGGGCTGACCCTACTCCCCGGGCAGGACGTACTCCCCGAAGCCGTCCAGCGTCCCCACCGGGGGTGCGCCGATCATCACCCATGTGTGGGGCTCGTCGGTGTGGTTGACGACCGCCCGGACCGGGTCGGGTCCGACCCGGACGACCCCGCCCTCCGGCAAGTCGTGGACCTCGCCCTCGATCTCGATCTGCCCGCCCGACAGCGGCACGAACAGCTCCTCCTGGCGCTCGTGGGCGTGGGGGGTGACGCCCTCGCCGGGCTCCAGTGTCATCAGGTTGACGCGGGTGTCCGTACAGCCCAGCGCAGGGGTGTACTTCAGATGCTCCACGTCGACCGTGTCGAACAGCTCCGGTTCGACGTCGTCGGGCGTGACGACGGCGTAGTCAGCGTCGCTCATACCGGGGACGGGGCGGGTCGGGCCTTCAGCCTGGCCCCGCTCCGGCCCGTCCTACGGCAGGTCGACGGGCACGTCCGCCTGGAGGCTGGCGGCCTTGACCGTGTTGTACAGCAGCATCGTGATGGTCATCGGCCCGACGCCGCCCGGGACGGGGGTGATGACGTCCGCCTTCTCGCTGGCGCTCTCGAACTCCACGTCGCCGACGAGTTCGTACCCCTTCTCGTTGTCCGCGTCCACGCGGTTCACGCCGACGTCGATGACCGTGGCGCCCTCCTTCACCATCGAGCCGTCGATCAGCTCCGGGTAGCCCGTGGCGGCGATGAGGATGTCCGCCCCGCGGGTCTTGGCGCCCAGATCGGCCGTCCGGGAGTGACACACCGTCGTCGTGGCGTTGCCGCCGGGGGCCTTCTGGATCAGCAGGTTCGCCATCGGCTTGCCGACGATGTCAGACCGGCCGACGACGACGGCGTCCTTCCCCTCGGGGTCGACGTCCGCCGCCTTGAGGAGCTTCTGGACGCCGTGGGGCGTGCAGGGCTTGAACCGCGCGTCGCCGGCGACCAGCCGGCCGACGTTCTCCGGGTGGAACCCGTCCACGTCCTTCGCGGGGTCAATGCTCCGCAGGACAGTTCGCTTGTCCACGTGGTCCGGCACCGGCATCTGGACGAGGATGCCGTGGGCCGCGGGGTCCGCGTTCAGCGCGTCCACCGTGTCGAACAGCTCCTCTGCGGGGGCGTCGGGCTCGATCTCGTGGTGGATGCTCTCGATTCCGAGCTCCTCGCACGCTTTCTTTTTCATCGAGATGTACGTCTCGCTGGCGGGGTCGTCGCTCATCAGCACCGTCGCCAGCCCGGGTGTGACGCCGGCGTCCGCGAGCGTGTCGATACAGCCCTCAAGCTCGCCCCTGATCCGGTCGCCGACCGCGTTGCCGTCGAGAACGTGGGTCATGCTCTAGGAGCCGCCTGAGCGGGTGTTAAACGCACCGCTCGCACGAGGCCGTTCCACAACCCCTCCGTTTTCCGATAGGTGTAGTTTCGCGAGGGCGGTCGCGGGACCGGAGCGACACCCCGGGGGGGCGGAACAACCGCCCGAGGGGAGCCGGACGGTCGGCGGAGAACCGCCGGCGGGACAAGACCTAAACGGGTCCTGAACCTCTATATCTGTAACACCCAGTATGTCACTCGGAACACGCTCCCGCACTGCTGACGGGGTCCGGACCCTGCTGAGCGACCCTCGGTTCGAACTGATGCCGTTCGACAGTTTCGACGGCGAGATCGAGCACCTCCCCGACGGGGCGGCGATCGCCATCACGGCCTCGCCCCAGCTCGGGCTGGACGCCACCGTCGAGAAGTCCGTCGAGGCCGCCGAGAAGGGATACGACGTCATCCCGCACGTCGCCGCGCGCTACGTCAGGAGCCGCGACCACCTCGACGAAATCTGCACCCGACTGACCGACGCCGGCATCACGGACGTGTTCGTCCCCGGCGGCGACCGCGAGGAGCCCGCCGGCGAGTTCGACTCCGCGTACTCGCTTTTGACGGCGATGGACGAGCTGGGCCACTCCTTCGATGAGGTCGGCATCACCGGCTACCCGGAGGGCCACGACTTCCTCTCGGAGGCCACCCTCGCCGACGCGATGGAGAAGAAGGCGCCGTACGCGACGTACATCACCACCCAGCTCTGCTACGACCCGGACGCCATCGTCGACTGGCTGGAGGGGATCCGCGGGCGGGGGGTCGACCTCCCCGTCGAGGTCGGCATCCCCGGCGTGATGAAGTACCAGCGCCTGCTGAACATCTCCCAGAAGGTCGGGGTGGGCGACTCCGTCCGGTTCCTCCGGAAGACCACCGGCGTGCTCGGGTTCGTCCGCCAGCTGGTCGGCTCCCGCGGGAAGTACACCCCCGACGAGCTGATTGACGGGCTCGCGCCGTACGTCGACGACCCGGAGTACGGCATCCGCGGGGTCCACATCTACACGTTCAACCAGACCCCGGACACGGAGGCCTGGCGGCTCGACCGGCTGGACTGAGTTTTAAATAGGCCAACTATTCAGTACGCGGCCTGATACGGCCGGAGCCGCTCGGTCCGGTCGAATGCGACCCAGCGGCGCGCTCCGGGAGCTGGCGGCGTTCCTCGAGGACTGCGAGGCAGCGGCCGACGCGGGCGTCGGCGCCGTCCACACGGACGACGGCCGGCTGGTTGCCGACCTGGAGCTGCGCCTCCCCCACGAGGCGCTCTCGGCGAGAGGTGCCGAGACCGCTGGCGACGGGCTCCGGCTCGACCTGGCGGCGCCGGGCGTCCTGCCGGAGCGCGAGCGGGTGCGCGTGGAGGTCCGGGACGTGGCTGTGGGCGCCGACGGCGTGACCGTCTCGCTGGTCGCCTCCCTGCCCACCGGGGACGGGGGCGAGGACACGGCTGACACTGACGAGCGCGAGCGGAACCGCGACCGGCCCCCTTTCGAGGACCCGGAGCTGCTGGCGCGGGTGTACGAGGACAACGACACGTTCGCGGAGATGGTCGACGCGCTGGGGATGGACGTCACCCCGGAGACGGTGCGGCGGTACATGATCGACCACGGCATCCACCAGCCCGCGAGCTACGGGGAGAGCGAGGAGAGCGACCCGGTGGTGCTCGCGGACGGCATCGGCCTGCCCGAGGGGGTGACCGTCGACGGGCTGGCCGACGCCGTCGCGGGGGCCAAGACGCCGGGCGGGGTCGGGCGACGGCTCGGCATCGAGCGCGAGACCGCCGTCGAGACCCTGCGGGAGCTGGGGCTGCTGGAGCTGGTCGTCGGACGGGTCGCGACGGAGAACGAGCGTGCGGTCGGCCGGAGAGCGGTTCTCGAACGGCTCGGGGAGGCGTCGCCTTAGTCCTCGCGGGAGGCGTTGAGCTTCGCCTGCTCGCGGGCGCTGGGGTTGACCGACTCCTTGAACGGCACCTTCGCGACGGTGGCGAACACCGGCTCGCCCGGCTCCTCGGCGTACTCGTCGGGGAGGTGGACCTCGAACTCCAGGTCCAGCTCCTCGTCGTAGATCTCGTCGTTCAGCGGCGCGTCCGTCTCCTCCTGGAGCATCTCCGCCGGGACGAAGCCCATCCCGATGTTCGTCTCCAGGTCCGGGTTCCACCACGGCGAGGTCATGTAGCCACACTCCTCGCCGGTCTCGGGGTCGGAGATGAGCCAGAAGTCCGGCGCGTAGTCACGGATCGGCTCGCCGGCCATCTTCAGGCCGACCATCTTCAGGTTGAACGGGTACTCGCCGTCCTCGATGAGCTCCTTCTGGCGCTCCAGTTCCTCCTTGCCGATGTAGTCGGCGTCCTTGTCGTCGGGCACCTGGTAGCCCAGGTTCACCTGGAACGGGGAGGTCTCGTGGTCCAGGTCCTGGCCCCAGGACATGATGCCGGCCGCGATCCGGCGGTGGTGGCCGGGCGCGATCTGCATCCCGCCGTGGGCCTCGACCTCCTCCAGCACCGGGTCCCACACCCGCTCGGCGTACTTGCTGGCCTCCTTCACGTACACCTCGAACCCCTTCTCGCCGGAGAAGCCGGTCTGGCTCACCAGCACGTCGACGCCGTCGATCTCCGCCTCCATCAGCCCGTAGTAGGGGATGTCGGAAACCTCCTCGCCGACGACCTCAACCATCACGTCCTCGGAGAGGGGCCCCTGGATCTGCATCGGGGCGACGTCGATCTCGTCGATCTCCACGTCGAAGTCCATCCCGACGTTGATCCCCTGGAGCCACTGCATCAGCGTGTTGTCCGAGATGGAGAACCAGAACTCGTCCTCGGCGGGCCGCAGGAGAACCGGGTCGTTCAGCACGCCGCCGTCCTCGTTACAGAGGATGGCGTACTTCGCGTGCATCGGGTCGATCTGGGTGGCGTCGCGCGTGATGACGTAGTTGGTGAGCGCCTCCGCGTCCGGGCCCTTCACGCGGATCTGGCGCTCGACAGCGACGTCCCATAGGGTGACGGAGTTGGTGAGCGCGTCGTACTCGGCCATCGCTCCGCCGTCCTCCGGCTCGACGAGCCCACGGGGGTGGTAGATACGGTTGTAGACGCTGCACCGCCAGGCGCCGTTCTCGTTGAACGACTTGTGGAAGAACGGCGACTTGCGGACCCGGGTCGATACCAGCATCCGGATGCCCGGGTCGCCCGTCTGTCGGAGGTTCCGCGGCAGGACCCGATCGGACTGGTCCACGCTCGGGTAGTTGGGGTGTGACTCCTCGGCTACCGGCTCCTTGTCTGCCATGGTAGCCGCGTTTGTAACCACCGTTCATAAAAAACCCCCTTCAGAGTCTCGGAGGTTGATGACCCCGTCCCGACACGGCGCCGGCGCGGCCCCGGAGGGAACGACCGGGAGAGTGACGGTTCCCCGTCATCTCCGGTGTTGTATGCACCACGCTGTCGACGACGAGCGGCGGGCGAGCGACCACCGGAGGAGCCACGGAGGGGGAGCGTGATACCGGCCATCGCGTTCGGCTTCGGGACGATGATCGCCTGGGGGTTCTGGATCGTGTTCGGCGAGATCGCCTCCGAAAGCACCGACCCGGTGACGGTCGCCGCCATCTCCTACGTGGCCGCCGCGGTCGTGACCGTCGCCTACGCCCTCTTCTCGGACGCGTCGCTGGCCGTCAGCGGCCGCGGGCTGACGTTCTCCGTGCTCGCGGGCGTGGCGGCGGCGGTCGGCGTCCTCTCCACGTTTGTCGGCGTGTCGCTGGGCTCGACGGCCGTCGTCTCCACCGTCGGCGGGATGTACTTCGTGACGGCGGCGGTGATCGGCGTCGTCGTGCTCGGAGAGTCGGTGACGCTCACCCAGGTGCTCGGCATCGGGCTGGCGCTGACGGCGCTGGTCGTGATCAACCTGTAGCTACTCGCCGACCAGCACCATCTCGACGAGTTCGGCGGTGCCCCGCCGGATGCGGCCGCCGACCGCCGTCGGGGAGATACCCAGCACCTCCGCGAGATCGGCGAGCGACGCCTCGCGGGGCTCCTCGAAGTAGCCGTGCTCGTGGGCCGCCAGCAAGGCGTCCCGCTGGGCGTCGGTGAGCCCGGTGGGCTCGCCGCGGATCCACCCCTCCTGGCGGAACATCCGCTTCAGCTCGAACCCGATCCCCTCCTCGTCACAGAACTCCGACACCGCCGCGAGCGCCTCCCGGTCGGGGAGCTGGAGCCGCATTGACCACCCCCTGTCCGTGCTCACCGCCTCCTGGACCAGCCCGCCCAGCTCCGCGGTCTTGGGCGAGAGCAGTTTCGTCCACTCGGGGTGGCTGATGCGGTACACCCGTGTCGGCGAGGAGTTGGTGACGGCGGTCCACTCGGAGACGGTGGGGTCCTCGTCGAGAACGGTCTCGAAGCCGTCGTCGGCACCCTCCACGAGGAAGAAGAACTTCCCCGTCTCCGGGTCCGTCGAGGACTGGGGGAGCACCCGTATCTCGTCGGCCGACCCGGACTGGATCGTGTGGGTCAGCGCGAGGTCGGGGTGGGTGATGTCGACGCTGGCGATGAGGTTCACGGCGACCCCCGGCCGGCGGGCGGCCGGCACGACGCCGCGAGAGCGGTCCCGAGCGCGCACATACTACCGGGAGGGCGTGGGGTACGGTTAACCGTTACGTCCCTCGCGGCGGGGTGACAGCACGCTCGAGGAGGCCGACCGCGGCCAGCGCGAGTACGCCCAGCGCCGACAGCGCGACCACGCCAGCCAGCAGCTGTGCCACCTGGAACGTGGCGCCGGCGTCGATGAGGTACTGCCCCAGGTCGCCGGCGAA
>Ga0207797_1003474_pt1 | contig 10432 bp, 8 predicted proteins | sample PRCRCaboRojoPR_6_FD_187275 | JGI IMG/M metagenome (GOLD analysis project Ga0207797, IMG submission 187275) | Marine sediment microbial community from Cabo Rojo, Puerto Rico - PR CR 10% Liquid 1 (SPAdes) | ecosystem: Environmental > Aquatic > Marine > Coastal > Sediment | place: Cabo Rojo, Puerto... | reverse complement strand
TAGGGGGGATCGAGGCCGAGGCCGTTCTCCTGGGCCAACCCTACTACATGCTCCTGCCCGAGGTGGTGGGGATGAAGCTCACCGGAGAGCTCCCCGAAGGAGCTACGGCTACGGACCTGGTCCTGCGAGTCACCGAGCTTCTCCGGGCCCACGGCGTGGTGGGTCGCTTCGTGGAGTACTTCGGGGAGGGCCTGTCCACCATGACCCTCCCGGACCGGGCCACGCTGGCCAACATGTCCCCGGAGTACGGGGCCACCGTGGGGTTCTTCCCGGTGGACCGGGTGACCCTGGAGTACCTGGCCGGAACCGGCCGGAGCCCGGAGCTGGTGGAACGCACGGAGCGCATCAGCAAGGAGCAGGGGCTCTTCCACACCGACGAGACCCCGGACCCGGAGTACACCTCCCTCCTGGAGCTGGACCTGGGGACCGTGGAACCCAGCCTGGCCGGCCCCAAGCGTCCCCAGGACCGGATCGATCTCACCTCCATCCACCAGGCCTTCGCCGACCACCTCCCGGACCTGGTCCCCGCCGGGTTCTCCCTCCCGGAGAAGAAGACCGGTGAGAGCTGGAGCGGCGAAGGCGGCCGGGAGCCCGAGGTTCCCTCGGAAGAGAAGGAGCCGGGCGCTCCCGTGGTGGCGGCCGGCGGGGCGAAGCACCCCCCTGCCGTGGCGGAGAGGGACGGCGACCGACGCACGGTGCCGATCGATCTGGACGGCCAGGAGGTGGAGCTCGGGGACGGGAGCATCGTCGTAGCCGCCATCACCTCGTGCACGAACACCTCCAACCCCTCGGTGATGGTGGGCGCCGGGCTGTTGGCAAAGAAGGCCGTGGAACGGGGCCTTCAGGTCAAGCCCTGGGTGAAGACGAGCCTGGCCCCGGGCTCGAAGGTGGTGACGGAGTACCTGAAGGCCTCCGGACTCCTCCCCTACCTGGACGAGCTCAGCTTCCAACTGGTGGGCTACGGGTGCACGACCTGCATCGGGAATTCCGGTCCCCTGCCGGAGCCCATCGCCCAGGCAGTCCAGGACGAAGGGCTGGTGGTGGCCTCGATTCTCAGCGGGAACCGGAACTTCGAGGCCCGCATTCACCCCCTGGTTCGAGCCAACTACCTGGCCTCCCCCATCCTGGTGGTGGCCTTCGCCCTGGCGGGACGCATCGACCTGGACGTCTACAACGAGCCCCTCTGCCGGGATCCTGAGGGCAAACCCGTCTTCCTGGCGGACCTGTGGCCCACACCGGAGGAGATCAAGGAGACGGTGGAAAGCTCCCTGAAGCCGGAGATGTTCAAGGAGCGCTACGCCAGCGTCTTCGACGGGGACGAACACTGGGCCGACCTCCCCATTCCCGAGGAGAGCAGCCTCTACGAGTGGGATCCCGGCTCCACCTACATCCAGGATCCCCCCTTCTTCCAGGACATGGACCTGGAGGTGCCTCCCCTGCAGGACATCCAGGGGGCCCGGGTGTTGGCCCTCCTGGGCGACACCGTGACCACGGACCACATCTCCCCCGCCGGGGCCATCCCCAAGGAAGAACCGGCAGGGCAGTACCTCATGGACAAGGGGGTGGAACCCTACCAGTTCAACACCTTCGGTTCTCGCCGGGGGAACCACGAGGTCATGATGCGGGGCACCTTCGGCAACGTCCGCATCCGGAACCTCCTCCTGGAAGACAAAGAGGGGGGATACACGGTGAAGCTGCCGGAAGAAGAGGAGACCACCATCTACGATGCCGCCATGGCCTACCGGGACCAGGATACCCCCCTCCTGGTGCTTGCCGGGAAGGAGTACGGCACGGGAAGCTCCCGGGACTGGGCGGCCAAGGGCACGGCCCTCCTGGGGGTCAAGGCGGTCCTGGCCGAAAGCTTCGAGCGCATCCACCGTAGTAATCTGGTGGGAATGGGTGTTCTTCCCCTCCAGTTCCAGGATGGAGAGTCCGTCTCCAGCCTGGGGCTGACGGGTCGGGAGTCCTTTGACATCAGCGGCCTCGACGACGGGGTGGGGCCCGGCGACCTGGTGAAGGTCCGGGCCGAGACCGATGACGGATCCACGAAGGAGTTCCAGGCGGTGGTCCGCCTGGATTCGGATGTTGAGATCGAATACTACCAGAACGGCGGAATCCTCCACACGGTTCTCCGGAAGATGGCATCCGGAAAGATGTAGCCCGCCCCTCCTTCCTGTGACGGCTTCCAAAGGGCGAGGCCGGGGGGCCCTCTCCCTCGTCCTCGTCCTCCTGGCCGGCCTCCTGGGGCTCGGCCCCAGGCCGGCGGCGGGGCAACGGATCATGGGCCAGGTCCTGGACCGGGACACGGGAGTTCCCGTGGAGGGTGCCCTGGCCCTTCTCGTAAGCGAAGCCGGGGAGGAGGAGGACGGCTACCTCACGAACGAGCAGGGCCGCTTTCTGCTCCGGGCCCCGGGACCGGGCCGCTACACGGTGCGCGTGGAACGCATCGGCTACGAGACGGTCACCTCGGAGCCGGTGGTGCTGGCCTCGGCTCAGATCACCGGCGTCCGCCTGGAAACCGCCCAGACGGCCATCGAGCTGGAGGGCCTGGAGGTGAGGGGCGAGCGGCGGTGCGTGATCCGACCCGGGGAGGGGATGGAGGTGGCCAGGGTCTGGGAGGAGGCCCGAAAAGCCCTGGCCGTCCAGGACTGGACGGATCGGGAGGGGGCCTACCGGTACACCCTGGTGAACTACCAGCGGGAGCTGGACCCCCAGACCCTTCGGATACGGTCCGAAGAACGGAAGGTGGCCCGGGCCGTGGCCCGGAACCCCATCCGGAGCCTCCCGGCGGAAGACCTCATGGAGAACGGCTTCATCCGGCAGCTCTCCAGCGGGGAGTGGAACTACTTCGGCCCCGACGCCTCCGTCCTTCTCTCCGACGCCTTCCTGGACACCCACTGCTTCCGTCTCACGGTGGACCAGGACCGTCCTGACGACCTGGGCCTGGCCTTCGAGCCCGTGGAGGAGAGAAGGGTCCCGGACATCTCCGGAACCCTCTGGCTGGATTGGGAAACGGCCCATCTGGACGTGTTGGAGTATCGGTACACGCAGGTCCCCCATCCCGAGGGCAAGGGATGGGCCACGGGTCAGGTGGAGTTCGAAGAGCTTCCCAACGGCGCCTGGATCGTGAGGAAGTGGTGGATCCGCATGCCCCTTCTCGCCCAGGACCTCTCTCGTTCCCGGGCGGGGAGCTCGGGGATCTGGGTGCACGGCGTCCGGGAAGCCGGCGGCGAGATCACGAAGATCAGCACCCTGGCCGAGGAGACGATCCTGGATTCCCCGGTGGGGGCCGTCCAGGGCACGGTCTGGGACAGCATCCATCACCGCCCCTTGATGGATGCCCGGGTGTTCCTCTCCGGCACCCAGCACGGCACCCGGACGGACTCGGTGGGCCGCTTCCTCCTGGAAGGGCTGCCGGAAGGGCGCTTCACCGCAGCCTTCAGCCATCCCCGACTGGACAGCCTCGGCTTCTATCCCCCGGGGGTGGACGTGGAGGTCGTCGCCGGGGAGGTCTCGGAGGTCGCCCTGGGAATTCCCGCCGAGGGAAGCCTCTTCGCGTCGGTCTGCCCCTCCCAGGGCCGGGAGGAGGGCCAGGCCGTCCTCACGGGAAGGGTCCTGGCCACGCAGGACGGCAACCCCGTCCCCTCGGCCACGGTGCAGGTCCGGTGGGAGGGCTACGAGGTCAGTCCCGCAGGAGAGATGATCCTGGAGATGGGGAAACAGGCCGAAGCCACCACGGATGGTCGGGGTCGCTACACTGTCTGCGGTGTGCCTGCCGATGAAGAGGTGGCCGTCCAGGCCAGCTACCTGGGGAACGAGTCCCCGGTCCGGCGCCTCCGGATCGAAGAAGGAGGCTATGCCGTGGTGGATCTGGAGCTGACGCTGCCCTCAGGGGTCATCCGCTGACACCTTCCCCCAGGGGCCCTCTCACCCACCGGAGCCGCAGAACGCCCCGGGGACGGACAGGGGGACCCGTGTCCGAGCCTACTCCCGCATGCCCACGGGTGGGCCCAGGACCTCCAGGAGGATGATGCCCTTCTGAAGGTCCTTGGGGGACCCGCCACCGAAGAGCTCCCGACGAAGGGAGCGCCCGGCTCCCGAAGCTCGGGTCTCGCCTCGGGGGGAGCCACCGGCCACGGACACCCTCCCCCGGGGGACGGAGGTGGCACCCCGGGGAACGGGTTTGTCCAGGGCCGGAATGGTCTCCCTGGAGCGCTTCGGGGTCTGGACTCCTCCTTCCGTCTCCGAGTCCCGGGGTTCCAGGGGCTCGAGAGATCGGGCCTCGAAGTCGGGAATCTCCTCCAGGCTCTCCACGTCCCCGGCGACGCCAACCTCCTCACGGTCCTTGATCACATCCCCCCTGGGCTCCTTCCGCTCCCGTTCCTTCCCCTCCCCACCGCTTCCCCGTGCCAGTCCCAGGATCTCGTCCCAGATCTCCTCGGGCACCAGGCCTTCGGAGGAGCCCTCCTCGTCCTTCTCTCCGGAACCGGACCGGCCCACCGAGGAGGTCCTGTGCTTCTTGCCAAGATCCACGGTACCGGAAGGGGAGGGGGAGGTAGCCCCCTCCCTCTCCGGCGTCCGGGATTCCTCTCCGGGTCCGGAGGTCCGGGAGGCTTCCTCCTGTCGCTTCCGCTCCGCCTTCTTCTTCCTTCCGATCCCCTCCACCAGGGTGAAGAGGATGAAGATGGCCACGAAGAGGAGCTCGGGTAATCCTTCCATGGATCAGGCCTGGGGCTCGGTGGGCTTCTCATCTTCCCCCTCGCCGGCGATGGCCTGGCGCATGGAGGTGTCGGACTGGACGTTCCGGTACTTCACGTAGTCCATGATCCCCAGGTTGCCGCTCTTGAACGCCTCGGCGATGGCCAGGGGCACCTCGGCTTCGGACTCCACGAGCCGGGCCCGCATCTCCACGACCTCGGCCTTCATCTCCTGCTCCTTGGCCACGGCCATGGCTCGGCGCTCCTCGGCCCGGGCCTGAGCCACCCGCTTGTCCGCCTCGGCCTGGTCCGTCTGGAGCTCGGCTCCGATGTTCTTGCCCACGTCCACGTCGGCGATGTCGATGGAGAGGATCTCGAAGGCCGTCCCCGAGTCCAGTCCCTTGGAGAGGACCGTTTTTGAGATGGCGTCCGGGTTCTCCAGCACCGCCCCGTGGGATTCCGACGAGCCGATGGTGGAGACGATGCCCTCCCCCACCCGGGCCAGAATGGTCTCCTCCCCGGCGCCACCCACCAACCGGTTGATGTTGGCTCGCACCGTGACCCGTGCCACGGCGATGAGCTGGATGCCGTCCCGGGCCATGGCCGCCACACGGGGGGTGTTGATGACCTTGGGGTTCACCGAGACCTGCACGGCTTCCAGCACGTTCCGCCCGGCAAGATCGATGGCCGCCGCCTGGCGAAAGGCCAGTTCGATGTTGGCCTTGTCGGCGCTGATGAGGGCTCGGACCACCCGGTCTACGGACCCCCCGGCCAGATAGTGGGCCTCCAGGTCGGCGATCTCCAGGTCCAGCCCGGCCTTGTTGGCCCAGATGAGAGGCCGGACCACCGCCGGTGGGCTCACCTTCCGAAGCCGCATTCCCACCAGGTAGCCGATGCCCACCCGGACCCCGGCGCTGATGGCCTCGATCCACAGACGGACCGGGATGGCCCAGGCGATGATGGAGAGAAGAATGATGGCACCGACGACGATGAAGGTGGTCGTTACCAGGAGCTCTTCATTCATGAAAGGGATCCTCCGTTGCGGGACGCTGGATGCATCGGTGGAATGGTAGGTGGCATGTTAGGCGGTGTCACTGTCCTCTTCGGGCCGGAGGGACCGGACCACGAGTCGATACCCCTCGGAGGCCACGACCTTCACGGCGGTGCCGTCCTCGATCCAGGAGGACTCGGATACGGCGTCCACCCGCTCCTCGCCGAGGAGGACCGTGCCCGCGGGTCGGAGATCCGTGAGGGCCACCCCTTCCCGGCCCATGAGGTCCGGGCGCTTCGTGGCTGACGCCCACCCATCCTCCCGCTCCCCCTGGGTGAGGAGGAATACCCCGCTTCGAGCCAGGTGACTGCTCTGGGGAAGATGGCGCAGAAGGGCCCAGGAGGTCACCAGGATGATGAGAATGCTGCTGGCCAGCACCAGGCCGGCGTTGGCGAAGTCCCCCATGGTGGGGATTCCCCCCACCAGGCTCAGGTAGATGCCTGCCAGCACCCCCACTCCTCCCAGGACGCCGAAGACGCCGAAGCCCGGGATGACGAAGACCTCCACGGCGATGAGCACCACGCCGGCCCCGAACAGAAGGAGGTCTTCCAGGCCCGCCAGTCCGATGAGGAGATGGGACCCGAAGAAGAGGGCCAGGGAGAGAAGGCCCGCCGCTCCCGCCAGGCCGAGTCCCGGAGACTTGATCTCGGCGATGAGTCCCAGGAAGCCCAGGGACAGGAGGAAGGGGGAGACCAGGGGATGGGAGAAGAAGCGGACGATCCGCTCGGCCCAGTTCACCTCCATGGTCCGAACGGGTGCCGACCCCAGACCCAGCTCCGCCATCAAGGCAGGCCAGTCGTCCACGGCCGTGGCGAAGCCCAGCTCCTCGGCCTCTCCTGCCGTGAGGCTCAGGAGCTTGCCTCTCTCCACCACGCCGGGGACCTCGATGTCCTCGTCCACCATGGCCTCGGCCACGGCGGGATCCAGGCCCCGGGCTTCCGCCAGGGCCCGCATCTGGCTCCGCATGGCAGAGACCATCTTCTCCGACGCCTTTTCCCCGCTCCCCGACACCGGTGTCGCCGCACCCATGTCGGACCCGGGCCGCATGAAGATGCCCTGGGTAGCCAGGGCAATGAGAGCTCCGGCCGAATGGGCGTGGCGATTGACGTAGGCGTACACGGGAACACCGGCATCGCCGATGGCGTTGGCGATCTGCTGGGCCGCGTCCACCCGACCCCCGGGCGTGTCCATGTCCAGAATCAGGGCGGGAGCCCCGGCGGCCTCGGCCTCCTGGATGCTCCTCTCTATGAAGGGAGCCAGACCCAGCTCCACCACACCCTGCACCGGGACCCGAAACACGGGCCCGGGACGGGAATCCTGCTGGGCCCCGGCCTGGAGGCCCGCCGCACCGACCATGAAAGCCGCAAGAGCGAGGATGGTTCGACGTCCAGACATCTCCTACCTCTCGTAAGGAAATCCGATTGCCCCTGCTACCCCCCTTGGGCAAGAAAAATCCGCTCCCCGGACGGTGTCCCGGGAGCGGAAGAAGGCCCTTCGCAGCCGTCTCGCCCTACTGCGGATCCGCACCCAGAATCTGACACGCGTAGTACGCCCGGCGAATCGCCCGGGGGTAGTCCCCATCTTCCAGAGCCTTCCTGGCTCCGGCGGTGAGCCGCCGGAGCCTGGCCAGCTCCTCCTCTGAGTACGAGCCATCCCCCTGGTTTCTTCTGAAAGCTTCCGAGGCTCGGGCCACCAGGGTCGCCGCCACCTGCCGGGGGGCCACGGCCCTCAGGGCATCTCCCGTCCGAAGAACGTGGACCAGGGCCTCCTCCCCCCGGTCCTCCTCCAGGGCCCATACGGCCTCCTCGTGCCGCCGCCTGGCCCGTTCCAGGGCCGTTCCCACGACCTCCGAGGCCATGGACACGCCGGAGGCCTCCGTGGCCTGGAGGGCCTCCTGGTTCTTCGCCATGAGCTCGTCGACCCCCTCCGCACCGAGGTGGAGGAAGAGGAGGCGGGCGACGGAAGGGTAGAGGCGGTCACGGAGCTCCGCCCCCTGGGCCTCGTCCATGGTCCAGGATCTCTCCCACGCACGGGCTTCCGGCACCTCCGCCGGGGCCAGGCCCTCCCGGGCCAACAGCTCGGGGACGCTGGGAAGCTGTTGGGAGAAGGCCAGGGCCCCGTGGGTCTCCGGGGCCACGGTCATGGCCATGGGATGGTCGGCGCTGTCCTGACAGGCGGACACGGGAATCGTGGCGAACAGACACGCCAGAGAACACACAAGAAGGCGGTCCAACGTGCAAACCTCCCGTGGGGAATTCGGAATAGGGGCGATCCCGTCTGAACCTCAACCTCGAGTCTTTTCCGCTACAGTGCAAGGGCCGTACCCGAAAGACACCGTCTTTCCTTGCACCCCTCCGGTACCACCGGTAGCTTGCCCGTCCATCGTCCGCTCGATTCGGACATCGGCCCCCGTATCCCTTCCCAGGAAGGAGGAGCCGTGCGCAAGGAAGACCTCTTTCCCGACCTGGAGTCTCCGGACCCGGCCCGTCGGATCCGAAGCGCCGCCACCAAGATACGTTCCCTGCGAGGCCAGGTGGGCCACGACGGGCTCACGCCCTCCGCCACCCGGACCCTTATCGACGAGCTCACCGGGGCCCTGGAGGAGATCGCCGGGGCTTTGGAGGAGATCGCAGGGGATCCGGAAGGGACCGACTCGTGACCCCACGGCACCGGCCCCGGGGCCTCTCTGAGCCATGGTGAGCCTCCGCCTGGTCCGGGTCGGCGCCGCCTGCTTCTTCCTCCTCTTCGTGGTGGCCGTCACCTGGCCAGGGATGGTCCCCTTCAATCGAATCCGCCCTCTGGTCCTGGGCCTTCCCTTCTCCATGGTCTGGATCGCCCTCTGGGTGGGCCTCTCCTTCGTGGTCTTCCTCCTGGTGGACCGGGTGGAGGGGAGGGCACGGGGCACGGGATCGGCCCTCACCGGGATGGATGCCGGCGAAGGAGTTGACGGTGCAGGCAAAGGAGCGGACGAGGCCGACGAAGAAACCAAGAAGAACGAACGCCCTCCGGGTTCGCCCAGGCCCGGGGACCAGGAGGCGGGGGTGGAAGGGGGGGCCGGCTGATGGAACGGTGGCACGGCATCGCCCTCATCATCCTCCTCTACCTGGCCGTCACCCTGGGCATCGGGCTCAGAGCCGGGCGCAGAGCCTCCCGGAGCGTGACGGGATACGTGGCGGGAGACCGGGCCTTCGGGCTCCTGGTCATGTATTTCATCTTCGGCGCCACCATGTTTTCGGCCTTCGCCTTCCTGGGCGGGCCGGGATGGGCGTATTCCCGGGGGGCGGCGGCCTTCTACATTCTCTCCTACGGCGTCCTGGGCATGGCGCCCTGGTACTGGGTGGGCCCCAGGGCGGCCCGGCTGGGTCGGGCCCACGGCTACGTGACCCAGGCCCAGCTTCTCCGGGGCCGCTTCCCCTCCCGCTTTCTCTCCGTCCTCATGGCCATTCTCACGGTCCTGGCCTTCATTCCCTACATCACCCTCCAGATGCGGGGGGCCGGCATCGTCATCGAGGCCGTCACCGACGGGAACATCCCCTTGTGGCTGGGAGCCGCCGTGGCCTACGGCATCGTGCTGCTCTACGTCCTCACCAGCGGGGTCTCGGCCGTGGGGTGGACGAACACCTTCCAGGGCATCTTCATGCTCATCATCGCCTGGACCCTGGGGATCTACCTCCCCAACCGCCTCTATGGGGGGGTGGGAGAGATGTTTCGGGACATCGCCGCCCAGCGACCGGAGCTGCTGACGGTGCCGGGACTCTCCGACACCGGGGATCCCTGGAGCTGGGGTGGCTACTCCACGGCCATTCTGGTGAGCGCCATCGGCGTGGCCATGTGGCCCCACCTCTTCATGAAGGCCTTCACGGCGAAGGACGACGACACCATCCGCCGGACGGTGGTCCTCTTTCCCACGTTCCAGCTCTTCCTCATCCCCGTCTTCCTCATCGGCTTCGCCGGAGTGCTCTTCCCCGAGTCCCCTCAGGATCCGGACTTCATTCTGCCCTTCCTCATCCTCAGGAGCCAACTCCCCGGCCTGGTGGTGGGGCTGTTCTGTGCCGGGGCCCTGTCGGCGTCCATGTCCACCGGAGACGCACTCCTCCACGCCGGGGCATCGGTGGCGGTGGAGGACGGGGTGGGGCTGTTCGCGGAGCTGGACGACCGGCAGCAGAGGCTCCTCATGCGGGGTCTGGTGGTGGGCATGGGGGCCCTGGCCTACTTCTTCGCCCTCTACGAGGGGTTCTCCCTGGTGATCCTCCTCCTGAGCTCCTACGGAATCATCGCCCAGTTCACCCCTCCCATCATCGCCGCCATGTACTGGCGGAGAGCCACCACCACCGGAGCCATCGCCGGGCTCCTGGTGGGCTCCGCCGTCACCCTTTTCTTCTTCTTCAACGGTCACTTGAAGCCCCTGGACCTGCATGAAGGGATCCTGGGGCTGGTAGCTCATGTGCCTACGCTGGTCCTCGTCAGCCTCCTCACCTCGGATCCGGCCCCGGAGCGGACGGAGGCCTTCCTCCGAGCGGCCCGGGGAGACGTTGGCGAGGCCGGAGGAAAGGCCCCGGCATGACGGACTTTTCGGATCAGGCAGGTGGGGGACCCGGCCCACCCAGCGCCGGCGGAGGAGGAGCCGGGGGCCCGGGAACCGAGGAGGAGCGCCTTCAGGAGCTGCGGCAGAGGATCCAGGCGG
>Ga0207797_1003473_pt1 | contig 10436 bp, 7 predicted proteins | sample PRCRCaboRojoPR_6_FD_187275 | JGI IMG/M metagenome (GOLD analysis project Ga0207797, IMG submission 187275) | Marine sediment microbial community from Cabo Rojo, Puerto Rico - PR CR 10% Liquid 1 (SPAdes) | ecosystem: Environmental > Aquatic > Marine > Coastal > Sediment | place: Cabo Rojo, Puerto... | reverse complement strand
AAAGCAATTAGTCCAAAATTCAAAAATTTTTTTCTCATCATGTTCTCCTCATTTTTTGGTTAGAAATTAAAGCCTGTTATTTTAAATGACACAAAAGTAATAAAATTTATTCGCATACGATATATTTTTCCCGTATTCTATGGTATGTCACTCGTTATTCATTATATAACTCCCTGAACCTGATTCATTGTAAAAGACTAGATTTTCTTAAACATATCTCACGATGAATGTATCACTAAGAACTTACAAACATCAGGATCAAATACCCCCGGTAATACCCAGGCTAGAGACTTCAGAGAAATAAACAAACAAATATATTCTATAGAATAAATTTTGCTTTCTCCGATTATAAGTTCGATAACCGAAGTTAATAAAAATAGTTCAACAAGCACTTAATGGAAATGTTTAATAGCAAAAGTCTAATCCGGCTTCTCGTCTGGTATTATTGCTTAATCACGTGGCAATTATTACAAATGTATTATTTTAAAAACAAGCAAATAACGTTTCAATATTGAAGTCCATGACCGTAAGGATACAAGGGATCCTTCGAATCATAAGGAACATCGGGCAACTGGTTCTTCACTGCTTCCATGGACGAAGGCAATTCCACAGGCAGTTTGCCCTGGGGCTCGGCCCTTCCGAAAACAATATCCAGGATGGCATCGTTTTCGTTCTCAAAATCCGCAATCAATCCCTCTGCTTCCTTGCTGATTTTGGGTATTACTGCAGGTCTGTCGAGGGTGATCACAACAATGGAAGGCTTATCCGATATCTTATTCATGATCCTAAGTCTTTCAGCCGCTATAAATTCCAGGCTACCCTGACGGAACAACCGTTCCAGCAGCAAGTCATTCCGAACTTCATAGGGCGCCTGTATCTTGAGCACCACAAAATCAGCTTCCCTTCTTGAGGAGACCACGCGGGCATACTCTTCAGCTACTTCCTCATCAATCCCGTCTATATAAACCTTGCTGCCTTCCTCAAGAGGCAATATGTCATTTTTATTCTTCAGCAATACCATGGATTGCCGCTGAGCCTTTTTACCTTTCTTAACAAATGTTTCATTTCTCACCAATTCCTCTGCCTGCTGAGGATCTACATAGGGATTATCGAACAAGCCCAGTTCAAATTTATCCCTGAGAATTCGTCTTACCGACTCATCTATCCTGCTTTCGGATACCTTCCCGGAACGCACCAGCTCAATAACCATATCGGGATAGGACTCACCGCCAAACATGTCGCATCCTGCATCAAGCACCTTCTCTACCCTTTCAATCTCCGAAAGGTCTTCAACGCCCCAGGCCCTGGCCTTTCGGAATTTCCGGTCGGTGATGATGCCCCAGTCGGTGCAGACCACTCCCTCATAATTGTATTTTTCCCTCAACAACCCGGTAATGATCTTTTTATTGAAACCAAAAGCCACATCTTCGTATTCCGTACCTTCAGGAACAGCATAATAAGGCATGATTTGTGCGGTATTGGCCGGGAATGCTCCTTCCTCGAAAGGAATTAAATGATAATCAAAGTTGTCGCCCGGGTAGATCTGATCCTTTCCATAAGGAAAATGGGGATCGTCACCGTCCTTCTGAGGTCCGCCTCCCGGGAAATGCTTGGTCATAGCGGCTACACTATGCTCATTCAGGCTGTCACCCTGCAGGCCCATAATGTAAGACTTAACCATCCTGGCTGTCAGGTGGGCATCGGAACCAAATGTCCCGCTGATCCTCCCCCACCGTGGCTCGGTAGCCAGATCGGCCATGGGATGCAATGCCAGGCTCATACCAACGGCACGATACTCCTGGCGCACGATATTTCCGAATGTTTTTACAAGCGCTGTATCACGTGTGGCTGCCAAACCCAGGAATGAGGGCCAGGTGGAGAAGTACTTGGTAAACACATTGACCGTAAAATTTTTCATTCCCGAATGCCGGGGGTCCGTGGCAATGGTTACAGGTATGCCCAGCCTTGTCCGTTCGGCCAGCTTCTGTATGTTGTTGTTCCACCGGGCCATGACTTTCGCCGGATAGGACTGTGCAACATTAAAATGGTTCATCTTTTTGTCCACCACCATATTCGAATTGCTTTCCATCAGAAAAGTCAGGGGATCCAAAATTTTGGCCCATTCCAGTAAACTTCCGTCGCGATCCATGCCCGTCATGGTAATAAACATAAGCCCTGCTTTCTCCTCCAGTGTCATCCTCTTCAAAAGGTCATCCACCCTTGCTTCTAGGGGTTCACGGCGGTCTTCATACACGTCGAGCCGGTCGTTGTTGTTCAGATCCCGGAACTCCATGCCATCCACCCTGAGGATGTCTGCTTCCGGTCCCAGATCATTCATATTTACTGATGATTCTATCCTGGCTTTAATTAAATATCCGCCATAAGTAATAAATGCCAGCAGAACTATGGTAAGCAATGTCCAACCAATTATTTTTAATACCTTCTTCATACTATATCCTTGTATTTAAAAAAACTTCAAATCTATAACTATATGAACATCCAGAAAAATAATGACATGAATTTCTTGTTCGAATCATTTATAAACAACTCTTATACATTAAAATAATTAACAAAAGATGGCCGGTAATGTTAATTCCGGGTCAATCTTAACCAGATGCATTGAATTAGGCCATCATATTAAATGGATCATCCAAAATATTTGTTAGTTTTGTCCAAAGGTGTCAATAAATGACCCTGCCATAAATATTATCTCAAAATAAATCAAACCTTATGCAAGCCATGACTTCCAAAGAACGAGTAAAGAAAGCCCTGAACCATGAAACACCTGACAAATTGCCTATTGATATGGGAAGTACCGGTGTTACAGGAGTACATTGCCTGATTGTAGAAAAACTCCGGGATTACTTTGGCCTGGAAAAGAAACCGGTCAAAGTGATAGACCCTTACCAGATGCTGGGAGAAGTAGATCAGGAGCTGATTGATATTATCGGTATCGATGTGGTCGGAGCCGGTGGGAGAAACAACATGTTCGGCTTTCCCAACGAAAACTGGAAGGAATTTGAGACCCCGTGGGGCCAGACCGTGTTGGTGGGAGAAAAATTCAATTACAGCTATGACGACGATGGCAGCATCCTGCTCCACCCAAAGGGAGACACCACAGCACCCCCCAGCGGACGCATGCCGAAGGACAGCTACTTCTTCGACACCATCATCCGCCAGGATCCTTTTGAGGAGGATCAGCTCAACCCGGAAGACAACCTGGAAGAATTCACCCATGCGGGAGAAGAAGAGATCGCCCACTGGAAGAAAGTGGTAGAAAGCCTGAAAGGCACCGATAAGGCAGTTATTGGCAATTTCGGCGATACCGGCCTGGGCGACATTGCCCTGGTACCTGCCCCTTTCATGAAATACCCCAAAGGCATCCGGGATATCACGGAATGGTACATGTCAACCGTCATGCGCACAGATTATGTAAAAAAAGTATTTGACCGGCAAACCGATATTGCCATCGAAAACATGAAATTGCTCAAGGACATCGTAGGTGATACTTTTGACATACTTTACATCTGCGGCACGGATCTCGGCACCCAGGATTCACAGTTCTGCTCACCAGAGACCTTCGATGATCTGTGGCTTCCCTATTACAAAAAGATGAACGACTGGATCCATGCAAATACCAACTGGAAAACCTTCAAGCACTGCTGCGGTTCCATCGAGCCCCTGTTGCCCAACCTGATCCGGGCCGGCTTTGACATCATCAACCCGGTGCAGATCAATGCTGCCGGAATGGACCCACATCACCTGAAACGGCAGTATGGCGAACAGGTGACCTTCTGGGGTGGTGGCGTCGACACCCAGAAAGTGCTGCCTTATGGCAAACCGGAACAGGTAAGGGAAGATGTACTTCGAAACTGTGAAATTTTTTCAAAAGACGGCGGCTTTGTATTCAATACCGTGCACAACATCCAGGCCAACGTACCCCTGGAGAACGTTGTTGCCATGATCGACGCATTTAAGGAATTTAATGGGGACAAACAAAGAATTGTCTCCAACATTTAATATTTTTGAGAAATTAATAACCCCCGGTCAACGGGAGAAATACATAAAATCCTATGGAACAATTACTGGAACAAATTGCTTACTGCATTGAATTCGGCAAAGTAGATCAAAAAACTCCTTATCCGCCGGATATGAAAGGACAGGAAGGGGCGGACGAGCTCACCGCCAAGGCACTGGAAGAGGGTATCAAATCCACGCAGATTCTGGATAATGCCCTGGTACCTGCTATGTCGAGGGTAGGAGAAAAATTTAAGGCCAACAAAATCTTTGTACCACAGGTGCTGATGTCGGCCAAGGCGATGAATGCTTCCATGGTTCACCTGAAGCCCTATTTTCAGTCGGGAGAGGTTACTCAGAAAGGCACCTTCATTATCGGGACGGTTGCCGGTGACCTGCATGACATCGGCAAGAACCTGGTCTCCATGATCGTGGAGGGCAGCGGCTGGAACGTGATCGACCTGGGCACCGACGTCAAGACCGATCAGTTCATGGAAAAGGTGAAGGAAAACCCCGGCGCCATCGTGGGCATGTCGGCCCTCCTGACCACCACCATGGCCAGCATGGAAAAAACGGTTAAAGAGATCAAAGAGCAGGCTCCTGATACCAAAGTCCTGATCGGCGGAGCTCCGGTAACAGACAAGTTTCGGGGCGAAATCGGAGCAGATTATTATTCGCCCGATCCGGATGGAGCTGTTAAGTACTTGAATCAGCTTGTTTCATAAGTTTTTCAGAAAATAGTTGGATATAAAAAGATAACAAATTCCAAATAACAAATAAATTCCAATATCAAATAATCAAATTCCAAACCCTGTATCTTCCGGTTTGGAATTTTGAAAATTGAAATTTGAGTATTATTTGTTATTTGGTGCTTGTTATTTGGTGCTTCTGATCCGAGGCTATATGAATGGAATTTAACCAAAATTCCCTCTATTTCCTTACAAAAAGAAACAAAACCCTATTATAAAAAAGATGACTGGTAAATCACTTATCAATAAAGCCTTCCGCCTTGAAAAACCAGATCGAACCCCTTGGGTTCCTTTTGTGGGGGTTCACGGGGGTCACCTGATCGGGGTGAATGCCCGGGAATATCTTAGTTCCAGGGAGCATTTGGTGAACGGGATTTCAGCGGCCATTGACCGCTATGAGCCTGACGGCATACCCATCATGTTCGACCTACAAGTGGAAGCAGAGATCCTGGGATGCGGCCTGCAATGGTCCGACGACAATCCACCTTCAGTTATCTCCCATCCCCTGATGGAGGGCAATACAGTGGACGACCTGCCGGAGTTCGGTCCTGACAAGGGAAGACTGCCCATTATACTGGAAGCTACAAAAGAGCTTCACCAAAAATATCCCGATACTGCCCTATACGGGCTGGTCACAGGCCCCTTTACCCTGGCCCTTCACTTAATGGGAACCGAGATCTTCACCACCATGATGATGGATCCCGACACCATTCACAGCTTGTTGTCATACACCAGGGACATTGTTAAAAAAACCGCAGATTATTACATCGAGGCGGGTGCAGATGTGATCGCCGTGGTAGATCCGATGACCAGCCAGATCGATCCCGGCTCCTTTGAAACATTTGTCACTCCACCTGCCACCGACATTTTTAACCACATCAGGCATCAGGGAGTATGGAGCTCTTTCTTTGTATGCGGCCATGCCCAGCAGAACATAGAAGCCATGTGCCGCTGCAGGCCCGACAACGTCTCCATTGATGAGAACATCCCCCTGGATTATGTCCGGGATGTGGCCCTGAAAAACAACATTAGCTTTGGCGGCAACCTGCGGCTCACTGTGGTGCTTTTGCTGGGCACCAAAGAAGACGCCCAGCAGGAAGCCCTCAGGTGTATGGATCTTTCAGGTGAAAATGGTTTCATCCTGGCCCCGGGCTGTGACCTGCCTATGGAAACACCCCCGGAAAATCTTCAGGCCATTACCAACCTGGTTCGTGATCCTTATCAGCGTGATGTAATCCGCACACTGGAAAAGAAAAAGGATGCCGAAAGACTGCTTAACCTGGAAGATTACGGCAACACCGAAAAGGTGGTCGTGGATGTGATCACCCTTGACTCCGAATCCTGCACTCCCTGTATGTACATGGTAGAGGCAGTAAAACAGGTAGCCCCGCATTTCGAGGGCATCGTGGAATGGCGTGAACATTCGGTGAAAGATGTGAAGTCAGTCAACTTCATGTCATCCCTGTATGTCAAGAACATACCCACCATTTGCATTGACGGTAAAATCACCTTTGTCTCCCAGATTCCCCCGAAAAACAAGCTGATTGAAGCCATTCAGCAACGGATCAACGAAAAACTCAGGCTGAAGATCAGTATCAACAAGGGTGAATTAATGGTCTTGGGTAGCAATAAAGAGGAATGTAACGAATTAATCCCCCTGATCGAGCAAGCTCAATACGAGCTGGGTTCTGATATAAAAGTCAAAACCGTTACGGATCCCAACATGGTGGCATCCTTTGGTGTCACCCAAACACCGGCTGTGGTAACGGTAAACTATCGCATGAAATCCCAGGGCAACAAACCCTCGGTGGAGGTCATCAAAGAATGGATCAAAACTATCGAAGCGGTATGATCCCCTTTTACCTGGTAACCGGCTTTCTGGGAAGCGGAAAAACCACTTTGCTCAGGCGCATCCTTGAGGACTATGCCGATGACTGTAAGATTGGTATCATCCAGAATGAATATGCGCCGGGCAATATAGACGGAAAAGAGCTTAAGGGCACCGGCAAGCCTTTTGAGATACTGGAGATCAACAGAGGTTCGGTATTTTGTGTATGCCTGCTGGGCGGTTTCATTGACTCACTCAGTGCCTTCATCGAAAGGGAGGAACCCGAAATCATTTTTCTGGAGGCTACCGGACTGGCTGATCCGGTATCCATTGGTGAACTGCTGGATGCCCCGGAGCTGAGCAAAAGTATCTACCTGGCCCATACCTGGTGTATTGTGGACGCACCAAAATTTCTGGAGATGGAGCCCAGGATGACACGCATAACCCATCAGGTCCGTATTGCCGATACGGTGATCATCAACAGGACCGACCTGGGCGGTGATGTGGATGCAATTCAAACTCGCATCAAAGAATTAAACCCTTACATTGAAGTAGTTTCATCCACATACTGTGATGTTGCCTTTCAAAAGGTCCTTCAAGGGAAGCCGGCTGAACCGATGGCCGTCAGGCAAAGCCGCGAGTTGTCCACCATAGAACCGGGAGGCAGACCGGAGATACGTTCCGTGGTGATACGCACCAGCAGTCCCGTATCCTGGGAACGGCTCGACCGGTTCCTGGAGGAGTATCTACCCAAAACATACCGGATGAAGGGATATGTAAAGCTTTCAGACGGCTCAGCACTGGCGCTGCAGACCTCTTTTGATCAGTACAGTTCGGAAACACTTCCGAATTACGCCGGCAATACCGAGATCATTGCCATGGGTGAAAGCATCAGTCCACGTGAAATGAGAAACATGTTAATAAAATAAAATGATTGACTATGAAAAAACTTTCCCAACTGGTAAGCAACAAAAGCACGATACTCTCCGATGGCGCCTGGGGCACCAACCTCCAGCGAAAAGGCCTGGAGATTGGCGAATGCCCCGAGGAGTGGAACATAAACCATCCTGACCTGGTGGAAGAGGTAGCCCGTGATTTCATTGAAGCAGGCTCACGGTTGATCAAGACCAACAGCTTCGGCGCCAGCCGCTTCAAGCTTGAGCAGTACGGCCTGGGTGAGCGCACCACGGAGATCAACCGGCTGGCCGGTGAGTTATCCAAAAAAGCAGCCGGGGAAGATGTACTAGTAATGGGATCCATCGGGCCTACCGGGAAGATGCTCATAACCGGGGAGGTCAGTGAAGACGACCTTTACGAAGCTTTTAAACAGCAGGCCACAGCCCTCGAGGAAGGCGGCGTGGATGTCATCCTGGTGGAGACCATGTCAGATCTGGAAGAAGCCCGCCTGGCCGTTCAGGCAGCCAGTGACAACACCAGGTGTGAGATCGCCTGCACCATGACCTTTGAAAAAACAGTGGACGGGGATTACAAAACCATGATGGGTATTGCCCCGGCACAAATGTTCCCTACACTGCTTGATGCCGGAGCCACGTTCATCGGGACCAACTGCGGTAACGGGATACAGCGCATGGTGGAAGTGGTAGGTGAGATCAGGGCCGTCAACACCGAGATACCAGTAGTGGTCCATGCCAATGCAGGGATGCCGGTTTATGAAGAAGGCAAAACCATCTTCCCTGAAACACCGGAAGAAATGGCAAGCTACGTACCCCAGCTCATAGAGGCAGGTGCCAATGTAATCGGAGGATGTTGCGGAACAACTCCCGAACATGTGAAGAAGATCGGAGAAAAGCTGAAAGGATAGCGGAGAACGGAATACGGAGAAGGGAGAGCGGAGAACGGAATACGGAGAGCGGAGGGCTGAGTATGTCCGGAGAAGAATTGTTTGAAGGTTTGAAGTTTAACGTTTAAGGTTTGAAGTTTGAGGTTTAAGGTTTGAGGTTTAAGGTTTAAGAAAACAAAACTTTATGCGAACTTTGTGCTTCTATGTGGTTTAAATATTGAATATTAACCACGAAGTACACCAAGGTAATCACAGAGGAACACGAAGGAATTTTTGATCAATATTCATAATGACTCTATGAGTGAATGATAAAGCTTCTCTACGAATACAATGAATGACAACTGAATGACCATGAATGACAACCAAATGACTGAATGATCAATTGAATGACAAATAACGAAGGTACAAGCGATAAATACTATACAATTCAGTTGGAACCTCTCCATCGCAGCTTCCAGGTTGTGGAAGGTACTCCCCTGATCGATGTCCTTCACGAGTATGGCGTGGAGTTTCCCTGCGGAGGGAAAGGCACCTGTGGGGGATGCAAGGTGCGGCTGCTGGAAGGCAACATCCCGCTGGACAAGGAACACAGCCAGGCGCTTAAGGACCTGGGATTATCCGAAGAATGGCGGCTGGCTTGCATGAGCCGGGTCTATGAAAATGTTACCCTCGAGGTGGATCAATGGAAGACCATCATTCTTGCCGATAATACATCTTTTCAGTTCACACCAAAGGAGGGTTACGGCATCGCCGTGGATGTTGGTACGACCACCCTCATTGCCCAGATGATTGACCTGAAGGAAGGCAAAGTGCTCAGTGCCGCCACCGCTACCAACCCACAATCGAGGTATGGCGCCGACATCATGTCGCGGGTTGAATACGCGGTAAAAGAAAATGAAAAGACGCTCACACATCTGATCCGGGAAAAGGTTCATGAGTTGATCGGTCAGCTTCTTTCTAAAAACGATACAGATATCAAAAAGATCGTGCTGGTTGGCAACACGGTGATGCATCATCTCTTCTGTGGAATCGACCTGACGCCCCTGGCCACCTACCCCTTTAAATCCGAAGACCTGGGCCTTCAGCAATTCACAAAGCAATCCCTGGGATGGAATATACCGGGTAACCCGGACATATTGTTCATGCCTTGCATCGGGGGTTTTATTGGCAGTGATATCCTGGCCGGCATCCTGGCCGCCCGAATCCATGAAAAGGAAGCAATCAACTGCCTGATCGACCTGGGCACCAACGGGGAACTTGTGATTGGAAACAGGGAGGGGCTGATATGCGCCTCCACAGCAGCAGGACCGGCCTTTGAAGGCACCAACATCTCCATGGGCATGACGGCAACCACAGGCGCCCTTTCCTCCGTAGTTATCGATACAAACCCCCTGCAATACCATATCATCGGAAACCGGGCACCAAGAGGAATCTGCGGCAGCGGACTGATCGACGCCATAACGTGGTTGCATGCATCCGGCCGGATCGACATGTGGGGACAGCTCACGGATGACCAGGACCGCATGGAGATTGTTCCGGGAATCACCCTCACCCAACAGGACATACGCGAAGTGCAACTCGCCAAGGGTGCCATCTCCGCGGGGATACGCATCCTGTCACAAAAGATGGGGATCGAACCCGGATCCATAGAAGACATATTCATTGCCGGCGCTTTCGGCAATTACATCAACCTGGCCAATGCCCAAAAGATCGGGCTGATCGAATTCGAAGAGGAAAAAGTAACCCGCCTGGGCAACAGCGCCCTCATCGGAGCCAAGATGATGCTCTATTTCGATCCCGACAACCTGACTCCCATCCTACAAAAGATTCAACACACGTCCCTGGAGACGGATCCGGAGTTTCAGGAAATCTATGCGATGCGGATGCTTTTTGAATGATTGGATGATTGAACGATTGGTTAATAGGGGTATTGCCCGCTGGCAGGCAGGATTGAATGAGGAAAGCAGGGTTCTGGAGTTAAATGTAGTCGTCATTTTTTGTCATTGATGGTCATTAGGTTGTCATTGATAATCATTCAGTC
>Ga0207797_1003472_pt1 | contig 10436 bp, 11 predicted proteins | sample PRCRCaboRojoPR_6_FD_187275 | JGI IMG/M metagenome (GOLD analysis project Ga0207797, IMG submission 187275) | Marine sediment microbial community from Cabo Rojo, Puerto Rico - PR CR 10% Liquid 1 (SPAdes) | ecosystem: Environmental > Aquatic > Marine > Coastal > Sediment | place: Cabo Rojo, Puerto... | reverse complement strand
GGCCAGGGTGAGCGCACTTCCAAACACGGCCAGAGTCAAACAGACGAGCAGCCAAATCTGCTGTCCGGCGGTAGCCGTGCGGGCCATGTCCAGCACGCCCTGATAGATCATCCATTTTGAGAAAAATCCGTTAAACGGCGGAATACCGGAAATCGACAGTGCGCCGATCAACGCCATCACAAACGTGATCGGCATGTTGCGGCCGAGACCACCCAGATCATCCAAATCGTTAGTACCTGTTTGTTTTTCCACCGAGCCCAGTGTCAGAAAAAGATTGGACTTGTAAATGGTGTTATTCACCAGGTGAAAAAGTCCGCCGGCAAACGCGATGGGATTGCCGCTCCCCACACCGATAATCATATAGCCCACCTGACTCACCGCATGGTACCCAAGCAAACGGCGGCCGTTATGCTGAATCATCGCCATCATGACAGCGGTGATGACGGTGATGGCACCGAGCGTAATGAGAATGAGATTGAGTACAAGCTGCACGGTGAATAATGTGGTGACCATTCGAGCCAAAAGATAAATGCCGAGCAATTTATCTAATGAAGCCGGCAGCAGCGCCGCACTTTCGACTGGTGCATCACGAGTGTAATCGGGCAGCCATGTGTGCAGCGGGAATCCACCGGCTTTGGCAAATGCCGCGATAAGCACGAGAATAAAAGCCAGCCATGCCAATCCGCTGGTCACCGGAATCTGAAATTGACTGAGCGCCCAGCCGGCTTCCGGTTTCATAGCCACCATGACAGCAAATCCCATAATTAAAACGGCATCGGACCCGCCAATGATGAGAACGGTTTTTTTGGCTGTTTGCAATGCATTCTCCGAATGTCCCAGCAGTGCATAAAGAAAAAGCGTCATACCGGAGAGTCCCCAAAAAATCAACAGGCTGATACCATGTTCACTCAAAACCACGCCATTACACGCTGCAACCGATAGCGGGAAAAGAGCGAAAAACGGCTTTTGGATATCCGGTTTCACACCTTTGAGAGCATAAATCAGGATAATGAAAGAAAGCAACTGAATAAAACCGAGGGCGAAAATACTCATCTGATCAACGGCAAATACGGTCGTATCCAACATCCGCCAGGTTCCGAAACCAACCTGCTCCATCCAGTTCGAAAGAAAGAGGGCATTAATCACCAGGTAAAGCAGGAAAATCGAGCTGAAAAAGGAAAGCAGCTTTCGCAAAATCACGGGTAAAACCACATTCACTAATGCCACAACAGCCGGCAAAAGAATAAATATCAGGGAAAATTGACTAGTCAGCATGGATTTCTCTCCTGATTTGTTCGGTTTTTTGCTGGGACAATTTTAGCAAATCGAGTTGATAGGGATCGTGATTTTTATCAACAATTTTGAACGAGCGCTCGGTGCAGCAATAGCACGGGTCAACAGAAGCCAGTGTAATCAGCGCATCCGCAACAGGAATACCTTTACAAGACGCCGTAAATGTCGGAATATTAACATAGCTGGGAGCACGCACCTTATGCCGCACCGGCCGGTTGCTGCCGTCGGTTTTTACAAAGTGAAACACCTCGCCGCGCGGCGCTTCGTATCGGCCCAGACCCTCGCCAGCGGAGATCTCTTTGACATTGTTCAGAATCGGCCCTTTGACTGTTTTTAATTTTTCCAGGCACTGTCGGCATATTTTTGTGGATTCGATTGTTTCGAGAACCCGAACAACCAGTTTGTCGTACACGTCCCCGTTCGGCAAAACGATTTCGTCAAAATCGATCCATGGATAGGCATCGATTGGTTCGTCTTTGCGGACATCGGTGTACACATCCGAGGCACGTGCTGTAGGGCCAACGGCGCAATAATCTATTGCGTCTTGCTGTGTCAAGACACCGACATTTTTCAGCCGCGAGCGAAGCACCGGATCGTCCTTGGCAACTTTGGCGATCATGGCCATTTTTTTATCGATCATGTCGAGATTTTTCATCAGTTCCGGGATAGAATCGGGATCCACATCTTTGGCTACACCGCCGACCCGCATCATGCCGTAATGATTCCGGTTGCCAGAAATAATCTCAAACATCTGCAGCACCGGCTCGCGGTATTTCCATGCCCACATCCAGACAGTGTCGTAGCCAATAAAATGTCCAGCCAATCCCAGCCACAGCAAATGACTATGAATGCGTTCCAGCTCGCCAATCAGGGTGCGAATGTAAGCCGCTCGTTCCGGCACCTCGGTATTATCGACATCCTCAAAAGCGTGCACGCAGGCGATAGGGTGCGAGGTCGAACAGATGCCGCAGATCCGTTCTACCAGATAAATCGACTGGGTGAACGTTTTTTGCTCGGAAATGAATTCGTGGCCGCGGTGCATCCAGCCGACATCCATGTCAATATCCACCACAGTTTCGCCGTCAACCACCAGGTTGAAATATTCGGCTTCTTCCAAAAGGGGATGGTATGGGCCAATAGGAATATTGTTCGATGTCATGATACCCTCCTCACGCGAAGCGGTTGTTTTCGCACAGTTGGATTATCTTTTGTGAGCAGCGGCTCTTTACGCGGATGTCCTTTGAAATCAATACCATACATTTCGAACATTTCGCGCTCAATCCATTCTGCACCTTTGATGATCGGAGTGATCGAATTCATTTGGGGATTTTCTTTATCGGCCATCAAGATTCTTGGACAATAGTAGGTGCCGGTTTTGTCATGAGAAAAATGATACAGCACTTCGATACTGCCATAGTTTTCGGTCGCCGTTGCCGTCGACAAACGACATCCCATATTTCGGAACAAATATGAAACAACGTCGTGGAGGTCTTTATCGTCCACCACAAAATAGTAACGATATTTTTTTTCAATTATCTCGCTGACTTGTTCTTTCATCACTTTGAAAAAATCGTGCTCATTAGCCATTCAACACCTCCACGAGTTTGACAACACCTTCGATCATGTTTTCAGGTTTTGGCGGACATCCGGGGATAAAAAGATCAAACGGAATCGTATCCTTTGGGCTTGAAGGAATATTATAACTGTCTTTGAAGCAGCACCCGGACGCCGGGCACGATCCGACTCCAACAGCAAAGCATGGCCTTGGCGCCTGTTCATAGATTGCCTTGACCCTGGGGCCAACTTTTCTGTTCAGAATGCCAGTGACAAGCAGCGCATCAGCATGCCGGATCGATCCGACCAGTTTGATGCCGAAACGTTCAATATCGTATCTCGGTGTTAACAGATCGAGTATTTCGATATCACAATTGTTGCACGGCGACGCGCTGATATGAAACACCCAAATCGATTTAGCCAGTCTTTTGTTATACCATCCCATATTACACTCCTAAAATGGCCAGAATGATTGCGACAAATCCCAGCGGGGTTAAATATTTCCAGAAAAAATTTAAACTGGTGTCAATTCGAACTCGCGGATTTGTGTTTTTAATAATAATCATGACAACAACGATTAACAGATATTTCAACAGCGACCATAAAATCCCCAGACCGGTGAAATTAAATCCTCCCCATAGAATAAGAATCAGGAAAAACGGAAAAATGACCCACATCATCAACCGGCTTAATTTCCAAAAAGCCAGCGGCGGACCGCTGTATTCCATAAAAGGTCCTTCCACGATCTCGGTTTCAGCTTCGGGAATATCAAACGGCGGCAATGTCATTTTTGCCTGAATGGACAGGATGCCGATGATAAAAGCGATGACGCCGGAAGCTGAACCAATGAAAACACCCTGCTCAGCCTGAGCCGAGAGAATCGCGCCGAGTTCGAGCTCATAACCTGATTTGATGATCGGTACCAAAATTACCAGGATAAAAGCCAGCTCGTCTGCGAGTAAAAGTTTGATTTCTCGTCCTGCACCGACACTGGAATAAACGTTACCGGTTGAAGAGCCGCCCAGGATTACCATCACAGAATAGATCATCAACAAATACATGATGACAATAATATCCCCGCCGAAACCGGCGCCATAAAACAGCGCCACACCGACCATCGCTGACACCAGCACCAACATGCCAAAAGCGATAAACGGTGCTGAGAGAAACATCGCAGCAACGCTTTCTTTGGTGACAATAGTTTCTTTTCCCAGCAGTTTAAAAAAATCATTAAAATTCTGCAGCAGTGGCGGGCCGACGCGAAACTGAAATCGCGCCGAGACCTTGCGATCCACCCAGCCGACTAACATACCCAGCACACCGGTAAACAGCAGACCTGGAAAGATCAACAGATAAAACACATGCGTCAGAGTCATCGTCTATCCTCCTTTTGCAGCCAGCTCGGACTTTTAACAGCCAGATGGTCTCCAACAAAGAAAATATGTTCGTCCGGATTTTCCTGCACCTCGGCCATCTGAAAGGCATTATGAGGAGCCGTTTTCACACAAAGAGGCTCATAATCCGGATTTTCTTTTAATTGATTGAGACAATAATCGCAGGACATAGTGACGTAATTGACCACCTCCGGGACGATGGTCCCAAAGGGGCAGGCCAGGACACAACTTTTGCATCCCACACAACGCAGATTGTAGCGCTTGACACTTCCGGTCTCCAGTCGCTCCAGCGCCTCTTTAGGACAGGCCGTCACGCAGAAGGCATCTTTGCACTGGCGGCAATAGGAGGCAAATTCTGCGACTTCCAGCAAATTAAATGGACCCATATTTTTCCGGTGATACATGTATTCGCACTCGATGGTATCTGCTTTGCCGTTGCTTTCCATGAGTGCTGGCACATCGATAAACAGCCGTTTCATTCCCAAATGTCCTCCTCATCTTTTATTTGCGCATAGGTAAACACCGGCCCGTCTTTACAGGCGTAATACTTGCCTATTACACAATGACGGCATTGACCAAATCCGCAATACATTTTCTTTTCCATGGAAAGATAAAGATTGTCTTCACTAAATCCGTATTTCAACAGATCGCGGGCACCGAATTTCATCATCACTGGCGGTCCGCAAACAATAGCCGGGTTATTAACAGGATCAATATTGAGTTGTTTTAACAAAACAGTGACAACACCAACTTCTTCTGTCCACTCCTGGCCTTCCGGCACTTCATCCACTGCGCGGACAAAAGTGACTCTGGGATAGCTTTTCCACTCATCAACCGCTTCTTTGTAGATGCAGTCTTTTGGGGACTTGGCGCCGGCAAAAAAGGTAATGCTGTTGTATTTATCAATTTCTTTCACCAGGGTCATGAAAAGCGAACGCAACGGCGCCAGACCGCATCCACCGCCCAAAATGAGAATATCTTTGCCTTCGAATTTATCCAGCGGATAATGCGAACCGAACGGTCCGCGCAGCCCGACACGATCGCCCACTTTTGCCTGATGAATATAATTGGTCACAAATCCGGTTTTCATGATAGTGACATCCATCCGTTCGGTCTCAAAATGTGATGATGAAGGTGTGAACGGGCCTTCGCCGATGCCAGGTACAGAAAGCTCGATAAACTGACCGGTCTTGAAAACGATTGGGTTTGCCGGTTTTAGCTTGAGCGTTCGGATAAGCGGGGATTCCTGAACGATATCGTAAATTTCCGCCGGAATAACCTCGTACGGATTATGAACTTTTTTAGCACTTGTCGCATCAACTAAAGCGGACATAATAAATTCCTTTATATTGAATTTTTAGCTTGTCACCGTCATGGATTGAAGATTGTGAACAACCTGTCGAAAATCGATTTCCCCGGCGCAGGCCTGAGTGCAGCGGCCGCAGCCGGTGCAGCCGAGTCGGTCAAAGTTGTGCACCATGTAATCGAACTTGCAGAGATATCGGTTGCGAAAACGTTTTGTCATAGAATCACGCGGATTCGCACCGCCGGCAACGCGGGTATAACCGTTATACTGGCACGAATCATACGTTCGCTGCTTGACAAACTTTTGAGCTTCGGTTTCATCATTTAAAATGAGGCAATAACAGGTCGGACAAATGTTTGTGCAGGCACCACAGCCGATGCAGGTAAACGATTCGTCCATCCAGGGAGCAAAATCCAGAGAACGTAAACCAGAATAATTATTCTGTCGGGAAAATTCTTTATTCTGCTCTTTTAAAAGCTCAACGACCTTGCTGCGTTTTTTTTCAACTTTGGTTTTAACTGCACTTGTGGCTTGACGAATATCTGCCCCCTCTTTGATCAGATTGAGAAGTTTATCGCCTCTCTCTGATCCGACAGTGATGAGATAGTCATCATTGATCCGAGATAGATTCAGATCATAACCTGTTTCGGCAAAGGGTTGCCCATCTACCAGATTGCAATGACATGCGTTATCGATCTCATCGCAATCCGAAGAAATGATGAGCGTAGTGTCCCGCCATAATTTATAAGCGGGATCGACAAAATCGTCGTTGATGAGGGCCGCATCCATCACTTCAAGAGCTTTTAGATCACACCCTTTTACACCAGCAACAAGCCGGGCAGATTCCTCGAGCTCCGGTAGCGGTGAGACTTGTTCGCGGATCAGATAGACAAGTGTTTTGGTCGGATCAACAGTTCGATAGGAATCAAGGACCGGTGTAAACTCGTCTGTCAGCCGATTGTAAAAAGTATTTTTGTCCTCTGCGAATTCGGAATGAGCAGGAACAATGACATCAGCGATGCCGGATTTGTTGTGAGTCACATTGCGGAGAAATGAGATGAAATCTTTGACTTTAATTAGCATGGCTTGCTCCGAATTTTTGATTCGTTAATATCGCGGACGTGTCGAATCAAGTTCTTGGCATTGTCGGAGTGCCGGTCGCGTAATCAGGAGAAGATCAGAGGAGTGCGAGTGTCATGGTCGATTATTCACGGTGTAGATCAATCGCGCCAGTTCATGTTCGATGTTCACATTGTGGATGACTGTCGTTTCAGTATTCTTGACTTTAAGCGATGTAAAATTAAGTATACCTTCGATTTTTTCGGCTTTTAACACATCAATGGTTTGACGTGCAGCCGACTCTGGTACTGTTACGATTGCAAATCGTATTTGATTTTTTTTGATATATTCTGACAATTGACTTGTCGGTAAAATTGGCGTACGGGATTCGGTTTTGATTTTCTCGGGATCCGTATCAAACCCAGCTACGATTTTTATGCCTTCATCGGTAAAACCTTTGCCGTAATGAAACAAAGCCGATCCGAGTCTGCCAAGACCAACAATTATGACTTTTTGGACTTCATCTTTGCCCAGAATTTCATCAATGCGTGACAAAATAAATTCAATCTCATAACCACCTTTTTGACTGCCGGTAATACCAAAATGAACAAAATCCTTACGCACAAGAGATGAGGAAACATTCAGCGCATCAGCAATGTTGTCAGAAAAAACCTTGACCAGACCGATGTTCTGAAGCTGATATAGCAGGTTCTTATAGGTTAAAAGTCGTGTTATGCGATCCTGATTTTCCATTTTTACATTACGTTTGAAACATTATTCATTAGATATGTGTTATAATATGTGAATTGTGTGACGTATTATAAAAATTGTTTTTGTCATTGTCAACACTTTTTTTTAATAAAATACAATTTTTTTTAACATTTTTTTCTCCCGACTCCCAACTTGTACAATTCTCCGACAATTTCAAACGCCGTCCGGTCTGTTTGAAGGACGAGAATCTGTTTTTGCTTTGCTTTTTGAGCTGCGTTGTCATCCAGATACAAGCCATTAGGCAGAACTACGCCGGCAAGGCCTTTAAAAAAAGTAACCGCCAAGACGTTTTCGTGCGTTTGATTGGTAACCCACAAATGACCTTTTTTCGCCTGGGCCATGACATCACTCAAAATATCGGAAATACAGCCCCCGGTAATTTCACAGTCCAGCTTGTCCTCTCCACTAAAAACGCTCAAGCCCAATTTTTCTACCACTTCTCTTACTAACATACAGATCTCCCTTTATAGTCGTGCAGGCTTTCGGGCCTGAAAACACTTAGGTTGAACTTTTGAGAATCGGAAATGTCACGCTAAAAGTCGATCCTTCATTTACGTTGCTTTCCACTTCAATATAGCCCTGATGTTCTTCAGCTATTTTGCGAGCAATACTCAATCCCAAACCTGTTCCGCTGATTTTCTTCTTCAGCGCATTGTCGGTCCGGTAAAATTCATCGAAAATTTTATCACGGACATCCTCAGGAATGCCAATTCCGGTGTCTGACACTTTGACCCGAATATGTGAATTTATTTGTTTGAGTTTTACCTTGACTGTGCCATTTTCCGGTGTATATTTTATGGCATTGCTTACCAGGTTGGCAAACAAGCGGTTCAAATCTTGTTCATTACCTCGAATAGACGGCAAATCGGAAGATATTGATGACGACAGCTTGATGGATTTTTCCTCGGCTTTGGATTTATAAAATTCAATCGTTTCTTTCAGAATGCCGTCCAACTGAACAGGCTCCATTTCTTTGGCCGGACTCCGTCGGTCCACCCGGGACAGATCCAACAGATCATTAATCAAATGTGACAGACTTTGTGCACGGTTTCGGGATTTTTCAATCACCTCGCGCTCTTTTTGCGGATCATTTGCAGTGATGCCGTCAAGCACCAGATCGAGATAACCCTCTATCGCGCCGAGTGGAGCTTTGAGTTCATGCGAAACGTGCGACACAAAATCGGATTTCATCTGTTCGACTTGTTTTTCTTTAGTGATATCAAAAAGGACAGTAACGGTACCGATACACGCTTTTTTCTCGTCAAGAATGGGTGTAATGCTCGCCTGTAACACCCGTTCATCCGGTGTATCGAATTCGAGTTTGGTGGTTTTCAGGGTTTCGGTCACTTTTTCGAGCTTTTCATTGATAGTATTAACCAGATCAGGCATTCGCAATATTTTATCCACAGTTTGGCCGATGACGCGCCGACGTTTTATTCGCAGCATCTTTATGGCTGCCGGATTCATCAACACCACCTGTTTTTGACGGTTCGTAGCAATGACACCTTCACTCATCGAATTGATGATGGTCAGGGTTCGCGCTCGCTCGTTACTGATTTCCAGCAAATTGCGGTCACGTTCCTCACGAAGCCGCCGGACTTCTTGCAGATGTTTGGCCTGCTGCAGTCCGCGTTCAACCCGTGCTAATATTTCATCGGGATTAAACGGTTTTGGGATGTAATCAAAAGCACCTTTTCGGCCGGCATCGATAGCGCTCTCAATGGACGCGTAACCCGTGATGACAATCGTCACGACTTCTTTTTCCAGGTTCTGCAGTTCCTCCAAAAGCTGCATGCCGTCCATTTCCGGCATCATGATATCTGTCAAAACAAGATCATAATCGTTTTTCATAATCATATCGAGACCGGTTTGTCCGTTATCCGCCAGGTCCACATTGTAGCCGCTTGATTCCAAAATGTGCTGGCAGCCGGAACGAATAACTTCTTCATCGTCAATTACCAAAATGTGTTCGCCGTTATCGACCATTTCAATTGTTCTTTTGCAATAGTTTTTTTACCCGTTCCACAAGCTGTGCCGGTTTGAGCGGTTTTTCAGCAAAGTCATCGACTTTCATCCATTCTTTGCCTTCGGGAAAATTCAGGTTAAATCCGGTTTTCTTCGGAGCAGATGTGAGCATCAGGATCGGCAGTTCGCGGAGATTTTCGTCGTCGCGAATTGCATAGGTAATATTAAAACCCGAATCCAGATCTTCCATCATCAAATCAACAATCGCCAGATCAAAAGATCCCTGCCGCAGTTTTTGCATCGCTTCCTCGGAGGTGGTTGCAGACTCAGTTTCAAAGCCGTAGGCTTTTAACACGCTTTCATTGATTTCAATAAAATCGGCGTCATCATCCACAAGTAATATTTTTTGTGCCATAATTTTCACCACTTTCAGAAAGGAATACTGTCTTTTTATATTCAGGTCATTTCACAAAAACTAATGTGAATGTGTATGCTCTGTTTTCGGAATATTTTCGTTGCTGTTTTTGTGCTCAGTGTAAATCGGCAAATAAATCGTAAAAGTACTACCTTTGCCAGGCTGACTTTTGACTTTAATTTCACCGCCGTGCTTCTGAATCGTGCCGTAAGCAATAGCCAGCCCCAAACCGGTGCCTTTGCCAATCGGCTTTGTTGTAAAAAACGGATCGAACACTTTTTCCTGGATTTCGCGGGACATGCCAGGGCCATCGTCCGCGATAGAAACATACACAAAACCTCTTCTTGCTGGGCCTGTAGACAATGTCAGAGTTCCTTTACCTTCCATGGCTTCGGCTGCGTTTAAGATGAGGTTTAGGAAAACCTGCTGAATTTGTAATTTATCCACATAAACCGGATCGATATCACAAAATTTTTTTTCAATGCGGATATTCTGAAAAAGCGACGGCTCTTTTATCAATGCCAGGGTTTTATCGAGAATTGTATTCAAATCCGATTCCGACTTGTCGAGCTGACGCTGTCTGGAAAAATCCAGCAATCCTCGGACAATTTTGCGGCATCGTTCAGCTTCCATGACCACACGTTCAACGGACTGCACGTTCTGTTCTTCGCTTTCGAGT
>Ga0207797_1003471_pt1 | contig 10437 bp, 8 predicted proteins | sample PRCRCaboRojoPR_6_FD_187275 | JGI IMG/M metagenome (GOLD analysis project Ga0207797, IMG submission 187275) | Marine sediment microbial community from Cabo Rojo, Puerto Rico - PR CR 10% Liquid 1 (SPAdes) | ecosystem: Environmental > Aquatic > Marine > Coastal > Sediment | place: Cabo Rojo, Puerto... | reverse complement strand
CCCGCCACAGGGAGCAGGTTGAGCGGACCAACATCAGGGGGCTGGAACATCTCCTGGGGGTTCTGCAGCACAGCCGATGCCGTTCCCTTCACTTGGTCAGCACTGCCTATGCTGCCGGCAAAACGAAAGGAACCTGCCGCGAAGTCCTGGAGCAGCCGGCCGCCTTTCACAATGCCTACGAAGAGTCCAAGTGCAAAGCCGAGCACCTGGCAGCCCGCCGATGTGCCCGCAACTCCATCAGGCTTCATGTCTACCGGCCGTCCATCGTCTACGGCGATGCAGAAAGCGGCAGGACCCTGCTCTTCAATGCCCTCTACTACCCGATTCGGACCATGCACTACTTTCAGAAGTTGTATATCAGGGACATCCTGGAAAATGGCGGGAGCAGAGCCCGGGCTCTGGACATTTGCCTGGATCCCGACGGCGCTCTGCATCTGCCGCTGCGCCTCAACTGTTCCGAGACACGCGGAGTTAACCTGATCCCGGTAGACCATTTCGTCCGGGCCTTCATGGCCATTCGCGAGGAGGCCGACCACGGGGGGGTCTTTCATATCGTCAACCGGGAAAACACTCCCCTGCAACGCATTGTGGAGTATTCCCAACGCTTTTTCCAGGTCTCGGGGATTCGTACGGCCGATCAGGCGGAGTTCGAGACACGGCCCCGAAACGGCCTGGAGCTGCTCTTTGAGAAGCATATCCAGGTCTATGGCTCCTATATGCGCGACACCCGGGTCTTCGACCAGTCCAGGACGGCGCCGATACTTGCCGGCCGAAATATTGTCTGCCCGGACTTCAGCTACGAGATCTATGCACGTTGCATGCGCTATGCAATCGAGGTCGACTGGGGCAGGCGCCTTGCCCTGGAAAAGTGAGATTCATGGGCAAATACGTTTTCTACGGTTATAGGGGCGTCCCGGCAGCAGAAAAACGGAGACTGGTTCACGAACACTTCGAAACCATTGCCAACCGCTACGACCTGGCCGACCATATCTTGAGCTTCGGCCTGCACCTCTTTTGGCGCAGGCGGGCCATGAAGCGATTGGGGCTGAAATGCGGAGCTACGGTCCTGGACCTTTGCACGGGCACTGGTGACTTGGCCATTCTGGCTGCAAAGGACGTCGGACCGAGTGGAAGGATCGTCGGCTGCGATCTCAGTCAGGCCATGATGGCCGCCGGACGGCGGAAGGTCGCCCGGGCCGGTTTTGTCGAGCGCCTGGCCTGGGTTCGGGCTGATGCAGAATGCCTTGGGTTTGCCCGGGACAGCTTTGATGCGGTCCTGGTCGGCTACGGCCTTCGCAACTTTGTCTTTCTGGAACAAGGGCTGCGGGAAATCTGCCGGGTGTTGAAGCCAAGCGGCCGGTTCCTGGCCATGGAGTTCGCCCTTCCGGAATCAGCCTGGCTCCGCACCCTGTACCACTGGTACTCCTTCAGGGTCCTGCCCCGGGCCGGACAATTGATCACCGGAGTGGCGGAGCCGTTTGAGTATCTGGCCGAATCAATCCGGGTCTTCCCCCAGGCCAGGCAGATTCGAATAGCCCTGCAGCGAAACGGGCTGACAAATGTCAGCAGCGAACGGCTGTCCAAAGGGCTGGCTGTGCTCTATTACGCGGAAAAGTCCTGACGCGGCAGCCTGCCATTGGGATGCAATCCCAGCCCTATGTCCACACCCTCCTTTTTGGCAGGCAAGGCTTCATAGGAGAATCTAGGCTTGAGCCCGGGTCAATCCATGGTCAAGACGGTTGGAAAAAGAGCCCGAACAGGGTCATGATCAGAGGAATGGATACCAGGGAGACTGCAAAGCTTGAAAACATGAACTGGTTGACGATTTCCCGGTTGCCTCCGGCGCGTTCGGTCAGAATTGGCACTGCCGTGACCGGAGGAACGGCAGCCTGGAGGGTCATGAGCAGGGCCACGTGATAGGGGGGACGAAGAGCCATGAGCCCTGCCAGGATGCACAGGGGGAGAATGAAGTTCTTGACCAGGACAAAGGTGCCCGCCTCTGCAGGAAAGAACTCCCCCTGCTCCTTGAAGTCCACATATATATTCCCCCCGAGGATGAGCAGCAGGAGGGGCAGGGCCATGTCCCCGATCAGCCTCAGAGCTGAGATGACAAAATCGGGAATGAAACCATCGGTCCCGGAGAGGCGGAGGATCGTTGCGGCGATTGTGGCCAGAAGGACCCTGTTGAGGATCTTGCCCAGGACAAAGCTCTTCTGCGCTTTTCCGAAAAAGAGGTGGGCCGTGCTGAAGAGCAAGGAGGGGAAGAGAAGGATGAAGAAAAAAAGGTGAACAATGTACGGAGAGTCTTTGCCGAACATACCGGTCAGGATGGCCAGCGGAAAGAAGAGGGCGTTTTGAAAAAACAGGCTGACCGCAAACTCTCTTCGATGCCCCGGTTTGGACAACAGAGAGAACACAGCGGTCAAGCATCCGAGAGAGACGGTCAAGCCGGCCCACCAGAGTGGAAGATGCCACCAGGTCTGAAACTCGGACGGCTTGAAGTTGACCAGGATGTTCACGAAGACCAGGCTGGGCAGGGCGATGTCCAGGGCCAGGATGGACATGATGCTCAGGGCCTCTTTGGGCAGTATACGTTTGCCGATGATCCACAATCCCAGGGCCCCGACACCCAGAAGCAGGGCCACCGACTCAAAGGTGGACACCAGAACGTTCAAGTTCACAGGCATAACTCGCTCTCTTGCTGGAATGTGCTCCGAGCCCTGAAGCAAATCGGCCCAAGGCATTCTAAGTGTCCTGGCATGTGCGGTCCAGTGTTTTCGAGGTCTCTTTCTTGTCAGTACATTGCGGGCGCTCCCCGAAGCCTGCCTTTTTTAGGGGTGGTCAGCCGAGCAGAACGGGATTGTATTGACATTTCCTGCATGACGTGATTTGTCCAACTCCCTGATTTCAGCCTCCCTTGCCGCCAGGTGCCCTGCAATTGGCGAAAAAAAATGCATTGGCAGTTGACTCGCCTGCATTGTTCGGTAATAATAATTATTATTGTTTGCAAAGGAGCTGCAGGTGGCCGATCATATACAAAGATTTGAGATCATTGCTCAAAAATTGAGGGCACATGGTTTCAAGCTTACACCTCAACGCCTGGCTATCCTGAAGGTTCTGGCCAAAAGCGAGGGACACCCAAGTGTTGAGGATATTCATGGGCAAATCGCTCAAGACTTCCCAACCATGAGTCTGGCCACTGTCTACAAAAATATTGCATTATTGAAATCACTTGGAGAAGTGCTTGAGCTTGGCTTTCCTGAGGGAAGCAATCGATATGATGGGAATAATCCGCATCCTCATCCCCACGTTATCTGTATCAAGTGTCAGACCATCGTTGATCCGGAGCTGGAGAGCCTGGAGGATATGAAGAAGGAAGTGGAGCGCTCGACACATTTTACAATTTTAAACCATCGACTGGACTTTTTCGGGCTGTGCGGCAATTGTAGTCTTGATTGAGGAGGCTCTTTTTTTGTCCTGTCTGGAGAATGATTATTTGATGATATCGTTTACCCAGAATGCAATTGCCTGACAAGGCAGCTTTCCAGCGTTTGAACGAAGGGGAACGGGTCGCTTTATGCAAAGAAGCGAAGACAGAAACGTCAGACAACGATAGGAGCAAGGACATGAATGAGCAAAGCAAATGTCCGGTTACCGGGAGATCGCACAATCCCGTTGCCGGCGGCGGCACGTCGAATCGTGAATGGTGGCCGAGTCAGCTGAATCTCAGGATTCTTCATCAGCACTCGGACAAGAGCAATCCCCTGGGTAAAGATTTCAACTACGCTGAGGAGTTTACAAAGCTTGATCTGCAGGCGCTGAAGCAGGACCTCTATGCCTTGATGACCGACTCGCAGGACTGGTGGCCGGCTGATTACGGCCATTACGGAGGCCTGTTCATCCGGATGGCCTGGCACAGCGCCGGCACCTACCGCATGGGTGACGGCCGCGGAGGGGCTGGGACTGGTTCACAGCGCCTGGCACCGCTGAACAGCTGGCCCGACAACGTCAACCTGGACAAAGCGCGCCGTCTGCTCTGGCCGATCAAGCAGAAATACGGCCCCAGGATATCCTGGGCCGATCTCATGATCCTGGCCGGCAACTGCGCCATCGAATCCATGGGTCTGCCGACCTTCGGCTTCGGCGGCGGGCGCGAGGACGTCTGGGAGCCGGAGGAGGACATTTACTGGGGCGCCGAGGACGAGTGGCTCGGCGACCAGCGCTATTCCGGCGACCGTGATTTGGAGAATCCCCTGGCCGCAGTTCAGATGGGCCTGATCTACGTAAACCCGGAAGGCCCGAACGGCAATCCTGATCCGGTCGCCTCAGGCCATGACGTCCGGGAAACCTTCGCGCGCATGGCCATGAACGACGAAGAGACCGTCGCCCTCGTGGCCGGCGGGCACACTTTTGGCAAGTGTCATGGCGCTGGCGATGCAGCCCATGTCGGTCCGGAGCCCGAAGCCGCCCCCATCGAGGAGCAGGGGCTCGGCTGGAGGAGCAGCTTCGGCAGCGGCAAGGGTGGCGATACGATCGGCAGCGGCATCGAGGGCGCCTGGAAGCCGCGCCCGACCACATGGGACATGGGCTACCTGAATACCCTGTTCAAGTATGACTGGGAGCTGGTCAAGAGCCCGGCTGGGGCGCATCAATGGCTGGCCAAGGATGTGGCCGAGGAGGACATGGTCGTTGATGCCCACGATCCATCCAAGAAGCATCGGCCGATGATGACCACGGCGGATCTCTCACTTCGCTACGACCCGATCTATGAGCCGATCGCGCGGCACTTCCAGCAGAATCCCGAGGAGTTCGCGGACGCTTTTGCCCGGGCTTGGTTTAAGCTGACCCACCGCGACATGGGACCCCGCTCGCGCTATCTCGGCCCGGAGGTCCCGGCGGAGGAGCTGATCTGGCAAGACCCGGTGCCCACGGTCGATCACGAGCTGATTGACGAACAGGACATGACCGTCCTCAAGGGCATTATCCTGGCCTCGGGTCTGTCCGTCTCCCAGCTGGTCTCCACGGCCTGGGCCTCGGCCTCCACCTTCCGCGGCTCGGACATGCGCGGCGGTGCCAACGGGGCGCGCCTCCGGCTGGCCCCGCAGAAGGACTGGGCAGTCAATCAGCCGGCCCAGCTCGCGACGGTGCTGGAGACCCTGGAGGGCATCCAGAAGGACTTCAACAGGGCGCAGTCAGACGGGAAGAAGGTCTCCCTGGCCGACCTGATCGTTCTGGGCGGCTGCGCCGGCGTGGAGGAGGCCGCGAAGAAGGCCGGGCACGAGGTGACTGTCCCCTTCAGCCCTGGACGCACGGATGCCTCCCAGGAGCAAACCGACGTGGACTCCTTCTCCGTGCTCGAGCCGTCTGCAGACGGGTTTCGCAACTACCAGAAGAAAAAATACGCCGTCTCGGCGGAGGAGCTGCTGGTCGATCGAGCCCAGCTGCTGACCCTGACCGCTCCAGAGATGACGGTACTCCTGGGCGGCCTGCGCGTCTTGAATGCCAACGTCGGACAGTCCCGGCATGGCCTCTTCACCAATCGGCCGGAGACGCTGAGCAATGACTTCTTCGTCAACCTGCTGGATATGGGCACGACCTGGAAGCCAACCCCGGACGACGACACTGTGTTTGAGGGCCGTGATCTCCACAGCGGCGAGCTCAAGTGGACCGCCACCCGCGCCGACCTCATCTTCGGCTCGAACTCCCAGCTCCGGGCCATCGCGGAAGTCTACGCATGTGAGGACTCCCAGGAGAAGCTCCTCCATGACTTTATCGCGGCCTGGACCAAGGTCATGAACCTTGACCGTTTCGATCTGGACTGATCCGGGCATATTCCTGGGAGCAGACAGGGCCTTGCCTTCTGCTCCCAGGGAGAGCCGGGCTTTCGATTGGCTGGCGACTCACGCGAGCAGGGATTGACTTCCCGCGCAGCTGAGAGCAGCGTGCAAAAAGTACAATACTTTTTGCCTCCATTAGTAGTTGAAAGGGAGGTAAGCTGATCACTCTTTGATAGGTAATAAGTTGAATATAACATGTTCTAAATCCTCTTGAAACTCTTCGCCGCATTCAAGCGCCGTTTCATTTTCTTCATCGTACATCCAGCTGATTTGTATTTGAGCTCCGTTCTGGGCAGCCTCTTCTAATCTGTCAAAAAAGTTCATAAAAACTTTAGAGCTGCTGCTGTTGAAGTAAATAAGCTCGATGTCTACATGAACCTTTTGTTCTTGCAAGTTGCTAAGATACACATCAAGCCATTCGAGCATGGGAGCATAGAACTTAGCTGAGTTCTCGGGATACGATTCTCCCTTTATTTGGAGATGGTTTTTTTGGGGATCAAAATGAATCCACGGTGTGGATTTGGATCTCTCCCGAGTAAATATATCCATAAAGTCTCCCATTAAATTTCATTTATGATACAGGAATATATGAGAGCTTATTCAAGTCAAATAACAGCCTTGACCACAAAAAAGCTGTACCCATTTTTTATTCTGGCAATCTCAAACTCAATGGGCTGAGAGGCTTTTCGAGCCATTTCTATGAATCCCAGCCCAGCCCCTTTGCTTGCGTCATCGGCCTGTTGGCGCCTTTGCTGCTTATAGAATTGTTTCAGCTCTTGGCTGTCCATGGACCTGATTGTGCTGAGCTTCTTTTGCAAGATATCTTCCTGCTCTTCGTGGATATAGTTCCCACTTATTATATAGAAGTGTTCTTGCTCCTTTCCTACAATAAGGACACCATAGCTAATATCTTCCTCAGCCTCTTCCGTAAGAATCCTTTGTGCAGAATAATTGATAATATTTTGCATCAACTCCACAAATATGGAAAAAACCTTTTGGATAATATTTGTGCTAGTTTCTTCCAAGGTCATTTTTTGCTTGAGAGTGTGGCCTATTCCTTCTAGCAGGCTTTGAGAGATTGGTCCGCTAAAACTAAAAATAATTCCTTTTTCCTGCAATTGATGATAAAAGCTCTGAACATCATCATTCATTTCTGTATATCCTGTGTAATAAATTGGAAAACTATTTTAATCGCACCCTAAACACTAGACAATTACAAATTATAGTGTTTTGCCTATTTTTTAAATAGGCTAAACGATATTTATTGTAATTAAAAAATAATATCTTATTCTTTTTATTTTATTCTAAGCATTTTTTCCCGCAGATTTGATTGCGTCCGTTCTCTTTTGCTTTATACATCTGATTATCTGTAGCATTCAAAAGATCCATATAAGTATGCTTTTGTGTTGGTACGACACAGGCAACACCTATACTGACTGTTATCTGTGGGGCAATCTTGGAATACCCGTGTTCGATAGACAACTCACGAATACTTGTCTGGATTTCCTCCGCTACCTTCATGGCCCCTGTATAGCCTGTTTCTGGCAGCACTACAGCGAACTCCTCACCTCCATACCGAGAGACAAGGTCGCTGCTTCGTTTACTACAGGTGCTTATGGTCTGCCCTACGAGCACCAGGCATTCATCACCTGCGCTGTGTCCGTAATGATCATTGTATTGTTTAAAAAAATCAATATCAATGAGGATAAGGCTCAAGGGAGAGCCGCTGCGCATAGCCCGTTTCCACTCCGCTTCCAGGTATTCATTGAAGCGCCGCCTGTTGGGGATAGCAGTGAGCCCATCCACATAGGACAATTCGGCTAGCTTCTCTTTATGGCATTGCAGCTCGGAGTTTAAATCGTTGAGGTCGCTTTGCATTCGATCGCCCATTTTTACGAGACGCTTTGATTGGCGAAAGAGCTTCTTATACGCTTCCAAGAGATCGCAAAAAGGTTTATAGAGAGAACAGTCATTGAAACCTTGCGACTGCAGAAGCTGCTCTGCTTCTTGTATGACTTTGTGTTCTCGAGAAAAAATATCCTGGTCTGTCAATATAACCTCCTGATTGAATGGTGCCTAGAATGCTTCGCTTGCCGTATTCGCCCCTTATCGTTCATCAAGATATATTGCAAAAGCTGACAAAAGTAATGTCATCCCTTTGTTCCTCATGACCTTGGTGCTTTGCGAACATTCGTAGCAAAGCCTGTTTTTGCTCCGCCATGCTGTTGTCCTGAATGGACTCCAAAAAGGAGATCAAACGTTTCTTGCCTAGGGGCAAGCCACTGTGCTCTCCCACTTGGTCGTAAATTCCGTCCGTGCATAGGTAAAAGCATTGCTTGTCTTGAATGGATAGAGAATGGTTCCGGAAAGGATAATCAGGATCTGCAGAGCGATAGCCAAGGCTTTGTCTATCTCCCTTGAGCTCAATAATCTCCCCTTTGCATAGCTGAAACAGGCTTATTCGGCTCCCCGCGAAATAGAGCATTCCCTGTGAACGGAAGGACACGCAAACCCCCATATCGAGCCCATCCTCGGAAAAGCATGAGGGGTCCTGCTTGGAGAGCATCTTCTGTACCACTCGGCTGACTTCCTGCAAGATTCCAGCTGGGTTGCTGAACCCGATTTCATTGACCACTCGATTCAAGGCGGAAACGGCCGCCATGGTCATGACCCCTCCCGGAACACCGTGTCCGGTGCAGTCCAATACAGCCAAGGCAAAGCCATCTTGATGCTGGCTGCTCCAAATAAGATCTCCACTGATCACATCCTTGGGCTGCCAGATGCAATAGCTTTCCGGGATCAACTCGTGCAGTTGATCCTCTGTCGTTAAAATGGCCTGCTGAATGGTTTGGGCATAATGGATGCTCTCCATGACTTTGTTCAAAATATCTGCCTTGGCCTGATGCGCCTCTTCAGCCTTCTCCTTGGCCTCCTCGAGCTGGTTCGATTTCTTCTCCAGCTCACTGGTCCTTTCACGGACCTTTTCTTCCAGGTCCCGAGTATGGCTTTTGATCTCCTCGACCATGCCGCCAAAAGCCTGGGACAAGTCACCAATCTCGTCAGCTTTCGGAGAGGGCAGGGAAACGTCATAGTTCCCCTGCGCCAGGGAAATGGCTGATTGATGCAGCGTGTTCAAAGGACGCAAAACGATTCTGTCCACACCGTATCCGAAGACAAAAAGCAAGAGTGCGACCATTCCGGCCAGGGCGGCAACAGCCATACCGATCCAGGTGCCCTCCAGCACCTGCGCGGCCTGGAGGTCTACAGCACTGACCACATGCCAGCTGAGCTCTGGTATCCACGTCAAGGCCAGAAGCTGTCTCTTGCCATCCAGCTCGGCCCAGAAAGTCTCCACGCTTCCAGGGTTCCCTTGAGCGCGCTGCATGGCTTGCCTGAGCATGTCGCCTCCGGAAGCCCCGGAAAGCTGATTGTACAAGGATGACTGCCCTCGGGAAGCGGGCTTGTTTTCAGCCTCCGCCCCGGAGCCATAGGCAATCAAGCTCTTGTCTGGATGGGCCTGGATCAGGCCTTGGGTGTCGAGAATCATTGGGGTTACACCGGGGTCATCCGCGTTAATGAACTCCTTTAGGAAGGCGGATAGCTCCAGCCCTGTTCCTGCCATGCCGATCTTTCGGCCGTTATTCCAGATAATGACGTCTATCCAGACTTGAACGTTTCCCAGGTGAACATCTGGATTGACGTTGATGGTGAAAGAATCGAAATCTTCCATGGTCTTGAAGAACCAGGCGTCGTCTGGATTGTCCGGATCAAGATGATACCGGGCCTCATGGCTGTATTCCTTGTCCGGTCCATTGTAATAGTAGGCCAGGGATTTCCGGTTTACCAGGAAGTAATTGTTGCCTTGAAAGGCCTCCTGATATCCATCGCCTTCCTGGAAGAAACGGGACCTCTTCCTTTGCGAATCTTCATCCAGCAGCCATTGCCTAAGGAGGACTGAATCAGCGAAACGCTGAGCCAGGGCGAGCTCCCTGATGATCGGTTCCTTAATGTTCTGGGCCTTGAGCAAAGTGTAATTTTCCGCATAGCCTCGGCCAAAATGCGCCTTGCCACTTTCCAGGAGATGCCAGCCTATCAGGATAGTCGGAGCCAAGGCCACCAGGCAGGCTACCACCAAGGCCAGCATCGATTTGGTTCTTAACCTGAACTTCAAGAGTCCCATTTCCTCAACCTACTTGGCGTGATTCATTGTGCTCTTGTCGTTGGGGACCGGCCGCCAAGCCCCGAGGTTCGCCCTTGCAGTGCGTGCCATTCAAGCTAGAGAAAGAAGTCCATGAAAAGCGTGAGGCCGGGCTTGCCCATGAGCCTGACACTCCGGGTCACCAGGGTGACGAGAATTCACCCGAGCTTTGGAGGACAGTGAGCAAGATACGAGAGCTGCCGCCTTGGCAGCTCGGCCGGCCATGGTCATTCGATCGAGCTCGGCTGGGAATTGCTACAAGAAGTATGCCAGGCATATGAGGCGGTTAATGTCTTGACGTGAACGAGCCTGGACATGAAATGGGCAGACGCGAGGAGATCGAAAATGCACACTGATATCCATTTCAATCACTGATTTTAAGAACAGGCTTTCATTGCAAGA
>Ga0207797_1003470_pt1 | contig 10438 bp, 9 predicted proteins | sample PRCRCaboRojoPR_6_FD_187275 | JGI IMG/M metagenome (GOLD analysis project Ga0207797, IMG submission 187275) | Marine sediment microbial community from Cabo Rojo, Puerto Rico - PR CR 10% Liquid 1 (SPAdes) | ecosystem: Environmental > Aquatic > Marine > Coastal > Sediment | place: Cabo Rojo, Puerto... | reverse complement strand
AGCCTGGCTCTGGAAAAGGGATTCCAAACTGTAAAAATAGGGGATAGCCGCCTCCGAACAGAGACAGCAGGTGTGGTAGCCTGTTCCTCCCTTCATCTGCTCAATGAAGCTTAATCGTACATGAAGTGGAAAAAGTTCGCCCCTTTCATCAAGGCAAAGAGGCGAACGCGAAATTTTGTTTTTATCGCCCGGAATTGGAATACTTTCGCGCAAAATGAATGACTTCTCCTGCAATTTTGTCATCCACCTGAAAAAGATTCCGGTCCAGCATCTCAAAAATGTCTGAAAAATTCTCAATCCCTAGAAATTCATCTTTTTCCGGGTTATAAACCAACTGGCTTGTTTCCTCCGGGGAGGTTGATGTAGAATGATGCTTCATAGGCATAGGAATTCAGGTTAAAAAATCATGTAACAAAACGAGAGGCTTGTCTCATATATTGTGAAAAGCGTTAACATTTTTTAACAAACCGAAGCCTACAGGGAGTTGTGTTTATATGGTATTGAGATTGAGGTTCTTATCCTTGATCAATTTTCTCAGGTTGATCAAGGCATATCGCATTCTGCCCAATGCCGTGTTGATGCTTACATTGGTCTGGTCAGCTATTTCCTTAAAACTTAATCCGCCGTAATGCCGTAAAAGTACCACCTCTTTCTGTTCTTCCGGCAGATAATCGATCAGTTTACGTACATCATCAATGATTTGGTTTCTGACCAGCCGGTCTTCCACCGTTTTTTCCGAAAATTTCTGGGAATTGAATATATCCATATCATAATCATCATTGGAATATACCCGGGACTGCTTGCCCTTCCTGAAATAATCAATGATCAGATTATGAGCGATCCGGATGACCCAGGATACAAATTTTCCACTTTCCTGATATTTGCCTTGGTGTAAGGATCTGATGACCTTGATAAAGGTTTCCTGAAAAATATCTTCAGCCAGATGCTCATTTTTGACCATCAGCAATATATAGGTATATACTTTATCCTTATACCGGCTTATCAGTCTTTCAATCGCAGCCTGATTCCCATCCAGGTATTCTCGGATTAATTTTTGATCCGAATTTTCTTTCTTCGTCACAGTTTCCTCCTATTTTTAAGGCTTTGGGTAGTTTTAATTTATAAACAATCCTCCCTTTCTATTGGTTCAAATCACTGCAAATAAATAAAAAATACCCAAAATTCAAAATTCTTCCAAAACATTTCTAATTTTGCCATTCAAAAACGTCAACAATCATGCCAGAGCAGGTTTATCCTGATCAAAATCAGATCATTGTGAAGGGGGCAAGGGTTCACAACCTGAAAAATATAAGCCTCAACATACCGAGGGATCGGTTCATTGTCGTCACTGGTGTTTCCGGTTCCGGTAAATCTTCTCTGGCATTCGACACGTTGTATGCTGAAGGACAACGAAGGTATGTGGAGAGTCTTTCCTCTTATGCGCGGCAATTTTTGGGGCGGATTGAGAAACCTGATGTTGAGTTCATTCATGGCCTGCCCCCCGCCATAGCGATAGAGCAGAAGGTTAATACCCGCAATCCAAGATCAACAGTGGGTACCAGTACCGAGATATATGATTACCTTAAACTGTTATATGCCCGGGCTGGCAAGACTTATTCTCCTGTCTCCGGCGAACTGGTGCAAAGGGATACCGTTACCGATGTGGTCGATTATCTGGTTTCCCTGCCTCGGAACCAAAAAGCTTTGATACTGGCCCCGTTCAAACCTCCCCAAAAAGGCAGGACAGAGGATTATCTGCGGTTGTTGTCCAACCAGGGAACCACACGGCTGGAAAAAGGAGGAGAGGTGATCAAAATAAAAGATGTCCTTGAAAACAATATCCACCATAAGAGGGATTTCAGGGATCTGAACGTGGTGATTGACCGGGTCAAGATCTACGATGACGAGGATGCACGTTCACGGTTTGCTGATTCGGTGCAAATAGCCTTTTCCGAGGGCGGGGGACATTGTGTGATCAAATCCTTTGAAGATGAAAAGGTCAACTCCCGCAATTTCTCCAACCAGTTTGAGGCCGATGGGATCAGTTTTGAAGAACCTTCCGAGCATATGTTCAGCTTTAACAATCCGATCGGGGCCTGTCCGGAATGTGAAGGTTATGGTCGTATCATCGGAATTGATGAGGATCTGGTAATCCCCAACAAAAGCCTTTCTGTTTACCAGGAAGCCATTGCATGCTGGAGAGGGGAAAAGATGCAGGAATGGAAAAATCAGCTGGTCAGGAATGCCGACAAGTTTGGGTTTCCTGTGCATAAGCCTTATTATCAGCTTACCGATGAACAAAAACAGCTCATGTGGACGGGCAACAAATATTTCCATGGCCTGAACGCCTTTTTCCGCTACCTGGAAAGAAAGAAGTATAAGATCCAGTACCGGGTCATGTTGTCGCGTTACAGGGGCAAGACGGTTTGCCCGGAATGCAATGGCACCCGCCTTAAAAAGGAAGCCTCTTATGTCAAGGTAGGCGGGCGGCCTATCACTGAGCTGGTATTGATGCCGGTGGCTCGGCTATATGATTTTTTCACCCACCTCAAGCTGGATTCCCATGATGCAAAGGTTGCAGAGCGTATTCTTTATGAGATAACCAGCCGCATTCATTTTCTCCTGGAGGTAGGCTTGGGATACCTGACCCTCAACAGGCTTTCTTCCACCCTTTCAGGCGGAGAATCCCAGAGGATTAACCTTGCTACTTCCCTGGGGAGCAGCCTGGTGGGCTCGATGTATATATTGGATGAGCCCAGTATTGGCCTTCACCCGAGGGATAACCACCGTTTGATTGGGGTTCTGAGACGACTCCAGAAGATTGGCAATACGGTGATCGTGGTAGAGCATGATGAGGATATCATTAGGTCAGCTGATCAGATCATCGACCTGGGACCGCTGGCAGGACGATTGGGAGGTGAAGTGGTTTTTCAGGGATCCCATCAGCAAATACAAGGGGTTACGGAGAGCTATACCGGTCAGTTTCTCCAGAAGAGGGAGTATATTCCCGTTCCTGAACACCGACGGAAGTGGAACAACTATATTGAAGTGAAGGGGGCCCGTGAAAATAATTTAAAGGGTATTGATGTGAAGTTTCCCCTTAATGTGATTACCGTGATCACCGGGGTAAGCGGGTCAGGCAAATCTTCCCTGGTCAAGAACATTCTCGCTCCGGCCTTAAGCCGTTATTATAAGGGTAGTGGGCAGAAAGCCGGTCGATATGATGAGATACTGGGTGACCTGAGCCTTTTATGGGATGTGGAATATGTCGATCAGAACCCCATTGGCAAGTCATCCCGCTCCAATCCGGTAACCTACATCAAGGCCTATGATGAGATCCGGAAGCTTTTTGCCAGCCAACAGGCTGCCAGGATCAACAATTTTAAACCAGCCCATTTTTCGTTCAACACTCCCGGCGGTCGCTGCGAAGAATGCCAGGGAGAGGGAGTGACCAAGGTGGAGATGCAGTTTATGCCGGATATTACCCTTACCTGTGAGGCATGCCATGGAATGCGCTTCCGCGAAGAGGTGCTGGAGGTTAAATACCGGGGCAGGAACATATATGAGGTCCTTGAAATGACCGTCAATGAGGCCATCGAATTTTTCGGGGCAAAAGAAAATACCCAGGAAACAAAGGTGGTTAAAAAACTGAGGGTATTGCAGGATGTTGGGCTGGGTTATCTTAAGCTCGGCCAGTCATCAAGCACATTGAGCGGCGGGGAGAGTCAAAGGGTGAAGCTCGCCTCCTTTTTGGGCCGGGAAAACGAAGAGGCCCGTACCCTTTTTATTTTTGATGAGCCCACCACCGGCCTCCACTATTACGACATATCCAAGCTACTGGATTCTTTTAATGCCCTGATCAGAAAAGGCCATACCGTGGTGGTCATCGAACACAATATGGAGGTGGTCAAGTCGGCCGACCGGATCATCGATCTCGGACCGGAAGGGGGTGAAGGAGGGGGAGAGGTTGTTTGTACCGGAACCCCGGAAGAGGTGGCCGGGAATGATCAATCCTACACAGCCCAATACCTGCGGGATAAGCTGAAGATGAGAAGAATTGAATCCTGAGTTGCTCCCTGTCAGGGAGATTCCTTTGCCGCTTCCGTGATGCCGATCATAATGGCTACACAACCGCTGAGAGGTTCACCGTCCGAGTCATTTTCCCCATCTTCTACTTTTAGGGAGATGATCAACTGTTGGCTGGATTCAGGCACAAAATCCCATTTCATCTTATAGCCATTGTTCTTATTGTCGTAGATCACATTCCGGTTAATATCCAGTACCTGGAATCGGATCCTTGGCATGGCCGAAGATTCACAGATATATAAGCGGTAGTTCTGATTGGAGTAAAAGCTTTTATACATCTCGGCTGTCTCACCTTCGGTGAGTATGGCTGCATTGAAGTTGCCATTATGTATATAAGGGGCGAGTTCTTTTTTACAGACCTGCTTGGCGAAATGCTTGCACTGACTGTTGCCAAACAAAGGGATCGTCATCAATAAGGTCAGTATAACCAAGGTACTCGAGAGCTTGCTCATAACAGAAACTATTTTTTATGATATGAATTTGGTTCTTATTACGTCGATTTTTTCTTTAAGTTGCTTATAAATTTCAGGCGTCATTGTCAGGGTGGTCTCTGATTTGAGCGTGGTAACATTGGTGGAAGAATCTTTTACCGGGACCACCCTGGAGGTTTCGATGCTGATCTCATTATAAATCTGCCTGAGACCTTCGATTTCTTTCATTATCGATGACAAATGTTTGTTGGAAGCATATTTTTCTTTGAGCTTCATGATCGTATTCATGGCAAGCTTTTGGTCGGCAATTCGCGTATAGAGCTCATTGGAGTTGATCTCCTCCTGGGTGGGGTTTTCCTTTACCAGGTTGGTAGCTATATAAAGACCTTCGATCCATCCACCGATCAGCACGATGGTGGATATGGCCTCCCGGTTGTTCTCCTTGAAAAAGGAGTTGGAACTCATAATGGTTTCAGAGATGATGTCGAGAATGACATCCCGGTTGTTCACGTTGGCCTCCAGCCGCTGGATGGTCGTCTTGTCAATGGCATGCAGAATACCAAGTCCCTCGGCCATCGTCTTGGCGGCATTGATGTAATCGATGGTCGTCTGGGTTTGATCATACAAGCTGCTGTAGCTCAAATCAGTGGTGTATATTCCGAGATTCAGGGCCCGGCTCCTGGTGGTCACATACTGGGAGGTATTGTTAAGGGGATTCAATAGTTCCTGATTGTATACGCTGCCTGACTGCTTGAGCATCATGGCTACCTCGAGAGGTGAAGGCATGGAGTAGAACATCTCCTTGACGGTTTTTACATCATCAATAAGCTGTTGGTCAATGGAATCTACTGTGACAACCTCATCAGAAGGGGTCTCTTTTACTTGCCGGTCATTTTTACAGCCGGGGGTCAAGGTGATCATAAAAGCAGCCAATAGAGCGGGAAATAAACTGAATCGGTTCAAATGCATGGTGGTGCTGTTTAATGTTATCAAATGCAATAGCTCGTTGAATATAAATTCGTAGAATATACGGAAGACGCTAAGAATTGTTAGCGTAATCCGGGCCAAAATAAAAACATTTTTTTAAGATTCCCCAAAATTGTTCCCGGAATTAAGATTTATTCTACCTTTGCAAAGAGGATCAATCAACGGGATCATGGAAAAGAACCAGTGGACCATCAAGCAAATGCGATCGGGATTGTCGAGCAACGACTCCAATGTATTGATCAATACCCTGCAGCAGGTTGAAAATTCCGGCGATCCGTCTTTGATACCGGAATTGGTCAGCCTCCTCAGAAAAACCCAATGGAAAGAGATCAGCGACCGGGTGGCCGTCATTTTGAATAATCTCAAATATCAGGCCTCTGCCGGGAAATTGGTCAGCGAGATCAGGAAAGCGCAACAGCCGGAAGTGATCTCCCTGCTGGTTTCAGCCTGCTGGAAGAATGGTCTTGATTTTAGCCCTTATATTGATGATTTTATCGAAGTTTTCCTTCACAACGATTATCCGATTGCCCTTGATGCATTAACGGTCATTGAAAATGCCACACGCAACCTGGAGAGATCTCCTACTGAATCGCGGATCGAAAGATTAAAGCAACAACAGGATCAGGCAGCCGAGGAGAAAAAAATGCTGGTGGAGGAGCTTATGCACATACTCAAAAATAAAATCTCGCAGTAAAAGGCTTGATACAGCCCATGCCTATGTATGCAATCATCGATGTGGAAACCACCGGCTTGCGGGCCGCCAGTGAAAAGATCATTGACCTGGCCATCATCATACATGACGGAGAAAAAATCATCGATCATTACCAAAGCCTGATCAACCCGGAACGGCCTATTCCAGCCAACATTTTCCGACTCACGGGTATTACCAATGAGATGGTTAGAGATGCGCCTAAATTTTGGGAAATAGCCCGTGATGTCGTTCTTTTGACCCAGGATAAGACCTTTGTGGCGCATAATGTCAATTTTGATTACAGCTTCATCCGGAAGGAGTTCGCCGAGCTGGGTTACGACTATAAAAGACCCAAACTTTGTACAGTACGGATGAGCAGAAGGCTGATGCCGGGGAAGCGCTCCTATAGCCTGGGCAAGCTCTTTGATGAAATGCAATGGGAGATTGAAAGCCGGCACCGGGCATATGGTGATGCCAAAGCCACCGCATTGTTGTTCACACATCTCCTGTGGCTGGAAAGGACAAAAACGGATGAGGGCAACGGAAAAGGCCTTTCGGAACTTGATATTATCCGGGATCTACCCGCAAAGACAGGGGTGTATTATTTTCTCAACGATCAGGATGATATTATGTATATTGGCAAAAGCAAGAATATACGTTCACGTGTGCTTAGTCATTTTCAGGATGCAAGGACACGCAGAAGCCGCAATATGCTGGAACAGATTTACCATATTGATTATGAGCTGACCGGCAGTGAGTTGATCGCCCTTTTAAAAGAATCGCATGAGATTAAAACGCAAAAACCCCCGTTCAATAGAAAACAACGCCGGAAAGCTTCAGATTTTGGCGTGGCTTTTTATTACGATCCGCCAGGGTATTTGCGGTTGAAAGTGGAAAGCAATGATCAACAGGACAATATACTGGCCGTTTTTTCTTCTTATCGCAAAGCCCGGGAATATCTTTTTCAGTTGTGCAACCGTTTCCATTTGTGTCAGAAGCTCTGTGGCCTGTATGAATCCGCCGGGGCCTGCTTTTATTACCATGTCTCGCAGTGTAACGGGGCCTGTTGTGGCGAGGAGTCTCCGGAGGCCTACAATGAGCGGGCCGCCGGTGCCATCGAAAGTTTGAGCCTGAAATACAGCAATTTCTTTATCATCGAGCCCGGAAGACACCGGGAAGAGAAGGCCATTGTGCAAGTCGAAAACAATTGCTACAGGGGCTACGGATATACCGACACCCCGCTGGAGACAGTCAACCTGGAATCCTTGCGGGAGTTTGTGCATCCTTTCCCCGACAACCAGGATGTAAAGCAGATACTGAGAAACCATTTGCGCTCAGGCCGAAGCGGAGAGATCCTGCCTTATTGAATCACCTTGCCCATGCGCCTTTTGGGTTTATTGTGATATTCGGCAAAAGATTCTGACTGATTTTTCAGGGAGGTCGAAGGATTAAGGTGCGAATAGATTCAAATGACATATGCCACCAAATCTCTAAAACATCAAATTCCACCCCCAAAACATATACTTGTAAAGTTGTTTTTGGCGCGCTTTAGTGTTTTGGTGGCGGGAAAGATTAGATCCCCATCCATCATTTTTTGATTTTCTACTGATAATTAGATATTTTTAGAGAAAATTTTTCCAGGCATGAGGTAATAAATATGGCTAAAGCAATTGCATTCTTTATATGTGTACTGACACTGGTTCCTGGGGCCTTTGCCCAGCGATCGCTCAAAGTTGTCGGAGAAGTGATTCTGGAGGATCCTGATACCAGAAACATTGCCATTCTGGTTAAGCAGGACTCTTCTGTTATGGCTGCATATGAAACAAATGAACAGGGAAGGTTCGGTTTTAAGCTCGATTACGATACCTTGTATTCGGTAGAGTTTTCCCATAAAGGTTACATGTCCAAATCCCTGATCGTTGATACCCGAATACCCAGAGAGGACGACACCAATTTCAACCAGCTGGTATCCATGAAGTTGGAGTTGCTGGAAAACCGGACCGGGGTTGATGTAACTCCCAGATCGCTCGGTAAGATCTTTTATAGCCGGATTACGGGAGAGTTTACCTATCAGACACGATACAGGGGAAATGTGATGACCGACTTCCAGGTCTCCGGGACCGACATCAATTATGCAAGCCTGCTACCCGGGAATGAAATTGAGGAGGAGGAAGAAGAGCCCCCGCCTGATTCAACACGACAGATGATGGCCTACACAGAAACGCCTGAAGATTATGATGAAGTTGCCGCAAGAGATGAAGACTTACCCCATGATTCAACCGGGAACATTGAGCTGGACCAGGCACCCCCTTCTCCCAGCGCAAAACAAAACCCGTTGGGATTCGATACCACCATTAGCCGTTATTCAAGCCATGGGATGGATGTGACCGAAGTGGTCCTAAGCAAAGGATCCATTCGCAGGGTATATCACCGTGTGCAACACGACTGGGGGGGATTGTTTTATTTCAAGCATTACCGGTGCATTTCCAAGGTGCAGTTTTATCTGGAAACCCGCCTGGACCGGAAGGAAGGACCAAAAACCTACTTTACAGGTAAATCTTCCACCACCCTCTAATGCCTGCCCTGTCCTTTTGTATTATTCCTCCGGTCCTGCCAGATAATCCGGCAGAATATTTGTTCGGATGCTTCAAAATGCTTAATTCAGAACGAATCAAGCAATCTAATTGATCAGACCTTTAGGATCAGCGGGAAAAGGTTGTTGTGGGGTACCGGCTCCATGGCAAATACGATTTTTTGGAATTTGGGATTTTTCCATGTATTTTGAGATGCAGGAAATGCTTCACCGAACTAAACTTCAGTCTTGTTTTGATGTCCAACACACACAAAAATCCACTGTCATGAAGATCCGAATTGTATTGTTGTCCGTTTTTATCACTGTTTTCTCTATGAAGTCTTTTTCCCAGGATGAACGTCTGCGGGATTACGGGGTGAGTGTTGGTGTTTTGTCGCCGGGCTACCAAAATGCCATTACGGATGTGGAGGGTGTTCGGGTAGGCCATGTAACCCTGAATGAGGGGGATGATATCCGGACAGGTGTTACGGCCATACTGCCTCATACGGGTAATATCTTCCAGCAAAAGGTCCCGGCCGCCATTCATGTGGGCAACGGTTTTGGCAAGCTGGCCGGGGTAACCCAGGTCAGGGAACTGGGTAATATTGAGACCCCGATTGTATTGACCAATACCCTTTCCGTCCCCAAAGCCGCCAATGGCTTACTGGATTACACCCTTTCTCTGCCGGGCAATGAAAATGTAAGATCCGTCAACCCGGTGGTAGGGGAGACCAATGACGGGTGGCTCAACAACATCAGGGGCCGTCATGTGGATGAGAAGCATGTCATCGAGGCCATCAATAAGGCCGATGGAGGACGTGTGAAAGAAGGCAATGTGGGGGCAGGAACGGGAACCATCTGTTTTGGTTTTAAAGGAGGCATTGGAACCTCCTCCCGGGTTTTGCCTGAGAAGACCGGAGGATATACTGTTGGTGTTTTGGTACAGAGCAATTTTGGTGGAGTGTTGCAGATCAATGGCGCTCCTGTTGGCCGGGAGCTGGGGAAGTATTACATGAGCGATGCCCTGAACGATGATCCCGATGGATCCTGTATGATGGTTGTTGCCACTGATGCACCGCTGAACGCCCGCAACCTGGAGAGGCTTGCCAAACGGGCCATGCTCGGCCTGGGCAAAACAGGAGGTATTTCCTCAAATGGCAGTGGTGATTATGTGATCGCTTTTTCCACGGCTGACCGGGTAAGGATACCCTATAGAAGTGAGACCAGGTTAACAAAATCCATGGTGCTGCGCAACAGCGCCATGTCTCCCCTCTTTATGGCCACCACTGAGGCCACCGAAGAAGCCATCCTCAATTCCCTCTTCGTTGCCCGGACCATGAAGGGAAGAGATGGACACATGGTGGAACAACTGCCGGTGGAGGAAGTGTTGGATATCCTGGAAAAATACAACATGTTGCATACCAAATCAGGTGAACGATGAATATGATTGGAATAGTAGGAGGCGTTGGTCCTTATGCCGGACTCGACCTGACCTCTAAGATTTTCAGCCAGACCATTGCCCGTTCTGACCAGGAACATCTGCCCGTGGCATTGCTTTCCCTGCCTTCCCGTATTGAGGACAGGACCCGTTATTTGCTGGGAGAGACCAAAGACAATCCTGCCCGGCCCGTAAGTGAGATCATCCTTCAACTGGAAGGGTTGGGTGCAACG
>Ga0207797_1003469_pt1 | contig 10439 bp, 6 predicted proteins | sample PRCRCaboRojoPR_6_FD_187275 | JGI IMG/M metagenome (GOLD analysis project Ga0207797, IMG submission 187275) | Marine sediment microbial community from Cabo Rojo, Puerto Rico - PR CR 10% Liquid 1 (SPAdes) | ecosystem: Environmental > Aquatic > Marine > Coastal > Sediment | place: Cabo Rojo, Puerto... | reverse complement strand
CCCGCTCTGGCCGGTGCTCGTGGAGCTGACCGGGTCCAGCCCCGAATCGGCTCGCGCGCACGCGCCGCGCGTTCGTGACCTGTACGAGTCGTATCGCGAGGCGCGCGCCGCGGCGACCGCCGGGCCGCCGGTCGACGTCGACGCGAGCCACGGGTCGAACGCGGCCGGGACGACCCGCGGGACCGCCGCCGACCGCGGTGACGGGGGCTCGGCCCCGTCCGCCGTCGACGACGACCGCCTCGTCCGCCTCCCGGACGAGGGCATCGTCGTCGCCGTCGCCGGCGACCTCCTCCGCCTCGAGGGAGCGGAGGAGGCCGACTTCGACGTCGCGAGGACGTTCCTCGAGGCGAAAGCGCGATCGGGACGTGGTGTGGACGGGACCGACGCGGTCGCCGGTGCCGACGGAGCAGACGGGACCGACGTAGGCCAGGCCTCGGGTGACGAGGGGGCAACCGACGCGGGTCGGCCCGCCGGGAGCGACGGCGAGCCCGGTCCCGACCCGGGGAACACCCGAGCTGACGACGCGGGGTAGTCGCACGGTGTCGCCGGCCCGACGCGGAGGCCGCTCGTCCCGACCAGCGACGGTTCCACGCCGGCGAGCGCGGGGAACGTGTTACAGCGACCGCACGGTCTCGACCAGCGACGCGACCGCCTCGTCGGGATCGCCGGTGGGGAAGCACTCGCAGCCGACGTCCCCCTCGTAGCCGGCGTCGGCGAGCGCCGCGAGGACGTTGGGGTAGTCGATCTCGCCCGTGCCGGGCTCGTGGCGGCCGGGGACGTCGGCGACGTGGACGTGCCCGATCTGGTCGACGTTCGACCTGATCGTCCCGATCAGGTTCCCCTCGGTCACCTGCTGGTGGTAGACGTCGTAGAGGACGGAGACGTTCGGGGAGTCGACCTCCCCGACCAGCTCGAACGCGTCGGCCGACCGGACGAGGAAGTAGCCCGGGTGGTCGACGAGGACGTTCAGCGGCTCGACGACGAGTTCCACCCCGGCGTCCTCGGCGGCGGGGGCCGCGCCGCGGAGCACCTCGAGGACCGCCTCGCGCTGGCGCTCCCGCGGGACGTCCTCCTGCTCGGGACCCACGGTCACGATCAGCGTCGGACAGCCGAGATCGGCGGCGACCTCGACGGACCGCTCGACGTCGGCGATCGCCTGTCCGGTAGCGTCGGGGTTCGTCATCGCCCCGTCGGGGTCGTCGATGCTCGACCCCGCGCCGGCCGCCAGGGTCGCGGCGGGCGCGAGCCCGGCCGCGTCGGCCGCGTCGGTCAGGGCGTCGAGGTCGGTCCCGGCCCAGTCGAAGAACTCGAAGCCGTCCGCCCCGGCGTCGGCGGCGCGGGCGACCGCGTCCGCGAGGCGTTCCTCGGGGTAGAGAGCCGGCAGCGTGACGGAGACGTCGAAGGGGCGGTCGCTCACGTCGACCACCTCATCGCGCCGGGACGGGCGCCTCGGTCCCGAGCGCCTCGTCGACCGCCAGCGTCAGCTCGAACGTCCGGCGGGCGTCGGCGTACGGCGACCGGAGCAGCGCGTCCCCGTCCGGGGTCGGGTCCGGGTCGTCTCCCGGCGCCGCGTCGTCGTCGACGGCCGCGAGGAACGCCTCGACCTCCCGCGACCAGGCGTCGCCGTCGGGCTCGAACGAGACCGCCTCGCCGTCGACGGTTCCCGAGAGGGTCGCGACCGACCGCGGCGGGTCCTCGCCCTCGAAGTCGAACGACAGCTCCAGGTGGACGCCGTCGCCGACGAGCCGCAGCGCGACGTCCTCGTCCGGCGCGGCACACGACGTGGCGACGTGGCTCACCGTCCCGCTCTCGTGGCGCATCGTCGCCGACACGGCGTCCTCGAAGTCGACGGCGTCGTCGACGACGCTCCGGCCGCCGGCCGCGCGGACCTCGGCCACCTCGCCGGCGAAGTAGCGGACGAGGTCGAAGACGTGCGATGCCTGCTCGACGACCTGGCCGCCGGACCTCTCCTTCTGGCCCCACCAGCTCGACGGGGGAACGCCGCCGATCCAGTGGCCGTCGACCAGCGCGAGGTCGCGCCCGGCGACCAGCTCGCGAGCCCGCTCGACGGCCGGCGCGTACCGGAACATGTGGCCGACCTGCGAGGCGACGCCGGCCTCGTCGATCGCCGCGGCGACGCGCTCGGCGGTCCCGCGGGACAGGCCCAGCGGCTTCTCCACGAAGAGGTCGAGCCCGTGGTCGGCCGCGAGCGCCTCCTGGCCGTCGTGGGCGAACGGCGGGATCGCGACGAACAGCGCGTCGAGCCCGTCGGTCTCGGCGGCGAGCATCGACTCGTGATCGGTGTAGGCGGTCGCGTCGACGCGCTCGGCGGCCGCCTCGGCCGCCTCCCCGGAGACGTCACAGACCGCCACGACGTCCGCACGATCGGCCGCCGCGAGCGTGTGCAGGTGGACGGAGCCGATACCGCCGACTCCGATCATCGCTGTTGCTACCGTCATCACTGCGTACTCTCGAAGGGTGGAGTATCAAAGTACCGGTGGGGCCGGGCACGGCGCGCCGGTGGTCCCGTTCCGCTTCCCCGGCCGCCGCGGGTCGCCTCAGACCTCGACCGCGGCTCCGCGCTCGGCGGACTCGTAGATCGCCTCGAGCAGTTCGAGGTCGCGGAGGCCGTGGCGTGCGTCCGGGCGGGGATCCTCGCCGGTCAGGACATCGAGCCGGACGCCCTGGCGCTCGCCCTGATCGAGAACAGGCTCGAGGACCGGTGACGGGCCTTCCGTTACGGTAACACCAGTGTAACGCCGTCGGTGGCCCGGTCGGACCCGACCGCGACGGACCGGAGCGGGGTGGGACGGGTCGTGACGGAGCGGAGCGGCTCGGGAGAGGCCGGGACGCAGTGGAGCAGAGTGGACCGGAGCCGCACGATCCGACAGCGTGCCCCCGACGAGTGAACGGGCCCGAGTGCCGTTACAGCCGTACGACTGTGTCCCCCTCTCGCACGAAAGCCGGATCCGCCCCGTGTGTCGACCCCTGATAGATAGAAGTCATTGGATCGCTCTGGGACGAGTCGAGAGCGACCGCGCCGTCGACGCCACACCCTCGTCGTCGAGGACGTCACCGACCCGCCGGGAAGCGGTGCGCGTCCGCAGCGTCCGGACGGGTGCGACCACACGCTCGCCCGGCCGAACCCGAACAGGTTCGGCAGCGGAGCCACAGTCGCCCCGAACGAACGGGAGCGGATGGCGAGCGACACCGACGAGACGGCGGTCGACCGTCGCGGAGCCGGTCGGGGTGGCCCCCGGTCGCGTGGGCGTCGGTCGACCGGCGCGCGAGCGCGGACTAGCTACTGCCGGTCACGTCGCCCGGGGGGTCAGTCGTCTTTGGGCGCGAAGACGACGAGCGCGACGCTGTCGGCCGCCGCCCGGGGTTCGACGCGCCGTTCGCCGTCGAACTGCCGGTGAGTCGCGCCGTGACGGTGCCATCCCGGCCCGACATGGCAGGGCGGATCCCTCGCGGGCCGCCGAAACGCTCCTGTGTCCTCGCTCCGACCAGCCAGCATGGCCGACGAGCACGCGCCCCGATCCGACCCGAGCCCCGACCTCGACAGCCTCGACCACGAGTCTTACGTCCGCCGCGCCATCGAGTTGGCCCGCACGGCGGGCGACCGCGGCGACGACCCGTTCGGCTCGCTGCTCGTCCGGGACGGCACAGTCGTCATGGAGGAGGCGAACCGCGAGGTGACGGACGACGACATCGCGCTCCATCCGGAGCTGACCCTCGCCCGCCGGGCTGCCAGCGAGATGGCCCCGGACGAGCGCGCCGCGACGGTGATGTACACCAGTACGGAGCCGTGCTCGATGTGCGCGACGGGCATCGGGTTCGCCGGCCTTGGTGCGGTCGTCTACAGCGTCGCGGGCGCGACGGCGGCCGACGAGGTCGGCGGAGCCCCGGGGATTCCCTCGCCGGAGGTGTTCGACCGGTGGGACGCAGACGTCGAGGTGGTCGGCCCTGTCCTGGAAACGGAGGGGCTGGCGGTCCACCGCGACTACCGGTAGCCCGGCGGCCCGCGAACCGTCCAGGGTTCAGGGAGACGTGGTCGGACGGAGGGACGGACGGCCCTCGTTCGACGTCGAGTTCGGCAGTGTCGCGGCCGGATGCGACGGTCCGACACCCCCCGACGCTCGACGGATGTACAGATAGTTCCGTTCATCAGTCCGCGGCCGTCCGGCAGAGCGGGTCGACGAGAACTCGGGTTTAGCGACCCGGGGAGTCGACACCGACGCCGGGGGAGTATACGGTACGGCCGGACGTCGGGAGCGGGGTCACGACTCAGGCCGACCCGAAACGGCCGGACAGCAGCGAGTCGAGGAGCTTCCGCTCGGCCGTCCGGAGGTGCTGGTGGAACGTGGGCGGCGAGACGTCCAGCGAGTCGGCGACCTCCTCCCCGGTGACGTCGCGGGGCCACTCGAAGAAGCCGGCGTAGTACGCCGCTTCGAGCGTGGTCCGCTGTCGATCGGTGAGTTCGGTCCCCAGCGCGTGTCGAACGCGATCGGCGATCCCTTCGGGACGCGTCAGCTGGTGGCGTTTCAGCAGCGTCGCCTCCGGGTAGGCGTCCTGGACGACGTCGGTGACTCGTCGGGCGTCGACACCCGGCGAGTGGTGAATCGTCATGCGGAAGTCGCCGCCTTCGATGACGGCCTCCTCGACGGCCCCGCCGACCGAGGCGAGCGTGGACAGCACCGGCGGCTCGGAGACCAGGAGTTCGAACGTCCGGTTGTCGCCGTCGCCCCGGAACTGCACGCGCTCCCAGTGGGGGATCCCCTCGACGAGCGCCCCGACGCCCTCGACTGCGTCCCCGGTCGCCGTTCCGTAGACGATGAACTCGTCGTCGCCGAGGGGGACGGCGTGGTCGAGGGTGATCCTCCCGTCGGTCCGGTGGTCGACGTCGAGCGCGGCGAAGATGTCCGTGATCCCGAACTCGAGTTCGACGACCTCGTCGCTCATCAGCGTCCGCTTCCGCTCCGTGGCGGCGATCGCGTGGCCGACGACCTCGCCCAGCTGCTCGATCACCGTCCGCTCGCGACCCTCGAACGCGTTGGGCCGTTCCGCGTAGACGTTCAACGCCCCGTAGACGGTCTCGTCGTGGACGATCGGGATCGCTGCCGACGAGCGGAAGCCGTACTCCGCGACGTGGTCGCGCCACGCGTCGTACCGGGAGTCCGAACGGATGTCCTGGGTGGTCTGGATCTCCCCGGTCCGGAGGGCCCTGCCGGTCGCCCCGTCGCTGCGCTCGTCGTCCGGATCGACCGAGATCGTGACCCCGTCGAGGTAGTCCTCGACGCCGGCTTCGGTCCGGAGGTTCACCGTCCGGGTCCCCGGGTCGACGTCGCCGATCCAGGCGAACATGTACGAGTCCGCGGCCGCGAGCCGATCGCAGACGGTCGCCTCGATCTCCTCGCGCGTGGACTGGTCGACGACCGCCTCGATGATCCCGCGGACGACCTCGTTGATGTTGTTCAGCGCCGCGAGCTGTTCGCGCTGTTTGACCAGCGCCTGCTCGTCCTCGTGCCGGCTGATCGCGTTCGCGAGGATGGTGGCGACCGACTGCACGAAGTTGACGTCGCGCTCCGAGAACTCGCGCCGGTCGGTGTCGTGTGCTCCGAGGATGCCCCAGGGTTCGTCGCTGGTCCCGACGACAGTGCTGATACCGCTCGAGACGTCGTGGTCCGTGAGGAGCGCGGGCCCGCCGAACCGCGACTCCGTCCCGAGGTCCGTGACCACCACCGGCGCGTCCGTCGCCAACGTGTACGACGCCTGGGAGTCGTTCTCGACGGCCGAGACGGCTGTCTCGCCGACGACCCCCTCGTCCCAGCCGACGCCCTGCCGGAGTCGGAGGTGTTCGGCCCCGGGGTCGAGGTCGAGCACCTTGCAGTAGTCGACGTCGAGCGTCCCGGCGACCACACGGGACGCCTCCGCCAACAGCGCGTCGACGTCGTGCTCCTCTAAGGCGCGCTGACCGAGCTCCGTGACCACTTCCTGCTGGTGGACCCGGCGACGGAGCTCTCGCTCGCGTTCGAGGCGGTCGGAGACGTCGCGGACGACGCCGCATCGTCCGTACGCGTCGCCGAGCGGGTAGGGGGCCAGCGTGTTCTCGCACGGGACGGACTCGCCCGACTTCGTGTGGATGTCGAGCTCGATCCGCCCGTCGTCGCGCTCTCCCGCGGCGATCTCGTCGGTCATCTCCTCGGCCATGGCCGTGATCGCGTCGTCGTGGATCGTCGTCGCGTGCGCACCGAGCAGCTCCTCGCGGTCGTAGCCCGTCAGCTCGCAGAACCCCTCGTTGACCGTCACGAAGCGGGCGTCGTCGTCGACCGCGTAGATGCCGTCCTCGACGGTCTCGACGATCGTCTCGTACCCTTCGAGCTCCCGCTCCCGCTCCTTGCGTTCGGTGACGTCCCGGACGACGCCGACGCGTTCGTCGGGCCCCTCTTCGGACCCGATGAGTCCGAAGGTCGCCTCGGCGACGAACCGGTCGCCGTCGGCCGTCTCGAGTTCGGCCTCGAGTCGAGCCGTGTCCTGTGTGCCCGCCTCGAGCCGCCGGTGGATCTCCGCGGCCCGTGTGGTCGTTTCCTCGTCGGTGACCGTCGATCCGTGCGAGCCGAGCAGCTCCGCCGGCTCGTAGCCCGTCATCTCCGCGTACGCGCGGTTCACCATGGTGAACCGGCCGTCGCAGTCCATCACGTAGACGCCGTCGCTCATCGTCTCGACGATCGTCTCGTACCGCTCGAGCTCCCGCGCTCGTTCCACGCGGTCGGTCACGTCGCGGAAGTAGACCGAGAGCCCGCTCTCCGAGGGGTAGGCGGTGACCTCGAACCAGCTGTCCAGCGGGGCGAAGTACTCCTCGAACGAGACGGACTCGCCGGACGACCGCGCGCGCTCGTACTCCGATTCGAACGTCGAACCGACCGCCGCCGGGAACTGCTCCCAGATGACCTCGCCGACGAGGTCGCTCCGCCGGCGCTCGAGAAGCGTCGCGGCCCGCTCGTTGACGTACGTGAACCGCCACTCGTCGTCGATCGCGAGGAAGGCGTCGTCGACCCGGTCGAAGACGTCCGCCAGCTCGCTCTCGAGTTCGTCGCGCCGGCGCTCGAGGCGCATCGACTGTCGCTTGAGCCGCGTGACGTCGGTGGCCGACGCGACGACCCGGACGAGGTCGCCGTCGTCGTCGGTCACCGGCCGCGCGTCGACCGACAGCCAGCGGACCGTCCCGTCCGACACCCGGAGCTGTACCTCTCGATCGGAGACGGGAGCGCCGGTCCGGAGGACCTCCCCCACGGGGCGCTCCTCGAACGGGAGCGGCTCGCCATCCGCGTCGAGTAGCGGGAGGTCGCCGGACGCGTACGTCGCGTCGTCGGCCAGGACCCCGTCGAACATCGCCTCGAGGCGCCCGTTCGTCCGCTCCAGGGTCCCGTCGGGGGCGAAGACCCCGATCCCGACCGGGCTCGTCTCGAAGAGCCGATCGATCAGGTCCCGTTCCCGCCGGAGCTGGCGTTCCTGGTCGCGCTTCTCGGTCATGTCGCGAGTGACCTTCGCGTAGCCGTCGAGTTCCCCGTGCTCGTCACGGATCGCCGTGATCGTGACGTGCGCTCTGAAGCGCGACCCGTCCCGCCGGACGCGCCAGCCCTCCTCCTCGACGGAGCCACGCCCGGCAGCGGCCTCGAGGTTCCGTTCGGGGACGCCGGCCGCGCGGTCGTCCTCGGTGTAGAAGATCGAGAAGTGTTCGCCGATCGCCTCGTCGGCCTCGTACCCCTTGGTCCGGCGCGCGCCCGCGTTCCACGTTTCGATCCGTCCCTCGGTGTCGAGTCGGAAGATCGAGTACTCGTCGACGGCGTCGACCAGCGACTCGAACTGGTCCCGATCCTCGCGACGCGCCCGCTCCGCCCGGACGCGGTCGGTGACGTCGTAGTAGACCTCGACGCGGCCGCCGGCGTACGCGCCCGTCTCGATCGGCTCGCTCCGGTGTTCGAGCCAGCGCTCGGACCGGTCCTCGCCGGGCGTCACCCGGCACTCGAACCGTTCGGGGAAGGTGTTGTCCTCGTACGTCGCCAGGACGGTGTCGGCGAACGACTCCCCGTCGTCGACGACCGGCGCGATCCGGTCCTCGACGAGCCGGCGCTTGTCCCGCCCGAGAACCCGGTCGCGGTCGAGTCCGAAGTACCGCTCGGTCGCGTCGTTGAGCCACACCACCTCGAACGCCTCGTCGAGAACGAAGACGCCGACTGCGGCGCTGTCGAGCACGTCCTCGACGAGCGACCCGGCGGCGGCCGGGCTGTCCGCGATGGGCGTCGACGGGGTGGGGTCGCCCGACGACGCCGTGGACTGCTCGGCCGCAGGTGGCGACCCGCCAGGCTGTTCGGTCGCGGACGCCGGTCCGCCGGACCGGTCGATCGAGTCCGACGCCGCCGCCGACTCCGGTCGCGTGGACCCCGGTCGCCACCAGACGCGCGCGCTGGCGCCGACCTTCTTCGTCTCGAGACAGCCGGCGTCGACGAGCCGGTCCAGGCGGTCGTAGGTGCTCCGGCGACCGAGGTCGAGGGCGTCCGCCACCTCGCTCGTCGTCCGGGGCTCGCCGCCGGCGTCGAACAGCGCGACCGTCTCCCGGAGGCTGTCCGTCAGCGTACTCGGGGTCATTGTCCCTCCGACGGGGGCCCCACTCATCAATCCTCCGCCGGCGGAGGCTCCCCGGGCGTCGGCATCGACCGCCCGCTCGTCGGGTCGCCGACCGTCACACGCGGCGACGGCCCGTCGCCGTCTCGACGACGATCAGCGTCGGACACACTACCTAATCAGTTAGGAATAGCCCTTAGGCACGGTCGACTCCTCGCCAGAACACGCCGGGAGACCGGGGGGAGTCCACCACATGACGGAGTCGTCGAACGGGAAGCCGGGGACGTCGCGGCGAACAGTCGAGCTGACGGAGAGCGATCGCCACCGGCTCCTCTCGAGGGTCCGCCGTCGCGTCGCGCTCGACGTGCTCGCCGAGCGACGCGCACCGATCGGACTCGACGAGCTGGCGGGGGCGGTCGTCACGCGGGAACGCGACGCCGCCGTCGTCGACGAGGCGGCCGTCGAGCAGGCGGCGGCGATGCTGCACCACGTCCACCTGCCCAAGTTGGACGACGCGGGCGTCCTCGACTACGACCCGGCGTCGCGTCGGGTCGAGTGGTGCAGGATCCCGCCGGCGCTCCAGTGAGGCGGACCCGCGGAGACGGGGCGGGCGGCGACCGGTCGAGCGGGGGACGATCGACGTTTTCGCACGGGGAGCCGCCGCTCAGGCGTGTTTCTCGAGGAGCGACTCGATCCGCCGGCGGGCCTCGTCGCGGTCCGGCTCCGCCAGCTCGAACCGTTCGTGTGACTCGTCGGCGTCCATGGCCTCCGAGAGCAGCCCGCCGCGGCGGTCCACCTCGACGAACACCCGGAGCGCGTCCGGTCGTGGATCGAAGACGAACTCGATCTCGTCGAAGTCGCCGGCGAACCGGCCGCCGCGGGGGCGGAACTCGAACTCCTGGACGAACCGCCGGCCGCTGACGTACCGGCCGTAGGGGTCGCCCTCGCAGTCGGCCGTCCGGAAGGAGAAGCCCAGGTCGTCGGCGGCGTCGAACACCGCCTCCATCCGCGGGGTCGCCTCGACGTCCAGGTAGTCCCTGTCCTCGGGGTCGACGGCCAGGTCGATCTCCAGTTCCGTCTCGACCCAGACGTCGACGCGGCCGAGCGTCACCGGCGTCGCCCACGGGATGTCGATAGTCGTCTCGTAGGCGAGCGACTCGCCCGGCTCGACCGTGAACCCGTCCGTCAGGTGGAGCCTGTCGATCGTGGCGGTCCGGTAGCCGTCGTCGGTCGCGTACTGCGTCTCGAGTTCGAGGTCGATGTAGCTGACGTCCTGTGCCGCGTCGCCGCCCTCGATCCGCACCTCGGCGTCGACGGATTCGCCGGGGTGGACGCTCGTGGAGGGGAGGACGGTGTCGACGGTCGCGTTACCGATGCCGATGCTGGCGAGGACCTGTCGCATATCCGTTCGGCCGCTCGGTCGGGACGGACAAGTAGCTTGTGTCACGGCTCGGCCGTCGCCGCAGGCCGGCGCGCTCCGGCGCGTCCCGGCGCGCCTCAGAACGCGGCGTCGACGAACTGCCGCGCGAGCCACGCCTCCGCGCGCTGGAGCCGGTACTGGAGCGTCGAGCGCGGGACGTCGAGCGCCTCGGCCACGTCGGCGACGGTCGTCGCCTTCGGCGTCTCGTAGTAGCCCATCCCGACGGCGGTCCGGAGCGCCTCGCGCTGCTCGTGGGGCAGGTCCGCGACCGTCACCGACGACTCGCACCAGTGTGTCGCCTCGCCGAGCCCGGTCAGCGTCAGGGAGACCCCGTCGCGCAGCCCCGACTGGATCGCCTCGAACAGCTCGCCGACCGGCTCGGCGTCGCGCATCA
>Ga0207797_1003468_pt1 | contig 10439 bp, 9 predicted proteins | sample PRCRCaboRojoPR_6_FD_187275 | JGI IMG/M metagenome (GOLD analysis project Ga0207797, IMG submission 187275) | Marine sediment microbial community from Cabo Rojo, Puerto Rico - PR CR 10% Liquid 1 (SPAdes) | ecosystem: Environmental > Aquatic > Marine > Coastal > Sediment | place: Cabo Rojo, Puerto... | reverse complement strand
AACCGTCGGCGTGGGGATGGGACAGGTCTCGCGGGTCGACGCCGTTCGGCTCGCGGCGATGAAGGCCGAGGAGCACGCCGAGGGGAAGAGTGCCGAGGGAGCGGTGATGGCCTCGGACGCGTTCTTCCCGTTCCCGGACGGCGTCGAGGCGGCCGCGGAGGCCGGCATCGGGGCGGTGGTCCAGCCCGGCGGATCGGTCAACGACGAGGACGTGATCGCCGCCGCCGACGAACACGACATGGCGATGGCGTTCACCGGCTCGCGGGCGTTCCGCCACGACTGAGCCGGGGGCCACGCGACGGGCGGGACCCCCGGGATCGGCGAGGACCGGGTCCGAGCGGCGACATAGTTATGTCCCGACGTGTAGAACCACGAGGGATGGGACTGTTCGACTGGCTACGGGGGCTGTTGCTCCGGCTGTTCGGGGGGCGACCGGAGCCGGAACCCGCGGACGAGTACCCCACCGAGTGGACGGGGACGGCCTTCGACGCCCCGGAGGTACACGTCGCGCTCTACTCCACGGGTGCGCTCCTGGGGACGAACGGCCGCGCCCCGGAGGTCGTCGCCGGGCGCTACCTCGCGAACGCGCTCGATGACGCGGGACTGAACTACCGGATCAGGCGGGGGTTCGACCCGGTGGGTATCGAGTTCGAGGCCCCCCGCGAGACGATTCGCCGGTGGCGGTCGGCCGATCGGGACTGGACCGCCAAGGACGCGAACGTCCTGCTGACCGACCGGCTCGGTGGGGGCCTCGCCGACGTCGGCGGGCGGTTCGGCTTCGCGCCCGGCGGTCGGATCGACCGGGTCGTCGACTGGGTGCCGACGAGCGACGAACCGCTCCACCGGAACGTCCACGCGGTCCTCCACGAGGTCGGCCACATGCTCGGGGCGAAACACGACCACGACGCGGACGAGGAGGGCCGACAGCACCCGGGGATGGGCTGGAACGAGGGCGGCTACTGGCACCGCACCCCGACCGTCGCCGGCAACGGCTACCCGAACCTCTGTGGCGAACCCGTCGAGGCGAAGGCCCACGACCGGGTGATGCGCCACCAGCTCTACCACGACTGCTTCAGGGAGCACCTGCAGGTCGCGCCGGCGGGGGAGGGCGACCCGGTCTGAGCCCGCTCGGGGCGGGAGGCGGGGACGCCGGCGGATCCCGAAGGCTAAAGCGCGTTCCGGCGGTTACGGGGCGTATGGAGTACCAGGCGGCGGTGAACGTCCTCTTCGACCTCGGACGGTTCCCCCCGGGGACGGGCGTGGCGTCGACACGCGCGCTCCTCGGGCACCTCGGCGACCCCCACGAGGACCTGCCGGTGGTGCAGGTCGCGGGGTCGAACGGGAAGGGGAGCACCGCGCGCATGGTCGAGCGCGTCCTCCGCGAGGCGGGTCTCGACGTCGGCCTCTACACCTCGCCTCACCTGGACGACGTCCGCGAGCGGATCCGGGTGAACGGCCGCCCGGTGACGAAGGCGCGCGTCGTCGAGTTCGTCGAGGACTGCCGGGACTACCTCGACCGGCGGGCCGCGGCCAACGAGTCCCCGACGTTCTTCGAGGCGTTGACCGCACTCGCGATCCGCGAGTTCGACCGGCAGGCCGTCGACGTCGCGGTGCTTGAGGTCGGCATCGGCGGGCGCTACGACGCCACCAGCGTCTGTGACCCGGTCGCGAGCGCGGTGACGAGCGTCACGCTCGAACACGCGGACCTGCTCGGGGACACGGTGACGGAGATCGCCCACGACAAGGCCCACGTCGCCCCCGCGGACGCCCCGCTCGTCACCGCCACCGACGGCGAGGCGCTCGAGGCGATACGGGTGGTGGCGAACGGGGTCGTCAGGGTCGGGGCGGACGGTGGGGCCGACGTCGTGGCCGAACACCGCGGCCGTGACGGGCTGGAGGCGGTCGTCGACCTGGCGGGACCGGACTGGCACGTCGGGACGCGGCTCCCCCTGCTCGGCGACCACCAGTCGCTGAACGCCGGCGTCGCGGCCGCGCTCTGCCGGCAGGTCGGCGCGGCGACGGGGACCGAGGTGACCGAACGTCACCTCGAACGCGGGCTCCGCAACGCCCACTGGCCCGGCCGGTTCGAGGTGATGGGACGCGATCCACTGGTGGTCCTCGACAGCGCGCACAACCCCGGGAGCGCCGAACGCGTGACCGAGACGCTCGGGTCCTTCGAGTACGACGCGCTCCGCCTCGTGGTCGGCGCGATGGCCGACAAGGACCACGCCGGGATGGCCGCGGCGTTCCCGCACGCGGATCGGGTCTACACCTGTCGACCGGGGCTGGACCGGGCCGAGACCCCGGAGGCGCTCGCCGTCGCATTCGAGGACCACGCCGACGCGGTCACCGTCGTGGGTGACGTGAACGGGGCGCTCGACGCCGCGCTCGCCGAATCTGCGCCCGACGACGCGGTCGTGGTGACGGGCTCGCTGTTCACCGTCGCCGAGGCGCGACGGCGGTGGTCCCGGGTCCAGGAGCGCAAACGGATCCCCGACGTCGGGACGGCGAGCGCCGTCCTCGCCGACGCCGACGTCCCCGCCGAGGCGGTCGAGGAACTGGCGACCGAGGGGGTCCACCGGACGCTCCGGGTCCGCGTCGCGGCCGGACGGGCCGGGACGCTCCGTGCCGAGGCGCTCGCCGTCGACGTCGCGCCCGCGGTCTCCGGGGTCGAACCGCCGACCGAGGACCTCGTCGACACCGTGCTCTCCGGGACGCTCGGGGCGTTCGGGCGGCTCGCGGCACGGCTGGAGGGACGGGGGGACGGGCTGGCCCGGCTCGGGACCGACATCCGGCGGGCGCTCGGCCTCGAGGCGGGATCGGCGGGGAGCGGCCGTGGCTACCCCTGGGAGGAGGGCACGGCGGTCATGGGCATCCTGAACGTCACGCCCGACTCGTTCCACGACGGCGGCGAGTACGACACCGTCGAGGCCGCCACCCGCCGCGCCGAGCGGATGGTCGACGCCGGCGCGGACGTCCTCGACGTCGGAGGGGAGTCGACCCGGCCCGGCGCGGAGCCCGTCCCGGTCGAGGAGGAGATCGAGCGCGTGGTGCCGGTGATCGAGGCGATCGCGGACATGGACGCGCTGGTCTCGGTCGACACGCGGAAGGCCGCGGTGGCGCGCGCGGCCCTCGACGCCGGCGCGGATATTTTGAACGACGTCTCCGGGCTGGAGGACCCCGAGATGCGCCTGGTCGCCGCCGAGCGGGACGTCCCGGTGGTGGTGATGCACTCGATCAACGCGCCCGTGGACCCGGGTACCGAAGTGGAGTACGACGACGTCGTCGAGGACACCATCGACCGGCTCGTCGAACGGGTGCTGCTCGCCGAGAAGGCGGGCCTCGACCGCTCGCAGATCATCGTCGACCCCGGCCTCGGGTTCGGGAAGACCGCCCGGGAGAACTTCGAACTGCTGGACCGGCTGGGGGAGTTCGAAGCGCTCGGCTGTCCGGTGCTCGTGGGCCACTCCCACAAGTCGATGTTCGACCTCGTGGGCTACGAGGACGACGAGCGGCTGCCGGCGACCGTGGCGGCGACGGCGCTGGCGGCCGAACGGGGGGCCGACATCGTCCGTGTTCACGACGTGCCGGAGAACGTGGCCGCCGTACGGACGGTCGAGGCGGCGCGGGACCCCGACGGGATCTGATTCGGGGCGAGAACGAGTCCTGTTATCGATCGTGGAAGTTCCGACCGATCGAACCGGTCGGTCGTGCCCTCGCGATCCTCGAGACGCTGTCGTGTGGGGTCGCCCCTCGCCCGCCTCGTGTTCGTCTTCGGCCGTCGAGCCACCGGATGATCGCTGCTCGATTTCCCTGCTGGTATCGCGTGCGACCCTCGCCCCGAGGCGCCGGAGTCCGGGGCACCGATGGATCCGCTTCGCTCGCCCATCGAGGTCGTGTTCGCTCCGCTCGGACGATCCTCGCCGTGCTTTTCGCTATCCGGGTGGGGTCGCCGCGTCGGCCGTCTTCCGCCAGACCCCGAGGCCGGCTTCGCTGGTCTCGACAGGTCCTGGCGGCGACGCCGTCACGTAGTCACACCGTTCAGTCCCACCACGGATAGCTGACCGGTCAGCCGACGCGGATGGGACGTTCGAGACTGTCCGGACGGTCGATCGGGAGCGGCCTCTACCGTCCGGGAGCCCGACACGGTCGGCCCGCCGACCCCGTCAACCGAGCAGATCGTCCAGCGTCTCCCGGACGGCCGCCCCGGCCGCTTCGACCTCCGGAAGTCGGACGTACTCCCGCTCTGCGTGAGCGACCGCGCCCTCCTCGTCTGCGAGCACGCCCGGGCCGAAGACGACGGTCGGGGCCTCGGCCGCGAAGTAGGACGCCTCCGTCGCGGCGGTGAACGGTCGCGCCGTCCCGCCGCTCGCCGCCACGAGCCGCCGGGCGAGCGGCGCGTCGGGGTCGGTCGCCCACGCCTCGAGGAACGGCGTCGGGCGGTCCTTCAGGGCGAACTCGACGCCGACACCCTCCGGCGCGTGCGCCCGAAGGTGATCGGTGATCTCCGCGGCGAACCCGTCGGCCGTCTCGGGCGGGACCGACCGGCGGTCGAGCGTGAACCGGCACTCGGCGGGCACCTGGTTGGTCGCCTCGCCGCCCTCGACGGTGGTGACGGTGAGCGTCGGGCCGCCGAGCTGTTCGTGCTCGCCGGGGCCGTACGCGTCGTCGAACGTCTCGACGGCGCGGAACAGCGGCGCGAGCGCCGCGACGGCGTTCACGCCCGACTCCGGTTCGGCGGCGTGGGCGGCGACGCCGCTCAGGGAGACCGTACCCTCGAACCGGCCGCGTGCGGCCGTGCAGACGTCCAGTCCCGTGGGTTCGCCGACGACGTAGCCGTCGGCGTCGAGGTCGAGCGCGGCCGCGCCCGTCGAGATCGTCTCCTCGTCGGGGGTGATCGCGAGGGTGACCCGCCCGTCCCCGGGCTCGCAGGCGAGGAAGGCGTCGAGCAGCGCCGCGAGCGGCCCCTTCGCGTCGCAGGCGCCCCGGCCGCTCACCACGTCGCCGTCGCGGGCGTACTCGACGTGCGGCGGGACGGTGTCGATGTGGGTGTTCAGCGCGATATGCGTCCCGCCGTCGCTCCCGCGCGAGGCGAGGACGTTCCCCGCGTCGTCGACGTAGGGCTCGGCGCCCTCCGCCTCGAGCGTCTCGACGAGCAGGTCCCGCATCCCGGTCACGTCCTCGTGTGAGGGGGTCCGGACCGCGCGTTCGTGGAACGCGACCGGATCGAACGCCGACATGGTCAGTCGTCGTCCCCCACGACCCGGTCGATCCGGCGCGGTGCCGCCGGGGCGACCGATCGGTCGAACTCGTGGACGACCGGGCCGCGGAGCGTCGACCCCGAGCCCGAGACCGTCACCGCGAGGTCGCCGCCGGGCGGCGAGACGGTGACCGACTCCCCGGCCTCGACCCGTCCGAGCCGGTTGGCGACGGCGGCGACGGCCACCGCGCCGGTCCCGCAGGAGCGGGTCTCGCCCTCGACGCCGCGCTCGAACGTCCGCTGGTCGTAGCCGCCCGCCGCCCGCTCGGCGGCGAACGTGACGTTCGCCCCCTCGGGGAAGACCTCGGCGTGGCGGACCGGCGGGGCGACCGCCTCGAGGTCGACCTCCCCGACCGCGTCGACGAACGCGACGGCGTGCGGGACGCCCGTGTTCACCGCCGTCGCGACCACCCCCTCGACCTCGCGCTCGACGAACGGCTCGGCGGCGTCGACGGGGACACCCGCGGGGTCGAAGGTCGGTCGGCCCATCTCGACGGTCACCTCGTCGGACGCCCGGTCGAGGGTCGCGCGTCGCGTCCCGGAGGGCGTGTCGATCATCACCTCCTCTCGCCCGGTCCGGTCGGCGGCCCACCGGGCGGCGACCCGGGCGCCGTTGCCGCACATCGCCGCGACGCTCCCGTCCGGCTGGACGAGCGTCATGACGACCCGCGGGGGGCTGTACGCCGCCTCCAGCGAGAGGAAGAGCACGCCGTCCGCGCCCGTCGTTCCGGTGGCCCCCTCGGGGGGCTCGATGCCGTCGGTCCGGTCACAGATGTCGACCGCGAACGCCCGCCGGTCGGGCACCTCCTCGGCCGCATCGACGACGACGAAGTCGTTGCCCGTCCCGTGGTACTTGCGTACGTCTACCATGGCTCCTCTCGTCCGTCCGCACTACCGGTGTCGTCGGTCATGTCCGTTCCAGCCGCCTCACCTACTTGACACCCACGGTCCGAGTCACCCCGTCCAGTCCCGTCCGACCCGTCGGCGTCCCGGTCACCGGTCTCGAGGCGTGTCAGGTCCGCCAGCGTCTCGCGCCCGACGGCGAGTCGCGCCTCCCCGCCGTCAAGCGCCACGACCGCCGGCCGGGGTCGGGAGTTGTACTGGCTGCTCATCTCGTAGCCGTACGCCCCCGCGTTCCCCACCGCGAGGAGATCGCCACGGGTGGGGTCAGGGAGCGTCCGGCCCCGGCCGAGCACGTCCGCCGTCTCGCAGACCGGGCCGGAGATCTCGCAGGACACCGCGTCGCGGGGCGGCTGGTCCGGCTCCAGGCTCCGGACCGCGTGGTAGGCGTCGTACATCGCCGGCCGCAACAGGGTAGTCATCCCGGCGTCGATCCCCACGACCGTCGTCCCGGGCGTCTCCTTGACCGTGTTGACGGTGGTGAGGAGCACCCCGGCGTCGGCCACGAAGTACCGCCCGGGCTCGATTGCCAGCCGTGCCCCGAGGTCCCCGAGCGCGTCGCGGGTCGCCGTCGCGACGGCGTCGAGGTCAAGCGGCGGCTCCGTCTCGCGGTACGGGACCCCGAACCCGCCGCCGACGGCGACGAACTCGAGGTCGAGGTCCGCCAGTTCGCGGGCGAGGTCGCCCATCCGCCGGACGAGCTCGCGGTGCGCCGAGAGCCCCTCACCCGAGATACCCGACCCGGCGTGGGCGTGGATCCCGACGGGGTCGAACCCTCGGTCGGCGGCGTCGCGGGCCACCCGCTCGGCCCGGTCGTACGGGACGCCGAACTTCGGCTCGGCGCCCGTCGAGACCTTCTCGTGGTGGCCGGCGCCGACCCCGGGGTTGACCCGGACACAGAGCGGGCCGTCGAACCCGCGGGCCGCGACCCGATCGAGCGTGTCCTCGGCGCCCACGGTGACGGTCATCTCGTTCGCGTGCTCCAGCGAGCAGACGTAGTCGAGGTCGCGGGCGGGCGGGTTGACCGCCGTGTAGCGGATCCGCGAGGCGGGGAAGCCGGCGTCGAGCGCGCGCTTGACCTCCCCGGCGGCCGCGCACTCGGCGTCGACGCCCGTCGACTCGAGCGTCTCCAGTACTGCGCGGGTCGTGTTCGCCTTCACCGCGTACGCGACGTCGGCGTCCGGGAACGCCCCCCGGAGCCGGGCGGCGTTCTCGCGGACCCGCTCGAGGTCGGTGACGTAGAGCGGGGTGCCGAACTCGTCTGCGAGGTCGCGCAGCGTCTCGGCGCGCCAGTCCGCGAGCCGCCGGACTGCGGGGTTGTCGGTCACGGCGTATCCCCCCGGAGGTCGTCACACTCGGGCGCGTCCGCGGCGGCGCGGGCGGAGCCGGGGAGGTGCCGGCTCGCGCCGTGCATGGCTCGTCTCACTCTCTCAGTGCGTCCTCCCGCCGGGTCGATTCGAGGGTGTCCGCCTCGACGCTCGTGGCGACGACGGCAGGTTTGTACGCGCCACCCTCGAACAGGTCGTGTTCGCCGACGCTCGACTCGACGTAGCGGATGAACGCCCGCCGGTCCGGGGGGAGTTCGCCGTACAGTATCTCCCCCTCGACGAGGTCGTAGACGGGGATGCGTGGGGTGAGCAGGGTGTTCTCCCCGACCACGGAGTTCTCCCCGACGACGAACCCCGAGGTGACCCGGCAGCCCGCGCCCAGCGAGACGCCGTCCTCGACGACGACCGGGGCGTCCTCGACGGGTTCGAGCACGCCGCCGACCAGCGTGTTCGCGCCGAGCTTCACGCCGTCGCCGATCTGGGCGCACGAGCCAACCGTATCGCAGGAGTCGACGAGCGTGCCGTCGCCGACGTGCGCGCCGACGTTGACGAACGCGGGCGACATCAGGATGGCGTCGCTCCCGACGTACGCGCCACGCCGAATGACGGTCCCGTCCGGCGTGTTGCGGGTCCCCCGCTCGTGGAGGTCGTCCGTCCGCCGGAGCGGGAGGACGTCGTGGTAGTCGACGCCGCCGTAGTCGTGGGCGACGGTCTCGCGCAGCCCGAAGTTCAGCAGCACGCCCCGCTTGACCCACTCGTTGGCGGCCCAGGCGCCGTCGCGCCGCTCGGCCGCGCGGACCTCGCCCGCCTCCAGGGCGTCGAGGAAGGCCTCGAGCGTCGCCAGTTCCCCGCGGCCGACCTCGGCGGCCGTCAGCCCGTCGTCGTACCGCTCCCACAGCTCCCGCACGTCGGATTCCAGTGTCGAGCTCACGCGTTCTCACCCTCGAGTACGTCCGCGAACCCGTAGAACCCGGGGTCCCGATCGACGAGCCACTCGGCGGCGTCGAGCGCCCCCGCCGCCCACACGCCGCGGGACTCCGCGCGGTGGGTGAGCGTGAGCACCTCCTCGTTACCTGCTAGAAGGACCTCGTGTTCGCCGCGGACGTCGCCCGCGCGCCGGACGTGGACGCCGACCTCGCTCGGCTCGCGGAGGTGCTCGCCCTCGCGGCCGTAGACCCGCTCGGGGTCGTCCTCGCGGGCGGCGTCGATCCCGTCGAGGATCGTCAGCGCCGTCCCCGACGGGGCGTCCCGCTTGCCGTTGTGGTGGGTCTCGGTCAGTTCGACGTCGTAGCCCGGGAGGGCCTCGACCGCCGCGCCGACCGCCCGGAGGAGCGCCTGCACCCCGCGGGCGAAGTTCGCCGCCCGCAGCACGGGGACCCGCTCGCTCGCCTCGCGGAGCCGCGAGGTCCCCTCCTCGCCGAACCCGGTCGTCCCGACGACACACGGGACGCCCGCCTCGGCGGCCGTCGAGACGTACCCGACGCTGGCCTCGGGGACCGTGAAGTCGACGAGGGCGTCCGCACCGGAGAGCGCCGCCCGGAGGTCCGAGCCCGCGTACGTCCCCTCCACGTCCGGGACGTCCATGGGCGCGGTCTCGGTGACGGCGACGACCGCGTGGCCGCGTTCGGCGGCCGCCTCCATGACCGCGCCCCCCATCCGGCCGGTCGCGCCGGTGACGACGACTCGTAACCCGCTCATGCCGGGGCCGTCGCCTCCGGTTCCAGTTCGGCGAGCACCGACCGGAGCTGCTCGCGGTGTGCCTCCGAGAGGGACGACAGCGGCGGGCGCATCGTCCGGGACATGTGTCCGCGCATCGCCATCGCCTCCTTGACCGGGATGGGGTTGGTCTCGACGAACAGGGTCCGGAACAGCGGCCCGAGTTCGTAGTGGAGCTCGCGCGCTCGGTCGGTGTCACCCTCGAGCGCCGCGCCGACCATCGCGACACAGCGCTCGGGTTCGACGTTGGCCGCGACGCTGATACAGCCGGTCCCGCCCGTCGCGACGATGGGGAGGTTGAGCGCGTCGTCGCCCGAGAGGACGCCGAACGTCTCCCCGCGGGTCCGCTCGATCACCTCCGAGATTCGACCCATGTCGCCGCTGGCGGCCTTGTAGCCGACGACGTTCGGGTGAGCGGCGAGGTTCACCGCGGTCCCGACCTCGATGTTCCGGCCGGTCCGGCCCGGGACGTTGTAGATGATCTGGGGGAGGTCGACCGCGTCGGCGACCGCCCGGAAGTGCGCCTCCATCCCGTCGGGTTCGGGCTTGTTGTAGTACGGCGAGATGAGGAGGAGGCCGTCGGCGCCCGCGGCCTCGGCCCTGCGGGAGAGGTCGAGCGCCTCGCGCGTGTTGTTCGACCCCGAGCCCGCGATGACGGGCACGTCGTCGACGGCGTCGACGACCGCCTCGATCACCTCGACGTGCTCGTCGTGGGTCATCGTCGCGGACTCGCCGGTCGTCCCGACCGGGACGAGCCCGTCGACGCCCGCCCGCTCGAGCCGTCGGGCGTTGGCCTGGAGTGTCTGGAAGTCGATGCTCTCGTCGTCGTGGAACGGCGTCGTCATCGCCGGGAAGACGCCGGTGAACGGATCGTGTGTCATGTGCTGGATGTCGTGTGTGCTGTCGGGGGTATACGGTGCGATCGGCGGTGGCCCGCGACGGGGTCGCTACGCCCGCCACGAACCGGTGGCTACCGCCGTTTCCGTTTCGAAGAAGCGAAAGCGCGGTCACACCCGTGGGTCGGCCCGCGTCCGCGGCCACCACGGCGTGTGACGCCCCGCATGGACGGGAGGAGGGGACACGCCGACTTAGACGTTTCCCAATCGGTCCGGAGGGGGGTCGTGGCGAAACGCCCCGGCGAATCCGCCCGAGGGCACCCAGTCGGATCCGACGGACCCACCGCACCCGCCGGACCCACCGCACCCACCGCACTCCCAACGGATATTACCCGGGGG
>Ga0207797_1003466_pt1 | contig 10439 bp, 11 predicted proteins | sample PRCRCaboRojoPR_6_FD_187275 | JGI IMG/M metagenome (GOLD analysis project Ga0207797, IMG submission 187275) | Marine sediment microbial community from Cabo Rojo, Puerto Rico - PR CR 10% Liquid 1 (SPAdes) | ecosystem: Environmental > Aquatic > Marine > Coastal > Sediment | place: Cabo Rojo, Puerto... | reverse complement strand
GTGAAGCCGATGAGCACCGCCGGCCCGCTGTACAGGAGGTTCGCGGGCGGCAGCCCGACCATCGAGAGCGTCGAGTCGAGGACCCCGCCGCTCTGAAGGATGTTGATCCAGGCGTACATCCGGATGATGTAGCTGGTCCAGAACGGGAGGATGACCAGCAGGAGCAACAGCGTGGTCCGCCGGGAGAACCGGACGATACTGTAGGCCAGCGCGTAGCCCACCACCGCGACGATGACGGTGACCTTGACGCTGATCTGGAGCGTCCGCCAGACGACGGTGAGGTAGGTCGCCGACCCGAGGAAGTCGGTGTAGTTCGCGAGCGTCCACGGCCCGCCGATCTGGCCGTCCTGAAACGAGATGACCAGCATGGCGAGCAGCGGAATCGCGAAGAACACGAGGAGGACGGCGTACGGCGGCCCGGCGACGGCGAGCGTCCGGAGCCGCGGGCGGTCGCGGAGGTAGGCCGTGAGGTCGTCCAGAACCGCACTCCCGGCCGCGAGTGTCGAGGCCCCGCGCTCGGCCATCAGTCCCCCTCCCGTCGATAGAGGTGAACGTCGTCGGCCGCCCAGGTAACGGTAACCGCCTGGCCCGGCTCGAAGGCCTGGCCCCGAACCTCCGCCGAGAGGTCGCCCATCCCATCGGTCTCGATGGCGTACACCGAGTCGCTCCCCTGGTAGCTCCGGGTTCGGACGACACCGGTCGCGACGAAGGTTCGTTCGTCGTCGACCTCGTGCCGGCCGTACTCGACGCGAACCTGGTGGGGCCGGATGCAGAGGTCGACGGTCTCGCCGGCCGTTACGCCACCCGTCTCGACCGGCACCCGGACCGGCCCGGCCCCGATGTCGACGGCGACGACGCCGTCCTCGACGGCCGCCACCTCGCCGGTGATCGTGTTGACGTCACCGATGAAGTCCGCGACGAACTGGTTGTCCGGGGACTCATACAGTTCGTCGACCGTGCCGACCTGTTGAATCGCCCCCTCGTTGAGGACCACGAGCCGGTCGGAGACCGCCAGCGCCACCTCCTGGTCGTGGGTGACGTAGAGGAAGGTGGTGTCGGTCTCCGTCTGAATCCGCTGGAGCTCGGCCTGCATGTGCTGGCGGAGCTTCCGGTCGAGCGACGACAGTGGTTCGTCGAACAGGACGAGGGCGGGCTCATTGACGAGCGCCCGGGCGAGGGCGACGCGCTGTTGTTCGCCGCCCGAGAGCTCCGTGGGGCTGCGCTCGCCGTAGCCCTCGAGCCGGACCATCTCGAGCATTCGCTCGATCCGCTCGCGGCGCTCGGCGGCGGGTACGCCCGCCTGCTTGAGCCCGTAGCCGATGTTCTCGGCCACACTGAGGTGGGGGAAGAGTGCGAGGTCCTGAAAGACCATGTTCACGTCCCGCTCGAACGGGGGCGCGCCGCTCAGGTCAGCCTCGCCGAGCCGGATCGTCCCCGCGGTCGGCCCCTCGAAGCCCGCGATCAGCCGGAGCACGGTCGACTTCCCCGACCCCGACGGCCCGAGGATGGAGACGAACTCGCCGTCGTCGATGGCGAAGCTCACGTCGTCGACGGCGACGAGGTCGCCGAATTCCTTGGTGAGGTCGTCGACCCGGAGCAGCGCCATCCTAGGCGGCCTTAACGGCCGTCCAGATTTCGTCGTAGGACGACCGGACCTCCTCGGTGAGCGTCGCCGAGAAGACCAGGTTCCAAGAGTCCGGCCAGTTGGTGAACTCGGCGTCCTGCTCGGAGAGCTGGTCGCTGATATCGACCGCGGGCATGTACCCCATCGTCTCGAACAGCTTGGCCGCGTTGGCCTGCGTGCTGGCCCAGTTGGTGAACTGCAAACTCGTGATGGGGTTCGGCGCCCCCTTCGGGATGACGAAGAGGTCGCTGGTGTACATGGCGCCCTCCTCGGGGGCGGTGTAGTCGACGGGGGCCCCCTCGCTGAACCGCGCGGTGTAGGTCCGGCCCATGGTGAGTGGCCCGGCAACCACGTCCTCGTTGACGAACAGCGCCTGCCCCTGCTGGTAGTCGCCCCAGTAGGTCTGCAGCAGCGGCTTCTGCTGGATGAGCACCTCCTCGATCTCGTCGTAATCGCTCGGTTCGATGGGGTCCTGGCCGGTATACATCGCCGCAATCTGACACGAGACCGTGGCGTTGTCCCACATGCAGAGGTTGCCCTCGTGGGCCTCGTCCCAGAGGACCCCCCAGGAGGTCGGTGCGCTGTCGAAGTACTCCGTGTTGTAGGTCAGCGGATAGAGCACCAGCGACTCGGGGACGGCGTAGACGCTCCCGTCCTGCTGATAGGAGCTGGCCTGCTTCACCCGGTCGGTGATGTTCTCCCAGGCCGGCATGATGTCGACCGGCAGCTCGTGAAGGAAATCGTTCTCGATGGAGCGCTCGACCCAGTTGGTCGTCGCGGCGATGTTGTCGATTTCGCTGTTGCCCGCCTCGAGCTGGGAGTACCACTGGTCGGGTGAGGAATAGCCGGTATTGCTCACCTCCACGTCGAACTCGTTGCCGAAGGCGTCGATGGCCCACTCGGCCCAGCTGTCGTACCAGTTCCACATGTTGAGCTGATCGCTCAGGTCCTGTGGCGGCCATTCCTCGACGTCCATCGGCACGCGGTCGCCACCGCCGCCGCCACCGAGACACCCGGCCGCAGCCACCGCGCCGGTTACGATCGTTCCCTCGAGAAACCGCCGTCGGGTCACGGTCGGGCCGTTGCTGTAATCACCCATTGTGTATCGCCATGGCGTATGCCATAGCCTACCACAGACGGAATTCCGTGAAAAACGTGTCGGACCTGCTGAATAACAAGGTTTGTCGGGGTGCTCTCGAGGATGGCCGACGGTCGTATCGTCGACGAAATGGGCGGGTCAGATCGAACTCACCGTGGACCCCCACCGCAGGGTCGTTGGTGCGCTCGCGCAACTGATCCGGACGAAAGGCCCCACCGTGCCGATCGTCGACGAACGCAACCGGTCTCACCACGAAGTCCGCCGCACACTGACCCGGAGACTAGTCGTCCCCTGACTGGTCGACAGTCTCCCCGTCTTCGCGCTCGACCGCTCCGACCGGGGAGGGACGAATCGGGTTTCTACCGCCGAGGGCTCCCGCATCCCCTGCGGTGATCGCCGACGGTGACGTCGGTCCACACGGACATCCTTTCACCCCGGGATCGCCGCTCCCACGGCGGAACCCTCACCAACCCGAAACGCAGAGCCATACCGGTCGAACGGAAGGTGGGTGACTGGCCACCGTCGAAACCCGATTACACCTTCAACACCGACAAGCCTCGGGGAACCCTGGTTCTCATTTCCCATCGGGCCGCGAGAAGCGAACCCCGCCAGCATCTGGCGCCACCGCCGTATCCCGCACCTCCGTGAGGCTTCGTCACGGACGAGCCGAATTTGGCTGCCCCGTCGACCATCCGGATCCAACGGCCCATCCGACCCCTACGTATACATGCCGGGGAGGGGTCCACTGGTCAACGCACACTCCATTGCTCATGTCGGGGACCCCAGCGGGCATTCGCGGTCGGCTGACGGCGATACCGGTCTACTACGGCTGGCTCGTCGTCGCGGTGTGCTTCGGCACCCTGACGGTCACGTTCGGGACGATCTATTCCTTCGGCGTCTTTTTCTCGCACATCCTGGCCGAGTTCGGATTGACCCACGCAGACACGGCCGGGATCTTCTCGCTCCAATCCATCGTCACTTTCGGCAGTGGAACCGTTCTCGGTGTCGTCATCGACCGATACGGTGCTCGTCGCCTGGCGGCGATCGCCGCCGCGTTAGGCGGAGTGGGGCTGATCGGGGCGAGCCAACTCTCGAGTGCCCTCGGTCTCACGGTCGCCTACGGCATCGTCGCGGCGGCCGGCTTCAGCATCGCCATCGTCATCGGCTACGTGACGCCCTCCCAGTGGTTCGAACGGCGGCGGGGCCTCGCCATCGGACTGTCGACGGCCGGTGGCGGTGCTGGTCTGTTGCTAATGCCGCCCGTCGCCTCGTGGCTGATCGCCTCGGTCGGCTGGCAGCGCGCCTACCTCGTGCTGACGGGGCTGTTCCTCGGCATGCTGCTCCTGACGGTCATCGTGATCGCGGATCGGCCGACAACCTTCGCCGCCGTCCCGGCAAACGAATTTGCCAATGGACCTCCGGAGGGTGCGGGGCCGACCCAGTCCTGGCGGGGCCGGCTCAGCGCTATTCTCCCGGTCGTGACTTCCGGCCCGTTCGTCCTCATCGTCGTGGGGTTTCTCCTTGCCTTCCTCCCCAACTACATGGTTCTCGTCCACCTCGTCGAACACGCTACGGCCGAGGGGCTCGGTCGGGGGGTCGGCGTTGCCGCGCTGAGCGCGATCGGTGTGACGAACGTGGTCGGAAAAACGGTCGGCGGCGCCGCCTCCGATCGCGTCGGGACCCTGCCGTCGGTCACCGCCTGTATCGTGGCGATGGCGGGCGGGACGATCGGCCTGGCCCTCGGCCGGACGACCCCGACCATCCTGACGATGGCCGTAGTGTTCGGCCTCGGCTACGGCGGCTCGCTCGCGCTACTCACCCCGCTGTTGGCTGACTTCTTCGGGACCCTCGATCTGAACATCCTCTTTGGCATCACGATGCTGGCCTTCGCCGTGGCCGGGTCGCTGGGCCCGTATCTGGCCGGCGTCGGGTTCGACACATTCGGCTCGTTCGTCCCCGTAATGGTTGGTGGTGGGGTGGTCGGCCTCGTCGGCTGCGGAGCCATATTGCTTGCCCCGCGGTTCAGTAGTAGGTAAGACCGGGTTCACGGCATGACGATTCGCCCAGCGATCGATTCCATCGTCGGATCCGACGACGACCACAATTGCGGCTTGTTACTCGGAGATACTCATTTCGGGGGGCTCGATCGCCTCGAGTTGGTCGATGACGTCATCGATCCGCTCGCGGTAGTCCTCAACGGCGCTTGGGGCCTGATCGGTCAGCACGGCCCCCTCGCTCGTCGGCTGGATGACCGAGGCCTCCTCGAGGACCCGGAGGGAGTAGCGGACCTTGTGCTTCGGATAGCCCAGCTCGTCGGAGAGGTTGACGATCCCGATCGGTGCCTCGTCGATCACCTGTCGGAGGAACCCGAAATGCCGGTCGGCCATCTCGACCTCCTTTTCGACCCGATCGATCATGTTGGGTGTTAACACCGAGCGCCCGTTCGTAAGCGTTCTGGCCCCGGTGGTGGTGCTCAAACTTGTCTGTCGACATGATCAGGACACCATCGGATCCGAGCGATCGAGACACCCGACCCCTCCAGGCGAGGGTCACACTGTTCGACCCCCTCTAGTTCGGATCGGTTCCACCGGTTTCCGTGGCGTGCGACCGGCAAGTCGATGCGTTAATCCCGGTCGAGCGGCGTGGTTTTCACATGCCTGAATGCGGTAACTGTGGCAGCTTTATCACCGAACAGTACGTCCGCGTCTTCACACCAGACGGCGTGGATCAGCCGAGAGCCTGCCCGTACTGTCCGGACGTGGTCAGGGATGGTGCAGAGGTCCGCCAGGCACGATCAACCCGTCGGACCGGGTAGCGGCGGTCGGCTCACGGAATGTTCAGCTCGTTGTATCCCGCCGGACTGAGCCACTCCCCCCGAACCACGATCTGTAACGCGATCGGTCAGCCCCTCTAGAGACGGGTGATATCAATGGAAATCGTGGGACCAGCCCTCGGCTGCGCCTCGACCGTGTCGTTCCCTCGCGAACCCGTCCTCCGAAGTCACTCGTTTTCGTCGCGGACCACCGTCGCCACCGAAGGGCTCGTTCCTATCCGTCCGGGGTCGTCTCCGGCTACCGGGTTGCCTCGATCGGGTCACCCTACCGAACGCGTCCACGCCATTGACGGTCACCGAACACACTCACAGTCGATCCTCGCCGCGCCGAACGAGGGCTCACGGGGCGGCCGCCGCCTCAGGGGAGGTTCGCGATCAGTTCGCGGTAGTCGGCCTCCGGCCAGGCTCGCATCGTTTCCGAACTGACGGCCCCACCCTGTCCGATTCGGAGGACGGCTTTCGCTGCCGCGTCGTCATCGGGAAATTCTGCAACGGACACGAGGTCGTACCGTCCCATGGTGAGGTAGAACGCCTTGAGTTCGCCGTCCAACGATTCTAGCAATCCGATGGCGTCGTCGAGCCGGTCCGGGCTGTCGTCGATGTTTTCGATGCCTTGCTGCGTATAGTTCCAGAGGGTGATGTACGTCGGCATGCTTGTGGCTCCCGTGTGACGTCCTCCAGCCTATCAACGGCTCCAACGTCTTGGCACCAGAACGCCCCGTAATTATTCGCTCCAAAATGTGTTAACTGTTACCATTGAACACGAAACGGTGGTTTCGCTCCGGTCCAAAATTCACACCGCTGTTTCCGTCCATCGTTGGGTTCCCCCTCAGCAGGAAGCCGGTGTTACCTCGACAACCGATCAGGGAAAGACCCCTGGACTGACTGACAGGGGAGCGAGAGCCGGCAATTCGTACGCGGGGATTCACCCGACCGGCCCAATCAGATGCTGTCGAAGGCGGACGGGGGAGGCTGGACGCCCGCGGGGATGATCGAGCCAGACCACCCCGCGGGTATGGTAGTGGTTGGCACAGAGGATATTGGTTATTCTGTCGTTTAACGCGGCAATACCTCGCCAACAGGAGCGGGGATCGTCCCGGGGGCTCCGGACCGACTCCGGAAATCGCCATCCAATTCGGCGGTTTTCAGCCCAATCCCGACGTTGTCCTCTCCTTCGCCTCGTCGAGCCAGCCGGGGGCCTCGACCGCCGCTGTCCCGAGCTCGCCGGTCGAGCCCGCGAGCGTCAGGTCGATTGGCTGGCCCCTGAGCTCGCCGGACACGTGGATGTCGAACCGCCTGACCACACCGTCGGGGCCGACCAACAGGGTCGCGTTGACGGCCCTGACCTCAAGCCCCCGGTAGTCCGCCAATGAGCCCCGATCCGTGGCCACCCGACCGGCATCGACGGCCGCGCCGCGAAGCCGAGAGAAGTTCTCGGCCCCGACCGCCTCGTACCGGGTGACCCACCCGCCGTCGTACCGTTCGACGCCGTGTTGGCTCCAGTTCACGTCCTCGACGATTGGCTCGATGAGGTCGGCGTGGGCCGCCTCCTCTGGCTCGACCGGCTCGACGGCAAGCGGCCGGTCCGCATACGGCGCCTGAGCGGCGTCGTATCGCGTAACCGTTTGCTGACCCACGTCGGCCACGAATCGACGATACGTCGTGTTCCCGGTCGAATAGGTGGCGACGGTCAGGCCGTCTCCCTCGATGGCCTCGGCAGCCACCGACATGTGGGCGAACGATTCATTGGCACCGCGGTCGACGACGACGCTCCGGTTGACTCGGGCGGACCGTTGGTCGCCCGCGATGACGAAGGCGAACGAACTCCGGTAGGCGCCGTTCGCCTCCAGCTCGGCAAGGTGGGCCGCCCGCAGGTCGTCCCCGTCGAGAGCCGCCCCCGTCTCCGTATAGGGGGCCGGTGCCCCGATCGGGAGCCCGAGGCCGATCCCGGCACAGCCAGCCAGCCCGACCATGACGACAACGCCGATCGTTGAGAGTGCAGTCCGACCGAACCGTTCCGAATTGTATCGTGATACCATGGATTGGAGGGCGGAGCCCGGGTGTCGTCCGGTCCCGGACCGGTGTCCGGTCCCACACTCGGGGATCTGTCGGCTTGAAGGGAATGCATCGTACGGCTGATTTTGCGTGAATTCACGCGATTTAATCCGATGTGGGTTCGCACAGACGTGCTCGGGGCGACGATCGGAAGTCGATGAACTTGGTGAGCCGGGCGAACTCCTCCTGCGTCAGGATCACGGCCGCCGAAACCTCGTCAATGGCGTCGAACTCGTCGTCGAGGATGAGGATCATCCCGACCCTTCGCGTCGACGGTAACCATGGTCCACTTTTCGGTGGAATCGTTGAACCTTCCGTGAGGGCAAGTCGGTCACGTCGGAGTGAACAACGATCTGACGATGCTCGAACGGGGGTGAGGTTCTAATCCAGGTGGGTGACCCGTCGGCACGCCGGGGAGCGCTCGGTCGATCAGAAATACCGCTCGATGACGAACTCCGCCGTCCGCGCCGCCAGCGCCTGGCCAGTGTTCGTCGGGGTCGCCCCGTCGACGCCGTTGGCGAGGGCAGAGTGATCGGCGACGAACAGCCAGTCCACCTCGTAGGCCTCGCAGGCCTCGTCGACCACCTTGCCCATGCGCATCGTGCTATTGACGTGCAAGGCCGTCGGCGGTGAATCAGATCGGTGGACGTGGGCGGCCCCGGCCGCTTGGAGGATCTCTTTGGCGTCTTCACGAGGCAGCCAGGTGTCGTCCATCCCCTTTTTTCCAAAGAGATCGGGGAGGATGACGAGTTCGTGGAATCCCGGGTCGAATACCTCCCGACGCTCGCAGACGATCTGGACGAGGGAATCACGTTCGTGCCGGTCGAAGGAGTCTTTGCCTCAGTTGATTTGAACGCCAACGGTTCTGCGCTCCTCAGCCGACTACCCGGTCGAGGGGAGTGACTGTTCTAATTCTCTGTTGGGCGGAGCCGCATGTCGACGCTAGGGAGCATGGCCAACCTTACAGCGACGGTGGCGCCGAGGAACGTAAGACGACTGCCGAGAATGTGGGGGCTGATTCCCGCTCAGGGTACCCACCACAACACGCTTTACGGTTTCTCAGTAAACTGTAACAGGACAGTTGCCCATGTCACAGACCACGAACCGGGACGATGGCGCCATCGTCGGCGACTTGCTCTCGATCGCGGCCCTATTGGAGAAGCCCCAACTCGCCCAGCTGTACGCGTTCCTCACACGTGAGGGCGAGTCGACCGTGGGGGAGTTGATGGACGCCCTTGACCTCCCGCAGGGGACGGCGTACACCTACGTCAATCGGCTGGTCGACGCCGGTCTGGCCGAGCCGACGCGCGAGGAACAACCCAGGACGTACGTCGCCCGGGAGATCGACCTGACCGTTACGGCCGCGGAGGGCACCCGCGATTACACGATCACCCCGATGCTCGTCGACGCGGTTGGCCGGCGGACGACCGACGACGACATCGACACCTACATCGACCGGCACGGGATCGCCGGCCTCGCGACGGCGCTCACCTACGCGACCGCCCGCGAGCGGGGCGAGGTGACCCATCGGACGATGGCCGATGACCTCGACATCTCGCCGCTGGCTGCCGAACTCATCCTCCAGGCGCTCAGGCCGGTCGTCCACGAGCACCTCGAGATTGAGGTGTCTGGTGCGTCGGCGTCGGCCGTCGAAGACGCGACGAACGACGCGTGAGCGCCATCCACGTCGCGCACACCGGGCTGTTCGTGGCCATCGGCCAACCCGCTAATCCCCGCTATCGAGCCGTCCGGTCGTTCGCCGCTCGGAACGGAATCACGTTCCTTCTCCCCGAACACGTGTACGACGAACTCACTGTGGACGATTCCGCCGACCCGCCACCGATCGATACGGCAATCGAGGAGGGCTGGGCCGAGATCGCCGAGCCGATAGACGACACGGATTCGTTCGTCTCGAGCGCGATGGACGGGGTACGCCGGTTCATTCCGAACGCGGACGACCGCCCGGAGGACGAAATCGAGCGCACCGATACCGCACTCGCCGGCGTGGCTGCCCAATCCCTGGATACGGGTTCGGCATCCCATGCGGACGTCTACACCACTGACGTCGCTGCCGGGCGAGCCGTCGAGGCCGTCTTCGACCGGGAAGGGTACGCGGACGCGATCACCTACGTGAACGTCTTCCGCCTCATCGAGGAGCTGCTCGATAGAACCGGCGATCCCTACGCTCCTTTCGCGGGCATCGGTTATTGACCGACCTCCGTAGCGCTCTAGGTTCGGCCATCCGTCGACTCGTTGTCGGCGATCGCAATCTCTGGAGGCAGGGCCCAGGGGTCAACCCCGGTGGGCCCTAATCGTCGGTGTCGGGATACTGCGCCGGCGCGTCCCCGTGCTCGTCGATGACGTGGGGGTCGCCGTCCAACTCGCCGTCCAGCATCTCGCGGAGCTCGATGTGGTGCTCCCAGCCGTCGCCGAAGTCGAACTCGTAGTGGAGAGACCCCGAGTGCTCGGAGACTACATCTTCGATCGTGGACTCCGCGGCGTCGGCCTCCGCAGGCGGGTCCGACCGCAGGTCCCGGAACTGCTCTTTGACGTCCTCGGAAACGTCGTCGGGCGCAGCCTGATCGATGAAGCGTTCGATCTCGCTGCCCTCGATCGCTGGCCAACTCGGCCCGCCGTCGTAGAAGTGTGGATCGACGTAGCGCCTGGTAGCCATACCGTCGTCGTTGTACGCGGTGAACTCGTACCCGTGTTCGTCCCATCGGTCGAACGCCTCGAAGATCGCGTCGTGGAAGTCCGCCAGCGTGTGCGAACCGTCGAGCTCGACGTCCCGCCAGACGTCGGTGTCGGGCTCAAATCCCAACGGCGGG
>Ga0207797_1003465_pt1 | contig 10441 bp, 7 predicted proteins | sample PRCRCaboRojoPR_6_FD_187275 | JGI IMG/M metagenome (GOLD analysis project Ga0207797, IMG submission 187275) | Marine sediment microbial community from Cabo Rojo, Puerto Rico - PR CR 10% Liquid 1 (SPAdes) | ecosystem: Environmental > Aquatic > Marine > Coastal > Sediment | place: Cabo Rojo, Puerto... | reverse complement strand
CCAGCCCGCGGCTCTCCAGGGCGGTCGCGACCCACGCCTGGAGCCCGTGGAACACGAACAGCTGCATCGTGCCGACCAGCACCACCAGCCGCAGCTGGGGGTGGCCGACCACCGCCCGCAGGTCGCCGAGCACGCTCCGGTCGGTGCCGGGGTCGGCCGCCGCCCTGTCGAACCGGTCGGCCCGGCCGGCGAGCCACCGGGAGGCGACCAGCCACGCGAGCGCGAACCCGACGACCGCCACCCCGGTCCAGCGGAACAGCGGCCGCCAGCCGCCCGCCAGCGGGCCGAGGTACGGCCGGCCTAGCGCGAACGCCACGCCCGACCCGAGCGAGGCGGCGACGACGTAGACCGAGGACATCGTCCCCGTGCGCTCGGCGGGGAACAGCTCCGAGACGAGCTTCGGCAGGCCGAACGTGATGGCGGTGCCGCCGGCGCCGAGCGCGACGGTGCCGGCAAGCAGCCCGCGGAAGCCGCTCGCGCCGGCCCGGAGCGCGTGGGCAGCCCCGAGCACCACCAGCCCGCCGGCGATGGCCCGCCGGGAGCCGATACGGTCGATGACGAGACCACTGGCCAGCCCCAGCGGGACGTACGTCGCCTGGACGGCGCCGGCCACCAGTCCTGCCTGGGTGCCCGACAGCCCCAGCCCCTCGATGACAGGCGTCAGGAACGCCGGCAGGAGGAACCAGACGAACAGGAACAGGAAGTACGCCAGGCTCCCCCCGGCGAGCAACGCGTACGACGCCGCCGACACGCTCGGCCCCTCGCTCTCCATCGGGCGGCGGTTCGGGGAGGCGGACAAAACCCGTGGGGGTCGCGGCTACTTCGGCCGGCTGCCGTTGCCGAACTCCCGGGCGACCCACGGCGGCGGGTCGGCGCTCGTCCGGCCGACCCGGTCGTAGCTGGCCGTGAAGCGCACCGGGTAGCCCCCCTCGCGCTCGGGGGTCCGGTACTCCACCCGCAGCGCCCGGACGAACCCCTGGCTGTCGACCAGCGCCGTCGCGGTGTAGTTGCGCACCCCCTCGGGGCCGCCACCGGTGCCGACCAGCCGGTACAGCGTGCGCCCGTCCTCGGCGACGGTGCCGGTCAGCTCCGTCCGGTCGGCCGGGAGGTAGCGGGTCACGATGGACTCCCGGAGCGTGGCCGGCGCGGGCGCGAGGTGGGGCGTCGGTCCCCCGGTGACCCGGCGGTAGGTGGTCCCGTTCTCGCCCGCGTCGGCGACGTACCGGACGTCGCCGTCGCGGTACACCTGCAGGACCGTCCGACGGCCGTCCGTCCCGACGACGGTCGCCACCAGCAGGTAGCGCTCCCCCTCGACGAACACGTCCACGTCGCGCTGTATCTGGGGCTCGGCCGGGTCGCCGCCGCGGGGCCGGTACACGTCCATCCAGACGGTGTAGCTGTCCCCGACCGCCCGCTCGTGGGCGGCGGCGAGCGCCGCCGGGTCGGCAAGGCGCTCGGCGGTCACTCCGGGCGGGAGCCGGTCGGGCGCCAGCGCCGCGGGCGTCGGAGTTGGCGTCTCGGTGGGCACCACCCCCGGCGTGGGCCGGAGCTCCGCACCCCCGTCGTCGGGAGCCTCCGTCAGCCCCCCGGCGGCGAGCGCCGCGGCGCCGACGAGGCCGGCCACCGCGACCAGCACGGCCGCCGGGAGCGCGAGCCGGGCGCCGCCCCTGGAGAGCGAGGAGAGCGACGGGAGCGCGGGGAGCACTCTGCCGAGGAGTGCCCCCGGCCGGTCCCGGGACCCACCGCTCCCGGACCCCAGTTCCCCGGGCGGCGCCCCGAGGTGGCGGTCGCACAGCGCCGCCCGGGTCCGGGCGTCGACCGCGTACCACAGCATCTCCCGGAGGTCGGTGGCGTCGACGACCCGGGCGCCGCCGGGGGCGGGCACGCCCCGCTCCCCGAGCACCACGTCCACGTCGTCGGGCGGCCTGGCACGCCCGCCGGCCGCGAACAGCACCTCGCGGCTGCCGTCCCGCGTCACGGTGACCGTCCGGCCGTCGCGGGCAGCGTCGAACCCGCGGGCCGACCACAGCGCCGCCGCGAGAGCGGCCCGGGGCTCCGGGTCGAGCGCGCTGATGCGCCGCTCGGCGGCGCCAGCACTCCCTGCGCGGTCGCGTGGCATGTGGTAGCAGGTTCGGCGGCGGGCGGAATAGCTCTGTTCCCGGCCGCAGGTTCCGGCGGGCTTATTCCCGGCCGTGTCGAAGCGTGCTGTCGCATGTCGGACACGGACGCCGAGGACCGCCGGGTAGACGCGAACCTGTTCATCACCGTCTCCGGTCCCCCCGGCGGCGGCCTCACGACGGTCTGCGAGCGGCTCGCGGCGGCGCTGGACTGCGGGCACGTCTCCGGGGGCGAGATCTTCCGCGAGATCGCCGAGGAGCGGGAGATGAGCCTGACGGAGCTGATCGCGGAGGCCAGCGGCTCCGACGAGGTCGACCGCGCGCTCGACCGCCGGCTGGACACCATCGCCGAGAAGTGGGGCACAGCCAACAAGGCGTTCATCCTGGAGTCGCGGCTGGCCGGCTGGCTCGCCGGCGAGCGCGCGGACCTGCGGGTGTGGCTGGACGCCCCCGAGGAGGTGCGCGTCGAGCGCACCCGCGGTCGCGACGAGATGGCCGCGGAGATGCGCGTCCGCGAGGTGATCGAGGAGCGCCGCTACGAGTCGTACTACGGTGTGGACCTCACCGACCAGTCGATCTACGACCTCTCGGTCAACACCGCCCGCTGGAGCCCGGGCGGGGTCGTCGAGATACTGCTGACGGCCATCGAGCAGTACGACCCCGCTGCCGACGAGGGGGCGTTCCCGACGCCGGCGATGGAGCCGTAGCCCGCGAGCGGGAGGTTGATGTGACACCCGGGAGAGGTGCCGCCGTGTCGGGAACCGCGAGAGAGCGGTGGGGGGTGCTGGCCGGGGCCAGCCTGATGGCGGTGTCCTCCAGCGCCTTCGAGATCGTCCCCGCGAGCGTGACGCCGCTGGTGCGCTCCTCGCTGGGGCTGGGTGCCTCGCAGGCGGGGCTGCTGGTGAGCGTGATGTTCGGGATGGTCGTCGTCGTCAGCCTCCCCATCGGCGTCGTGCTCGACCGGACGGACTCCCGGCTGGCAGTCGCGGCCGCCGGCGGGGGGATGGTCGTCGCCGGCCTGGGCTGTTACGCCGCCGCCCGGGCCGGCGCGTTCTGGCCGCTGGTGGCGTTCCGGGCGCTCGGGGCGGTCGCGTTCACCACCGTCTGGAACGCCGGCATCGAACTCGTCGGCGGCGCGTTCGGCCCGGACCGCCGCGCCACGGCGGTCGCCGTGTTCACCGCCAGCGGCCCGGTCGGCTTCGCCGTCGGCCAGGTGGGCGGCCCCGTCGTCGCCGGCGTCGCCGGCTGGCCCGCGGTGTTCCCTGCGACGGCGACGAGCGTGCTGGTCGGCCTGGCGCTGTTCTGGCCGGCCAGCCGGGGGGTCGCCACCGGCGGCGGCGACACTGCGGCGCTGTCGAACCTGGGGCGCGTGCTCGGCAACCGGGCCGTCTGGACCGTCGCCGGGCTGGGGTTCGTCGCCTACGCGCTGTACCTGTTCGTCAACAGCTGGGCGCCGTCGTTCCTGACCGAGCAGGTGGAGCTGTCACTGGCCGCCAGCGGCCTGCTGGCGGCGCTGTTCCCGGCGGTCGGCGTCGCGTCCCGCGTGGGCGGCGGCGTGCTCTCGGACCGGGCGTTCGGCGGCCGCCGGCGGCCGGTGGTGCTGCTGTCGTTCGGCGTCGCGGCGCCCGCCGTCGCCAGTTTCGCCGCCGTCCGGGCGGTGCCGGTGGTGGTGGCGGCGCTGCTGGTCGCCGGCTTCGCCGTCCAGCTGTCGGTCGGGCTGGTGTTCAGCTACGTCCGGGAGCTGGTGGCGCCGGAGATCGCCACCACCGCGGTCGCCTTCCTCACCACCGTCGGGCTCGCCGGCGGCTTCCTCTCGCCCATCGCCGGCGGCGCGCTGGTCGGGACGAGCGGCTACGCCGCGGGGTTCGCCGCCGGCGGCGCGCTGGGCCTGCTCGGGGTGGCGCTGGCCTGGTTCGCCCCGGAGCCGGCCGAGCACCGCCGAACGGCTTAAGCGACAGCGGCGCTCAGCCGGCGCCAATGAGGCTGCTCGTGGTCGTCGTGGACGCGCTCCGTGCCGACCACACGTCGGCGTACGGCTACGACCGGCCGACGACGCCCGCGCTCGAACGGCTGGCCGGGGACGGCGTCCGCTACCGGCGCTGTTACACCACCGCGACGTGGACGAAACCCGCCAGCGCGTCGGTGCTGTCGGGCACCTACCCGCCGACACACGGCGCCCGCACCCACGAGGACCGCTTCGACAGCGACGTCCCCCGGCTGCCGGCGCTGTTCGAGGGGGAGACGGCGGGCTTCTCCGCGATGGGCAACGTCTCGACCGACCAGGGCCACGCCCGCGGGTTCGACGTGTTCCGGGACCGCTACCGCGAGGACAGCGTCGTTGAGCGCCGCGGCGCCGTCGACACCCCCGAGGGGCTCCACCACGAGAGCGCCGACGCCATCACCCTCCCCCGGGCCGAGGACGTGCTCGACCCCGCTGTCGAGTGGCTCGCGGACCGCGAGGACGGGCTGGCGTTCTGCTGGCTGATCGACCCGCACCTGCCGTACACCACGCCCCCCGACGAGCGGGCGCTCCCGCTCCGGGGGTCGGGGACCGACGTGGACGGCAGCTACGACACCCTCCCGGAGTTCCCGACGCCGGACGACATCGCGCGGTTGCGGAGCCTGTACGACTCCGAGATCCGCCACGCCGACGACCGGCTCGGCCGCGCGCTCGACCGGCTCCGCGGTGTGGGCGTCTACGAGGACACCGCGGTCGTCGTCGCCGGCGACCACGGGGAGGGGTTTCTCAACCACGACAGCCTGCTCCACGGCGACCGGCCCCACCGGGAGCTGGCGCGGGGTCCCCTGGTGGTGAAACCGCCTGGAACCGGCCAGCGGGGTGTCGTCGAGGGAGTGGTGTCGCTGGTGGACCTGCTCCCGACGGCGCTGTCGATGGCGGGCGCCGACTGCCCGGACGCCGTCGCCGGTGAGGTGCTCCCGCCGTTCGGCGAGCCCGACCCCGACCGCGCGGTGTTCACCGAGACAGAGCCCTGGCCGGACGAGCCGACGTACTACTCGGTGCGGACCGGTCGGTGGAACTACATCACCGTCGAGCGGCCGGACGACGACGGGGCGGGCGGTGCCGAGGGCGACGGTCCCGGGGGCCGGCTCCAGCGGCTCCGGCACCTGCTCGGGCGGGTGCCGGACCCGCGCTACCTGCCGTGGGCGGTCCGGCACCCGCGGTACGCCGTCGACGAGCTGTTCGGCTCCGAGCCGGCCGACCGGCAGCTGTTCGACGTGCACGCGGACCCGGCCGAGCGCACCAACCGCGCCGGAGACGAGCAGGCGGTGGTCGACCGGCTCCAGGGCGCGCTCGGGGAGTGGCTGGCCGGCTGCCGGCGGCGCGCCCCGGCGGGCGGCGGCGACGGTGGTGTCGACCCGGCGACGGCCGAGCAGCTCCGGCACCTGGGGTACAGGTGACGCCCGTCACGGTTTTGACCGGCGGTGGCGTTGACCTGACAAGACAGTGCGGGACACCGACCCGGGCCGCGTGCGCGTGCTCCACGTCGACGACGACCCAGAGTTCAGGAGCGTCGCGGCCGACTGCCTCGAGCGCGAGGACGACCGGCTGAGCGTCGCCACCGCGCCGGACGCCGCTGCGGCCCTGGAGCGGCTGTCGGCCGAGCCGTTCGACTGTGTGGTGAGCGACTACGAGATGCCCGGCCGGGACGGCATCGAGCTGCTGGGGGCCGTCCGCGAGCGGTTCCCGGAGCTGCCCTTCATCCTGTTCACGGGCGCCGGCAGCGAGGCGGTCGCCAGCGAGGCCGTCTCGGCGGGCGTCACCGACTACCTCCGGAAGGGGAGCGGCACCGACCGGTTCGCCCTGCTCGCCAACCGGGTCGTCGACGCCGTCGAGGCGGCCCGCTCGCGGACGGCGCTGGCCGAGCGCAACCGCCGGCTGGAGGCGCTCGCGGACACCGTCCCCGGAGTGGTGTACCGTCGCCGGGCCGACCCCGAGCGGACCGTCGAGTTCCTCGCCGGCGAGCCCGAGCGGCTCATCGGCTACCCCGCGGAGGCGTTCGAGAGCGGCGAGCTGACCTGGGGTGAGCTGGTCCACCCCGAGGACCGCGCGGCGACCCGCGAGGCCGTCGCGGACGCCGTCGACAGCGCCGGCGAGTTCGAGACCACCTACCGGGTGCGGACCGCCGGCGGCGACACCCGGCTGCTGTGGGAGCACGCCAGCGCGACCCGCGACGGCACGCTGGAGGGGTTCGTCACCGACGTCACCGCCCGGCCGCGCCGGGAGGCCGAACTGGAGCGCTACGAGCGCATCGTCGAGGCGTCCGGCGACCCGGTGTACACCCTCGACGCCGAGGGGCGGCTGGCGTTCGTCAACGAGGCGCTCGTGGAGATGACCGGCTACGACACGGACGACCTGCTCGGCGAGCACGTCTCCGTCATCATGAGCGAGGAGGACATCGCACGCTCCGAGCGGCTCGTCCGCTCGCTGCTGGGCTCGGAGAGAGAGCGCGGCACCGTCGAGTTCACCATCCACACCGCCGGCGGCGAGCAGGTGCCCTGCGAGGCCCACGTCACCCTACAGCCCGGCGAGGGGTTCCAGGGGACGGTGGGCGTGGTGCGGGACATCTCCGACCGGGTCGAGCGCGAGCGCAAGCTCGAGCGGCTCCGGGACCGCGCCCAGGCGCTGATGTACACGGAGACCCGGGCCGACACCGCGCGGGTCGCGACGGAGGCCGCCGAGGAGATCATCGGCGCGCCCCTGAGCGGCGTCCACCTGCTGGACGACGCCGGCGACGCGCTCGTGCCGACGGCCGTCACCGACACCGTCGCGGAGGCGTTCGAGGAGCCGCCCGCCTACCCCCGAGACGCCGACCCCGGGACGCGGGCGGCGCTTGTGTGGGAGGCGTTCGCGGCCGGCGAGCCGCTCCGTGTACCCGACACGGAGGAGTTCACCCGGCTCAGGGAGGGGACCACGGCCGCCAGCGTCGTCGTCCACCCGGTGGGCGAGCACGGAGTGTTCATCGTCTCCTCGGCCGAGGCCGGGAGCTTCGACGACACGGACGAGGCGCTGGTGGAGATACTGGCGACGGCCCTGAAGACGGGTATCGACCGGGTCGAGCGCGAGCGGGAGCTGCGGGCACAGCGCGACGCGCTCCGCCGGGAGCGGGACCGCCTCGAACAGTTCACCGGCGTCGTCTCCCACGACCTCCGCAACCCGCTGAACGTCGCCGGCGCGCGGCTGGCGCTGGCCCGCGAGGACTGCGACAGCGACCATCTCGACGGCGTCGAGCGCGCCCACCGCCGGATGGACGAACTCATCGAGGACGTGCTGACGCTGGCCCGGGAGGGAGGGACGGTGACCGACCCGGAGCCGGTGGAGCTCTCGCGGCGGGTGCGGGGCTGCTGGGGGAACGTCGCGAGCGGGGACACCTCGCTGACCGTCGACACCGACCGGACGGTGCTGGCCGACCCCGGGCGGCTGAAGCGGCTCGTCGAGAACCTGCTCGGCAACGCCGTCCAGCACGGCGGGGGGCGGGTGACCGTCGGCGACCTGCAGGGCGGGTTCTACGTCGCCGACGACGGCGAAGGTGTGCCGCCTGACCAGCGCGACAGCGTGTTCGAGGCGGGCCACTCGACCGCCGACGGCGGCCCCGGCATGGGGCTGGCCATCGTCGAGCAGATCGCCGACGCCCACGGCTGGTCGGTGGGCGTCGCCGAGAGCGAGGCCGGCGGCGCCCGCTTCGAGATCACCGGCGTCGAGCGCTGACTCAGTCCTCGTCGCCCCGGACCGCCAGCCCGCGGGTCTCCTCCGGGCGGAGCCGCCAGCCCAGCAGCTCCTGTACCGTCGAGGAGCGCTCGAAGTCCGGCGAGAACCAGGCGTTGTCCTCCAGGGCGTCCATCATCGCCTCCCAGCCGGACGTGTCACGCTCCAGCGACCGCAGCGGCCCGGTGACCGCGACCGACTCCCAGTCGAACCGGCCGTCCACGTCCGTCACCAGCAGCCGCGCCGTCCGGTCGTCGGCGACGAACTCCGTCTTCCGGCTGGTCGGGCTGTCCACCAGGAACGCGAAGTACACCGCCTCCCCGTCCCACCCGAACGAGATGGGGAGGCTGTACGGCTCGTCGTCCCGTGCCAGCGACAGTACCCCCCACCCCTCCGACCGGAGCAGGGCGTCGACGTCCCGCCTGTCCATCGGCGTCCCCATCCACTGGCCGTACGTGTCCTGTGTCATGACCTGCTGTTGCGCCTGGAGGCGTTTCAACGCCGCCGAGCTTCCCAGCGTGCGGAAACGACGGGGCTCGGGGGTCATGTCACGCGGCGCTCCACACGACCGGGAGGGACGGACGCGAACAGTCGGAGCCGGCGCGGCTGTCAGTCCTCCCCGACCGGGGAGGGGCTGCCGGCGTGCTCCTCGGGGGACCGCTTGCGGCAGTGGACGACCTGGGACTCGGAGAAGACCCGGTCCTCGACGGGGGCGGCACACCCCTCGTCGGCGATGGGACACCGGGTCCGGAACTTGCACCCCGAGGGCGGGTCGATGGGTGACGGCACGTCCCCCTCGAGCACCGCGCGGTTGCCCCGCTGTTCGAGGTCGGTCGAGGGGATAGCCTCCAGCAGCGCGTCCGTGTACGGGTGCTGGTGGTGCTCGAACAGCTCCTCGGTCGTTCCCTGCTCCATGATCTCGCCCAGGTACATCACCGCGACCCGGTCGCAGAAGTACCGCACCACGCTCAGGTCGTGGGTGATGAACAGGAACGTGAGCCTGAACTCCTCCTGGAGGTCGTCGAGGAGGTTGAGGATCTGGGCCTGGACGCTCACGTCGAGCGCGGAGGTGGGCTCGTCGGCGACGACGAACTCCGGCTCGACGGCCAGCGCGCGGGCGATGGCGACCCGCTGTTGCTGGCCGCCCGAGAACTCGTGTGGGAACCGGTCGAGCTGGTCGACCGAGAGCCCGACGCGCTCGACGAGCTCCTCGACCCGGCGGTTCCGGTCGCTCCGGGAGTCGCCGATGCCGTGGACCTCGAGGGGCCGCCTGACGATGGCCCGGACGCGCCGTCGCGGGTTGAGGCTCGCACTCGGGTCCTGGAAGATAACCTGGATCCGCTTGCGGAGCTCCCGCATCCGCCGCTCCGGGAGCGTGTCGATGCGCTCGCCGTCGTACCACACCTCACCGTCCGTCGGGGCGTTGAGCCCGAGGACGGTCTCGCCGAACGTGGACTTCCCACAGCCCGACTCGCCGACGAGCCCGAGCGTCTCCCCGCGCTCGATTTTGAGGTCGATGCCGTCGACGGCGCGGACCTGCCTGTCCTCCCGGCTGAGGAGGCGGCTCACGAGGCCGGACTCGACGGGGAAGTGCTTGGTGAGCCCGAGGGTCTCCAGCAGCGGGTCGGCGTCGCCGCTCACTGCCCACCACCCGTGGCACCCTCACCCGGCTCGGACGCACCGTCGGCGCCCTCCCACGGCAGAGCGGCAGACTCCCGGTGGAGGACACACCGCGCCTCGTGGCCCGGCGCGACCCGCTCGTGGTCGGGGACGCCGTCGTAGCACGCGTCGTGAGCGTGGGGACAGCGGGGCGCGAAGTAGCAGGCCTCGGGCATGTCGACGAGGTCCGGGACGTTCCCCTCGACGGCGCGGAGCCGCTCCTCGCCGCGCTTCGCGTCCGGGATGGCCTCCAGGAGCCGCCGGGTGTAGGGGTGGGCCGGGTCCGCGAACACGTCCTCGACGGAGCCCGACTCGACGACCTGCCCGGCGTACATCACCGCCACCCGGTCGCACGTCTCGACGACCACGCCGAGGTCGTGGGTGATCAACAGCATCCCCATCCCGCGTGCGGCCTGGAGGTCGGCGAGCCGCTCGAGGATCTGTGCCTCGATGGTGACGTCCAGCGCCGTCGTCGGCTCGTCGGCGATCAGCAGGTCCGGCTCGCAGGCCAGCGCGATGGCGATCATCGCCCGCTGTTGCATCCCGCCGGAGAACTGGTGGGGGTACTCCTCTGCGCGCTGCTCCGGCTCGGGGATGCCGACCTGTCGCATCATCTCGACGGCGTGGGCCCACGATTCGGGGTGGCGCCTGCGGGCGCTCGTCCGCGGGACGAAGTTGCCCAGCAGGCTCCGCTCGAGCCAGTCGATCCCCTCGCCCTCGAAGCGGCCGTGGACGCGGGCGGCCTCGGCGATCTGCTCGCCGACGGTCAGCACCGGGTTGAGGCTCTCCATCGGGTCCTGGAACACGATACCGATGTCGTTGCCCCGTATCTCCTGGAGGCGCTGCTCCGTTGCCTGCCGGAGGTCCTCGCCGTCGAACTCGACGGTGCCGCCGGTGACGTGGCCGGGCGGGTCGACCAGCCCCAGCATCGACAGCGCGG
>Ga0207797_1003464_pt1 | contig 10444 bp, 9 predicted proteins | sample PRCRCaboRojoPR_6_FD_187275 | JGI IMG/M metagenome (GOLD analysis project Ga0207797, IMG submission 187275) | Marine sediment microbial community from Cabo Rojo, Puerto Rico - PR CR 10% Liquid 1 (SPAdes) | ecosystem: Environmental > Aquatic > Marine > Coastal > Sediment | place: Cabo Rojo, Puerto... | reverse complement strand
CCAGGGGGCCAGCCGCCCCTTCGACAGTGAGCGCGATGGCTTCGTCCTGGGCGAGGGCGCTGGGGTGGTGGTTCTGGAGGAGCGCGAGGCGGCGCTCGCCCGCGGCGCCCGCATCTACGCCGAGGTGGGCGGCTACGGCATGAGCGCCGATGCCTACCACATGACCGCCCCCAGCGAGGACGGCTCCGGGGCCGCCCGGTGCATGCGCCAGGCCATTGGCGATGCCGAGCTGGATCCCGGCGACATCGGCTACGTCAACGCCCACGGCACCTCCACCCCCCACGGCGACAAGGTGGAGACCATGGCCATCAAGAGCGTGTTCGGCGACCACGCCAAGGAGTTGGCGGTGAGCTCCACCAAGTCCATGGTCGGCCACATGCTGGGCGCCGCTGGCGGGGTGGAGAGCATCGTCGCCACCCTGGCCCTGCATCACGGGCTGGTGCCGCCCACCATCAACCTCGACCATCCCGATCCCGAGTGCGATCTGGACTACGTCCCGGGCGAGGCCCGCGCCAAGGAGCTGGATGCGGTGCTCAACAACTCCTTCGGCTTCGGCGGCACCAACGCCACGCTGGTTCTCAAGAAGGCGTGACCCCCTCCGTCCACTGGCGGGTCCTGGACGCCTTCCCCGACCCCCTGCGGCTGCATCACCAAGCCCCCGAGCGCTTCCCGTTCCTGCTGGAGAGCGCGGTGCCGCCGGAGGGGCCGCGCCCGGCCACGGCGCGCTTCGATCTCCTCCTGGGTGACCCGGGCCGGACGCTGACCGCCCACGCCGACGGCACCGTTGATCTGGACGGGCAGCCCCAGGCAGACGGCTTCCTGACGGTGCTGGAGCAGCTCCGGACGGCCGCCGAGCCGCCGCCCCCGCCTGGATTCCCCGGCCCCTTCTGGGGCGGTTTCTTCCTCTACCTGGCCTACGAATTCGCCACCCGGCTGGAACAGCTGCCGGCCCCCAAGGGGCCGTTCCCCGGGCCACTGGCCGTGGCGGTGGAGGTAAGCTCGGGGGTGATTCGGGACCACCACCGCGGCCAGGCGGTGGCCTTCTGCCGCGACGACGGGACAGGCCAGGGGCTGGCGGCCCTGGCCGCGTGGGCCGAGGGGGTCGACCCCGCCGCTTGGTGGGCCCCCGGGGGCCCACCACCCGGGCCCGCGGAATCGGAGCCGGCGGTGTATCTGGAAGGCGTGCGCCGGGCGCGCGCCTACATCGAGGCAGGGGATGTGTTCCAGGTCAATCTGGCGCGCGCCTGGCAGGGCGGCGACGCGGGCCAGTCGCCGGCGGCCCTGTACGACCGCCTGCGCCGGGCCAACCCGGCCCCCTTCGCCGGCCTTGCCCGGCTTCCCGACGGCTCCGCCATTGTCTCCAGCTCCCCCGAACGGCTCCTGCGCGTGAGCGATGGTTGGGCCGAGACCCGGCCCATCGCGGGTACCCGGCCCCGCTCGGCATCGGCGGAGGAGGACCGGGCGCTGTCGGAGGAGCTGCAACGCCATCCCAAGGAACGGGCCGAGCACGTCATGCTCATCGACCTGGAGCGCAACGACCTGGGGCGGGTATGCCAGGCGGGCAGCGTCGAGGTAGACGAGCTCATGGCGCTGGAGACCTTCGCCCACGTCCACCACATCACCTCCAACGTCCGCGGCCGGCTGGCCGAGGGGATGGGGGCCGAGGACGCGCTGCGGGCCCTGTTCCCCGGCGGCACCATCACCGGTTGCCCCAAGGTCCGCTGCATGGAGATCATCCACGAGCTGGAGCCGCGGCCGCGCGGGCCCTACACCGGGTCGATGGGGTATCTGTGCTACGATGGCGCCGCCGATTTCAACATCCTGATCCGGACCCTGGTGCAGAACGGCGGCCGTCTCGAGTTCCTCACCGGGGCCGGGATCGTGGCCGATTCCGTGCCCGAGCGCGAGCTGGACGAGACCCGGGCCAAGGCTCGGGGCCTGCTGCGCGCCCTGGGCGTCGCCAACGACTGACCGCTCCCGCGCCATGCCCGCCGAGCACGCGTCCACCGCCGTCCTGATCAACGGCCAGCGCCACGCGCCCGAGCAGGCCACGGTGTCGGTGTTCGACCGCGGCTTCCAGTACGGCGACGGCGTCTTCGAGACCCTGGCGGTGGTGGCGGGGCAGGTGCGCGACCGGGACGCCCACCTGGACCGCCTGGCCCGGGGCGCGACCCTGCTGGGCATTCCCGAGCCCGACCGCGACGCCCTCAGCGCCGAGATCGCGCAGCTGGCCGCGGCGGGCGAGGGGAACGCCGTGATCAAGGTCCTGTACAGCCGCGGCGTCGGCGGCCGGGGCTTGGCGCCCCCCGCCGAGCCGGCGCCGACACGGGTGGTCATGCGCCTGCCGTGGCCGGCCCATCCGCCCGATTGGCGGGAAAGCGGGGTGCGCACCATGACCTGCCGCACCCGGCAGGCCAGCGGCGCCGCGCTGGACGGGCGCATCAAGAGCATGAACCAGCTCAACCACATCGTCGCGCGCATGGAGTGGCGCGACCCGGCCATCGCCGAAGGCCTGCTGTGCGACGAGGCCGGCCGGGTGGTGGAGGGCACCGTCAGCAACCTGTTCGTGGTGATCGGCGGCCGCCTGCTGACCCCGGACCTGAGCGGCGCCGGGCTGCCCGGTGTCACCCGCGGGCGGGTCATGGCGCTGGCCGCCGAGCGCTGCGGCGGGGTGGCCGAGGCCGATCTGACCGCCGCGGATCTGGCCGGCGCCGAGGAGGTGTTTTTGACCAATTCCCTGATCGGCATCTGGCCGGTGCGCGAGCACGACGGCCGGGCCCTGGCGGCGCCTGGCCCCGTCACCCTGGAACTGCAACAGGCCCTGGAAGGGAGCTATGCCTAACCCCTTGCGCGAATGGAAACGCTGGCTGTTCCTGGCGTTCGTCCTGGGCCTGGTGGCCGCGGGGCTGGGGGTGCGGCATGTCTACCAGTTCGCCACCAGTCCGCTGGCGGTGAGCCAGCCAGCCGTGCTGCAGGTGCCCGAGGGGGCGAGCTACAACCGGGTGGTGACGCATCTGGTGGAGGGCGGCTGGGCCGAGCCCGGCGACGCCTTCGAGCTCAAGCTCCTGGGCCGGGTGTTCGGCGTCACCGCCCGCATCCACGCCGGCGAGTACCGCCTGACCCCGGGCATGACGCCCATGACCCTGCTCGACCACCTGGTGGGGGGCAAGGTCATCCTGCACTCCGTGACCCTGCCCGAGGGCTGGACGGTTGCCCAATTCCTGGCGCGCCTGCGGGCCAAGGACGCCCTCGACAGCGCCCGGCTTCCCGCCGGACCGGAGGACCGCGCCCTGCTGGCCATGCTCGGGCTGGACGACGACGCCAGCGCCGAGGGCTGGCTGTTCCCCGAGACCTACCGCTTCCGCCGCGGCGACGCCGCCGGCGATATCCTGCGCCAGGCCCACCAGCGCATGCGCCGCATCCTGCAGGCCGAATGGGCCGAGCGCGATGCCGACCTGCCCATCGACAGCGCCTACGAGGCCCTGATCCTGGCCTCCATCGTGGAGAAGGAGACGGCGGTGCCCTCCGAGCGGGCCCTGATCGCGGGCGTGTTCATGAATCGCCTGCGCGCCGGCATGCGGTTGCAGACCGACCCCACCGTGATCTACGGGCTCGGGGAGGAATTCGACGGCAACCTGCAGAAGCATCATCTGCGTCAGGATGACCCCTACAACACCTACCGCCGGGCCGGCCTGCCGCCGACGCCCATCGCCAATCCCGGCCGGGACGCCCTGCGCGCCGCCTGCCAGCCGGCGGAAACCGACGCCCGCTATTTCGTGGCCCGCGGTGACGGCACCCATGTCTTCTCCGAGACCCTCGCCGAGCACAACCGCGCGGTGCGACGCTACCAGCTGGGGGGCCGCTGATGGCCGGCGGGCGCGGACGCTTCATCACGGTGGAGGGCATCGACGGCGCCGGCAAGACCACCGCGGTGGCTCACCTCGCCGAGCGCCTGCGCGCGCACGGCGTGGCCGTGGTTACCACCCGCGAGCCCGGCGGCACGCCACTGGCCGAGGCCATCCGTGATCTGCTCAAGGGTACCGACGGCGAGGTCCCCAGCGAGGACGCCGAGACCCTGCTCATGTTCGCCGCGCGCGCCCAGCACCTGGACCGGGTGGTCCGCCCGGCCCTGGAGGCCGGCCGGTGGGTGGTGTGCGACCGGTTCACCGACGCGACCTACGCCTACCAGGGCGGCGGCCGGGGCATGCCGACCGAGCGCATCGGGGTCCTGGAGGACTGGGTTCATCGCGGCTTCCAGCCGGACCGGACCCTGCTGTTCAACCTGCCGCCGGAGGAGGGCCTGCGGCGCCGCGCCGGCGAAGGGCGGGCCGACGACCGCTTCGAGGGCGAGGGGCTGGCCTTCCTGGAGCGGGTCCAGGCCGCCTACCGCGAGCGTGCCATGGCCGACCCGGAGCGCTTCCATCCCATCGACGCCGGGCGCGGCTGGGATGAGGTGGCCAGCGCCCTGGACGCCTGGGTGGTCCAGGAGGTCCGGCAGTGGACCGGGGAGGGCTGAGCCGGTGGCCGACTGGGGGTTGATCGGTCAGGACGCCGCGGTGGGCCTGCTGGAGGGCGCGCTGGCCCGGGACCAGGTCCCCAACGGCCTGCTGCTGGCGGGTCCCGAGGGCATCGGCAAGCGTACCGCGGCCCTGCAGGCGGTGGCGCGCCTGCTGTGCGCCGGCGGCCCGGCCGCGGCGCCGTGCGGGCAGTGCCCGCCCTGTCGGCACCACGCCGCTGGCGCCGCGCCCGACTTCCTGGACCTGAGCGCGGCCGCGGGGGAGGCCATCCGCATCGATCAGATCCGGGAGCTGGCCCGCACCAGCAGCCTGACCCCGCAGGAGAGCGGCCGGCGGGTGATCCTGGTGGATCCGGCCGAGGCCCTGAACGACTACGCCGCCAACGCCTTGCTCAAGCTGCTGGAGGAGCCGCCCGGGACGGTCCATTTCCTGCTCATCAGCCACCGTCCCGACCGCCTCCTGCCCACCATCCGCAGCCGCTGCCAGACGGTGGCCTTCCGTGCCGTGCCGGCCGATACCGTGGCCCGCTGGCTGCAGGAACACCACGGCCTGGCGGCGGAGCAGGCGGCCCTGGCAGCGCGTTTGAGCGGCGGCGCCCCGGGCCGGGCCCTGGCCCTGGCGGGGCGGGATCTGGTGGCCGAACGCAATGCGGTGGTGGAAGGCCTTGCGGCGGCCCGCACGGGGGAGGGAGAATCGGTGCTGGAGCTGGCGGCCAGGTGGGCCGATACGGAGCCGGACACCTGGCTGCCGCACCTGCTGGCCTGGCTCCGCGACCTGGCCCGTGTTAGGGTCAGCGCCGGCCGCAGCGGGGCGGCCTACCTGGCCAATCCCGACCGCCTCGATGCCCTGCAGGCGCAGGCGATGGCGCAGGATTTCACGGCCCTGGACAGCCTGCTGCGCGCCGCCGAGCAGTTGGCCGAGGCGGTGACCGGCCGGGCCAACACGCGCCTGGCCGCGGAGGAGTTCCTTCTGACCTGGCGCCGTCCCGAATGGGTGGCGGGGCCCAAGGAAGCGACCCAACCATGAGCAAGCAGATCGGGATCCGCACCGAGCGCTCGGATGCCGTGCTCGTCATGCCGGTGGACGATGACGCCATCAGCGCCCGGGACCGGGTGCTGGTGGAGACGGATACCGGAACCGAGGTGGCCGATGTGGTCATCGGCCGCGTGGACAACGAGCAGCGGCCCTTTCCGGGGCGGGTGCAGCGCGTGGTGCGCCGGCTCACCAGCCGCGACGAGGACTGGCTGGAAACCCTGCGGGAGCGCGAGAAGGAGGCGCTGCGCTTCGCCCGGCGCAAGGCCCGGGCCCTAGGCCTGGCGATGAAGGTCTCCCTGGTGCGCATGGATTTCGACGGCAATCGCGGCACCTTCTACTTCACCGCCCCCCACCGGGTGGACTTCCGCGAGCTGGTGCGCATCCTGGCGCGCGAATTCCACATCCGGGTGGAGATGCGCCAGATCGGGGTGCGCGATGAGGCGGCCCTGGTCGGCGGGCTCGGCCCCTGCGGCAAGACCCTGTGCTGCAGCAACCACATGGGCGAGTTCCCCCCCATCAACGTCAAGATGGCCCGGGAGCAGGGCATCGAGCCCAATTCCAGCAGCGCCACCGGCATGTGCGGCCGCCTCAAATGCTGCCTGCGTCACGAGCATGCCGGTTACGAAGACGGCCAGGCCCAATCCGGATGCGGCGGCTGCGGCTCCAAGAAGGCCAAGGGTGACAGTGGCCCGGCGCGCATTCCGGTCCCCCGCTCCCAGTAGCCACCGGCCGGCCAGGCCGCCCCCTCCCAGTCAACCAGGCGAGAGCCAAGCGTAAATGGGCGACAATCCCTCGGGCAGCACCTATTACCTGACCACGCCGATCTACTACGTCAACGATGTGCCCCACATCGGCCACGCCTACACCACCGTGGCCGCCGATGCGGTGGGTCGCTACCAGCGCCTGCTCGGCCGCGAGGTCTACTTCCTGACCGGGACCGACGAGCACGGGCTGAAGGTGGAGCGCTCCGCCCAGCGCCAGGGCGTCGAGCCTCAGGGCCTGGCCGACCAGGTGGTGCAGCGCTATCAGGCCCTGTGGGACAAGCTCGAGATCGCCTACGACGACTTCATCCGCACCACCGAGGCTCGCCACGCCGCCGGGGTGCGCAAGCTGTGGGCCCTGCTGCGGGACAGCGACGCCATCTACAAAGGGGTCTACGAGGGCTGGTACAACGTCAGCGACGAGGCCTACGTCCCCGACAGCCAGGTGGTGGACGGCTGCGACGCGGAGACCGGCGACCCGCTGGAGCGGGTGCAGGAGGAGAGCTATTTCTTCCGCCTGTCGGCCTACCAGGACGCCCTGGTCGCCCACATCCGGGACCACCCCGAGTTCATCCAGCCGGACAACTTCCGCAACGAGATCCTCAGCTTCCTGGACCAGGGCCTGCGCGACCTGTCCATCAGCCGCACCACCTTCACCTGGGGCGTGGGCGTGCCTGAGGACCCCGACCACGTCATCTACGTGTGGATCGACGCGCTTACCAACTACATCAGCGCCCTTGGCTACGGCTCTGATGATGAAGATCTTTTCCAGAGGTTCTGGCCCGCCGACCTGCATCTGATCGGCAAGGACATCCTGCGCTTCCACGCCGTCTACTGGCCGGCGCTGCTCATGGCCGCCGGCCTGCCGCTGCCCCGGCAGATCTTCGCCCACGGCTGGTGGACGAAGGAGGGGCAGAAGATGTCCAAGTCCAAGGGCAACGTCCTCGACCCGTTCGCCCTGGCCGACCACTACGGCGCCGATCAGCTGCGCTATTTCCTGCTGCGGGAGGTGCCCTTCGGCCAGGACGGCGACTTCTCCGATGCCGCCATGGTGCGCCGGGCCAACGAGGAGCTGGCCAACGACCTGGGTAACCTGCTCAACCGCACCCTGTCCATGCAGCGCAAGTACGTGGGCGAGGCGGTGGGGCTGCCCGCGGTGGCGACCGACGCCGACGCCGACCTCAAGGCCCAGCTCGACGCCCTGCCGGCCGCCTACGAGGAGCACATGGCCGGCCTGCGCTTCCACCGCGCCCTGGAGGCGGTTTTCGAGGTGGTCCGCCGGGGCAACACCTACGTCGACGAGGTGGCGCCCTGGGTGCTCAACAAGCAGGGCGAAACCGAACGCCTCAAGGTGGCCCTGGCCAACCTGCTGGAGACGGTGCGCATCGCTGCCCTGCACCTGTGGCCGGTGATGCCGGTGGCGTGCGAGCGCATGTTCGAGCAGATGGGCTACGCCCTGGCCGGCGCCCAGCTGGACCGCGACGCCGCCTGGGGGGTGCGCCCGGCGGTGCTGCATACCGCCCAGCCCAAGCCGGTTTTCCAGAAGGTCGAAGAACCCGAGGAAGGGTAAGGAAGTGACCGACGCTGCCATCGAGCTGGCCGATAGCCATTGCCACATCGATTTCCCCGATTACCCGGAGGAGCGCGAGGCGCTGGTGCGCAACGCGCGCGATTTCGGGGTGCGCTACCTGCTGAACATCGCCGTGTGCCTGGAGGACTTTCCCCAGGTGCTGGCGGTGGCCGAATCCGATCCGGAGATCTACGCGACCGTGGGCGTCCACCCCAACTACGCCGACGTGGCGGAGCCCTCCGTGGAGCGCCTGGTCGAACTGGCCGAACATCCCAAGGTGGTGGGCATCGGTGAGACCGGGCTGGACTTCTTCCGCCACCAGGTCGAGCCGGCGACCCAGGAGACGCGCTTCCGCAACCACATCGCCGCCGCCCGCCAACTGGGCCTGCCCCTGATCATCCACTCGCGCGAGGCGCGCGCGGACACCGTGGCCATGGTGCGCGAGGCCGCCGAGCAGGGCGTGACCGGGGTGATGCACTGCTTCGCCGAGGACTGGGCCACCGCCGAGGCGGCCCTGGACGCCGGGTTCTACATCAGCTTCTCGGGCATCGTCACCTTCAAGAACGCCCCGGAACTGCGCGAGGTGGCGCGCAAGGTACCCGCCGACCGCCTCCTGGTGGAAACGGACAGCCCCTACCTGGCGCCCGAGCCCTATCGCGGCAAGACCAACCAGCCGGCCTTCGTACGCTACACCGCCGAGCGGGTGGCCGCCGAGCGTGGCGAGTCCCTGCAGACCCTCGCCGCCGCCACCACCGCCAACTTCCTGCGCCTGTTCGCCATCCAACCGGCCTGAGCGGGTCCCGGCCATGGAAGCGGTGATTCTCGGCTCGGGCTCCAGCGCCGGCACCCCCGTGATCGGCTGCCGCTGCCCGGTTTGCACCTCCGACGATGGGCGCAACCGGCGCACCCGCGCCTCGGTCTGGATCCGGGGGGAGGGCGGCGAATCCCTGCTGGTGGACACCAGCACCGACCTGCGCCACCAGGCCCTGCGCGAGGGCATGGACCGGGTGGATGCCGTTTTCCTTACCCACACCCACGCCGACCACATCAACGGCATCGACGACATGCGGGCCTTCAACGGCCTGCAGGAGCAGGCGATCCCGGTCTACGGTCGGCCCTCGGTGCTGGAGGCCGCCCAGCAGCGGTTCCACTACTGCTTCGGCGAGCCGCCACCCGCCGAGAAGGGGTGGTTCATCCCCGTGCTCGATCCCCGGCCGTTGGAGGAGCCGCTGGTCTGGAACACGGTGCGGGTGACCCCTATCCCGGTGGAGCATGGCCGGTGGTCCATATTCGGTTACCGCTTCAACGATTGCGCCTACATCACCGACGTCAAGACCATCCCGGAGGCCTCCTGGCCCCTGTTGGCGGACCTCGACGTCCTGATCCTGGACTGCCTTCGCTACAAGGACCATCCCACCCACATGCGGGTGGACGAGGCCGTCGCCACCGCCGAGCGCATCGGCGCCCGGCGCACGGTGTTCACGCATTTTACCCACGACGTGGAGTTCGCCGCTCTGGCGGCGGAGTTGCCGGCGGGCATGGAGCCCGGTTATGACGGCTTGCGCATACCGGCCGGGAAGGGCGGGGCGGGGTAGGGGTCAGCCCCGAAGGGCGTCGGCCACCACGTTGAGGGCGTGGTCCAGGCCCTCGAAGCGGTTGTAGAAGTGCGGGGCAAAGCGGATACCGCCGGCGCGCGGCAGGACCTGCACGCTGTTGTCCCGCAGCGCCTGGTAGACGCTGTCGGTGCGCTCGCCGAAGCGCGCGGTGACGATGCCGGCCCGCCGGGCAGGCTCAATGGGCGAGACGAACTCCGTCGCCGGCAACGCCGCCAGCCCGTCGATCAGATGGTCCACCCGCGCCGCGATGCGCTCCCCCACCGAACTCAGGCCGACCTCCTGGAGCACCGCCAGGCTCGCGGCCAGGGCGTGGTTGGCCGGCGTGTTGGGCGTGCCCGGCTCGAAGCGGCGGGCGGTGGGCGCCGGGGACCACTGACGGGCGTCGAAGTCGCCGAAGGGCTCGGCCATGTGCCAGCCCCACTGGTGCAGCCGCAAACGATCCAGCCACTGCGGGGCGCAGTAGAACACTCCCAGCCCCTCCGGACCCAGCAGCCACTTGTGGCCGTCGGCGGCGATGAAATCGGCGCCGATGGCACGGGCGTCCAGCGGAAAGGCCCCCAGGCTCTGGATGGCGTCGACGCAAAAGGCGGTCGGGGTGGCGGCCAGCTCCCGCCCGATGCGCGCCAGATCCAGCGCCAGCCCGGTGCCGAACTGCACGCTGCTGACGCTCACCACCCGCGTGCGCGCGTCCACCCGATTCAAAACCGCCCCTTCGCAGTCCGCCGATCCCGCCGGGGTGCAGGGGGCCTCCCGCACCTCCACACCCCGATCCCCCAGGGCCTCCCACACCATGCGGTTGCTGGGGAATTCGGAATCGGTGATGACCACGTTGTCGCCGGCGTGCCAGTCCAGGCCGGCGGCCACCAGCGACAGCCCGGCGGAGGTATTGGGCACCAGGGCCACGTGCTCGCTGGATGCGGCCCCGACCAGGGCGCGCAGGCGTTC
>Ga0207797_1003463_pt1 | contig 10446 bp, 7 predicted proteins | sample PRCRCaboRojoPR_6_FD_187275 | JGI IMG/M metagenome (GOLD analysis project Ga0207797, IMG submission 187275) | Marine sediment microbial community from Cabo Rojo, Puerto Rico - PR CR 10% Liquid 1 (SPAdes) | ecosystem: Environmental > Aquatic > Marine > Coastal > Sediment | place: Cabo Rojo, Puerto... | reverse complement strand
CTCTTCGACAACAGATCCCCTCCCGCAAAGGCCGTCAGCCCAGCTCCACCACCGAGTCATCGCCCACGCTGAGGCCGGCTGCCCGTCCGGTGACCTCGGCCCGCATGCCCACGATGGAGCCGTCCAGACGGGCGCCGCTGACCCGGCATCCGGCGTCAAGTATGGAGTTGGAGACCACCGAGTCCTCCACCACGGCGTCCCTGGCAACCGTTACGGCCGGTCCAACCACGGACCTGCGGATCACGGCTCCCGCCTCCAGGTGAACCGGCTCGATGACCACGGCGCCGTCCTCGGTGGCCCTCCTGGCGCCTCCGGCGCGCTCCAGCAGGTCCCGGTTGGTCTGAAGAAGGGTCTCCGGCTTGCCGCAGTCGTACCAGCCGTCTATCTCGAAGGTGCCGAACTCCTCTCCACGCTCCAGCATGATCTGCATGGCATCGGTGAGCTGGAACTCGCCCCTGGTGCGCCTGCCGCTCTCCACCAGCGCGTGGATGGCCGACATCAGCCGGGGGGCGCTCTGGAAGAGGTAGAGCCCCACGATGGCCAGATCGCTGACGAACTCCCGGGGCTTCTCCACCAGGCGGACCACCCTGTCGTCCTCCATCACCACAACGCCGAAGCGACGGGGGTCCTCCACCTTCATGGCGCATATCATGTTGCGCTCGCTGCGCAGGAGGCCCTCCAGGTCTGCCCGGAAGATGGTGTCCCCCAGCACCACGAAGGCCTTCTCCTCCCCCACGTTGGGTTCTGCCAGGGCGATGGCCGAGGCCAGGCCGTCCATGGTCTCCTGCCGGGGACAGTATATCTCCGCCCTGCCGCCGTAGCGCTCCCTGGCCCACCGCTCGATCTCGTCTCCCATGTAGCCCACCACCAGTGAGATCTTCTTCAGGCCGGCCTCCATAAGGTCGTCCAGTATGTGCGCCAGCATGGGCTTTCCGGCCACCCCCAGAAGGGGCTTGGGCCGTGACCAGGTGTGGGGTCGCATTCGGGTTCCCTTGCCGGCAACCGGTACTATGGCGTGCATGAGTCAACCTCTCATTCGCTGCTGTTGTCGGGGGCTCTCAGGCGGCGGTCTCAGGAGGGGTCACTCCCCATCTTCCCCGTTCTCCACGGTCTCCAGGAGGACCTCCGGATACCGGTCTATGACGAAGTCCAGCACCAGCCGCCTGATCCGCCGGGCGGACCCCAGCTTCAGGGCGCGTGCAGCCAGGTCCCTGGCCCCGTCCATGCTCATGACCCGTATCATCCTCTTCACGTCGGGGATGAGGGTAAGCGCCACGCTGAGCTCGTCAAGATCGAAGCCCAGCAGCAGCGGGACTCCCAGGGGGTCTCCCGCCATCTGCCCGCATATGCCCACCCATTTTCCGGCGGCGTGACAGGCCCTCACAACGTGGTCTATCTGCCGGAGGACGGTGGGATGAAGGGGATCGAACAGGTTGGCGACGTAGGGGCTGCCCCTGTCCACGGCCAGCGTGTACTGGGTGAGATCGTTGGTTCCCAGGGAGACGAAGTCCACGTAGGGCAGCAGCAGGTCTATGCCCAGGGCCGCCGCCGGGGTCTCCACCATGATGCCCAGCTCCATGTCCCGGTCGACGCTGTGGCCCTCGCTCTCCAGCATGTCGGCGACGCTGTCCAGCTGCCTGCGTATGCCCACCACCTGCTCCACGTGGGTCACCATGGGGATCATCAGCCTGGCGTTGCCCAGCACAGATGCCCGCAGTATCGCCCGCAGCTGCGGCTCGAACAGCTCAGGCCGGTCCTGGCAGACCCTTATCGCCCGCCAGCCCAGGAACGGGTTGCGCTCGCTCACCTCCAGCTCGCTGAGGAACTTGTCCCCGCCCAGGTCGAAGGTACGGATGATCACAGGCTCCGGCGACAGCGTCTCCAGAACGTGGCGGTAGGCGGCGTACTGGGTCTCCTCGTCGTCGCTCTCCGGGGCCAGAAGCTTGAGGAACTCGGTGCGGAAGAGGCCGACGCCGCATCCGCCGTACCTGCGGACCTGCTCGGCCTCCTGGGAGAACTCTATGTTGGCCGACAGCTCCACCTTGTGCCCGTCCTCGGTGACCGCCGGCTCGGTGGCATTGCGGGCGATGTTCTCCTCGGTATCACGGTACCGCGCCTGCAGCTCGCTGTAGTAGTGGAGCTGGTCCTGATCTGGGTCTATGATCACGGTGCCGTGGATTCCGTCCACTATCACCGTCTGGCCCGGCTGTATGTGCTCGGCGACCTCCCGCAGCCCCACCACGGCCGGAATGCCTATGCTGCGGGCGAGAATGGCCGTGTGGGACGTGCTGCCGCCCTTGTCCGTGGCAAAGGCCAGCACCTTCTCCCGGTCGAGGCCGGCGGTGTCCGAGGGGTCGAGGTCCCTGCCGATGAGGACCACCGGGTGATCCAGGTTGAGAAGGGCCTCCCGCTCCGAGCCCATCAGCTGGGCCATGACCCTGCGGCCCACGTCCCGGACGTCGGCCGCCCGCTCGCGCATGTAGGGGTCGTCCATTCTGCTGAATCGGTCCAGGACCTCGTAGAGCACCTGGCTCACGGCGTACTCCGCGTTCACCAGGTCGTTGATTATGCGGTCCTGGACGTCGCGCCTGATGGTGGGGTCGTCCAGCAGCATCATGTGGATCTCCACCAGCTGCTTGCCCTCTATCAGGTCTCCCACGTTCTTCGAGAGGCGGCGGAGCTCCTCCCTGGTGTTCTCCAGGGCGGCGTCGAACCTCCTGATCTCCCGCTCCACCTCACCCGGGCCGCTGAGGTTGCGCCTGCTTATGCGCAGCTCCTCCACGCTGAGCAGGAAGGCGGGGCCTATTCCTATTCCGGGCGAGCCGGGCGTTCCATCGAATCTATGGCTCAGTCTAGTCCTCCCCGAATCCGTCACTCACAATTGCCGCCAGGGCCTCCACGGCCTCCCTCTCGTCGGGCCCGTCAGCCTCGATGGTCAGCTCCGAGCCCTTGCCGGCGGCCAGGGTCATGACACCCATGATGCTCTTGGCGTTCACCCTGTCGCCTCCGAACAGGATGTGTATGTCGCTGGCGTACTCCGCGGCGGCCTTCACCAGAAGCGAGGCCGGTCGCGCGTGGATACCCAGCCTGTTGGGAACCGTAACCTTCTTCTCGGTCAAGCGCTCCTCCGTTCGTGGCCGATTCGATCAGTCGCCTTCGCGCATCCTGTCTATCAGCTCGCGGTTCAGCAGCCTCGCGGGGGTGCTGCTGCCCTTGCGCAGCAGGTGCTCCATGGCCGCCACCTCCAGCAGGAGGGTTATGTTCCTCCCCGGCAGCACCGGTATCACGAAGAGGGGTATCCTGATGCCCAGGATGTTCGTTGTCCTCTCCTCCAGTCCGGTCCTGTCGTAGTCCAGCTCCTCCGACCAGTCCTTCAGGCGGACCTCCATGTCCACCTGCTGCTTGGACTTCACGGCTTTTATGCCGTACAGGGCAGCCACGTCCACCATTCCCAGGCCCCGGATCTCCATGTGGTAGCCCATCAGGGAGTCTCCGGTGCCCAGCAGCCTGTCTCCCGTCCTCCGGATCCGAATGCTGTCGTCGGCAACCAGGCGGTGTCCCCGCTCCACCAGTCCCAGCACCGCCTCGCTCTTGCCTATGGCGCTCCTTCCGGTGCACAGAAGCCCGATCCCGAAGACATCCACCAGGGTTCCGTGGATGCACTTGCGGGGGGCGAACGTCTCACCCAGCCAGTCGCTGAGGTCGTGGATCAGCGGCGTGGTATCCCGTGGAGAGCGGAACAGCGCCGTTCCGCTGGCCCGGACCCGGGACAGGAGCTCATCCGGCGGCGTCAGCCCCTTGGTGACCATACAGCAGTAGACGGGAAAGCCGAAGACGTGATCCAGGGCCTCGCCCCGCTCCTCCGGGCTTAGCCGGCTGAGATAGGTGATCTCGGTCTCGCCGAAGATCTGTATCCGCTCGTAGAGGAACTTGTGGGTGTAGCCGGTGAGGCAGAGGCCAGGCCTGCTCACGTCCTCGGAGAGCACCAGGTTCTCCATTCCCTCGTCCACCACGGGGGAGAGCCGGAGCTTCTCCCCCATGCGCCGGTAGACCTCCCCGACGGTAAGCCTGTCGGGGTCCGGGTATCCGTCCCTCACCGGACCGCTCCGTAGCTCATGGGAACATCCAGTCCCTAGGTTCTCGCCGCGGCGGCCTCCGTGAGCTCCACCACCTGGCTGGTGTCCGTGGAGGTCCTGTAGGCCGCGCTGATGCTCTCGGTCTCGGTGTTGTAGAAGACCAGGTGCTCGGAGTTGCTTACCTCCAGCTCGGTCATGGCGTCGTTGGTGGTCATCCGGGGCAGGGTCACGTCGTCGCGCACCAGGAGGGCCCGGTCCAGCTCGGACATCTCGGCAGGAACGTAGTAGGTGCCGGACTCCAGCTCTTCCGACGGCCTGCCGAGGCCGTTCTTCCTGTGGGGGTGTCCGTGGATCCTGTCCTTGAACTTCCGCAGCTGGCGCTCCAGGTTGTAGGCGCTCTCGTCAAAGGCGGCGTACATGTCGTGGGACTTGGAGCGGGAGTCCAGTTTGAGCCTGTCGCCCCTGAGCTGAACGTGCACATGGTTGACTCCGGCGGTGACCTCCAGGATCACATGGACCCTGTCGATGCCGTCGTAGTACTTCTCCAGGGAGGAGAGCTTCTTCTCCACGTGCGACTTGAGCGCCTCGGTAAGGTCGAAGTGCCTTCCGTCCAGCTCGATGTTCATGCAAACACTCCCTTCTGATGAGTTCGATGCCGGCGGGCCGGTATGGCCCGGCGGGAACGCGCGCTTGGTCGCTGCGCGAAGCGCCGCGTCTGCTCTGCGAATAGACGACGCGGATGTCCATGAAAAAAAGCCTGCCCCAAGTCGCCATTCGGACTCGGTGCAGGTCGAAACCCTCGCTGCGTCTCTCACGTTTCAGATATACTCCCCGCGATTCGAGACTGTCAACTTCCCGGGCCTCCGACTCGGTGAATACCCCGAAGCGCCCGGGGTGTTCCAGGCGGGGGAGGTAATTGACCTGGCACCGCGGCCTCATATGTTCAGCATCTGGCGCGCGGGCCCACCTCCCGCCCGCCCCACATCCATCACCGCGGCGTAGAGACCGAAGGAGAGGTCGTCAAGTGCAGATCCAACGCTACCGGCCCGACAGACAGGCAGACTACACCGAGCTCCGTGACCTGGGCTACAGGTCGGGACTGGAGACCCACCAGCAGCTGCTCACCGAGAGCAAGCTGTTCTGCAGATGCCCGTGCATGATACGCAACGACGAACCGGACAGCCAGCTGCTGCGTCACATGCGGCCCACCCTCAGCGAGTTCGGCGACTACGACGGCACCGCCCTGATGGAGTTCAAGACGAAGAAGCAGGTCCACTACCTTCTCTACAACGACTCGGTCTGCACCTACGAGATGGACGACACCCCGCCATTCAAGGCCGACCCGGAGGCGCTGGAGATAGCGCTGCGGATAGCCATGATGCTGAACATGTCCGTTGTGGACGAGGTACACATCACCCGCAAGCAGTACCTGGACGGCAGCATACCCACCGGGTTCCAGAGGACGGCCATCATCGGAGTCAACGGCTGCATCCCCTTCCTGGGCAGGGACCTCCACTTCATACAGATGAGCCTGGAGGAGGATGCCTGCCGCGAGGTCCGGGACTACGGCCACCACATATTCTTCCGCACCGACCGCCTCTCCATGCCCCTGGTGGAGCCGGTTACCGCCCCGGAGCTCTACACCCCATGGGAGACGGCTGCCGCGGCGGTCCGGATAGGGGAGGTCCTCAGGTCCTCAAGGCGCATCCGCAGGGGCATAGGAACGGTGAGGCAGGACGTCAACGTCTCCATACGGGGCGGCACCCGGGTGGAGATCAAGGGGGTGCCCCAGATCGGCATGATAGAAGACCTCTGCCGGGTGGAGGGCTACCGCCAGAAGGCGCTGCTGGACCTGCGCTACGCCCTCCGTCACTCGGACCTCACCGCCGAGAGGTTCACCGCCGACCACCGGGTGCTCTCCGGCAGGGAGCTGGAGCTGGCCGCCGAGTCGCCGGGCCTGGAGACCGGATCCGATCTCACAGTGGCCGCCCAGAGGCTTCCCGGGTTCGCCCGGTACCTGGACTGGCAGACCCAGCGGGGCCAGACCTTCCTGGACGAGATCAGGGGCCGGGTGCGGGTGATAGCCTGTCTGGAGACCGACCCCTGGGTGGTGAAGGCCCAGAAGTCCCTGAGGGAGGCAATGGAGGTTCCGGAGGAGGACGCCCTGCTGCTCTTCTCCGGGCCCGCCGAGGACGTGGAGACCGCCGCCAGGGAGATCGCCATCCGGGTGGGCGAGGCCTTCGAGGGCGTGCCCTCAGAAACCCGGCAGGCCCTGTCGGACGGGGCCAACACCTTCGAGCGCATACTCCCCGGCCCGGACCGGATGTACCCCGATACCGACCTGCCCCCCGAGCCCATCGACCTGGATATGCTGGAGCGGGTGAGACGGCAGCTGCCCCCCTCTCCCTGGGACCGCAGGGAGACCTACTCGGCCCTGGGGGTGAGCGACCAGCTGATATACAGGCTGATCAACTGGGAGCGGGCGGACATGTTCGACCGTCTCTGCGGCAGCACCGAGTTCCGTCCCTCGGAGCTGGCCCATCTGCTCACCGACAGGCTGCGGGGCGCCCGTCGGGCAGGGCGGGACTGGCTGGCCCTGGGAGAGGACCGAATCGTGGAGGCCGTCCGGTTCTGCGACCAGGCCGGAGTCACCCTCAAGGCCGCCGCCGACCTCCTGGACACCATCGCCGCGAGTCCGGAGATCACGCTGGAGGATGCCCTGGAGAGGATAAAGCCCCGGGTCCTCAGCTGAGGGTCAGGAGGGGGTCTGCCCTCCCAGCGCCTCCCGCACCCTCAGGGCCAGTCTCTCCATGGAGAAGGGCTTCTGCACGAAGTGGACCCCGTCCTCCAGTATTCCCTTGTGCATGATCACATTGGCCGTGTACCCCGACATGTAGAGCACTTTCAGGCCTGCGCCTCTCTTGCGCAGCTCCGCGGCGAGGTCCCTGCCGTTCATGCCTGGAAGGACCACGTCCGTCACCAGCAGGTCGATCCTGCCGGAGAGGTTCTCCGCCAGCTCCAGAGCCTCTTGCGGCGTTGATGCGGTGAGCGCCTCGTAGCCCAGGCCCTCCAGTATGCTGCGGGCCACCCTGAGTATCGCCGGCTCGTCCTCGACCAGCAGAATGGTCTCGCCCTTCGAATCAGCGACCCGCCGGTCTCTGCCGCCACGCTTGGCCGAAGGTGCCTCCCCGGCGCCGGTATGGCGCGACAGGTACACCTTGAACGTGGAGCCCTCGCCGGGCTCGCTGTAGACGTTTATGAAGCCCTCGTTCTGCTTGACGATACCGTAGACCGTGGCCAGACCCAGTCCGGTTCCCTTCTCCGCCTCCTTCGTGGTGAAGAAGGGCTCGAAGATCGAGGCCATCACATCCGTGTCCATTCCGATGCCGTCATCGCTTACCGCCAGCATCACGTAGTCTCCGGCGTCGAACTCCGGGTTGCGACGGCAGTAGTCCTCGTCGAAAGACGCATTCGCGGTCTCTATGGTCACCTTGCCGTTGCCCTGGATGGCGTCCCGGGCGTTGACACAGAGGTTGGCCAGTATCTGGTCCACCTGCGAGGGATCGATCCGGACCGGCCAGAGATCATCTTCCGGCACCCACAGGAGATCGATGTCCTCGCCCATCAGCCTGTTCAGCATCCCCAGTGTCTCGGCCACGCACCCGTTGAGATCGAGAACCTCCGGCCGGCTGCTCTGCCTGCGGGCGAACGCCAGCAGTTGCCCGGTGAGCCGGGCCGCGTGCTGGGCCGCGCTCTCGATCTCCCGAAGCCGCTCTCGCAGCTCTCCCTCCCCCTCGCATCTGTCCAGCGCCATCTCGGTGTTGCCCAGTATGGACTGCAGCATGTTGTTGAAGTCGTGGGCCACCCCTCCCGCCAGCCTGCCCACCGACTCCAGCCTCTGCGCCTGAAGCAGCTGCTGCTGCAGGGAGGCGCGCTCCCTCTCCATGCGCCTCCGCTCGGTGACGTCCCTGGTGGTGCCCTGCAGAATCACCGGCCGCCATTCATCGTCGAAGATCACCCGGCCGTGTATCTCCACGACCACGGGGCTTCCGTCCCTGTGCAGCATCTCCGCCTCGAATATGACGCCTTCGTGCTCCGGCCCCTTCCGGATCTCCTCTTCCACGGCCTTCCGCATCAGCGCCAGGTTCTCTTCGTCGCAGTGGTCTGCCAGGGTGCTTCCGATCCACTCGTCGGGGGTATAGCCGGTCATCCCCCGGATGGCGGGATTCACGTAGGTGAACACCAGGTCCGGCGTCATGGTCCAGATCACGTCCAGGGTGTTCTCCGCCAGCAGGCGGTAGCGCCTCTCGCTGTCGCGCAGCTCCACCGTCCGCTTCCTGACCTTCCGTCGCAGGGTCCTGGTCCAGGTGAAGGCGCCGATGAGCACCAGCACCAGGGGCACCAGCACCCAGGCCGCGGTCCGCAGCGCGGCGGCCAGCCCCGGAGGCCTGTCCTCGTACACCCCCATCCACCGGGTGTAGATATCCCGGTACTCGCCGGACTCCTCCACCATCTTCAGGCCCTCCGACAGGTGGGCCAGCAGCGCCTGCCGCCCGTGGGGGACGGCGAAGCAGTACTCGGCGGAGAACAGAGGTGTATCCGCCGCCTTCAGACTGCCCCAGCCGTTGCGGTCCATCCAGTAGGCGGCCGGAATCCTGGCGACTATGGCGCAGTCGCTGCGGCCCGCCGCCACCTCCCTCAATGCGTCCTCCTGGGTGGCCAACGCCGCGAACTGCCCTTCGAAGCCATTCTCCAGCAGGAAGTCATGGGCTATGTCGCCCTCCATCACCACCAGGCTCAGGCCGGTGAGGTCGGCCACGCTCGCGGGCACCTCGACGTCCTCCCGCACCACAGCCACATGGTGGACCACCGTGTGGGGCTGGGTGAAGTCGAGCTCCAGGTCCCTCTGCGGCGAGTAGAACATCCCCTCTACCATGTCTATCTCGCCCTCCTGCAGGCCACTGCGGATCTCGGCCCAGTCCCCGAGCCGGATCTCCACCTCCAGGCCCGCCGCCTCCGCCACCGCCCGGATCAGCTCCACGTTGTAGCCTGCGGGGTTACCGTCCTCGTCGATATACTCGTAGGGAGGGTAGTTCCTGTCGCCCCCCACCACTACCTTCCCGCCCGAGGGCAGCTCCATAGAGCCGAACCACCTGGCGTGCAGCCTGTCGAAGGTGCCGTCTACCATTACGATGGACAGCCCCTCGTTCAGGAGGGCCAGCGTCTCCCTGTCGCCCTCCCTCACCGCGAAGCAGAAGTCCTGACGGAACCCCTCCAGCGGTCTGTCGATAACCCTCAGGTTATCCAGGCCGATCTCCCGGATCAGCCTCAGGGCCACCAGGCGCTGAACGACCACGGCCTCGCATCGCCCCTCGGAGAGATCACGAAGCGCTTCCTCGAAGGTCCCGGTGGTGACGATGTCGATGCCCCGGTCCTCGCGCCGCAGGAACTCCTCGGCGTTGTCGCCCTCCATCACCTCCACCCGCAAGCCTCTCAGGTCTTCCAGTTCCTCTATGCCCGAGGTCCCGCGGCGGACGACGATGGCGCCGTGCAGCGAAATGTAGGGGAAGGTGAAGTCGAAGAGCTCCTCGCGCTCAGGGGTCCGTCCGACCAGGGGAAGAACGTCTACGTCCCCCTGCTCCAGGAAGCCCCGGACCTCCGACCAGACGCCGGTGCGGAAGGTGACGCCCCTGCCCATGGCGTCGGCCGCCTCCTCCAGCAGCTCCACGGAGAAGCCGGTGGCGCGGCCGCTCTCGTCCACGAAGCAGAAAGGAGGGTAGTCCACCTCGCATGCGGAACGCAGATCCGGCGCTGCCTCCCCCTGCGGGGAGCCAGCAGACCCAAGCACCGCCGCTATGAGAACAGCTGCTGCGATCACATCCGTCATCATACTGGCCTATCCATGCATCTCCGGCTGGAGCCCGTCGCTTCGGCATCTGGTGCTCTTCATAACAACATACCCAGATAGTAGTGTATTGCAATCCCGGCTCCGGCACCCGGTTAGTCTATCTCCAGGTCCTTGAGGCGGGACAGGAGCGTGCGGTAGCTGATCTTCAGCATGTCCGCCGCCTTCTTGCGGCTTCCGCCGCACCTTCTCAGGGCCAGGACTATCAGCTCCCGCTCCCTGCGCCTGGCCGCCCGGGACGAGGCCTCCAGAAGCCCCTCCTGCGAGGCTCCGTCCAGCTCCCCGCCGATCTCCAGCAGGTCGGGGCCTATTGCGCCCTCCGGAGGCGCCATGGCCGCCGCCCTGAGTACTATGTTCCGCAGCTCCCGGACGTTGCCGGGCCAGCTGTAGGCCTCCAGGGACTCCATGGCGTCCTGCCGGACCTCCAGGTCCACGTAGCCGGCGGACCGCAGGAAGTGGCGGGTC
>Ga0207797_1003462_pt1 | contig 10458 bp, 2 predicted proteins | sample PRCRCaboRojoPR_6_FD_187275 | JGI IMG/M metagenome (GOLD analysis project Ga0207797, IMG submission 187275) | Marine sediment microbial community from Cabo Rojo, Puerto Rico - PR CR 10% Liquid 1 (SPAdes) | ecosystem: Environmental > Aquatic > Marine > Coastal > Sediment | place: Cabo Rojo, Puerto... | reverse complement strand
GGTCTACCTCCTTTGGCCACAGCGCCGACCGGTCCAGAGCGGGCGTCAGTCGGCACCCTACGCGCGGAGCCTAAGCCACCGCATGATGGCTTTCTTCGTGCCGTTGGTTCTCTTGATGACGGGGTCGCTCCTGGTGACGGTGACGCTGGTCACCATCCGCACGGCCACCTCTGGCGCTGCCAGCGAGATGGTCCGGGTCGCCAGCAACACCTCGGATGAGGTGACCTACTTCTTGCACACCGGCCGGGGGTTGCTGGCCGCGTTCGCCAACGACGAGCGGCTATGGGGTGCAGACGCACGGGAGCTAGAGGGGTTGCTCCAGAAGGATCTCCAGACGATCGCCTTCTTCAATCAGCTCTTGCTCTTCTCGTCGGAGGGTGAGCTTCTGGCAGCTTATCCGCCCACAACCGATACCGCACTGACGGCCGACGAGGAGCGATTGTTGAACCAAGTGCTGAACAGCGGCGCCCCCCGTACCAGCCCGGTCTACCGGGCCGCCAATAATGAGAATGTCATCCTTTCGCTGCTGGAACCCATCCACTCCAACAGCGGGGAGATCTCCTTCCGGGTGCTGCTGGGACGGACCGACTTGACGATGAACCCGATGATGGACCAGCTGGTCCAGGGCATGCAGTGGACGGAGGAGCGGGGCGAGGGACTCGTCGTCAGTCGAGAGGGTTACGTGGTGGCCCATCCTCAGGCCGATATGTTGCTCGCCGAGTGGGTTGCGGTTGATGATCCCCAGCCCCTGGCGCCTGTGCCCAGCGGCGTGCTCTATGAGAACCGCGATCCGCTGGATAACACCCGCCAACTGGTCCACTACCTGCCGGTGAGTGGACAATCCGAATGGGCGGTGGTGATCCAACTCCCCTACGAGGTGGTGCTGGAGCGGGCGTGGACCGTGGCCAAGCCGGTCTTCCTCCTGCTCACGGCCTTTGGTGGGGTTACGCTGGCAGTGGGCTTGATCTTCACCAACCTGCTGACCGGGCCACTCTCGGACCTAGCGGGCGCCGCCGACCGCATCGCCCATGGCGATCTATCGCACAGCGTGCGCGTTCACGGCGAGGATGAGGTGGGGCGCGTGGGTCAGGCTTTCGAGAACATGCGCTCTCGGTTGGAAGACCGGATGAGCGAGCTTTCTCTGCTGCTGAAGATCAGTCGGGCCGTCTCCGCCGAGCTGACGATCGCCCAGGGCATCCCCTTCGTTTTGGAGGGCGCCATGCGCGCAACCGATGCCTTCGCAGCCCGGATCGTGGTTCTGGATGAGGACGGTGAGCCGGAGAGAGTCATCGCCCGCGGGAAGAGCTGCCCGGGCATCGAGCGGCTGGATCAGGCCTTGGTGGAGCCGACGAAGGGCCGCCAGAAGCCGTTGATCGTCGAGAACCTCGTCCGAGCCCGACACCTGATCGAGCCGCCCTTCGTCGGGCCGATCCGATCGCTGATCGCCCTACCCATCCGCATCAAGGACCGGGTGTTGGCCGTGATCTGGATTGCCTACCGGAAGGCGCGTCCCTTCGATGAGGCGGAGGTCTCGTTCCTCTCGACCCTGGCCGGACAGGCCACCGTGCTGATTGAGAACGCTAACCTCTTCCAGAAGGCGGAGGGCGGGCGCAGGCGGCTGGCGGCGATTTTGGATAGCACCGCCGATGCCATCCTGGTGACCGACCGCGATAGCCGCATTCTCCTGGTCAATCCGGCCGCCGAGCGTGCGTTTGACCTTGCGGCCACGGACCTGGTCGGACACCGGATCGACGAGGTCGATCTGATCCCCACGCTGGTCGAGGTGCTGCAGAAGCCTTCCTCCAACCGCGAGGCCGTCTCTGAAGAGGTCTTCCTACCCAGCGGCCGCACGCTATACGCCAACGTCTCGACCATCCAGAACGCGGATGGCGAGCATCTGGGGCGCATCGCCGTGCTACGCGATATTACCCGCTTCAAGGAGCTGGACGAGATGAAGACGGAGTTCCTCTCCACCGTCTCCCACGACCTGCGGGCCCCGTTGATGTTCATGCGGGGATACGCCGGGCTCCTGCTCCGGCTGGAGAAGCTGAACGAGAAGGAACGGGCCTACGTCCAGAACATCCTCGATGGCGTCGAACAGATCAACGATCTGGTGAGCGATCTGCTGGACCTGCGACGGATCGAATCTGGCGTGGGGTTCAAGCAACAGCCCTGCCACCTCCAGGGAGTGGTGATCGAAGCGGTCGACGCGCTACGCGCCCGAGCCCAGGCCAAGGGAATCATGCTCCAGACCGAGCCTGCGGAAGAGTCGTTGGTCATCACCGGCGATTCGGCGCTCTTGCGCCGAGCGGTGATCAACCTGATCGATAACGCGATCAAGTACACCGATAGCGGCGGCCGAGTGACGGTTGGTCTCTCGTCGCGGCGGAACGGCGACGGCGATCAGGCGATCATCCGCGTGGCCGACACCGGCATTGGCATCGCGCCCGATGACCAGGTGCGGCTCTTCGAGAAGTTCTACCGCATCAAACGGCGTGAGACGGCGAAGACGTCCGGAGCCGGCATTGGTCTGGCGATCGTCAAGTCTGTGGCCGAGCGCCACGACGGCCACGTGTGGCTCGATAGCCAGCTCGGCAAAGGGAGTACGTTCTACATCGGCCTGCCCCTGAGAGAGGAAGGGCTCCCCGATGACGACCAGCGCCAGGCCGAATCGGATGGTATCAGCTAACATTCACTGCATGGAAGCGTAAGGATGGATATGATGATAGAGACCCTTCAGATCGGTATGTCCGTCAGTCTATTTCTCCTGGGCATCATCGCCTGCATCGCCGGGATGTGGATGATCCTGGCCAAACGGTACCAGCAGACGCTGAAGAATATCTCGGCCCAGTCGGCGCGCGTGAGCGGCAAGGCGCTCACCGACGCGGCAATCGCCCCGCTGATCGAGGCGATGTCTGGGCTGGTCAAGGCCATCGATCAGTTGGTCCGCACGTCCGCTGGCGTGGGTGTCTTTCTCTGCCTCGTTGGCGCTGTGCTCTGCTTTGTTGCATTCCGGATGTTATCCACGATTTGACGTGAGGAGTGACGATGAACGATCATAGAGCCGCAGACGAAACCACACTCGACCAGCCCCTTCTCCGTCAGTACCTGGAAGGCGTGCGCGATGATCCCAGGTTGGCCGAACCCGCCATGCGCTACATCCCGCTCGAAGTTCAGGACGGGCCAGAGGCGGCCCCTGAAGAAGCCGCCAGCCGCCTCCGCCGCTCGGAGCGGGCGGTGATCCACGGCCCGCTGGGGGCCGGGAAGACCACGCTGCTGCGCACGCTGGCTCACTCCTACGCTGCGCAAGCGCTGGAAGCGGTCCAGGGGCCGGTGCCCTTCCTGCTGGACCTTTCGCGCTTTCGCGAAGGCGCTGGCATCCGCGCGCTACAGCGCGGCGCCTTCCGGCGGTATCAGCCGGCGGCCAGCGACGCGACGCTCCAGGCGGTCCTTCAGGAGCGTCCGGTGGTCTTCTTGTTGGACAACCTGGATCGGGTGGAGGAGACCCGCCTGCTAGACGAGCTCCGTTCCTGGCTGGCCTCCACGGCCCAGAAGAATGCCCCGGCGGGCGTCATCGTCGCCTGTCGCACGCAACGGCTTCCGGTCCACCAGTCGTGGTTGGGCCGCCTGCCCACGCTGAGGCTCCTTCGGTTGAACGACAGCCTGATGGGCCGGTTCCTCTATCGCTGCGCGCCGGAGGAGGTGGCGCGGGAGCTCGATCTGGGCCTGCGAAAGGACGGGCGGCTATGGGATCTGATCCGGACGCCGCTCTTTGCCCGGGCGGCCCTCAACCTGGCCGAGCCGATCGAACGGGGTAGCTCAGCCTGGCGGAGCAGGGAGCGTGTGGTCAAGGAGGGCATCCGCCTGGCGCTCTCCCTGCGTGGAGCGGGGGAGACCGACCGCTGGCTGGAGACCGAAGGCCGCGGGCTGATGGGGCTGGCGTTCGCCCTTCAGCAGGCCGAGACGGACGAGATCGATCGGCAGACCGCGGCGGAGATCGTGGCCGAGTCTGGCACCCGGCTGGATGAGGCCTTCGCCACCGGGCTGCTCACCGCCGGCGATGAGGCGCAGCGCGTGCGCTTCATCCATCCGCTGGTGCGAGAGTTCTTCGCCGCCCAGGCGCTCAAATCGCGCTGGGCGGAGAAGCCCGACGTGGCGCCGTTTGTGACCAACGACGAGACGCTGAAGCGGTGGTACGGCCCCATTCTCCAGTTGGGGGGCATGATCGCCGATCGCCTGCCTCTGGTTCGTCAGCTCCTGACGCCCCAGGCGGGCTATGAGGCCATCCGCCTGGCCGCCCAGTGTTTGACCGATAGCCAAAGCGCGGAGGAGGTCATCCACCACCTCCAGCGATTGGTCAAGGACGGGCTGGAGCAATCCACGCTCTATCAGCTCGGGCTGGCGCTCAAGGAGCTGGGCTCGATCGCCGAGGCGGCGCTGGCGTTGAAGAAGGCCATGCACGTCGAATCGTCGGCGGAGCCGCACCGCTTGCCGAAGGGTCGGCTGGCGGATACGAGTTGGGCCTCGACGGCTATCGTCCGCCACCGGAACTTGGGGGTCATCAACCGCGAGCTCGACCGGAGCGCCGATGCCGTGGTCGAGCTGCAGGCCGCTCTGGAAGAGACGGACCAGCTCCAGGCGGAGCTCTGGTGCGAGCTGGGGCTGGCCTTCCAGAAGCAGGGACGCCATCAACGGGCGCTGGAGGCCTTCCAGCAGGCGCTGGCCTACGATCCCGCTGAGCCGGCCTACCTCTTCCACGCCGGGGTGGCGCTCAATCGCCTGGGCCGTCACGCCGAGGCGTTGGAGAAGCTGAAGCCGGTCCGCGCTCAGCGGCCCGATCGGACGGACGTCTATCGAGAGATGGGCTTGGCCTACCGTCGCCAACGGTGGCCGGCCGAGGCAGCGAAGATGATCGAGCAGGCCATCGCGCTGGATCCCGACGACGCGTCGCTCCACCGCGAAGCGGCGCTGACGCTCGCCGAGCAAGGCGAGCGCGATGAGGCGATTGTCCACCTGAAACAGGCTCTGGGGCTCTCGCCCGATCGCGCTCTATGGCACGACGAGCTGGGCGAGCTCTACCAGGCGGATGGAGATTGGGAGGCCGCCTGCCGGGAGTACGAGCAGGCCACTGCGCTGAAGCCAGAGGGGGCTGCCTACCGCCACCATTACGGCGTGGCGCTTCACCGCCTGGGGCGGTTGGAGCAGGCCATTGAGCAGCTCCTGCGCGCCGAGGAGCTCTCGATCGATGCGGCCCAGATTCACAGCGACCTGGGCCAGGCCCTGGAGGCCCACGGCGATCATAGCGAGGCTCTGAAGGCCTACCGCCGAGCGTTGAGCCTCAATCCGGACCGCGCCGATGACCATCACGGCGTCGGGCGGGCCTCGTTTCACCTGGGGCGATACAAGGAGGCCGTCGCCGCGCTCCAGAAGGCCATCGCGCTCCGGCCCACCCACGCAGACGCCCATCACACGCTGGGCCGGGTCCACGAGGCGCGGGGCGAACGAGACATGGCGATCAAGGCCTACCTGGCTGCCTGCGCCCTGGCGCCGGAGAACGCCGACCACTATCATTCCCTAGGGGTGGCCTATGGCGCATCGAATGATCATCATCAGGCCCTGGAGGCGCTGGAGAAGGCGATCGATCTGGCCCCCGGCTTTGGCAGGGCATACAGCCAACAGGGGCAGGTCTACGAGGCGATGGGTGACTGCCAGAAGGCCCTGGCCGCCTACGAGAAGGCCCTGGAACTGGAGCCGGGCAATGGCGATCACTCGCTCCGGGCCGCGCTGGTCTGCCAGGAGATGGGGCAGCACGAGAAGGCCGGCGAGTTACTGGAGAAAGCTCGCCACCACCTGCCGGAGGAGCCGGAGCTTCACGCGTTGATGGGCTCAGCCTACGCCCGGCTGGGCGACCAGAAGAAGGCACTGGGGGCCTATCGGCGAGCGATCCGGCTTGATCCGGAGCACGCGCGCTATCACGCCCAGCTCGGCCAGGCGGCCTGTCACTTGGGCGAGTTGGAGGAGGCGAAATCGGCCACGGTGCAGGCCCTAGAGCTGAACCCGGCCGACCCCGCGCTCCACGCTCAACTGGGTCACATCGCCAAGGCGGAAGGGAACGACCCACAAGCGCTGACCCACTACCGAAAGGCGATCGATCTGAAGCCGCAGGAGGCGACCTATCGTCAGCATATCGCCTCGGTCTACCGGCGGCAGGGTCTCTACAACGAGGCGCTGGATCAGTTGAACGTCGGGCTTTCGCTGGCGCCGAAGAGCGGATCGTTACACCACAGCCTGAGCCAGGTCCATCGCCTGCGCGGGGAGTACGACGAGGCGCTGCGCCAGTGCGACGCCGCCATCGAGCTTGAGCCGGCGGAGCCAGAGCACTACGTCAACAAAGGTATCCTCTTGCGCCAACTGGGTCAGTCGGATTCGGCCATCGAGGCTCTGAAGGAAGCCATCAAGCTGGCCCCTGCCTCCGGCAGGGCCTACCATCAGCTCGGCGCCACGATGGAGAGCCTGGGGCGCGATCGGGCGGCCAAGGCAGCCTATCAGCAGGCGACCCGGTCTGCACCGCAGAGCGCCCGGTTCGCCTACGACTACGGGCGGATCTGCCAGCAGCAGGCCGACGATGGCGCGGCGATCAAGGCGCTCCGGCAGGCGCTATCGTTGCGACCCCGTTGGCCCGAAGCCAACTACCATCTGGGGCGCGCTCACGCACACGCTGGGGACCTGAGCCGGGCGCTGACCCACTACCGGGCCGCGGCCAAGCTGGCCCCGGAGGAGACGACGTATCAGCGCGCCATCGGCGCCACCTTGCGCGAGTTGAAGCAGCCCGACCAGGCCATCGCTGTGCTGGAGAAAGCCGTTGGCGTGAACCCGCGCGATCCCTCGCTTTATAGCGAGATGGCCAAGGTCTTCGTCGACAAGGGGAACCTGACGGAGGCGCTGAGCCAGTACCAGCGGGCCGTCAGCCTGGCGCCGCATGAGGCGATCTACCATCGCCACATCGGGGCCACCCTGGGGCGGCTGGGTGAGCACGATCAGGCAATCAAGGCATTGGCCAAAACGGTCGATCTGACCCCCGAGGACGCCGAGGCCCACTATGAGATGGGCCGGGTCTACCAGGGCCTGAAGCAACTGCCGCAGGCGGTGGTGGCCTACAGGAAGGCCGTCGATCTGGCACCAGACGAGCCCGAGTACTTGCTCCACCAGGCCGAGGCGCTCCAGGCGACGGGACAGCCGGGGCAGGCGGTCCAGGCGCTGAAAAAGGCCGTCTCGCTCGATCCCGATCAGCCCCGGGCCCACTATCGCCTAGGTACGATCTATCAGGCCCAGGGGCGGGAGGAGGAGGCGCTGACCGAGTACCTTCAGGCCGCCTCGCTGGCCCCGGACCGGCCCGTCTACCATCGTCAGTTTGGCTCGATGCTCCATCAGATGGGCCAGTACGAGAAGGCCATCGACGCACTGACCGAATCGACGGAGCTGGCCCCCGACGACGCCCGGGCCTGGCACCTGCTGGGCGAGGCGCGCGAGGATGCCGGCCTTCACGAGCAGGCGCTTGCGGCTTACGAAGAGGCCGCCCGTCTGGAGCCGGATCGGGCCGAGCACCGGCGGGCGATCGGCCTCTTGCTCCACCGGACGGGCGCGTCCGATCGGGCGATGGATGTACTGAGGCGGACGCTGACGCTGGATCCGGACGACGCCGAGGCGCATTACACGCTAGGCACGATCCACGAAGCGAAAGTGGCCTGGCAGAAGGCCCTGGGCGAGTACCAGCGGGCGGTCGAGCTCATGCCCGATGAGGTGCTCTACCAGCGGGCCCAAGGCACGATGTTGTTCAAGCTAGGTAGGCACGCCGAAGCGGCCAAGACCTTGAGCAAGGCCCTGGCGCTCGATCCCTCCTATGCCGAAGCGCACTGGCAACTGGGCGCCACGCTGGAGGCCCAGGGGCGGTATCGTGAGGCCCATGATGAGTACCGCGAGGCGGTGGAGCTGAATCCGGACGAGGCCCGCTATCAGCTCCGGCTGGGCGCGATCTGGCGCAAGATCGGCCACCAGGCCCAGGTGCTGGAGGCGGCCGGCGTCTCTGAACCCAGCCCGCTCCCCGGCGATTACGAGGAGGCGATTCACGCCTTGCGGCGGTCGCTGGCGCTGGGCAACGAGTCGCCCACCGCCTACGCCGAGATGGGCGAGATCTTCGCCTTGCGGGGACAGTTCAAGGAGGGCATCGACTATCTAACGCGCGCCATCGAGGCCGCCCCCGACGCCGCCGCCCACCACTGCGCGCTGGGCCGGGTGCACCGGATGATGGGAGCGCATCAGAAGAGCGTGCAGGCCATCCGGCGGGCGGAGAGCCTGGAAGCGAACCGCGCCGAGATCCACTACGAGTTGGCGCGGATCCACCAGGAGGCCGAGCAGGCGGAAAAGGCCATCGCGGCGCTCGAGCGTGCCACGGAGCTGAATCCCGCGGAGGCCGTCTACCACTACGCGCTGGGCCAGGCGCTCTGCCAGGTGGGACGCGAGCGCGAGGCGACGGTGGCGCTGCGGGAGGCTTCGGAGCTGAAGCCGGGGGTGGCGGCCTGGCATCACGAGCTGGGCATGCTCTATGCCGGTCACGGGCGGAAGCACCTGGCGCTGGAGCAATACCTCCGCGCCGCCGACCTGGTTCCAACGGACGCCCAATACCTCTATGACGCGGCCCAGGCCTACGTCCAACTGGGGAACCCCAAGCAGGCGGTGCGGCTGCTGCAGGAGGCGATCCAGCTCCGGCCGAACGAGGCTCGGTGGTACCTGGAGCTGGGCGATGCCTACCTGGAGCAGGGCCAATCGCGGAAGGCGCAGAAGATCTACCAGCGCGCCGTGGCCCTGGTGCCGGATGAGCCGGCCTACGTGCTCAAGCTGGGGCGTGCCGCCGCACGGATCGGCGATCTCGAGGAGGCTCAGCGTCGGTTCCAGGAGGTGATCGAGCTGGAGCCGGAGCACACACCGGCGTATGAATCGCTCGGCGCGCTCCACGAGCGAAGCGGCGAATGGGCGCATGCTTTAGCGACCTATCAGAAGGCTCTGGATCTGGATCCGGCCAACGCGGTCTATCAGTACCGCGTCGGCGTGATCCACAAGCGGCTGGGGGCGTTCCAGCGCGCGGCCGACCACCTGGAGAAAGCGATCGAGTTACGGCCCGATATGAACGAGACCTACGGCCAGCTCGGCGAGGCCTACGAGGCCGAGGAGCGGTATGACGAGGCGCTTCAGGCCTACGAGCAGGCCGTCGTGGTGGCACCCCACAAGGCCATCTATCACATTCGATTGGGGCGTCTCTGCCGGCGGCTGGGGTACGCGGGTCGGGCCGTCGATCACCTGGAGCGGATGGTCAAGATCCAGCCGGAGAACGCGACCGCCTACTACGAGCTGGGCAAGGCCTACGAGTTGCGCGATCAGCTTGAGGAGGCCCTGGACGCCTACCTGGAGGCCGTCCGGCGAGACCCCAAGAAAGCGGACTACTACTACAATGCCGGGCTGGTTCATAAGCGATTGAAGCAATACGCCGAGGGGGCATCGATGTTCCGCAAAGCGGTCGAGCTCCAACCCAACGATCCCAACGCCTACAAGCAATGGGCGGCCGTCAGCGCGGTCTCATTCTTCCGACGCCAGCCCAGCGCGAACTAGAGAGCGCTCATCAAGAGTCACCAGACGTCGCACGCATAGCCAATATCAAGGAACGGAAACGATGGACGTCAACCAAGCTGAAATCAGCCGGATGATCGAATCACTCACGACCAAGAGCCTGCGGGCGCTGATCAAGCAGAGCCAAGCGGACCCGGTCTACCTGATTCTTTCCAGCAAGCGTGGGCTGTTGGCGCGGTACGAGCAGCTCGGCTTCGACCAGGTTCACGGCGACCTGATTCGGCTCCGGCAGGCGATCGAAGAGCAGACGGAGCTGACGGTCGATCTGATTTACGTGGATGATGAGGCCTCGCTGGCGCCCTATGAGATGACGCCGGTAGATTCCACCGACCCGATGCAGATCAAGGTGATGATCGATCAGCTCGATGACCACCTGGGTGAGGCGGGCATGGCGATCGAATACCTGCTGATCGTAGGTGGAGATACCGTGCTTCCCTTCCATCGCCTTCCCAACCCGGTGGACGATCAGGACGTGGAGATCCCCACGGATAACCCGTATGCCTCGCGCGATGCCAACACGCTCATCCCGGAGCGGGCGGTGGGACGGATGCCAGATGGGGGCGGGACGAGCGTCGATTTCCTCCATCGGCAACTCCAGACCGCCATCGACCGACATCAGACGCCCAGCGGCGAGAAGAACGTGGTCCTCAACTTCTGCGAAGCGTTCCTTCCGGCGCGCCAAGAGGCCGGTGGCGAGCAGAGCTTCGGCTACTCGGCCAGCATCTGGCGTAAGGCCTCTCACGCCGTTTTCGAGGCGATCAGCAAGAAGCGAGGGCT
>Ga0207797_1003461_pt1 | contig 10459 bp, 7 predicted proteins | sample PRCRCaboRojoPR_6_FD_187275 | JGI IMG/M metagenome (GOLD analysis project Ga0207797, IMG submission 187275) | Marine sediment microbial community from Cabo Rojo, Puerto Rico - PR CR 10% Liquid 1 (SPAdes) | ecosystem: Environmental > Aquatic > Marine > Coastal > Sediment | place: Cabo Rojo, Puerto... | reverse complement strand
CGAACTGTTCGAACTTGTAGCGTTCTCCAAGGACGAGGGCCGCCACGACCACGGCTACCAGGATAGCCGCTCCGCCCAGACGCGGCACGGGCTGCTCGTGGATCTTCCGCTCCTCGGGCTGGTCGATCATCCCCATGCGCGGCGCCAGGTAGCGGGCCACCGGCGTCGCGCCTATGGCCAGCACCAATGCCCCTGCGAACGCAAGCAAATAGATGGTCATAGACCGGTCAGCTGCCCGTCAACTGAGCCAGCAGCTGCTCGATGTTGCCCTGCTGCTGCTCGGGGGCCAAGTCGAGCGCTTGCTGGGCGTGCGCCAATGCAGCCTCCTGCTCGCCCACCTGGTTATAGAGAATCGCCAGCATTCGGTGGGTGTCCCAGACATCGCCGCCATTGGGAGAGACCTGGAGGGCCTGCTGCAGCGCCTCGATGGCGTCCTGATGCTGCCCCGCCTGGGCGTACAGGGTTCCCAAGACGCGCCACGCCTGGACGTGTCTCGGTCTCAGCTCCACGGCCTCCTGGTAGGCCTTGATAGCGTGAGCCGGCTCATCGCGCTGCCGGCGGATGTCCCCCACGCGGAGCCAGACGTCCACCTGCTTTGGATCGAGGGTCAGTGCCCTTTCGTAAGCATCCAGGGCATCGGTGATCATGTCCTGGTTGGCATAGACGTCGGCCTGAATCGTCCACGTCTGCTCGAAATCGGGATCGATCTCCAAGGAGTGGGCGATCTTCTCCTGCGCAGCCTCGAACTGGCCCGCCGAGAGATAGAGCATGCCCCACTCGTTCCACAGGATGGCGTTCTGAGGGCTCAGCGTGGTGGCGATATCGTAGTTCTCCGAGGAGAGCTCGAGCAGCTCCTGCCGGCGCTCTCCATCCTGGGCGATCTGCATCCAGGTGCGATACATCCGGGCCAGGTTAGCGCTGTGGTCCGTATTTAACGGGTTGATGTCCCGGGCCTCTCGCAGGGTCTCCTCGGTCCGACCCATCATGGTGCGGCGCTGCGCCGGATCCTGGATCGTCTTGGCGTATTCCAGGTAGGCACGGCCTAAGTAGAGGTAGTAGAAATCCTCCCGAGGCGCCATATCGATGGCCTTCTGATAGTGGCGGATGGCCACGGGCCACTGATCCTGCCGCTCATACGGATTCGCTTGCTTGTAGATGACATCGGCCTGGATGGGGTGAAGATTGGTGAGTACGGCAGCCGCCCCGGCCAGCAGTCCGAGGATGACGAGCACGAGCACGCTCATACCGCCCACCGGATTGGATGCGGGACCGGTTCCGATGAGGAGCACGCCCCCACCGAGGAGCAGCGTGAACAGGATGAACTGGTAATAGAGCGTGAGAACGCCGGCTACCTGCCCGGCGACACGGATCACTCCGTCGACGGTCTCCGGTCGCGCTCGGACCACAGCGGCGTGACGGCCCGCCATCAGCAGAGCGAAGCTGAGCCCGATGCCCAGGGAGACGAGCCAGTAGACGGCTACGGCCAACGCCCAGTCGTCGCGCCGCTCCTCGAAGACGCCTCTCTTAGCCATCTGGGCGATGAAGACTACCGAGCTCATGATCCAGGTGAAGGCAAAGATCATGAGTGCGCCGTAGGACGTACGGCTGCCCTGCGCGGGCAGGACGGTGAGCGAGCGCCAGACAATCTCTCCTGCGTTCGTCAGCCGCTCCGCATTCGTGATGAAGTCGAAGGACAGCGTGCCGATGATGAAGCCCCCGACGACGGCCGTCACCAAGGTTGGCTTCAGCCATGCGGGGAGGGTCCGCTCGCCCCGCTTCCTCCGGCCTCTTGCGGAGGCGAGCTCCTCACCTTCCTCCTCCTCGATCAGGTTCAAGCCCACCACCACCATGAGCCCGGCGAAACACCAGAAGGTGGTGCGTGTGGCGGCAATGGCGATCCCGAAGTTGATCTCGATGAAGTGGGCCACCATCGTCGCGAGGAGGCCCATGAGCAGGACGAAGCGCGGGTGGAGCGCCACGTCCTCCTTGCTCTCCCATTCCGAGAAGCCCCACGCTACAAGATAGAGGAATAGCCCACCCACCATACCTACGGGTATGGCGAGGCCGAAGAAATGCGGCCCGATGGTCGGGACGATGACGGCCGTGGCAACCACAGCCCCGCCCGCCAGGAGCCCGAAGAAAAGCTTCTGGCGCCAGTCATCCGGGAGGAAGCCCAGCCAACGGAGGCCCCAGTAGAAGACGGCCCCGAAGAGCCAGACGTAGGCCACGAAGCCCAGGAAGCCCTTCGTCACCCAGGCATCCCAGGTCTCGTTGTGGGAGCGGTCCGGCGAGGCCGTGCGGGACTCGTAGTGGCCCAAGAGGGGCGGGTAATAGGAGTTGTAGGCCACATACATGGACTCGGGGCCATGTCCTACGAGAGGTCGGAGGACATCGAAGGGATCGGTGTGGCCCTGGGGCCGGGACTCGGTGGGCGGATACCAGATCTCGCCGCTGGGCGCTATCAGGTCCAGCGAACCCTGCCAGATCAAGTTGCGGACCATGCCGGTACCGCTCTCGTACTCCAGGACCCGCGCTACGCGATTGAGCGGCGTCTCGAGGGCCCATTCGTGGAGCGGTCCGCCGGGGTTGATGAGGAAGAAACCGACAGCAATCAACACGACCGTTGTCAGGGCGCCGATCCAAATGCCCCGCCAGAGGCCACGGCGGAGGACACGCCGCAGAGCGAGGAACCCCAGCACGATCCAGATGCCCAGACCAGCCAGGAGCCCCATCAGAGGGCCACGGCTCTGCGTATACCAGATGGCGATCAGCTGCACGAGGAAGGTGAAGATGTAGACCGCGGCGCGGAGCATATCCGCCAACCCGGTCTCATCATCGGTGAGGATGGAGCGGAAGGCGTCGACCACGCGGGACAGCGTAGGGGGTGCGGCCATGATCATGTAGGCCGCAACGAAGATGGCGTTCCCCATGTTGGAGGCGACGCGGCGGGTCACGTCCCCACCCCAGGGCAAGGGGTCCAGCTTGTTCCGCTGGACCAGCCCGTAGAGGGCAATGGGCAGGCTGTTCAGGATGACGACCGTCACCAGCCGCTCCACCTGGGCGCGGGTCCGCAGCCCCTGGAGAATCACCAGGAAGAGGACGATGTAGGCCAGGGTCGTGTAGGTGCCCTGCAGACGCTGATAGGACCCGAAGAAGCTGACCCAAGGATTGACGGAGAGGACGGTGCTGACCAGGTAGATCGCCACGGTGAAGAGGGTGGGTTTCACCAGGGGTGTCTGCCAGGAGAAGCCGACGTCACGCCGGCCGTGGGCCCGCTCCTCGATGATCTTCACCACCCAGACGACGGCCATGATGAGGGCCAGGCTGCGCAGGGTGGTCAGCTTGTCCGGCTCGAAGACGCGGCTGGAGTAGACGTTGAAGAAGAGGGGGGTGATGATGACGCCGAGGAGCCATCCCATCTCCAGCACTTTGTCGCAGAACTTGCTCAGCTTGGTGGAGTACATCCAGGCCTCTCTAGTTGAACGGTACGCAATCAGTAACCACTAAGGACACGACGGGCACAAAGGACACTAAGTTTTCTATGTGTTTGGTTCTTCTGGGTTCGGCAGGGATGGAAACCTGCCCTACACCTTGAACGGATCGTAGTTGATCAATGACGGCAACCACTAAGGACACGACGGGCACAAACGACACGAAGGCTCTTTGTTGTTCAGGCCGATTGGCAGGCATGGAAACCAGCCCTACATCCTATTGAAACGAAGAGACCAGCTCTGTCGTTACTTCGTATCCTTGGTGTTCTTTGTGTCCTTTGTGGTAAGCCGTGCGTCTACATTCCACTCGTGTTCGCACCGTTTCGCTGGAACCAGGCGAGGGTGCGGCGTAGGCCCTCGTCGAAGGGGGTCCCCGCCTCGAAGCCCAGGACCTCTTGAGCACGCGATACGTCGGGCACACGGCGCCTGGTCTCCTCGAAATCCTTCCCGTAGGCCCGGGAATAGGGCACGTGGGTGATCTCCGAGTCCGACCCCGTGATCCCCAGAATCCGCTCCGCCAGCTCATTGATGCTGGTCTCCCGATCAGAACCGATGTTGAACACCATCCCGGCGGCATCGCGCACCGAAGCCGCTAGGATCGTACCCTCCACGGCGTCCTCCACGAAGGTGAAGCAGCGGGTTTGCTGGCCGTCGTCGTAGACCGTCAGCGGTTCACCGTGGAGCGCCTGGGTGAAGAACTTGGCGATGACACTGCCGTAGCCCCTTGGATCGACGCGCGGGCCGTAGGCGTTGAAGTAGCGCACCACGCTCACCGGCAGCCCTTTCTGGGCGTAGGCCAGAGCGAAATACTCGTCGATCGCCTTGGCGTCCGAATAGGACCAGCGGTTGACGGCCGTGGGGCCCAGGAGGCGGTCGCTGTTCTCGTGGAGCGGCACGTCCGTCGATTTCCCATAGATCTCGGAGCTGGACGCGATGACGACCTTCGCCCAGTACTTGAAGGCCAGCTCCAGGACGTTCTCGGTGCCGCGGACGTTGGTGATGATGGCGTGAAGGGGGTCCTCCACCACGTACTTGACGCCGACCACGGCGGCCAGGTGGTAGATGACATCCACCTGGCGGACAAGGCGCTCCAGGGTGCCCGTGTCCAGGATGGAGCCGTTGACGAAGTGGAAGCGATCGTTCTCCAGGTGGTGTTCGATGTTGGAGACCTTGCCGATGGAGAGGTTGTCCAGAACGGTGACTTCGTGCTCCTGTCCCATCAGGGTATCGACCAAGTTGGAGCCGATGAAGCCCGCGCCACCAGTGACGAGTATTCTCATAGGTTACGTTCCAGGTCGGGAGTGATACGAGATTGGATTACAGTCGTGCGATGGCACATATGATACCCAAGGAAGAACAAAAGTCAAGGGTCCCGGACGGCGTTACACGGGGTGTCACATGGGAAGCAGAGGGAAACGGAGAAAGGCGAGGGAGAGAGCGGGGGAGCGGGGGTGCAGCGGTGTAGGGGGCAAAGATGCGGGGCTGAGGACACAGACCGGGCGCGCAACGGGCCCGCACTGGGTTCTACGCGGTGGAGGGGTGGCGCGCGTCGGATCGGGTGCGGAGCCATTTGACGAGCATCACGATGCCGCCCACCACAGAGGCGATGGAGACGAGAGCTCCGGCGACGGCGGCTGTGATCACGGCGATGCGGTGCCGCTTCTCCCGTCTCCTGGCGCGGCGACCGGCCTCGTCGACCAACTCACGACCGAGGCTGCGCACGAAGGCGGGTGAAGGGCGTTCAGGCGTCATCGCAGCGTCGAGAGAGCGGGCCATGCTAAGGAGGGATTCCAACTCAGCGCGGTCCTCAGCTGATAGCTCCGAGGCCTGAGGGCGTGGGGCGCCCCGCTGAAGGTGACTCGCCAGCAGATCCGCCATCGGCTCGCGGCCGTGGTCGCGCCCGACGTCCTGTTTGGGGTCTCTGTTCGATCGCATGGCTGTCACTCCCTGGATCCTACTCAAGCTCCACCAATTCTTCGGCCAGGTCCTCCCGCAGCGCCACCAGCGCCCGGTGATAGAGGGACTTGATGGCGCCCTCGGTGCGCCCCATAACTTGGCCGATCTCCGCGTTAGTCAAGCCCTCCACGTGCTTCAAGATGATCAACTGCTGGCGATCGGGGGCCAGTCGACGCACGGCTTCCAGGAGGACATCCTCCCGATCTATCTTCTCGGTCTTGGCGGCCGGTCCTTTGCCCTTTGGCGCCGAGAGGACCAGGTCATCGATGGCGATCATCTTTCGGCGGCTGTGATCCCGGTGCCAATTGGCCACCAAATTGTGCGCAATTCGGTACAACCAAGCCGAGAAGGGGGCACCGCGATCCTCGTAGTTCTGGAAATGATCCAGCGCCCGGTAGAACGTCCGCGCGGTCAGATCCTCCGCTTCCTGGTCGTTCCCCATCCGGTAGCAGATGTAGTTGTAGATCCGTTCCACGTACCGCTCGTAGAGGGCACCGAAGGCCTCGGGCTCCTCCTTGGCACGAGCGATCAGGGCTGAGTCGGTCGCTTCGCTCATTGTTGATTCTTCACGGCAACTACTACCCACTGGTGCTGACGCGAGCGACCGTCAATAGAAGAAACACGGTCGCGACCGCGACGTTACGGACGAACGGTTGTCTGCCACCCAATGGGGGCGGCCTGCGGTCCCTCAGGGGCATTCCGCCGCTCCACAGGGGTTCGGCGTGTCCACGCCTCGCGCGATGCATCAGGGTGCCAACATCGACGATGCCGGTCAGTTTGAGCGTGCAGGGCGCCAGCGTTCCGTCGCGCAGCGCGAGGTTGCGTCAGTATACCAAAGGGCGAGGGTCGGGTCAAACCCAGAATGTGCGGGGGTCCCCGCGCGTTGTCAGATAGGGTCATAGGGCCACGCCCACGAGGTGCAACGCACCGCAAAGGTGCATCGCACCGGCGGTAGACCCGGTGACTCGTCAGAGGGCACGCGGATCGGGTGCAATGCACCGGAGAGGTGCGCCGCACCGGCCGTAGACATGGGGACACGTCACGGGGCACGCGGATCAGGTGCAACGCACCTGTCCGGTGCGTTGCATCGGGGTAGGCCCGACAATCGGATAGTTGTCCGAGGTGTGGTGTGCAACGCGAGGAGGAGCACCCGACCGTGTGGAACTGGTCTTCGCCGGGCCGCCGGCCTGAGCCAGCGAGAACGTGCCCAGTTCTCTGATCGGGCCGTCGGGATTGCGCTTATGCTCCACTGGCGTTTGCCCGGTCCTAATAGCCGCTGTACAATGGCCTCGACATCAACGACTCAACGGAGGAACCAGCATGCCTGAAGCGACATTCCACTTTCCGGACGACTTCCGCTGGGGCGTCGCCACCGCCTCACACCAGGTGGAAGGGAACAACACGAATAACGACTGGTGGGCCTGGGAGCAGGATCAGGGACACGTGGCGGGCGGCGATGTCTCCGGTCTGGCCTGCAACTGGTGGGAGGACGCTGAGGCCGACTTTGACCGGGCCGCCGCGATGGGGGTGAATGGCCTGCGGCTGTCTGTCGAATGGTCGCGCATCGAACCGCAGCCGGGCACTTTCGATGACGAGGCCCTGGACCGCTATGTCGAGATGGCCCAAGGGCTCAGAGGCCGGGGGATCGAGCCGATGGTCACGCTCCACCATTTCACGAACCCGCGCTGGCTGGCGGAGGGGGGTGGTTGGGAGGAGCGCGAGACGGTCGATCGCTTCGCGCGGTACGTGGGCCGCGTGGTTGAGGCCCTCGGCCCAACCTGCGATCTCTGGTGTACTATCAACGAGCCGAACGTCTACGCTTATCAGGGCTATCTGGCGGCAGTATGGCCGCCCGGCCAGTCCGACCTGGGCACGGCGATGACGGTGATCCGCCACCTCCTGCAGGGCCACGCCGCAGCTTACGACGTGATCCACGAGTCCCAGCCCGAGGCGCGGGTCGGCTTGGCCCACAATATGCAGGTCTTCGACCCGGCCAGGCCGGGGTCCCCTCTGGACCGACTGATCACCTCCTTCATCGACCGGGCGTACAATCGGACCCTTCTCACCGCTCTCAAGAGGGGGATCTGGACACCCCCCCTGGGGTTTGGCCTCGCGCGGAACCTGCGGGATACTCTGGACTGGATCGGCCTGAATTACTACACCCGCGAGTTGGTTGCCTTCGACCGTGAGGCGTCCGACGCCTTCTACAGCCGGCGCTTCCACGCCGAGGACGCGGAGCTGCTCGACGGCGGCTACGGCGAGTTCTATCCTGAGGGCATCCTGCGCTGCCTCGAACGCCTCGCTGAGCTTGAACTGCCCATCTACATCACCGAGAACGGGATCCCGGACGATGACGACGATCAGCGCCCCCGCCACCTGGTCGCCCACGTGCACCAGGTCTGGCAGGCGATTCAGCGCTGCTACCCGGTGATGGGCTACTACCATTGGACCCTGGTCGACAACTTCGAGTGGGCCGAGGGGTGGAGGCTCCGATTCGGGCTGATCGAGATGGATCCCCGCACGCAGCAGCGCACCCCCCGGCGCAGCGCCGAGCTGTACGCCAATCTGATCCGAGCTAACGCCATCACCCCACGGCTTGTCGATGCGTACGCTCCAGCGCTGCGGAGCGAGCTGCTGCCCGGTCCTGGCGGAAGCGGTTAGGGTGGACCGGTCCTCCGGTACGTCAGTCTGCCGCCGGCGAATGGATGGGAAGCGCACAGGCAAGCCACGCCCGGGGATGACGGATGGTGCCGCTTGGGACCCTTCGGGGGGGCCGACCGGATCGATTGGGGTGCCGCGCACCTCCCGGAGGGTGTGCTTGTCCCCTTCTACGGTGCCGGGGGGGCAATTGGCGCGCCAGCGCGAAGGATTCCGCCCCGTGCCGAGGGGTCCCACCGCTGGAGACCAACTCTTGCTGGCTGACGCGAAGTTGTCCTAGAGGCCGCTGAGGAGATGGAGGAGAGACCAAAGTACTGTCCGCGCTGCGGCGGCGAGATGGAGACCCGCGAAGTGGGCGGTCGTCCACGCCAGGCGTGTCCGGCATGCGGGCTCGTGCTCTACCATAACCCGGTGCCGGGCGTCGGCGTCCTCGTGGAAATGGACGCCTGGCAGGAGACAGAGTCCTCATCTAAGGAGCGGCCTGATCGCGGCTCGGTGCAGGGGATTCTTCTCGTCTGCCGGGGGGAACCGCCCTTCAAAGGCTACTGGGCACTTCCGGCAGGCTACATCGAGGCGGACGAGAGTGTAGAGGAAGCAGCGGTCCGCGAGTGTTACGAGGAGACTGGGCTGGAGGTCGAGCTCCTGGAGCTGTTCGGGGTCTATTCCTTCCCCGAGGGCCCCGTCCAGAGCGGCATCATCATCTTCTTCCGCGCCCGTCCCACCGGCGGCACGCTCCGCGCGGGAGACGATGCCCAAGAAGTGGCCGTGTTCTCACCGGAAGCGCTGCCGGAGGACGTGGCGTTCCGCACCCACCGGGAAGTACTGGAGCGTTGGGTCCGCAGCCGCTCCCCCGAGTTCCGGACCCAGGTCCCCGGCACCGTGATCCGCGAGGCCCGCCCGGAGGACAAGGTCCAGGTCTTGGATCTCCTGCCCCTCATCCCGGCCAACCAGGACCTGACCCCCGCTGAGAGGGAAGCGGCTGCCCAGCGGTTTCGCGAGAGCCTCTCTATCGATGTCCTGGTGGCCGAGGTCGACGGGAAGGTGGTCGGTTTCCTCGTCCTGGCCTTCGTGCCGGCCCTCACGGGGTTGCGGGCCCTCATCGACGACCAGGCCGTGGCCCCTGACTACCGACGCCAGGGGCTGGGGGCTGCGTTGGTCGAGTCAGCCATCCAGCGCGCCAGCCGTCGCGGAGCCACCCACCTCCTGGTCGACACCTCCCGCGGCGACGCGGCGGCCCGGGAGTTCTATGAGGCGTGCGGCTTCGAGGCCGAGGGCATCGCCCCGCTCCGCATCCGATAGCCTGTCAGCGTCAGACCTGCCCCAGGATCTCTCGAAACCGAAGGGCATCCTCCCACATTGAGATGTTGTTGAACAGTACGTACGCCTCTTCAAAGGCCGCACACCGGTCCCGCAGCATTTGGAGTTCACTAGCGGTGTAGTTGTGATCGTATCCATCGACGCCGTGCAGCCGAAAGTAAGCTATCTCCTCCGTAACTGTACCGGCATCGAAAGGGTCCACACAGTGAAGCAGATCCAGGTCCGCGCACAAGGCCTCGATCTCCTCCTCCCTCCAGTCTCCTCGCGGCTCCCAGGCGAACCTGAGATCTGCTCGATCCACCTGACGGAAGAAAGCCCGCATATGCTGCTTATGTTCCGCGGTGGGCTGGAAGCTGGCCGGGCATTGAAAGACGACGATGGGTGCGCCCAAGAGGCCCGCAATCTGCCGAGTCCTCTCCCACGCATCGAAGACCTCTTCCGTCGGTCGAAAGGATCCGTATCGGTCCCTGGACTCATCGGGTATGTCCAGATCGGCTTTACGGTACGTCGGACTGGACGGTTCGTGGGTGATCAACTGCCAGGCCTTGAGGGTGAAGATGAAGTCTGCGGGGGCCTCCTCGTCCCGCCAACGACGCGCTGTCCGGTCCATAGGAGGCTTGTAGAAGGTCTTGTTCACCTCGAGCACCCGGAGGTGTTTGAAGGTTGTGTCGTGCGCCTTGCGGAATCCACAGGTTCCAACGTGAATCATCCAGTTCCTCCTGAGAGCCTCGGTACGACCGGTCGCGCCCCAGCGCCGGGAGCCCGGATGCGAGGTTTTCGGGCAGATCACGCTGGCCCTGGTGACGTTCGGACATGCTCGTCGGCCAGATCAAGCGAGGGCCGCGAGTCAGCGTTCCGACAAGGTTCACGGCATCACACCGCGTTCGTGTGGGAAAGAACCTAGAAAAAGCAAGGGGCGGCCCCCAAGACGGAGGCCACCCCGATGTGGCGGAGAGGGTGGGATTCGAACCCACGGAGCCCGAAGGCTCACGCGCTCTCCAGGCGCGCGCAGTCGGCCGGACTATGCAACCTCTCCG
>Ga0207797_1003460_pt1 | contig 10462 bp, 10 predicted proteins | sample PRCRCaboRojoPR_6_FD_187275 | JGI IMG/M metagenome (GOLD analysis project Ga0207797, IMG submission 187275) | Marine sediment microbial community from Cabo Rojo, Puerto Rico - PR CR 10% Liquid 1 (SPAdes) | ecosystem: Environmental > Aquatic > Marine > Coastal > Sediment | place: Cabo Rojo, Puerto... | reverse complement strand
CCGAGCCTGGCCAGGACGGCAGGCCACGGGCCCGAGCCGCTCCTCAAGGCCATGCCGACTCCTCGGATGGCTGATCCTGCTTGACCAGCTCGTACTCTTGAGGCCCGATATCCGGGGTGATGGTCTGCAGAAGGGTCAGCGGGCTGATATACCCCTCCTGCCAGTTGAATACCAAGTAAAGCCCCTCTGACGGAGAGGAGGCAACCTTTTCCAGGCGAGGCCTCAGGTCGATCTCCTTCAGCCGGTTTTTTTTGTCCCGTCTGACCAGAGGAAGGCGTTCCCGCCGAACGGCTTCCGACCAGGCCAAGCGCAGCTCGACCCGGCGGCTCTCCGAGGTCAGCAGTCGCAAGAGGTAGCGCTCCCTGGCTGGGTTTGGAAGCTTTCGTCCAGCAGCGGTCTCGATTTCGAAGAAGCGGAGGCCGGGGACGCTCCAGGCGTTCAACCTGCTGAGGAGGTCGGTCTCCTGAAGCGCATGCCGCAAGCACACGCTCAGGCACTCTTTTTGGCTGGCCACGCCAACGGGTAAGGCCCGACTGAAGGATACCAGAGGCTGAGGGTGGAAGCCGCGCGAAAAGGCCAGGGGGAGTCCGGCCTTCCGGAGCATTCTGTGCGTCACAGTTTGCAGCTCCAGTTGGCTCAAGTACTTGGCCGGCCCTTCCTTGGCATACCACAGCCGGATGTATGCACCTTTGGTGCCCAGGTCCTGACTGCGCCCGGGCAAGGGGCCGGATGCAGTCTCCTCCTGATCACGGCTGCCGCGGTTGAGCCTGTGGGTGATCGAGCCCTCCGCCGCCTGCCTTTCAAGGAGGGATGAGGCTTCTCTGTCAGAGCAAACGCCGCATTGCCGGCAGGAATGATAGCGGCAGTCCGGGGTCGGCTTTTCCGCGAAGGCCCGAGCCCGCTCCTGCTTGAGAAAGCGCTTGCTCATCCCCGAGTTGACGAAGTCCCAGGGCAGCTCATCCGTTTCCCCGCGGGGCCCAAGCAGCAGGGCCTCATCGATGGCGTTTTCTTGGAAAACCCGACTCCAGATCTCCGGGCTGAAGCATTCCTGCCAGCTGGTGAAGACATCTCCGGCATGATAAGCGGACTCCAGAGCTGCGGCCAGCTCGGTGCCCCCTCGGGAAAAGACCCCTTCGACCTGGCTCATCTGCGGGTCATGCCAGCGCAGCTCAAGGCTTTTCTCCTTTCGGAAAAGCTCGCGCAGAAAGTTCAGGCGCGCGTTGACCTCGTCCAACGGGAGCTGGGCCTCCCATTGGAAGGGGGTATGCGGCTTGGGTATGAAGGGTGTGACCGAAGCCGTTACCCGCAGCCGCCGCCCCTTTTTTCGGCCAAGCTGACGGACCTTTCGGCACAGCTCGACAATGGCCTGGAGGTCATCCTCGGTTTCGGTTGGCAGGCCGATCATGAAGTAGAGCTTGACGCCGTTCCAGCCCAGAGAGAAGAGCTGTTCAACGTGCCGCAGGAGCTCTTCTTCGGTAATGCCTTTGTTGATAACCCGCCTGAGCCTCTCGCTGCCGGCTTCCGGTGCCAGGGTGGCGCCCGTCCGCCGCAGGGAGGAGAGCATGCCCATGATCGCGGGGCTCAAAGAGCCCACCCGCAGCGAGGGCAGCGATATGCCCACCTGGTTGTGGCTGCATAGCTCGAAGCTCTGTCTGAAGAGACTGTCCAGGGCGGAGAAGTCGCCGGCACTCAGGGCCAAAAAGGAGATGTCCTCATAGCCTGTCTGCTCCAAGCCCTTCTGGAGCGAGCTGCTCAGGGTCTCTAAGCTCCTTTCGCGGACCGGCCGGGAGATCATGCCGGACTGACAGAAGCGGCACCCCCGAGAACAGCCCCGGGCGATTTCCAGGGTGTAACGGTCATGGACGGGCTTGCCGAAAGGGATGACCGGATCTGGCGGCAGCTTGGCCCGGTCCATGTCGGTCATGACCCTCCTTTCGACCTCGGGCAACTCAGAAGAGGGGCCGGGCACCGATCTCCCTTGGCGGCTCGGAATCAGGACGCCGGGAATGGACCGAAGCGCGTTCAGCCTGTCGGATCTGCCGAGATGGTCATCTTCAGCTCGAAGCAGGGTCTGGCTCATCTCCAGGACGATGTCCTCGCCCTCTCCGACGACGAAGCAATCGAAAAAGGGCAGGAGTGGAGCCGGATTTACAATAGCCCCGCCTCCGCCAACAATCAGGGGATACCCCTCGCCCCTGTCTTCGGCTCGGAAAGGGATGCCAGCCAGGTCGAGCATATAGAGCACAGTCGTGTAGCAGAGCTCATGGGTCAGGCTGAAGCCCAGGATGTCCAACCGGTTCAAAGGCGTATCTGACTCCAGAGTGCAGAGGGGGAGGCCGTGCTCCCTGAGGAGACCGGCCATCTGCAGATGGGGAGCGAAGACCCGTTCCGCCCAGATGCGCGGGTGCTCGTTGAGGATGCTGTAGAGGACCTTCTGGCCGAGGTAGGACATGCCCAGCTCGTAGACATCCGGGAAGGCAAGGCCCCAGCGGAGGCTGACCGTCTCGGGAAGCTTATGCACCGAGTTCAGCTCGCAGCCAAGAAAATGGCTGGGGCTGTGCACGTATGGCAGGAGCTGGCGCATTTGTGTCTTTTCCGTAAGGTATTGGAGATAAAAAAGGCGGCCGCACAAGATCGGCCGCCTTGATGAGGGCAGGATGCTCTCGGTTGTTTTTTAGCGCTTGGTGTCCAAGCGGGCCCCCTTAGTTTCATAGCATGCGAAGATCTGCAGTCCAAGCCCAAGGTGGCCGAGCCACGGCTTCGCAGCCATTGAGCAACAAGAGCAATAGTGCTCTGCCAGAGGCAGTCCCCATGGTCAGCCGTGCCTTGGGATCTGCACTCGCCCCCAGGAGGCCCAGGACCTATTCATTCTCGGCAGTCCCTCAGCTGGCAGGAGGGAGTGTTGGCTCGCCGCACCTCTCCGGGGAATGGCAGCGGACTCCGTTCATGATCCGCCTCTGGCTATTTGAGCAGATCGCCGATATTGGTTATGTTGCTTCCTTGACCGCCGGGCATATTCTGCAGGTTCTGAAGATCGTTGGCCGAGGATATGGTCAAGTTGCTCGAGGCCTCGCGGTACTTGTTTTTCAGGTCTTCGGGGACGTTCTTGTAGCGGTACATGACATGCTCCAAGGAGATCTCCCCCTGGATCTCCTGGTCAAAGGGATAGCCGAAGGGCAAAAGGGCCATCTGGATGCCCCCTTGCTGGGTGGGAATGGTCTGCAGGATGGCCGGATCCTCGATCTTGCCTTCCTGCTCATTCAGCTTGCCGATGACCATGTCTCCATTGATGAGCTTTACAAGATGGATATCTTGAGCCATAGTACTCTCCTTGCGTTCTAGAAGTTAAATTCGAAACATAGGCATTCACTGCTTCCCTGTCAAGGACCGGCACCGGGATCCGCCGATGAATGCCCGGTTGAGGCCTCGCCAGAGAGGATCTGGAAGGTCTGGCCCCTTGCCATGAGCCTCGAGCGAGCAGGATGACCCTGGCAGGCTCAAGCAGGCGTTCCACTGCAAGCTGTATGAACCGTCAAGCACGATCAGGCAGGGCATGAACGGCTTGGACTTCATCTTTCTGGCCATTCTCGCCTTTACGGGCATTCGCGGCTTTGGGCGCGGACTGCTCAAGGAGTTTGTCTCCGTTTTCGGTCTGCTCATCGCCCTGTCCGTAGCAACGTTCTCCTATCAGCCGGCCGCCGCTTCGCTCGAGCCCTTTATCGCCAACGAGACTTACGCGGCTGTAACCGCATATGTCCTGATCTTTCTCCTCTGTCTCGGAGGGATCACCCTGCTCGGCCTGGGGCTGCAGAGTCTCTTCCAATCGCCGATGCTGAGCGGCCTTGGCCGCCTCGGCGGGCTGGCCCTGGGGCTGGTCAAGGGGGCCATCCTGTGCAGCCTCCTCCTGATCATCCTGGTCAAGGTTCTCACGCCCGAGTCCGAGTTTGTCAGTCATTCCAGAACACGGCCCTACCTGAAGGAATTTTCCCAGACCATCGCCTCCCTGGTACCCGAGGAGCTCAGGGAGGAGGTCGAGGAGACGGGGGAGGCCGTGAAGGAGAGCTGGGAGGACAGCGTGCTCAAAAAGCTCAGGGAAGCAGAGTAGTCCTGAAAAGGGATGCCATGGAACGACCCGACCCGCACTCCGTTCTCGAGGTCTTGCAGACCCTGCTCGGGCCGAACGGCTGCCCCTGGGACAGGGAACAAACCCCGGAGTCGCTCTGCGACTACCTCATCGAAGAGGTCTTTGAGCTGATTGAGGCTGTCCGGACCGGACACGAGCAGCAGGTTCGTGATGAGCTGGGCGATGCCTTCTTCCTGCTCTTCTTTCTGGCCCTCTTGCTGGCCAGGCGGTACGGGTTCAGCTTGAATGAGGTCTGGCAGCACAGCGCCGCCAAGATGATTTCACGCCACCCCCATGTCTTCGGGGAGGCCAGCTTTTCCAATCGTGACGAGTTGCTCCAGAGCTGGGAGGCGGTCAAGAGGAAGGAAAGGCAGGGACCCGACGGCCAGGGCAAGGGTCCGGACCCCATGGCCTCCATCCCAGCATCCCTCCCGCCGCTGCTCCGCGCATACCGCATTCACTCCAAGGCCGCTAAGCTGGGGTTCAGCTGGAGCTGTGACGCCGATCAGGACCGGGCCCTCAAGGCCGAATGGCGGGAATGGGAGGAGGCCAAGACGGCCGGGGAGTTCCTTGACAAGGAGGAGGAGCTCGGTGACCTTCTCTTCTCCCTGGTCGAGCAGGGGCGTCGTCAGGGGGTCAAGGCCAACGCCGCATTGCATGTGGCCAATCGGAAGTTCTTGAGCCGATTCCAGGGCATGCTCGAGCTGGCCCGGGAAAAGGGGCTGGACTGGGAGGCCCTGGACAGTGCGGCTAAAAACGAGCTCTGGGAAGAGATCAAGCGGAGCGGGGCAAGCCGTCCAGACAGCTGATCGCTCCTATGCTTTTTTCTATGCAAAAAAGCGCTCCAAGCTGTTGATTGTGCGCCAAGTGGGCGGGGCGCCTTGCTTGGTTCCTTATGGTGCGGGGCGTTGAAGCTTCAGGCGCCTTTCTCGTCATTTGAGACAATCCACGCCGGCAGGCTCGGCCTGCCGGCGTGGATTGTTACCCGTTCTTCTTGTGCGGCGGCTTGCCGCGCCCCTGCGGCGGCTTGCCGCGCCCCTGGGGGCCTCCGCCGGAGCCGGAGCGCTTGTTTCGCGCCGGTCTGGGAGGCTCGTCCTCGAACTCGTCTCCCATGAGCACGGCCTTGCGGCTCAGGCGTATTTTGCCGGTCCCCTGCTCGACGTCGAGGACCTTGACCTGGATCTCATCGCCGATATTGAACTCGTCGTGGATGTTTTCGACCCGGCCGATCTCGAGCTGGGAGATATGCACCATGCCCTCCACGCCGGGCAGTATCTCCACGATGGCCCCGAAGTCCTTCAGAGCCTTGATCTTGCCGGTGTAAATTTCACCAACCGTCGCGGTCTGGTTATAAAAGAGGACCCGGTCGATGGTGTCCTGGAGAACCTCGCTGTTGGGGGCGAAGATGGTGATGGTTCCATCGTCTTCGATGTCGATGGCTGACCCGGTGGCCTTGGTAATGGCGCGAATGTTCTTGCCGCCGGGGCCAATAACCTCCTTGATGCGGTCCGGATCGACCTCGATGACCTTGATCTGCGGGGCATGCTCGGAAAGGCTCTGGCGGGGCCTGTCCAGGACGTTATTCATGCCCTCGAGGATGTGCAGGCGGGCTTCCCTGGCTTGAAACAAAGCCTTGCGCAGGACCTCAGATGGGATGCCCGAGATCTTGATGTCCATCTGGATGCCGGTGATGCCGTCTTTCGACCCGGCAATTTTGAAGTCCATATCCCCGAGGTGGTCTTCGTCTCCCAGGATGTCAGTCAGGATAAAGTACTCGTCGCCTTCCTTGACCAAGCCCATGGCAATTCCGGCCACCTGTTCCTTAACCGGCACGCCGGCGTCCATGAGAGCCAAGCTCCCGGCGCAGACCGTGGCCATGGATGAGGAACCGTTGCTTTCCATAATCTCCGAGACAATCCGGATTGTGAAGGGAAACTCCTCGTGGTCCGGGAGTATTGGAGCCAGAGAGCGCTCAGCCAAAGCGCCGTGACCGATCTCCCGTCTGGCCGGCCCCCGCATCATCTTGACCTCGCCCACGCAGTAGGGGGGGAAGTTGTAGTGGAGCATGAACCGTTTGTTCAGCTCGCCGCTCAAAGTCTCTACATGCTGCTCGTCCTGGCTGCTGCCAAGGGTGACGGCTCCAAGAGCCTTGGTCTCACCCCTGGAGAATATGGCCGAGCCATGGACGCGGGGAAGGACGCCGACCTCGATGCCCAGCGGCCGGACGGTCTGAAAGCCGCGGCCGTCGAGCCTGGACTGGCGATCGCGGATCCAGGATCTGACAATGCGGCTTTCCAGCTCTTTGAGCTCGTCAGCCACGGCCCTGCTCAGGCCGGCCTCCTCCGGAAACTCCTGGCTCAAGGCATCGACGGCTCGTTGCTTGACCAGGTCCTTGGCCTCGCGGCGCTCCATCTTGTCCTTGACGGACAAGGCCTGCTCATATTCTTCCCGGCAGAGCCTGTCGATGCGTTGGCTGAGATCGGGGATGGTTGGCTCCGGGACGGCATAGTCCATCTTCGGCTTGCCGACCTGGTCGCGCAGCTCCTCCTGCAGGCGGAGCAAGGGCTTCAGCTGCTCATGAGCCCATTGGATGGCTTCGGCCACCAGCTCCTCCGAGGCGAACTCGGCTTCGCCTTCCACCATGACCACGGCGTTCTCCGAAGCCGTCACGATGAGGTTCAGAATGCTCTGCTCGCGCTGGGCCTGATCAGGGTTCAGAATGAACTCGCCTTCGATAAACCCAACCCGGCCTCCGGCAATGGGCCCTTCGAAGGGTATCTTGGATAGGTGCAGAGCTGCAGAGGCCCCGGTGATGGCCAGAGTATCCGGATCGTGATCCGGATCAGCCGACAAGACGGTGGCAATGATCTGGACCTCGTGCTTGAAGCCGTCCGGAAAAAGCGGTCGGATGGGGCGGTCGATAAGTCGGGAGACCAGGGTCTCCCGCTCGCTGGGGCGGCCGATCTCCCGCCGGAAGTAGCTGCCGGGGATGCGGCCGGAGGCATAGGACATCTCCTGATAGTCGACGACCAAAGGCATGAAGTTGATGTCCCGTTCCAAGGGCTGGGTGACGGCCGTGACCAGGACGACGGAGTCGCCGCTCTGGACCCAGACGCTGCCATGGGCTTGGTTGGCCAGCCGGCCGGTTTCGATGAGGATTTCGCGGTCTCCGACGCTGGTGGTCAGCTTGGTGCTGTTGAATACGTCATTCATGAATAGCCTGTACTCCTGATTGTTCCGTGCGCTGTATGGTTCGTCTACTTGCGCAGATTGAGCTTGCTGATGAGATCCCGGTACCGGGTGACGTCCTTCTTGCGCAGGTAGTTGAGGAGCTTCCTGCGTTGACCCACGAGCTTGAGCAGACCATTCCTGGAATGGTAGTCGTGCTTATGCTCTTTGAAATGCTCGGTCAAATAGGAAATCCGCTTGGTCAGCAGGGCGATCTGGACTTCCGGCGATCCGGTGTCGTTGTCGTGCTGCTTGAACTCTTCGATGATGTCTTTCTTGTCTTCCACATTCAAAGCCACAGCCATCCTCCTTTCTCGATGGTTTCCGTGTTTGGAGCGGAGCTGATCAGTCTGACTCGGTCTCCTGTTCGGCAAAGCCGCGCAAGATGGACCAGAGCCACTCGCCGTCGACGTTGACGGCCTCGACGAGGGCCACCGGAGCTCCTGAGTCGCTCAGAAAGACGGCTCGGTCCTTTTCCCTGGAGGGGCCGCTTTCAGTCAGGTCGTCGACCCGGAGCCGCTTCCCGTTCCTGACCGCCTTGACCTGATCCGGCTGCAATCGGATCTTCGGCCAGTGGGGCAGAGCTTCGGCAAGCCCGCGAACCCTTTTGGAAAGCCCGGCGGCGTCGGCGAGCACCGTGTCCAGGTCCACGGCCTCGGACAGGGTGAACGGGTCACTCTCCTCCCGGACAAGCTCAGTCAGAACCGCTCCACATGCAAACCGCTTCCCCAGGCTGTGGGCCAGGGAGCGGATATAGGTGCCTTGCGAGCACCGCACTCGAAAGGCGACAACAGGCAACTGTACGTTTAAAACCTCGGATTGGTCAATACGTATCGCCTTGCTTTTCTCCGGGACAGCTTGGCCCCGCCTGGCCAAGGCATACAGAGGCCGCCCCTTGTGCTTGGCCGCAGAGAAGGGCGGGACCGGCTGCTCCTCGAGATTGGGCCAGGATTCGATCTCGTCCTGAACGTCCTTCGGGTGGACATGCTCCCAGGGGTGCTCGGCCAGCACCTCACCGTTCCGGTCGTAGGTGTCGGTCTCCACCCCGAGCCGAATCCGGCCCCGATAGGTCTTTGTCCCTTCGACCAGGTACGGGGCCAGCTTGGTCCCCTGCCCGAGCAGGACCAGGAGCACCCCGCGGGCCATGGGATCCAATGTTCCGGCATGGCCGATCTTCTTCTGGCCCAGCCCTCGCTTGATCGACTCGAGGCATTTGGTCGAGGTCGGCCCTTCGGGCTTATCCAGGACGAGGACTCCGTGCTGCTGACGAGGCATGGAGGGATATCCGTTTCCTTAGGAGTGACTGTTGGCCGCAATATCCGTGACGCTGCAATCTCCGAGATGCCGAGAGGCCTCGGCGACGATCAACGCCTCTGCTTCGGGGAGGGAACGACCCTCCAGTACGCCTCCGGCAGCGTTTCGATGGCCTCCGCCGCCCAAACTGGCCGCAACAGCCTGCACATCGACCTCTCCCCAGGAACGCAGGCTGAACTTAACCTTCTGCTCCGCATCCTGCCGGAGGCTGACGGCAATGATAACTCCCCGGATGGTGCGGACATGGTTGACCAAGGCCTCGCAGTCCTCAGCCGATGTCCCGGTAGCCGAAAGCATGTCTTTGGAGACGGCTATGACGCCAATGCGTCCCTGGGCATGCAGCCTGGCCTGCTGCATGGCTGCCCCGTGCAGATGGACCCGGTTCAGGCTCCACTGCCTCTGCCTTCGAGCGTTGAAGCCATCGAGGTCGAGGCCGGATCGGATGATCTCAGCGGCCAGCTGCAGAGTTTCAGGACCGGTGTTGCTGTAAGTGAAGGAGCCTGTGTCCGTGATCAAGGCCAGGTAGATGGCTTCGCCAAGGGGGCCGCTGAGCTCTAGGCCGAAGGCACCGGCCAGCTGAGCGATCATCTCGCCGACGGAAGAACGGCCGGGCTCCACCCAGTTGAGGCTGCCGAAAGCCGTGTTCCCTTGGTGATGGTCGATGTTGACGACCTCCTTGGCCCGGGGCAGGAAGGAGCGCTCTTGGCCGAGTCTGGAGACATCGCCGCAATCGAGAGCGATGATCACGTCGACTGCCGGAAGCACCCTCGATTGGACGATGGGACGGGGCAAGCTGACCCAGCGATACTGCTCGGGCAGGCCTGAGGCATTGAACAGGGTGACCTCCTTGCCCAGCCGTTCGAGTATGAACCCGAGGCCGGCCATGGAGCCGATGGCGTCCCCGTCCGGCTGGACGTGCGACGTCACCAGGAAGGAGTCATTCGCCTTGATCAGGTCGACTATCTTTTTCCAAGGGGCCATGGATAATATCCTCGAGATATCGGTCGAAGCTGAAGCGGAGCTCGGGGACATACCGAAGCTTAAGGCGCTTGCCCAGCTGCGAACGCAAATATCCCTGTGCAGCCCGGAGGCCTTCCTGGACGTCGTGCTCCTTGTCCGGTCCCCGGCTGTGGGTGTAGTAAATCTCGGCCACGCTCAGATCCTTGTTCAGGCGGACGCTGCTGATGGTCACGAGCTCCAGGCGCGGGTCCTGAACTTTTTGGACCAGGATCTGGCCCAGCTCGTGCATGACTGCTTCCTCCAGGCGCTGGGCCCGGCGGGATTGTGCCCTTTGCATGGAATCGTCCTCGCCTTACGCTCCGAAGATCTCCGTGGAGATGTCCACAATCTCCTCGGAGTTCATGGCCTCCACCATGCCAATGATCTTGCTGAGCACGCTGGAAACGTATTTGGCGTCGTTGGCCACCGTGACGATGCCGATAACCAAGCTGCCCAACCGGTCCTGATCCTCGATCTCGGCTACGGAGACGTTGAACTTGTTGCGCAGCTTCTGCTTGAAGCTTGCGGCTACGCCGCGTTTGTCCTTCTTGGAGGTGACCCCGTGGAGCCGGAACTCGACGCGCACAGTTCCTATGAGCATGGTCTTACCGGGAGGCCAGAGGATTCTCCCGTCCAGGCGGGAGGCTCTGCCGAGGTTTTTTTATATGCAAAAATGCTTCAAAATGTTGATTTTTTACACGTTTCGGCCGGGGCGCCTCGCTTGGTTCCATATGGTGCGGGGCCTTGAACCTCTAGGAGCCCTTCCTGTCATTCGAGCTCAGGATCCTTCAAGGATCG
>Ga0207797_1003459_pt1 | contig 10467 bp, 7 predicted proteins | sample PRCRCaboRojoPR_6_FD_187275 | JGI IMG/M metagenome (GOLD analysis project Ga0207797, IMG submission 187275) | Marine sediment microbial community from Cabo Rojo, Puerto Rico - PR CR 10% Liquid 1 (SPAdes) | ecosystem: Environmental > Aquatic > Marine > Coastal > Sediment | place: Cabo Rojo, Puerto... | reverse complement strand
CATTCGCGGCGTTGGCGGCAATCCGGTGACAGGTGTTCTGGTTTTGCGCAATGGCCGGCCGGATATTATGGGTATGATGGGCCATGCCATCCCGGATGCTTATTCGTTGAGCAGTGTGGAACGCATTGAAATTGTTCGCGGGCCAGAGTCATTTCTGTATGGCACCAATGCCATGGGCGGTGTGATTAATATCGTTTCAAAAGAGAGAACCAAAAATGGTTTTGAAACCAGAGTGTCCGGAAGTCTGGGAAGTTATGCCAGTCAAAAAGCAAGCTTGCAACACGGCGGCAAGACCGGCAATTTTGATTATTACGTCACGGCCAGTGCCCGGCGAACTGACGGACATCGGGATTATTCCGACTATAATGGCGATTCCTATTCGAGCCATCTCGGCTATCAAATCGGTTCCTCAACCAAACTGGAGTTGAATGCCCATTATTCGGATATTTATCTTTTAGATCCCGGTCCGGCAAGCGATCCGTTTACGGATCATTGGTACGATCTGGTTCGTTCCGGTGCCGATTTGACTGTGAGTCACAGCAGCGGGGTTGGTAACAGCTATTTGAAACTCCACGGCAATTTTGGTAAACACAAAATTTATGATGGCTGGCGGTCAACAGATCGCACAATAGGCGCTATGTTTTATCATAACGCGCAACTCATCGACGGCAATAAAACAACAGCGGGTTTTGATGTCAAACAATACGGTGGCGAGGCTGAAGAAAGCTTGAACAAAGTCCCGGTGATCAATTACGACGAAAAATTCATTAACGAGTGGGCGCCGTACATTCATACGCAGCAACTGTTCTTCCAACGGTTTATTGCTTCGGCGGGCATCCGCATCGAACAGCATGAATTATATGGCTCTGAAGTCTTGCCCATGTTTGGTGTGGTATCGCACCTTTCGCCTGCAACGTCGGTTCGCCTTTCTGCGGCAAAAGGATTTCGCAGTCCGGCCATTCGGGAGCTTTTTGTTTTTCCGCCCAGAAACAGAGACTTGAAACCGGAAAAAATGTGGAATTATGAATTGGGAGTGACCCAATCCATCGGCGAGCAGGCTGAAGTTGAGGCGGTTGCATTCCGCTCGGACGGCACAGATATGATTCGCATGCAGGGACAATTTCCCAATGTGAGCTGGGTCAATTCCGGAGAATTTACCCACACCGGTTACGAGTTATTGTTCCATTACCGTCCGCTGGAACGCCTTATCCTGTCCGCCAACTGGACAGACATGGACCTCGGTGATGAAACCCGTCAAACACCGGAACAGAAACTTGGTGTGCATCTTTCCTATCAGTTTAACAGAGTGCGTTTGGCAGCCGGTCTCTTGCATGTCAGCGAGCTTTATGGCGCCGACAACAGACAGCAAAAGCTGCCGGATTACTCGTTAGTGGATTTGACGGCATCCGTCAGAATCTGGCGCGAAATGCATTTGAATCTGCATTTAAAGAATGTACTGGATGAAGAATATTTCACCATGAGCGGCTACCCGATGCCCGGACGCATGCTGATGACAGATTTGAGTTATTCATTTTAATTATTATGAATATTCGCACACGACATCTCACGACCAGCGCCATGTTTATGGCGCTGGCCGTATTCATCCCAATCCTTACACACGCTTTTGGGCTTGGCGCCGCTCTTTTACCTATGTTCTGGCCGATAGCTGCGAGCGTCTTTTTCTTACCCACAGCTTGGGCTGTTCTGGTTGCCGTGCTCTCACCGTTGGTGTCCACGCTGCTTACAGGCATGCCGCCAATTTCCCCGCCGATCCTGCAGGTCATGGTTGTCGAGCTGGCAGTGCTGGCTGCGGTAAGCTCGCTTGTTTATCGTCATACACGCATCCGGGTCTTTTTATCAGTACTTGCCGGATTAGTTGCTTCCAGGGTGGCTTTGTTTTTCATCGTTGCTCTTCTTGCTCCCATTTTGGGACTGCCGGCAAATGTCTTTTCAATTGCCTGGGTCAGTCGGGGTATTCCCGGAATTGTTATTATGCTCGTTCTCATTCCGGTGCTTGTTTATCGTTTGCCGCGTTTCTCTCCACAATAAAAATAACAAATCCAGCGTGGCATTTAGCTGTTACTTACATCCATACCCCTTATCAATCGAAAAATCAATAAAAATTTTCATTTATCCCATAAAAAATCTTATATTTAAAAATCAATGAACTTTACCTGGTTACTGGTAAAAAAGATGTTATTCTTTAGAACAATAAAGCTGGTGTTATGAAAAATTCAATACGCACAATGATAATCTGTCTAATTATAGCCATTTTCATCTGGCTGATTCATACAGGTCACATGTTGACAACTGATCCTTCTGTGACATTTTTATTTGCCCTGCTGACCGGTCTATCGATTTGGCAGATTATTTTCCGTGTAACCATCATCCTGATCAGCATTGCACTTGGATTTTTGCTTTACATGTTCATGAAAAAAAGTCAGATCGAAGAATATGTGAAATTGAAAAAAGCAGTCGACACCTCCGGAGAAGTTATTTTCATCACAGACCGTGAGGGCATTTTCACGTATGTCAATCCGGAATTTACCCGGGTGTACGGATTTCAACAGGAAGAAATCATTGGCAAGAAAACGCCCCGAATCCTCAAGAGCGGGGTCATGGACAGCGAGAATTATCGAAAGTTCTGGGAAAAAATTCTTGCCAAAAATGTTGTTAAAGGTGAAATCATTAACAAAACAAAATCGGATCGATTAATCGATGTCGAGAGTTCTGCCAATCCGATTTTAAATGATAACGATGAGATCATCGGATTTTTATGTGTACAACGGGATATCACCGAGCGGAAAGCAAGGGAAAGGAGACTCATAGAAAGCGAAAAAACAGCCAGAGCGATGCTGAATGCTTCTGAGCATCCGGTTTATCTGGTTGATGTCGACGGCAATTTACTGTCACTAAACGAAGCGGCCATGATCGAATTAGGAAGCAGTCTGGATTCACTTGTCGGTAAAAATATTTACGATTTTGACATATTTCGTTTTACTGATCAGGATAAAAAAGTAAAAGAAGCGATTCAGAGTAAAAAAAAGATACGCTATGAAAAAAAGCTCCGCGATAAATTTTATGATATTACTATTTATCCGTTATTTGATCTGAATAATAACGTTTCCCGGCTTGCGGTTTTTAATGTCGATATTTCCAGTCAACAAAAAGCCGAGCAAACAATCAGACAGCAAAACCGCTTTTTACACTCGGTCATCGAAGCTCTGGATCACCCGTTTTTTGTCATTGATGTGCGCGATTACAAAGTAAAGCTTGCCAATTCTGCTGCCAAAGGTGCGCGGGAATTGGGACAAGCTCCCTGTTATGCTTTAACGCACAATCGGACCGAACCCTGTCGATTTAAAGAACATATTTGTCCGTTGGAAACCATCAAAAAAACGCTCGAACCTGTGGTCACTGAACATGTCCATTATGACAAAAATGGCCGGCGCCGAAATGTCGAAGTGCATGCCTATCCGATATTTGACGATGAAGGATCGCTCATCCAAATGATAGAATACACTCTGGATATCACGGATCGGAAAATAGCACTTCAGGAAATTGAAAAACTGAATGAACAATTAAACAAAAAATAAATAATTCCGGTTTGACATGAAACGCATTTATTTGCCACTGTTTTGGAAATTTTCAATCGTCATTGTTGTCGTTGTTTCCATTTTTGCATCTGTTAATCTTTATTTGATTCAAAAGTATGCAGGAAAAGGCATCGAAGACGAGACGGAAAAACGTTTGCAGTTTTTTGCCCAAACCGTAGCAACAGAAGCATCGCTGTCATTGTCAGAGCGGGAAACCGATCATTTGTTCGACATGATGAATCGTATTAAACGAATTGATTCCTCCGTAGCTTATATCCTGGTGATCCCGGGAAATGATAACGAGATCATTGAAAATTTCCCCGGCGAGTTGTCCAGCGAGATGCTTGCTGCAAATCATTTAAAAGACGGACAGAAGCATCTGAAAATCATTCGTTCGCCAAATATTCGTAATAAAATTGTTCTCGATATGGCCGTTCCAATTCCTGCCACTGCAGAGGGTGTGGTCCGGGTCGGATTGTTCCGGGAAAGCATCCGCTCTCAGGTTTGGGCTATTCTTAACCCACTCATTTTCATGATTGTTATTTTCCTACTCGTGGGTATAATTGGTGCCCTGTTTTTCTCTTATGTGATTACAAATCGCGTGAGCTTGATTTCCAAAATTGCGGAAAACTTTACTTTTCAAAATTTAAAAAAAGGGAGTATTCCAAAGATATCAAAGACAAAAGTCGTGCCTTTCCTTCCGCGTTTTATCGAAATTAATGACGAGCTGGACGACTTGTCCCACAATATTAATGAGATGATAGACCGATTAAGAAAAGCATACACAGAGCTGGAAAGAACCTATGCCCGGTTTGTTCAGACGGAAAAGCTCGCTTCCATCGGTGTGTTGTCCGCCGGGATTGCTCATGAAATCAATAATCCGGTTGCCGGTATTCAAAACTGCATTCATCGTATTAAAAATCATCCGGATGATGTGGAGAAAAACAAAGAGTACATCGACCTAATGGAAGATGCTGCTAATAAAACGGAAAAAGTTGTTGGCAGATTGCTGGATTACTCCCGCTCTCCGCAATCGACAAAAGAAGCAATTCATCCGGCGACTCCTATTGAAAAAGCTTTGCTGTTGGTTTCATATCGACTCGAAAAATCGCGAATCAGTGTGATAAAAGATATTCCCTCCACATTTCCAAATATTCTGGGAAACAGGAATGAATTGGAACAGATTTTTGTCAATTTGCTTTTGAATGGAATCGATGCGATTGATGAGCACAGCCGGATGAATCCGGAATGCGAGAAAATAATCCGAATTGAGGCGAAAACACAAAATGGCAAGGTAATGATTCAGTTAACTGACTCTGGTATTGGCATGACCGACGAACAGCGGGACAAACTTTTTGATCCGTTCTACACTACAAAAGATACAGGAAAAGGAACAGGCTTGGGCTTGTATGTTGTTTATAATATTGTGCACTCTCACAACGGCAATATCTATTTTGAAAGTGAACCATACAGAGGCACTGTATTTACTCTGGAATTTGCGGCAAATAATGAGGTCGGGTAGATGATGTCTGAAAAAGGTTTTAAAATAATGATCGTTGAAGATGAAAGAATACTCCGTGTCTCTCTCACCGACGAGCTTGATGAAGCAGGATATGATGTCGAGGCTTTTGAAAATGCTAAAGATGCACTGGAGAAACTGAAAAAAAAGAAGTTTGACCTGGTTTTAACTGACATTAAAATGCCGGAAATGGACGGCATTGAGCTATTGCAGAAAAGCAAACAGATTCGTCCGGATACCGCAGTGATTATGATGACTGCGTACGGTTCCATCGATTCGGCTGTTGATGCGATGAAAAAAGGCGCTTATGATTATCTGAACAAACCTTTTCAAATGGATGAACTTTTTATGCTGATTTCCCACATTGAAGATTATAAAAAAGTAAGAGAGGAAAATCAGCAATTGCGAGCACAATTGGAAACCACTAAAGGGGATGTGTTCGTTGGCAAAAGTAAAGCGGTTCAGGAAACGATGAAACTTGTTCATAAAGTCGCGCAAACCGATTCGACTGTTTTAATCACAGGCGAAACCGGGACCGGAAAAGAGCTGTTGACTCAAACCATTCATGAGAACAGTCATCGCAAAGATAAACCGTTCATCCCGGTGAACTGTGCTGTCCTCTCCCGCGAGATATTTGAAAGCGAACTATTCGGCCACGAAAAAGGCGCCTTTACCGGTGCAAAAGGCACCAGGCAGGGACGATTCGAACTCGCTGACGGCGGTACACTTTATCTGGATGATGTTGACGATATTCCGCTCGATCTTCAAGTCAAGCTGCTGCGGGTGCTTCAGGAACGCAATTTTGAGCGCGTCGGCGGCAGTCATGCGATTGAAGTTGATGTGCGGGTGATAAGTTCAACAAAAGCAGACTTGAAAAAACTTATCGAGGAAGGCAAATTCAGAGAAGACCTCTATTACCGGCTGAATGTTTTCCCTATTCATATCAAACCGCTTCGCGAGCGCAAGGAGGATATCCCTGTTCTGATCGATTATTTCATCAATCAAAAGTCTCCGCTGGAATCAATAAATATTTCGGATAACGTTTTAAACATATTGATTGAATATGATTGGCCTGGCAACGTTAGAGAATTGAAAAATATCGTCGAGCGGCTTTTGCTGCTTTCCGAAAACGGTGACATCAGGATGTCCAGCTTGCCGGCTGAAATTTACCAGCCGGAAAGTGAAAAAGAGGTGCACAGATTAGGGGAAGATTCTCTGGAAGATATGGTCCGAAACTATGAAATAGGTCTCATTCAACAAGCACTGGACAAATCCAACGGCAACAAGGCAAAAGCAGCCGAGTTGCTGCACCTGCCGGCAACCACGCTGCGGACAAAGATTAGCAAATACGGTATCGAGTCATAAATCTGCCAGCCGCCCAATAATGCTTTTCCCACACATTCATCACTTTTTATTATCATGTCCACAAAACTCTCAATTTAAACCATCGAAATTTCGTTCTTTGCAACGAATTTTCGTTGATATTTTTGCTTTTAAACAGAGATTGACGCGTAACACAAGCCCGATTATTCATAATATAACAAGAATAGATCTGTTATTAATAAAATAATAACAGTAACTTACGGATGTTCGTCCGCGCACTGTATAGTTTATTTTCATTTCTGGCACAAGCGTTGCGTGTGTTATAAGCGAATAGTCAGTGACCTTTTAGTGAATGAAAATAAAGGAATAATATTATGAAAATGTTTAAATATATATTACCCCTTATCCTGGTTATATTGCTGCAGGCAGCAGGGACAGCGCAATATGTCGAGTATAAGGCGACTGAAAGCAGTGAATTGTGGTTTGACGGTACATCCACTTTGCATGATTTTACCTGTCATGCAAATGAAATAAATGCAAGTGTGGTCTTTTCACCGGCATTGCTTGACGGGAATTCGGCTGATGTTCAGAGAGGGCAGGTGGTCATACCCGTTAAAAAGATAAAAAATGAGAACGATGCTCTTACCAAAAATATGTACAAAACGCTGGAACCGGACAAGTGGCCGGAGATAACATTCGATCTGAAGGCAATAGATGTTCCTGATGCACAAGCAATTGACAAAACTATTGAGGCAGCTCTCACTGGTGATCTCACAGTTAAAGGCGAAACCCGGGAAATCTCGGTACCTGTTAATGTCAGTGGTATTGGAAATGCAGATACATTGCAGGTCAAAGGAAATTATCTTCTTACTTTGTCAAATTTCGATATCAAGCGTCCTTCATTCTTTCTGGGAACGCTCAAGGTAGGAGATGAAATCGACATTCATTTTGATCTGACATTTGTCCAGACAGAACGCTATAAAGAGCTGACAACACGATGACGTCTTTCAAAATAAATAATTTCATCTTTTTATTGATATTTGCTTTTTTGTCTGTCATGAATCCGTTGTTTTCTGCTGACAGAAAAGTATATCAGATATTCCCGTCAAGTCAGATCGTATTCAAGGGCAAATCCAATATCAACACGTTCTCGTTCCGTTCGGATCAAATTAATGGCAGAGGCTGCATTGACACGACTGTAACGGCATTGGACTCCCTGAACGAATTTCTCAAAAAAACGGTGAACGGTTTTTTTCAGGTGCGTGTGAAGACATTTGATTCCGGTCATAACAGAATGAATCGGGATATGTATGAGGCACTCAAGGAAGAAGATCATAAGAATATCAGATTTCTTCTCGAATCAGTCAAGTTTGATCAGTATATCGATCAAACGGAAGCACTGTTCAGGGCAAGAGGTTTTTTGCAGGTTGCCGGAGTTGAAAATCGGATTTCTTTGACAGTGAGGGTGAATAAAATAGATGAGAATCTGTATCATCTGCAAGGCAGCAAACAGATTCTTATGACCGATTTTGACATTGAACCGCCGCAAGCTCTGCTCGGACTCGTTCAGACAAAAGACAAGCTAACAGTAGAGTTTGATATCTATACGGGCCGAAGAACCGGAGATGTTATTGCGGCTAATATCCCGTGTGAAGAAAAGCTATCACAATTGCGGCTGGGATCTACAGAGGAGATATTCTTTAATGCTGATTGAGCACCTCTATGAGCATTCACCTGAAATCTTTTAAGCTCTGGATACATTATTATTCAAAAATCGAATTTATTAACAGCAGATTAAAAATTTACAGAATAAATGAGGCAAAATGTGTTGTTGCATAGATCGAGAATAAAACTTTTATAACTATTAAGGAGATATCGAATGAAAAAATACACGTTCAGATTAAGTATCCTGAATATTCTTTTTTTAACTCTTATTACAATATCTGCAAATGCCGTTGAAATCCTGGATAAAGATGACGCTGAATTAAATCTTGGTGGCCGTATCCAGTCATACGGTGTTATGGAAACGCTTAATGACAAAGCAAGCGATAATCCCAGAATTATTTTGTTTGTCAGAGATACGCGGCTCCGTTTGGATGGAAGCCAAAACAACATCAATTATGAGCTGGAAGTTATGTTAGGAGGCGAAGCGGATGACCTCATCAACAGGCCAAACAAAGGCGATGCCGCTTCTAAGCCAATTACGGCGCTGCTTATGGATGCGTTTGGTGAATTCAAGTTAAAGGATAATCTTTCTCTCAGGGCAGGACAATTCAAAGTACCCTACAGCCGCGAAAACCTGACCGAAGGTGCTGATCTTCAATTTACCAACCGGTCTATAAATCACAGAGCTCTCAACGTCGGAAGAGATACCGGAATTATGCTTCACGGAAGCATGGATAATAAATTCGGCGCTTTGGCGATATTGACGGGAGGCGGTATTAATCAGCGTGTGAGATATATTCCAGTAAAAATGGGATTTCCCCTGACAGCGCTGAGAATCGGTTATAATACTCTTGATGCCGATCCGTTAGAAGTGAAGGAGTTTTATCCCGATAAAGAGGGATTGGCCATTTATGCCAATGCCTTGTATGTGAAAAACACCAAAGTCGGACATGGTTCCGTTTTGTCCATGCGACAGCATGGCAGATCTTTTTTAATGTCTGGCTGGAATCCTTACCTCTCAGGTGCATACGGAGAGGAACTGACACAGATCGGCGCCGATTTTGCCATGCAGAAAATGCATAATGACAAGCTTTTCTCTGTTGGAGCAGAGTTCAATTACGGCACGTATGACGGGGACGCCGGAAGCCTAAGCATGTCAGCAGCTACCGCACGAGCCGGATTGTTAGTTAATGACTGGCTCCAGCTCGGCGCCCGTTACAGCATTTTTATTCCTGATAAAGAAATTGAATTTCTTGACAACCAGGGCGTGCAGGTCATTGCACCCGCTATTACGGCTCATTTTAATAAAAATCTGAAACTAAAGATGGACCTTCCGATCATGCTCGATGCCCCACTTGGCAAAGAAGAAGGTCTCGGACATTACAATCTCATTTATCAACCCGGACAAACATATTTGCCGGTTGAGAGAAAAACCGCCGTTACAGGACGAATGATCTTACAATTTGCTTTCTAAAATTCTTCCGAATTCGCACAACGGGACAGATAGCGATTATTTCTATTTGTCCCGTTTTTTTACAGAATTTCGGGGGTGAAGTTTAGAAGAGATGTTTTCAGCATTTTTTCGCAGAACGGATGAAAGGCTCTGTACCCTCCCCTGATAGCGGACCCAGAGTTATGCTTGATTGATAGCAAGCTCGTTCAGTCTTTTATCTTCCTCAAATCGGCTCATTACTCTCTTCCCCCATGACCAGCGAAATCCGCTCAATGCCTTCAATTTCATTCAGTTCGCGAATTAATGCCTGATGATCCTTGTTTTTGTGAAATTTGACATTAAAAGACAATTCTAAATATTCGCCGAGTCGCGCTGAACGCATATTGACCAGCCGGTGGTCTTTGAGATATTTTTTAAAAACATCAAGATAAGGCGGTTTTTCTGCATCCGACGGAATCATCCAGAATCGCAGCAACAGCTCTGTGCTGGAAACCGAACCGTAATTGGCGATATAAAGAAAGAGCACCACAATAACGGACAGGATCACCCCGACCACACCAATCATGTGATTGCCGGCGCCGGCAGCCAGCCCTGCAGCAAGTGAGAAAAACACAAACGCAATATCGCGGCTGTCTTTGACAGCCGTCCGAAAACGAATAATGGACATGGCGCCGACCAGACCAAAAGCGCGCGCCAGATTATTGCCGATGATCATGATCACCAGACAGGTAATCATTGAAATCAGAATAAGCGTGTTGACAAATGACGCCGAGTAGGAAAAACCCTTGTACGTGAACCGGTAAACCAAAGAGATGAGAAAACCCAAAACGAATGCGATGAGCACATTAATCACCACATCGAAAAAGTAGATTGTGCGGGTATTGAGTAAAATCGCGTCAAACGGATTTGGA
>Ga0207797_1003458_pt1 | contig 10469 bp, 8 predicted proteins | sample PRCRCaboRojoPR_6_FD_187275 | JGI IMG/M metagenome (GOLD analysis project Ga0207797, IMG submission 187275) | Marine sediment microbial community from Cabo Rojo, Puerto Rico - PR CR 10% Liquid 1 (SPAdes) | ecosystem: Environmental > Aquatic > Marine > Coastal > Sediment | place: Cabo Rojo, Puerto... | reverse complement strand
GGAAGGCCTCCCGAAGAGGGGAGGCTCCCGGTCGCGTGATGCCAGAGTTCGTGTTGCTCAACCTCAGGTCTTGGTTGTGGAGGCGGCCCGGAGGGACAGGCCGTCGCCTCCCGTGTCTACGGTGACCTCGATTTCGTCCCCCGGGGAAAACTCCGACAGGAGGATCTTCTCCGACAGGGGGTCCTCCAGATACCGCTGAATGGCCCTTCGCAGGGGGCGGGCGCCGAATTTCTGGTCGAAGCCCCGCTCCACCAGGAAGTCCACGGCGTCCTCCGAGAGGCTGAGGGTGAGCTCCTCCTCTTCCAGCCGTTCCCGGACGTCCCGGAGGAGGATGTGGACGATCTGCCCGATCTCCTCCTGGCTGAGGGGATGGAAGACGATGGTGTCGTCCACCCGGTTGAGGAACTCGGGATTGAAGGCCCGCTCCACCTCTTCTTTCACCTTGTCCCGCATGATCTCGTAGCTGGACTGGGGATCCTGGCTGTGGAATCCGAGTCCCGGACCCTTGGTGATGTCCCGGGCTCCCAGGTTGGAGGTCATGATGAGTACCGTGTTCTTGAAATCGATGACCCGGCCGTAGTTGTCCGTCAGGTGTCCTTCGTCCAGCACCTGCAGAAGGATGTTGAAGACGTCCGGATGGGCCTTCTCGATCTCGTCCAACAGGACCACGGAGTAGGGGCGTCGCCGGACGGCCTTGGTGAGGGCCCCGGAGTCCTCGTAGCCCACATAGCCCGGAGGGGCTCCGATGAGACGGGACACGGAGAACTTCTCCATGTATTCGCTCATGTCCACCCGGATGAGGGCTTCCCTGTCGGCGAAGAGGAACTCGGCCAGGGCCCTGGCCAGCTCCGTTTTCCCCACCCCCGTGGGACCGCAGAAGATGAAGGACCCGATGGGCCGGTAGGGGTCCTTGAGCCCGGCCCGGCTACGGCGGATGGCCCGGGAGATGGCCCCGATGGCGTCGTCCTGTCCCACCACCCGCTTGTGGATCTCCTCCTCCATGTGGACCAGGCGATCGGTCTCCGCCTGCCGGAGGCGCTGCACCGGGATGCCCGTCCAGCGGCTCACGATGAAGGCCACTTCGTCCGGGTTGATCTCCGGCCGGTGCTTCCGCCGCTCCTCCTCCCAGTTCTCCTGCTTGGTCCGGATCTGTTCCTGGAGCTCCCGCTCCTGGTCCCGAAGCTCGGCGGCCCGTTCGAAGTCCTGGTCCCGGATGGCCTCTTCCTTCTTCTCGGCGATCTCGGCCAGGGACGCCTTGAGCTCCTCCACCTCCGGCGGGGGAACCTGGGACGCGATGCGGGCCCGGGCTCCGGCCTCGTCAATGACGTCGATGGCCTTGTCGGGCAGGAAACGGTCCGTGATGTAGCGGTCCGAGAGCCGGGCCGAGTGCTCCAGGGACTCATCGGGGAAGACTACCCGGTGGTGCTCCTCGTAGTGGAAGCGCAGGCCCTTGAGGATATCCACGGTCTCCTCCACCGTGGGTGGATCCACGATCACCGGCTGGAAGCGCCGCTCCAGGGCCCCGTCCTTCTCGATGTATTTCCGATACTCATTCAGGGTGGAAGCGCCGATGCACTGGAGCTCGCCCCGGGCCAGAGCGGGCTTGAGCATGTTCGAGGCGTCGATGGCTCCCTCCGCAGCTCCAGCGCCCACCAGGGTGTGGAGCTCGTCGATGAACAGCACGACGTTGCGGTTCTGGGAGATCTCGTTCATGACGGCCTTGAGCCGCTCCTCGAATTGGCCCCGGTACTTGGTCCCGGCGATGACGGCGGCCATGTCCAGGGCCAGTACCCGATGGTCCTTCAGGGCTTCCGTGACCTCGCCCTTGGCGATGAGCTGGGCCAGCCCTTCCACGATGGCCGTCTTCCCGACACCCGGCTCTCCGATGAGAACCGGGTTGTTCTTCTTCCTGCGGCAGAGAATCTCCACCACCCGTTCGATCTCGGACGTGCGTCCGATGGTTGGATCCAGCTCGTCCTGTCGTGCCAGATCCGTCAGGTCCCGGCAGAAGTGGTCCAGGGCCGGGGTCTTGGACTTCTTCTCCCCCTTGCCCGATCCTCCTCCGGATCCGGGGACGCCCCCGATCCCGGCGGGCTCGGCTCCCCCGGGGCCCACGTCCGAGCCCAGGACCTTCAGGGTCTCGGAGCGAGCTTCCTCCAGCGTCACTCCCAGAGAGTTCAGGACCTGGGCGGCGATACCCTTCTCCTCTCGGAGAAGACCCAGCAGCAGGTGTTCGGTGCCCACGTAGGAGTGACTCATCTCCCGGGCCTCGGCCATGGCATATTCCAGGACCTTCTTGGCTCTGGAGGTATAGGGTAGCTCACCTAATGCTATGGTGGCCTTGCCCTTACGCACAGACTCCTCAACCCCTTCGTGAACCGCGTCCAGGTCCACGGTGAGGTTGGTCAGGACGGCGGCGGCCACGCCCTCGCCCTCCCGGATGAGTCCCAGGAGGATGTGCTCCGTCCCCACGTAGTCGTGCTGGAGACGGATGGCCTCTTCTCGGGCCATGGCCAGTACTTTTCGAACGCGATCGGTGAAGTTGTAATTCATCAGCTCTCGGGGTGGTCCTCACCCTCGGAAGAAACAACCCCCTCGTTCGCGAGAATGCGTCGCACGAAGCTGGCCCTGTGGGCGTCGCATTCCGGAGGGGGGAGGTCTTTACTCGCTGCCTGCTCGAGATGAGCCGTCTGCGAGTAGATCATGATCTTGTTCAACGTATATACTCGAAGATCAGGGAGAAGTTTCAGTCCTGCGCCCAGGCGCACGCCGCTCAAAAGGTTGATCATTTCCTCGAAGGATAGGGCTCGAGCGAAGCGCAGCAACCCGTAAGCTCGCCAGATCTTGTCCTCCGTCACACCGGCGGCCTCCCGGAGGAGAACCTGCCGGGCCTGACGTTCGTACTTCGTGACCTGCCGGATGATCTGATCCAGGTGGTCGATGAGATCCTCCTCGGACTTGCCCAGGGTGGTCTGGTTCGACACCTGGAAGAAGTTCCCCACCACTTCCGAGCCTTCTCCGTAGAGACCCCGGAAGGTGATGCCCACCTGGTTCAGGCCCTTGAGGACCCGGCCGATCTCCTTGGTGAGGACCAGCCCCGGGAGGTGCATGAGGACCGACGCCCGGAGGCCCGTTCCCACATTGGTCGGGCAGCTGGTGAGAAACCCGAATTCGTGGTGGTAGGCCAGGGGGAGGGTTTGTCCCAGCTCCTCGTCCAGGCGATCCACCATCCCCCAGGCCTCGGACAGTCGGAGGCCGGACAACAGGGACTGGAGCCTGAGGTGGTCTTCTTCGTTTACCATGACGCTCAGGGGATCCTGGGCGGAAAGAAGGACGGCGGCCCCCTGATTGGGTCCGCCGTTCCGTCCCGAGAGAAGGTCGTTGGATACCAGCCGCCGTTCCAGGAGAATCCGCTGGGTCCGCCGGTCTACCTCCGCCAGCTGCCAGAGGGAGGCTCCCGACAGGTGCTGGGATTGGTCCTTGGCCTCCTGGACCCGCCTCAGCACCGACTCCCGGTCGTTGACCCGGGCTCGGGGCCCGAAGGCGTTGCCCTGGAGGTTTCGGGCCAGGCGGACCCGGGTGGACAGGACGATGTCGGACTCCGGCCCGCTGGCGTCAAGCCAGCCCAGGCCGAAATCCGGAATGGTGGTGAGGTCGTCCATGATCGCCTAGCGGGCCGGTTCCAGGCTCTTGATCTGGTCCCGGATCTCGGCGGCCCGCTCGAAGTCCTCCGTGGAGATGGCTCTCTGGAGCTTGCGGCGGAGGGCCTCCAGCCGCTTCTCCCGCTCCGTGATACTGGGGTCCGGGGGCAGATAGACCTTGCCCACGTGCTGAGTGCCTCCGTGGATGCGACGGAGGAGACCCCGGAGATAGCTATCGAACGTGCTGTAGCACTGGGGACAGCCCAGCCGCCCCGCCTCCTTGAAGGCCGAGAAGCTCAGACCACAGAAGGGGCACTTGGGGTCGTCCCCCTGGGATTCGTCGGAAACCGTGGCGTCTCCTCCGGTCTTGGCGAGAAAATCGGCCAGAGGCAGATTGCCCTCCGGCTGTTTCGTCTCCAGGCCCTTCTCCGCTGCGCACTTCTCGCAGAGGTGCATGGTGGTGGTCTTGTTGTCCACCACCTGGGTGAAATGGACCACGGCCTCGTTCTCACCGCAGATCTCGCAGAGCATGGCCCGGTCCTCCTCTCCTCTCCGACGAATTCCTCCCCACGGGTTCCCTACCCCTGAGGCCCGGGCTCCTGTTCCCGGATCCCCGTCTCCCCCTCCTCACCACCCCCCGGCGGATGAAGGGTTCCTTCCTTCAAGGTGAGGATACGGTCGGTCCTTGCGGCCAGCTCCAGGTTGTGGGTCACCAGGACCATGGAGGTCCCTTCTTCGTCCCGGAGACGGAAGAGAAGGTCGTGCAGTTGCTGGCTGGTGGGCCCGTCCAGGTTTCCCGAAGGCTCGTCGGCCAGAAGGACCAGGGGCTCGTTGGCCAGGGCCCGGGCCACGGCCACCCGTTGCTGCTCTCCCCCTGACAGTTGAGTGGGAAGGTGGGTCGTCCGGGCCGACAGACCCACGGCCTCCAGGAGACTCCGGGCTCGCTCCACGGCCTCCTGGGAGGGGGTCCCGGCGATGCGCAGGGGCATGGCCACGTTCTCCAGGGCCGTGAATTCCCGGAGCAGGTGGTGGAACTGGAAGACGAAGCCCACGTGTCGGTTCCGGAGGTGGGCCATCTCCACCGCATCCACCCCCTCCAGGGACCGGCCCCCGAGCCTCACCTCTCCCGCCGAGGGCCGATCCAGGGCTCCCAGGAGATGCAGGAGCGTGGACTTCCCCACCCCGCTGGCTCCGGTGATGGCCACCACCTCCCCGGCCCGGATCCGGAGGTCCACGCCCCGGAGCACCTGAAGCTCGCTCCCGTCTCCGGACACGAAGTGCTTCCATACGCCCGTGGCCTCCAGGGGCGGTGGAGCAGAGGGTGAAGGGCCGGAGGGAGAGGGGTGGTGGCTATTCATGGCGAATGGCGTCCACCGGCTCCAGCCGGGAGGCCTGGAGGGCGGGATAGATGGTGGCCACGAAGGCCACGGTCACGGAGGCCAGGTAGATCAAGACCACGTCTCCCCCGTGGAGAGCCACGGGAAGCCGGTCCACGAAGTAGACCTCCGGGGGGATCTGGATGATCTCGTAGGTGTCCAGGAGCCAGCAGAGGAAGGAGCCCAGGAGGGTCCCGGCCGTGGTCCCGATGACTCCGATCCACACCCCCTGGAGCATGAAGACCCTGAGGACGGTGGCGTCGGTCATGCCCATGGACTTCAGGATCCCGATCTCACGTGTCCGCTCCACTACCACCATGACCAGGGTGCTGACGATGTTGAAGGCAGCCACCACCACGATGAGGAAGAGGATGAGCCCCATGGCCAGCTTCTCCAGCTTCAGGGCGGAGAAGAGGGCCCCGTTCGTCACGGCCCAGCTCTGGGCGTAGTAGGGAAAGCCCAGGAGGTTCTGCAGGGAGTCGGCCACGGCGTCGGCCTTCCAGGGGTCGGTGGTCCGGACTCCCAGACCGCTGATCTGGTCGATCTCCTCCACCCCCAGGAGATCCTGGACGGCGCCCAGGGGAGCGTAGAGGTTGCCGATGTCGTAATCGTAGAGACCCGTGTTGAAGGTGCCCGTCACCTCGAACTGACGGCTCACGGGGAAGAAGCCTCCCATGGGCCCCTGACGGATGTTCTCCATGGAGATGACCAGGAGGGTGTCGCCGGGGAAGATGAGCATCCGATCCGCCAGGTCGTCGCCCACGATGATGGATGGGAAGCCGGACTTCGTATCCCCCAGGGGAAGGGTCCCGGACCGGATCCGGGCCTCGATGCCCGTCACCGCATCCCCCAGGTCCTCCAGGGAGACGCCGTAGAGGTCCGCCGCCTGGGCATACTCCTCCCGGCGCAGGGCCACCTTGGTGAGGACGAAGGGCGTAGCGGAGACCACCTCCTCCAGGGTCCGGACCGAGTCAAGGACGGGGCGCCAGTCGTCCATCCGGAGGGAGGAGGAGTGCTCCAGCACCAGCACGTGGGGGTTGGCGTCCAGGATCTTCTCCTGGAAGTCCTCCTGGGCTCCGGTCATGACGGCGATGACCACGATGAGGGCCGTGACTCCCACGGTGACCCCACCCAGGGAGATCCAGGTGATGAAGGAGAGGAAGCGTCCTCCCCGTCGGGGCGCCAGGTAGCGCCGGGCGATCTCCCAGGAGAGCTTCATGAGGTCGATGGGGCCCGTTGCATGTGCATGCCTCCCGGAGGGAGTCCGGCCCGGGGCCGGGTCCCTACTCCTCCGTTCGGAGCACGGGGAAGAGGATCACGTCTCGAATGGAGCCCTGGTCTGTGAGAAGCATGACCAGCCGGTCCAGGCCGATGCCCACCCCCCCGGTGGGTGGAAGGCCGTACTCCAGGGCCCGGATGTAATCCTCGTCCAGCCGCTGAGCCTCCTCGTCGCCTTTCTCCCGGAGCCCCGCCTGCTCCTGGAAGCGCCGACGCTGATCCAGGGGATCGTTGAGCTCGGAGAAGGCGTTGGCCATCTCCTGACCCGCCACGAAGAGCTCGAAGCGTTCCGTGAGCTCCGGGTTCTCCCGATGAGGCTTGGCCAGGGGACTCAGCTCCCGGGGATAGTCCAGGACGAAGGTGGGCTGGACGAGGTCTTCCTGGACGAGGGCCTCGAACAGCTTGTCCAGGAGCTTTCCCCGACCCGCTCCCTCCAGCTCCGGCAGGTCCAGGTTCCTGGCTCGCTCCCGGAGCTCCCGGTCGGAAAGCTCGCCGGGGTCCTGTCCCAGGGCCTCTTCCAGGGCGGGCATGAAGTGGATACGCCGGAAGGGAGGCTCGAAGGTGACGCTCCGGCCCTGGTACGCGAGAGTGCGATCTCCCAGGACCGCGTCCACCACGTGAATCATGAGGCGCTCCACCTGGTCCATCATGTCGTGGTAGTCGGCGAAGGCCTGGTAGAACTCCAGCATGGTGAACTCGGGGTTGTGGAACCGACTCAACCCTTCGTTGCGAAAGTCCTTGGCGATCTCGTAGACCCGGTCGAACCCTCCTACGATGAGGCGTTTCAGGTAGAGCTCATCGGCGATCCGGAGGTACATGGTCCTGTCCAGGGCGTGGTGGCGGGTCTGGAAGGGTCGGGCCGTGGCGCCTCCGTAGATGGGCTGCAGGGCCGGAGTCTCCACCTCCAGGAATCCCTCCCGGTCCATGAACTCCCGGACGGAGCGGATGATGGCGCTCCGGGTCCGGAAGACCTCTCGGACCGCGGGGTTCACGGCCAGGTCCGCGTAGCGCTGGCGGTATCGGGCCTCCACGTCGGCGAACCCGCTGTGGGTCACCTCCTCCCCCGTCTCCTCGTCCTTCTCCGTCTTCCCCAGGGGGAGGGGTCGAAGGGACTTGGCCAGGAGCTCGAAGGCCTCGGCCCGGACCGTGATCTCCTCGGTCCGGGTTCGGAAGAGGGGGCCTTCCACCCCGACCCAGTCCCCCAGGTCCAGGAGTTCCTTCACGGTCTGGAAGGCCTCTTCTCCCAGGACGTCCTTGCGGAAGTAGACCTGAAGGGATCCGGAGGCGTCCTCCACGTCGCCGAAGGCGCTCTTTCCGTGGCTCCGGAAGCTCCGCAGACGGCCCCCGATGCGAACCTTGCTCCCGTCCCCTTTCTCGTCCAGGCGGCCGGCTTCTTCTTCCTCCCGGAACAGCTCCCGGGCCCGCCGGGTCTCGTGGGTGCGGGCGTAGCGGTAGGCGAAGGGGGCGATCCCCTGTTCCAGGAGTCGCTCCAGCTTCTCCCGGCGTATCCTCAGTACCTGGCTCAGGTCCTCGGTCATGGCGTCGTCGTCTCTGCCGGTCTCCCCCGGCATTCGCAAGGCTGTTCAGCCCTGGGAGGCTGATCAGCCTCCTAGGCTGCGGCGGCGGGTCCGAACTTCTTGAGATAGGCTTCGATGAAGGGGTCCAGCTTCCCGTCCATGACCCCCTGTACGTCCCCCACCTTCAGCTCCGTGCGGTGGTCCGACACCATGGTGTAGGGGGCGAAGACGTAGGACCGGATCTGGTTGCCCCATCCGATGTCGGTCTTCGTGGCCTCCAGAGCGTCCTTCTCCGCCCGCTGCTCCTCCAGGGCCCGGTCGTAGAGGGCTGCCCGGAGCATCTTCATGGCCGTGCTCCGGTTCTTGTGCTGCGAGCGCTCCTGCTGACAGGAGACCACGATGCCCGTGGGCTCATGCGTGATCCGGACCGCCGAGTCCGTCTTGTTCACATGCTGGCCCCCGGCTCCGGAGGCCCGATAGGTGTCGATGCGGAGGTCGCCCTCCTCGATCTCCACGTCGATGTCATCGTCGATCTCGGGATAGACGAAGACCGAAGCGAAGGAGGTATGCCGGCGGGACTGGGAGTCGAAGGGTGAGATCCTCACCAGGCGGTGGACACCCTTCTCCGCCTTCAGGTAGCCGTAGACGTGGTCCCCCTTGATCTCCAGGGTAGCGCTCTTGATGCCTGCCTCCTCGGCGGGCTGGAGGTCCAGGACGGACAGGTCGAAGCCCCGGCGCTCGGCCCAGCGGGTGTACATCCGGAGGAGCATCTCGGCCCAGTCCTGGGACTCCAGGCCTCCGGCGCCGGGATGGACGGTGAGGATGGCGTTGCGGTGATCGTCCTCCCCCTGGAGCATGTTCCGGAGCTCCAGTCGCTCCAGGAGCCCGGCCACCCGCTCCAGCTCTTCCTCCCACTCCTCCTCCAGACCCGGGTCCGACTCGGTCTCCATCAGCTCGGCCAACTCCTCCAGCTCCCGGGCCCGGTCGTGAAGCTCCTTCCAGGGCTCCACCCACTCTTTCAGCTCGTTGGCCTCCTGGATGGTGTCCCGGGCTTCGTCCGGGTCGTCCCAGAAGGACGGGGCCGCCATGGTCTCCTCCAACTCCCGGATCCGTGCCTCACGGTTCGGGATGTCAAAGATACCCCCGGAGATCGGCGATACGGGACCTGATCTCGGAGAGCCGTTCCAGCAAATCGGTGGTCATGCCTGGTTCCGAACCTGAAGTGGACAGATGCACAGAAGGGGCCGCCCTGTGGAGCGACCCCTCCAAAACCCCTGCAAATATACCGGTTTCCGGGATGTGGAACAACCGGTGACCTGGAGCCGAGCTGGTCCCGGAGAGGTCCCGGACGCCTCACCCGGGGGGCCCGGCCAGGGTGCCCACCGGCACCCCTTCGTCAGAAGACGGACTGGCCTTTGGCCAGGATCTCGTTCAGTGCCTCGTTGAAGAAGTTCGTGCTGTTGGCCATGTCCTCCCCCACCTGTTCCACGTACTCCTCCCAGGACTTCTCGATCTCCTCTTCGAACTCCTCCTTCAGGTTTCCTGCCTCCAGGGCCTTCTGGTGCCGGTCCGGATTGTAGAGGATGATGTCGGAGACCAGGACCCGGGCCAGGCGGTGGGCCTTTTCCTTCGGGTCCCGCTTCCCGAACTGGGGCGTGGGAAGGGCCTGGTCCATGGTGAAGGTGGGTTCCGGGTCGCCGAACGTGGGTTCGACCTCCTGGGGTTCCTCCACCGTCGGCTCGGCTTCCGGCTCCGTTTGGAAGGTGCCGGGTCCGGTCTGGATGCCCTCATCTGCTGCCTCCCCCACCTCTTCGGGCTCGAAAGCCCCGGGCTCCGGAGCCGCCTGGGATGCAGGGGGGGGCTGGACGAAGAACACCTCGTCGCAGACGCTGCAGCGGGCGTGGACCCCGCCTTCAGGTACCTTCGCCGGGTCCACAGGGAAGGTCGTATGACAGGAAGGGCAGTCAACGTTCATGATTCTGGTCACCATGAAGGGATGAACAATTCTGGGATCCCCCGGGAAACGACCATCGTCCCCGGAAGGAGTGTCTCAACGCCCCCGGTTGTCCTGGAAGGCCTCTCCGGCGGCGGGGGACGGGTCGCCGTTGCCCAGGCCCCGCCGGTCCACGACATACACCGATCCCGGCAGGGTCTTGGCGTAGCTCTTCATCTCGGCGGCCAGCTCGCTGATCTGGGCCGTGTGGCCGAAATCCTGCTGGTGGTTCGTCACCACGCCGATGGACAGGGTCATGAGGGGAATCCGGTGAATGGTCCCCCGCCGGTCCTTCCCCAGAAAATACCCGGCCTTCCGGTCTTCCTCGGTGTACTGGTAGGGAATCAGCTCGTCGAAGAGCTGGATGATCTCATCGCAACAGGCCTCCAGGTGGTCCAGAGGCAGGTTGATGATGAAATCGTCCCCCCCGATGTGACCGACGAAACCTCCCGGAGCCAGGGCCCGGACCACGTCCCGGAATATGCGGGAGCAAACGTAGATCACCGAGTCTCCGCAGTTATAACCGTAGCGGTCGTTGAACTCCTTGAAGTGGTCCAGGTCGGCATAGCAGACGGCGAACTCTCCGCCGGCAGCCATGCGTTCCGCCAGATCCCGCTCGATCTGGGCCGTCCCGGGCAGACGGGTGGTGGGATGCACGTTCACG
>Ga0207797_1003457_pt1 | contig 10470 bp, 8 predicted proteins | sample PRCRCaboRojoPR_6_FD_187275 | JGI IMG/M metagenome (GOLD analysis project Ga0207797, IMG submission 187275) | Marine sediment microbial community from Cabo Rojo, Puerto Rico - PR CR 10% Liquid 1 (SPAdes) | ecosystem: Environmental > Aquatic > Marine > Coastal > Sediment | place: Cabo Rojo, Puerto... | reverse complement strand
AGTGCGCGGTGGCCTCGTCACTGCGGACCTGGTCCGTCAGCCAGTTGAGGAACCGGTAGGCGGTCTCGAGCGGGACGTACTGCAGCATGGGGGTGAGCGGCTCGGCCTCGAGGGCCCGGGATCGGTGCGGCAGGAGACCGCCTCACTCGGGGCCCATACCGACCGCCCGCATGTACTCGTCCATCTTCTCGGCGAGCAGGGTCGCGAACGCCTCGTCGTTGACGTCGGTCTCGCGCTCGATCAGTTCGACGTCGTCGTCGAGATTGGCCCGGAGCGCGTCGAACAGCGCCGCGTCGGCCTCGGGGTCGTGGAAGTCCTCGCCCTCGACGTCGATCATCGAGACGCCCGCGAGGGGCAGGGCGAGCGCGGTCGGCCCGGTGGCGGCGTTGAGCTTCTCGGCGATGATCTTGCCAAGTTCGGCGTTCTCCTCGGGGGTGGTTCGCATGAGCGTCACCTGGGGGTTGTGGACGTGGAACTGCCGGCCGTCGAACTCAGCGGGCACGGAGTCCTCCGGTCCGAAGTTGACCATGTCGAGGGCGCCCGTCGAGACGACCTGGGGGATGCCCGCCTCGCCGGCGGCGTCGAGTCGGTCCGGCCCCGCGTTGAGGACGCCGCCGACGAGTTCGTCGGCCCACTCCGTCGTCGTCACGTCCAGGACGCCGTCGATGACGCCCTCCGCGACGAGGGACTCCATCGCGCGGCCGCCGGTCCCCGTCGCGTGGAAGACGATGGTCTCGTAGCCCGCGTCCTCGAGCCAGTCCCGGGCCGTCTGGACGCAGGGCGTCGTGACGCCGAACATCGTGAGGCCGATGGTGGGGCGCTCCTCGACGTCGACGTCGGGGTCGTTCGTGACCATGCCGACCATCGCCAGGGCGGCGTTCGCGATGACCTGCCGGGAGAGCTGGTTCAGGCCCTCGATGTCCGCGACGGAGTACAGCATGGCGATGTCCCGGGAGCCCACGTAGGGTTCGGTGTCCCCCGAGGCCATCGTGGAGACCATGAACTTGGGGACCCCGACGGGCAGCGCCCGCATGGCGGTCGTCGCGATGGAGGTGTTGCCCGAGCCGCCGAGCCCGAGGATCCCGTCGAGGACGCCCTCGTCGTGGAGCCGCTGGGCGATCGCGGCGGCGCCGTCCCCCATGGCCTCCATCGCCTCGCCCCGGTCGGCCGACTCGCGGAGTGCCTCCAGGGAGGCCCCGGCTGCCGCGGCGACCTCGCTCGCGCCGGTGTCCGGCGCGATCGTCGGCTCGTCCAGCACGCCGGTGTCGACGAGGTGCACGTCGACGCCCTGGGCCTCGATGACGTCCCGCGCGAAGCCGATCTCCTCGCCCTTCGTGTCCAGCGTGCCGACGATGACGACGCTCATGAGTCGCTATCGCCGTCCTCGGCAGCCCGCACGTTCTCGGCGGTCGGCAGCTCTCCCGGCGGCACCTTCGTACACTCCGGGAGGCCCCCGAGCACCTCCTCGGGCCCCGGCGGGGCGTAGACCGCGAGGAGGAGCAGCGGCTCCCAGCCGGTGTTGACGGTGCCGTGCTCGACGCCCTCGGGCACGAACACCATCTCGCCGGCGGTGATCTCCCGCGTCTCGTCGGCGATCTCCTGCTCGCCCTCGCCCCGGATGACGTAGAGGATCTCGTCGCTGTCGGGGTGGTTGTGGCGCTCGTGGCCCTTGCCCGGTTCGAGCTTCACGATCCCCGCGCTGAAGCGCTCGCCACCGGTCACGTCCGGCGTGCTCAACCACTTGAGCACGCCCCAGTCGAACACCTGGCTCTCCACGTCCTCGGGCGTCACGAAGTACTCGCTCATGTTAGACCTCCATCTCCTTGAACTCGCGTGCCTGGTTTTCGATCGCTTCCTCGGTCGGCAGGCGTTCGAGGCTCGAGGCCCCGAAGAAGCCGACGACGCCCTCCGTGTTGTCAAGCACGTACTGGGCGTCCTCGGGCCAGGCGATCGGCCCGCCGTGACAGATCACCATGACGTCCTCGTTCACGGCTTTGGCGGCGTCGTGGTGGGCCTGGACGCGCTCGGCGGCGGCCTCGAGGTCGAGTGCCGTCTCCGCGCCGATGTCCCCCGACGTCGTCAGGCCCATGTGCGAGACCACGACGTCCGCGCCGGCCTCGGTCATCTCCCTGGCCTGTTCCTCGCTGAAGACGTAGGGGCAGGTGAGCATGTCCTGCTCGGCGGCCTCCTGGATCATGTCGACCTCCTCGCCGTAGCCCATGCCGGTCTCCTCGATGTTCTGCCGGAACTGGCTCCCCTCGTCGATGAGGCCGACGGTCGGGAAGTTCTGGACGCCGGAGAAGCCCCGGCGCTTGAGGTCCTCGATGAAGACGTCCATCTGGCGGAACGGGTCGGTCCCGTTGACGCCCGCGAGCACCGGCGTGTCCTCGACGACGGGCAGGACCTGCCGGCCCATGTCGATGAGGATCTCGTTGGCGTCCCCGTAGGGCAGCAGGCCGGCCAGCGAGCCGCGACCGTTCATCCGGTAGCGGCCGGAGTTGTAGATGATCAGCAGGTCGACGCCGCCCCGCTCGGCGAACTTCGCCGACATGCCGGTCCCCGCCCCGGCCCCGATGATCGGTTCCCCCTGCGATACCGTGTCCGTGAGTCGCGAGAGCGACTCGTCCCGTGTGAACTCCATGCGACGGGTGTGGGCAACTCGCTGACGGTTACTTAACAGTTGTGCCGGCGTCCCGACCTCACAGTCCGGTGATAGCTCGTGGTTGCCGTCCGCCGTGTCTCGAACGGGCGGGACGTCTCCGTGGAGGTCCCCCGTCGGCTACGGCGGCCACGTCCACGAACCAAACCAGGCGCTGGGGAACGGCGAGTTCGCGTTCCGGGGACCCTGGGCGCCCGGCGGCACCTGGGTTATTAGTATAACTCCACTGGTCTGGTCTACCGCATCAATATACATCTGGAATTGATGGGGCTGTACCCGAAGGCTATCGCGACTGCGGATGGCACGGAACGGGGCCGGTCTCGCGGGTGCGGCAGCCAGCGATCAGCGCGGGCTGTGCACGTGCGTCCTGCCACGCTCTACACGTCAGGGACACGTCGAGATAGAATGAACACTTCCGAGAGCGACGCGGGGCGGGACGTTCGTCCCGCGGGCGACGGCCGGGGATCGCGCGCGTCAATCATCCGGACGCCCGAGGAGATTCGCGTGCTCCACGTGGACGACGAGCCCGACGTGGCGGAACTCGCCCGGACCTACCTGGAGCGGTCCGGGGACCGACTCGAGGTGGAGTCGGTGACGAGTTCGAGCGAGGGCCTGGATCGCCTCGCCGAGGGGGATTTCGACTGCGTCCTCTCGGACTACGACATGCCCGGATCGGACGGACTCGAGTTCCTCGAGACCGTCCGCGCGGAACACGGCGACCTCCCGTTCATCCTGTTCACGGGCAAGGGCAGCGAGGAAATCGCCAGCGAGGCGATCGCCCGGGGCGTCACCGACTACCTCCAGAAGGGGGTCGGCACCGACCAGTACGAGATCCTCGCGAACCGCATCGAAAACGCCGTCGCACAGCAGCGAGCGACCCAGCGTGCCGCCGAGCTCGAGCGGATCCGCCGTGTCGTCCGGACCGTCAATCAGGCACTCGTCCGCGCGACGTCCCGCGAGGAGATCGAACGACGGGTCTGTGAAATCCTCAGCGAGGCCGACCCGTACGTCTTCGCCTGGATCGGCGACGTGGACGACGACGCCGGGACGGTCACGCCGCGGACGGCGGCCGGCGTCGAGGCGGGGTACCTGGCGGACATCGAGATCGCCGCCGAGGGCGAGGCGGCCCGCGGGCCGACCGGCCGCGCCATCAGGACCCAGGACCTGGCCGTCGTCCAGGACATCCCGGAGGACCCCGACTACGAGCCCTGGCGGGAGGCGGCACTCGATCGCGGCTACCGCTCGAGTGCGGCCGTCCCGCTCATCTACGACGAGACGCTCTACGGCGTCCTGAACCTGTATGCGGCGTCGACTCACGCCTTCGACGAGCAGGAGCAGGAGCTCCTCTCGGAGATGGCCGAGGACATCTCACACGCCATCTACCGTGCCGAGGTACGGACGGACCTGCGACGCCACGAACGCGTCTTCGAGAACCTGCCCGTCGGCGTCTACCGGACGTCCCCGGGCGAAGGCGGGACGGTCCTCGAGGCCAACCCGGCCCTCGCGGCCATCGTCGACGCGGAGAACCCCGCCGACCTCGTCGGCCGGTCCGTCAGGAGCTTCTACGCCGACCCGTCGGATCGCGAGGACGTCCTCGACCAGCTCGAGTCGACCGGGGCCGTCCGGGGGAAAACCGTCGCCTTCGAGACGCTCGCGGGCGAGCGGATCTGGGTGTCGGTCACGGCCCACCTCGTCGAGGAGGGCGAGGACACCTCCCTGTACGGCATCCTGCGGGACGTCACCGCCGAGCGCCGGCGCAAGCGGGACCTCCGTCGGTTCCGGGAGGCGGTCGAGGCCTCGGGCCACTCGATCTACTTCACCGACACGGACGGCACCATCGAGTACGTCAATCCGGCCTTCGAGGAGACGACGGGGTATCCGGCCGCGGAGGCGATCGGCCAGACGCCGCGCATCCTCAAGTCCGGCGAACACGACGAGGAATTCTACGAGGAGATGTGGGAGACGCTCCTCGAGGGCGATGTCTGGCGAAGCAAGCTCGTCAACACCACGAAGGACGGCGAGGAGTACGTCGTCGACCAGACGATCGCACCGGTCAGGGACGACTCGGGCGAGGTCGAACACTTCGTCGCGGTCAACGCGGACGTCACCCAGCGCGAGGAGCGCGAGCGGGAGCTCGAACGGAGCCGGGCCCACCTGCGGGCGCTGTTCGAGAACTCGCCCGACCCGATCGTCATCCACGACGGTGGCGACATCCTGGAGGCCAACCAGCAGGCCGCCGACGCACTCGGCTACACCCCCGAGGAACTGCGCGGCATGGACGTGGCGGAATTCCAGGAGGATCGAACCCGCGAGGAGCTGGATCGCTTCTGGTCGTCGCTCGACGTCGGCGACCGGGTGCAGGTAACGAGCGAGGTCCAGCGGACCGACGGGACCACGATTCCTGCCGAAATTTCGATCGCGAAGGTGGGCCTGAGCGACGGGGAGCGCATCATCGCACTCGGCCGGGACGTCTCCGAGCGACGCGAGCGCGAACGGACCCTGGAGCGGCGGATCGACCGGCTCCTCGAACTCGTCGACGAGACGACACACGACCTCCGGAACGCCTTCAACGTGGCCGGAATCCGCATCGAGCTCGCGAAGGACGACTGCGAGACAGAGCACCTCGAACCCGTGGCCGAGGCCCTCGCTCGCTCGGAGTCGCTGGTCGCCGAGCTCGCCGACCGGGCACACGACGACGGCGACGGCGACGACGGGGCCGAGTGACGCGGCCGCGGACCGAGACTGGAATGGCGCCTCGCCTCACGCGAGGTCGGCCACGAGCCGTTCGATCTCCCCACTCCCACCGGCCGTGACGTTCTCGCCGTGACTGAGGAGGACGACGTCGACGTCGTACCACCCGAGCGCCGGGATGCTCTCGCGTGTCTGCTGATCGTCGTCGTTGTAGTCCGGCGTGCAGGGCGCGAGGGCGCCGCTCCAGTCGCCCGCCGCGGCGAAGAGGGAGTCGGCGCCCACGACGGTGTCCCCCGCCACGAGGACGTCCTCGTGGCGATAGGCCATGTTGTCGGGGGTGTGACCCGGCGTCGGGACCGTCTCGATTCCCCAGACGGTTTCCCCCGCCTCGAGCGGCCGGTCGACCGCGATACCGGCGTCCTCGAGGAACGCGGCGTCGCCGGCGGGGACGGCGACCTCGAGGTCGTCGATCGCCGCCCGCAGGGCCGGCACGCCGCCGTAATGGTCCCCGTCGCCGTGCTCGACGACCACGGCGTCGACGTCGTGTTCGGCGGCGATGTCCGCAACCCGGTCCCCGGCCCCTTCGGATCCGGCCCCGAACAGGACCGTGGCGTCGCCCGTCTCGAGGACGTGGACGCCGAGTGGTTCGTCGAAGTCCCAGTCGAGATCGTAGGAGTGAACGCCGTCGCGTAGGTTCATCGGAATCTCACCTCGTTCACGCGCTCGACCCCGACCGGAATAAAGCTCGGCCCTGCGGCCGTCCGAGACCGGACGCTGCCCGTCGCGTCGGGTTCCGCTACCGCCGTGGATAGGACTGCCTGGCTCCCGACGTGTTGCGGGCCAGGATTCGCGCGTTCGCCCGTCGGTCGCCGTCGGGGCGCTCCTCGGTCGTCTCGTCGTAGTAGAGGACGGTCAGGTCGAGGTTGGCGTGGAGGAGTTCGTTCGCGGCGAACCGGTAGCGGTCGCTGGTCGGGCCCGACGGCGTCGGTTCGGTCGAGCGCAGGTGGTGCTCCACGAACAGGTACCCGCCGGGGACCAGCGCCTCCTTGATGTCGGGGAACCGGTCGACGGCGCGGTAGTAGCTGATCGTGACCAGCGCGTACCGGTCGGTCGGGAACGCGTAACTCGGCACGTCGGCCTGGATCCAGTCGATCCGCTCGTCGATCCCGCGGTCGGTCGCCGCCTCCCGGGCGATCTCGAGGCCGACGCGTGACCTGTCGATGGCGTCGACGGTAAAGCCCGAGGACGCGAGAAACAGGGCGTTCCGGCCGGTCCCCGTCGCCACGTCGAGGGCCCGCCCCGCCGGCACGTCGTCGATGAACCGGCGGAGGATCGGGGACGGCTCGGGAGCTTCCGGGTACTCGCCCTGGCGAAACCGCTCGTCCCAGCTGGTCATGGCGGCCCGTAGGACGGCCGGGGTCGTCAAACCCGGCCACCGGAACCCGGGTCCGTCGACGTGTCGATGGCGGCTGCCGTCGACGCCCGCGAGGGCTATTCGGACGGCGCGACGGCCAGAGTCACGATGCTCCCCGCCGGCTCGTTCTCGTCGAAGCGCACGTGGCCCCCCGACCGCGTGAGGATCCAGTTGACGATCCACAGGCCGAGGCCGCTGCCGTGCTTCAGCGGTGTTTCCGTCCCCTCGACCAGGACGGCCCGCTCCTGGTCCGGGATCCCGGGGCCGTTGTCGGCGATGCTGACTTCGACGTAGTCCTCGTCTGCCGTGGTAGCCTCCACCGAGATATCGAGCCGTGGCGATTCCCCGTCGTTGTGCTCCAGGGCGTTTTCGGCGACGTGGTCGATCGCGACGTCGAGTTTCGGCGCCGCGCGCACGTAAAGCTCGCTCGGTGCGTCCACCTGGATCGTCGCGTCCGGATAGCGGGTCGAAAGGCGCGACACCGTCGTGTTCAGGAGCGTGGAGAGGTCGTGTCGCTGCTGAGGGATGTGGGAGGTCTCGAGGATGTCCATGAGGTCCTTCGTGTACGCGCTCGTGTCCCGGAGGTCCTCGGCCTTCCCGACGATCTTTTCCGCGCTCCGGGTGACGTCCGTGGACTCGGCGTCGGTCAGCATCTCGGCGTGGCCGAGGATCACCGTCAGGTCGTTTCGGAGGTTGTGTCTGAGGATACGGTTGAGCACCGCCGCCTGTTGATAGCTCTCCACCCGCGCCGTGATGTCGTGGGCGTTGATCACGTAGCCGGTGATCGGCGTGTCCGGTCGATAACTGACGCTCCCCTCGAGCCACGCCCAGGAGCCGTCCGCCCTGCGAAAGCGAAACTGGACGTAGCTGGTGAATCCGCTCGAGCGGTCGATCATCGCCTGCAGGGCCGACTGGATCTCGTCCTCGTCGTCCGGATGGACGAACTCGAGGAAGCTCTCGTTTCGGACTTCGCCGGGTTCGTATCCCAGTTCGTGATCGATCGAACTGCTCTGGTACCGGATCGTCCCGTCGGGTTTCACGACGGTGATGACGTCCTTCCCTTGCTCGATGAGCCCCTCGAACCAGTCCCGCTCCCCGGGTTCGGTAGCCTCCCTGATGTGATTGACGAGGTGGGGTCGCCCGTCCAGTTCGACGACTGACGCCGACATCTCCGCGGGAATGATGTCGCCGCTCTTGCAGTAACAGCTGACCTCGTCGGTCATGCCGGCGCCCGCCTCGAAGACGGTGTCGGCGAAGTCCATGAACTGGGGCAGGTTGTGCGGGTGGAGGTCCGAGGCGGGCATCTCCATGAGTTCCTCGTGGGAGTACTCGACGAGGTCCTCGGCGGCGGGATTGCAGTCGACGATCGAGTCGTTCTCGACGTCGACGATGAAGATGGCGTCGTTTGCGCCCTCGAAGACGGCCGCGAACTTCCGTGCCGCGTCGCTGTCCACCTCGTCGGGCATCGACTCCGTGCGTTCTGGCATGTATGACGACCTCCGTCGTCGGCGGGCGACACGGTGATCACGATCGGATCGGGACCTCGCCGATCCGCCCCTGTCCACGCCCCGACGGCCCGGAATCCGGGCCGACGCGCGGTTCTAAACGGACGTCCCGAGGACGGCGGTAAAACGTTTTCGACCGCGCTCTACGGCCGATAACGTCGGCGAAACGACGGTACTCGGTCCGGTTCCCGCCGCGGCCGGCCGACCCGCCGTCGAAACCCCTTTGGGAGACAGACTGGATGCCAACCTATGCGCCACGCCGAAGGCCCCCTCCTGACAATCGACGTCGGCGACCGGTCGGCCGACCGCGTCCCCATCGACGACCTGCTCGAGGCGACGATCGGCGGTCGCGCGACGGCCACCCACCTCGCCCACGAGCGGATTCCCTTCGACGCCGACCCGTTCGGGCCGGAGAACCGCGCGTACGTCTCGACCGGTCCGCTGCAAGTCTCACGGACGAGCTTCACCGGGCGGATGAACATGACCGCCCTCTCGCCGCTGACCGACGGGCTGGCCTCGACGAACGCCGGGGGCTACCTCTCCCGCAACTTCGCCGACACCGGGATCAGCGTGCTCGAACTCGTCGGGGCGAGCGACGAGTTGCTCGCGATCCACGTCACCGACGACGGCGTCGAGTTCGAACCGGTCCCGGAACTCGCCGGGGCGCTCGTCTCCGAGGTCAGCGACTACGTGGCCGAGGAGCGCGACCTGGGCCCGGAGCACTGCCTCGCCATCGGCCCGGCCGGCGAGAACCTCGTCCGGTTCGCCAGCGTGATGACCTTCGACACGCGGGCCTTCGGCCGGGGCGGCCTCGGGGCCGTCCTCGGCTCGAAGAACGTCAAGTGCGTCACCTTCGAGGGCGACTCACCGCCGGACGTGGCCTTCCCAGAGGACGTGGCGAGCGCGATCCACAGTAAGGCTGCGACGGCCGACGACCCAATGAGGCGCCAGGGGACGACCCACGGCACGGAGTTCATCAACGACAACTTCTCGCTGCCGACGCGGTACTTCAGTGAAACCTCCTTCGAGGACGTCGCGGGCATCGGCGGCGACGCCGTCGGGGAGAAGAAGTACAAGAAGGGGGCCTGCTCGGCGTGTGCCTTCGCCTGCAAGCTGCCCACCCGGGACGAGGCCACGGGCGTCGAGACGGAGGGCCCGGAGTTCGAGACCGTCTACGCCTACGGCTCGAACCAGGGCGTCGGCGACGTCGTCGACGTGATGCGGGCCAACGAGCTCTGTGACGAGCTCGGGATGGACACCATCTCCGCGGGCGTGACCGTCGCCGCCTACCTCGCCAGCGAGGACGAGTTCGGGAACGCCGAACTCGCCAGGGAGGTGACCGAGCAGATCGCCCACCGTGAGGGGATCGGCGACCGCCTCGCGGAGGGCGTCCACCGTGTGCACGACGAACTGGGCGTCGAGGACTGGACGGTCAAGGGCCTCGAGTTCGCCGCCCACGACGGCCGCGCCCTCCACGGACTCGGCCTCCAGTACGCCGTGGCGGGCCGGGGGGCCGACCACATGTACGCGACCATGCAATCCCTCGAGTACCGCGGCACCGTCGACCCCGAGGGGACCGCGGGCAAGGCCGAGACGGTCGTCGAGCAGGAAAACTTCGCCGCGTTCAGGGACTCGGGGATCGTGTGTGCCTTCTCGGGGAGCTACGTCGACGAGTCGGACCTCGAGGCGCTGTTCGACGCCGACTACGCCGACCTCCTCGACGTCGGGGCCGGCGTCGTCGAGCGGGAGCGCCACTTCCACAACGAGCGCGGCCGCGCCGCCGAGGCCGACCGCCTCCCCTACGACCTCCCGGACCTGGGCGACTCCATCCGGGAGTACTACGACCGCCGCGGCTACGACGCCGACGGGACCGTCCCGGAGGACCTGATCCAGTCGAGCCACGTCCCGGCGGCCGACTGACCGCTACCCGCCGTAGACGGCCGGCGTCAGCCGAACCACGTCGCCGTCGGCGAGTTCGGTGCCGACGCCGTCCTCGTGCTGGACGTGCCGCCCGTTGTGCGTCACGGCGATCTCGCTCACGACGCCGTCGTCCTCAAGGAGGCGCCCCGCGAGACCGGGGTTGTCGGCCTCCAGCTCGGCCAGGAGGGCCCCGACGGTCTCGGCGTCGGTCTCGAGCCGGACCGTCTTCTCCCCGACCTCGTCCCGGAACGGCCCGAAGAAGACGCACTCGACCTCCATGG
>Ga0207797_1003456_pt1 | contig 10472 bp, 11 predicted proteins | sample PRCRCaboRojoPR_6_FD_187275 | JGI IMG/M metagenome (GOLD analysis project Ga0207797, IMG submission 187275) | Marine sediment microbial community from Cabo Rojo, Puerto Rico - PR CR 10% Liquid 1 (SPAdes) | ecosystem: Environmental > Aquatic > Marine > Coastal > Sediment | place: Cabo Rojo, Puerto... | reverse complement strand
TGTACAACCTCGTCGCCACGAACGCCGCAAAGCGCATTCATCAGACGCTCGGAGCGGCACACACAGAGGTCAAACTGCTCACACAGATCGGAACACCCGTCTCGGAACCCGTGGCTGTCGATGTCGATACGACAGCTCGTGATGATGAAGAGATCCGACGCATCATCACCGACGAGCTCGAAACCATCGATTCGCTCACCCGTGATCTCATGACTGGGGACGTCCAACTGTTTTAACGCCGGAGAGTCCGAACGAACCTCACTGGTGGCGATATGAATCACTCCCGATCAGAAGACCAGCAGTTGGTCGCATCAGACTATCGCACTGATGGCCGTGGTCCAGTGGCCGGTGGTACGCTCGTCGGCCTGACGACGGAAGACGGCGTACTTCTGGCGGCCGACACCCGGACGAGTCGAGGAGCCGTTGTTCGTAGCGAAGGGGTCCGGAAAATATCGCAGGTCCATCCGACCGCTGTCCTGGGGTCAACCGATGACCTCGGTACTGCACAATCGTTCGTACGGGCGATCAAATCCGAAGCAGACCGCTACGAGACCTCTCACGATAAACCGATAGACCTGACGGCCCTCAGTACCGTCGCCGTGACGGAACTCAGGGAGCGCTCTATGCCGGATGCGACGTTCCTCCTCGGCGGTGTCGATGCCGATGGTCCACACCTTTTCACACTCGGCCCGGACGAGGGCGCGCTTGAGGAGACGTACGCCGCGGTCGGGAGCGGTCAGCAAATTGCCTATGGAATCCTTGACGGCGAAATACCACAGTCCCTCACGACATCGGAGGCAGGACTGATAGCAGGCCGTGCCATCCAGAGCGCAGCCGAGCGGGACGTGCAGACCGGTGTCGGTGTTCACGTCGCTGAGATCTCTGACGACGGGGTGGGCATTCATCGCTACGACTCCGTCGATGATTTCCTGGAAGACCGTTAATCGTCTCGTCTGGCTTCTCGGCCGAGTTGGTCTTCGACGGCGGTGACTTTCTCGCTAGCACGCTGGTGAACCGTCCGTTTGTCGTCTATCCCCAGCGTCGTAATCACCCGATCTTCGTCGACCGCCCCATGTGCTGCCTCTGCCGCTGTGAACAGTTCGTGGACATCGTCGGCCTCCAGTATCGTTCCCATCGGATTGGTCTCATAGGTTATGTCGAACGCCTCGAGCGCTTCGACGACCTTCGCGATTTCTCCAGACATGCTCCCTTTCCGAACAGGAATGATGTTCAGTTCGGCAATCGCCGTCATGCTCTAGTAGATGTCGACCACCATCACAATGGCGCGGCCGGGTCGTCCCCGGCCACGGCGCGCGTCTCCAAGATTCGAGGCGATCCAGTAGTCGGCTACGGCTGCTACATCGTTGCCTTGATCCCGACGAAGGACCCGTCACCATACCCTTCATTGATCGGTTCGGGCTCGTCGATCTTGTCGGGCCAGTTGTAGATGGTCTGCACGAATTCGAACTCCGAGAACCCCGCACCTTCGAGCGCGTCAACGAGTTCGTCCGTCGAGACGAACACCGCCTCACGATAGAACGGATTCTCCGACTTCTTCTCCTGGTAGATCCGACCCACTGGACTGTCCTTGTCAATATAGCCGATGACAAGTGATCCGCTCGGGCGCAGCACTCGCCGAGCTTCGGCTAGTGTCTGGGGGATGTCGTCGACGAAGCATATCGTCGTGACGATCAACGCGGTGTCGTACGTCCCGTCCCTGAACGGGAGAAATTCGGCGACTCCTTTGACGACGTCGATCCCTCTCTCGCGAGCCCGGACCAGCATGTCGCCAGCAGGATCGAGTCCCACTTGCATCCCGAGCGGGGCGGCGAATCGGGCGCTGCCGACACCGATCTCGATCCCGAATCCCGGCTGTGGGATCAGTCGCTGGAGCGCCTCGACTTCGGACTGATAAGCGGCTTCGTGGGTGTCGAACCACCGCTCATATCGTTTGGTGTATCGTTCGAAAGGTTCAGACTTGGGCATGGTAGTCGTTCTCCTGCGATCCCTCCCCCTATGATCGGTAACGTCTTCTGTTCCTATCGAAACGGTCTCGCAGACTAATGGAATCCCAGAACCAAGAAATCACCAAAGTGGATCCATCGACTGTCGAGAAGGGCGGCGCCGGTTTTGAGGGGAAGTCAACCTCGGCCCCATTAGACTGTGACTCCGGCATGTGCTTTGGCCAGATGCTTGTCCACAGGTGGGCTAGTCTGGAACGAGGCCAAGCTGCATGAGGATGCCGAACAAGTCGAAGTACCACCAGGCCTCGGTCAGATTCTCCTCGCCCATCCGATGGATGGTCGCCCCTCTATATTCTACCGTCTTGTTCGTCGCCGGGGTTCCGAGACCCGGCAGCGGCCCCTCATGGGTGGCCCGGGCCTTCCATTGCGTTACGAATTTCTCTTCTCCGATGATGACGTCCTCGTGTTCTACCGTGAAGTTGGGAAACGCTTCGTGGTGATCCAGACGCCACTGTTTGAACGCCTCCCGTCCCTCGTAGTCACGTCCCTCAGGGATCAGGTGCATCACCACGTCTTCGGCGTAAATCTCGTCGATATAGTCGAACTCGTTCTGGTTGAAGATCCGATCCGTCGCTTCGATGATCTCTGCTCGCGAGTCAATGACCATTCGTTTCGACCAACGGTACTATTGTTTCACCACAGGTATGCGATTTTTCAAGCGTCCCATCGGTTGGGAAGTAGGGATGCATTCATAGTGAGCACCGGAACATTCCGGGAATGGTGTTCGTTTGGATACCCGCGGTTTCTTAACGGTTAGTAGTGCGCCCGATATGTTACAAACTCTGACCCGATACCAGCGGTCAAAAGAAGAAGAAATGCGCGGGAAGAACGTTCCCCCTCCGAGGGACCGGCAAATCGTCCGCGAAAATATTCACGCTTGCGATGGTGAATTACCATCGCTTGGGATCCTGAGTCCGATACTTGGTCGCCGGACGATAATAGGAACACATGTACAGTACCATTCTCGTCCCGACGGATGGCAGTGCGGGCTCGAACGAAGCTCTTCGTCATGGAGTCGATATTGCAAAGAAGTACGACGCGACCCTACACCTGGTTTACGTGGTGGATGAGGACATCTATGGCCACTATGGTGGGATTGACGCCATCGAACACGTCATGGAGGCACTCGAAGACGTAGGCGAAGAAGCTCTGCAGACCGCTAGTAAACTAGTAACGGAGGCTGGGATCCCGGTTGAAGTTCATCTCGAACATACGACTCCCCACAGAGGTATCATCGAGACCGCCAGTCAAGTTGGTGCTGACCTCATAGTGATGGGAACGGAACAACGATCGAAGGAGTATCGACATCTCCTTGGAAGCGTAAGCGAGCGCGTTGTCCGTTTGAGTTCAGTCCCGGTCCATCTCGTCAAGGTAGGACCTGACAAGTCCGGTATCTCGATTCGTGAAGCGACGGCGGTTGACGATGACGCGATCCGGAGGATCGCAAGGCGGTCAATGAATCAGTCATACAGCTCGTTCCTTGCAGAGACAGAAATCGACAAGGCCATCGACCGCTGGTACGGAACGGAAACGTTCGAAGATCTGGTATCGGATCCGAACACGATTTTTCTCACTGCTGTGAAAAACGAAACCATTGTAGGGTTCTCGCAGAGCCATCTCGTCGACACTCCTGCAGGTATGACCGGCGAGATTCACTGGCTCCACGTCGATCCCGATCACCGTGAGAATGGTATCGGGACATCGCTTCTGAACAACACTCGCGCCATTCTAGAGGATCATGACGTTGATCGAATCAATGGCCTTGTTCTCAGTGACTACGAGGCTGGAAACGTTTTCTACGAGGAGAACGGTCTGATATACGTCGAGTCCCGGCCGATTGAAATCGGGGGTGAACCCTTCGAAGAAAACGTCTATTCAGATGTCAGCCCAGCTGGAGAAGATCGAGAACCACAGATAGAATCCTATACAACAGCAGATGGAGAAACGCTCTATCTCAACTACGAAGAATCCGAAATCGGGAGGGACGGACCGTTTTTCGCGGCGTACACGACGCGCGAACTCGGGGATAGATATGGATGGTTCTGTTCGAACTGTGGAAGTGTCGACGTTGCAATGGACACCATGGGTCGCATTGTCTGTAACCAGTGCGGGAACCGTCACAAAGCCACACGGTGGGACGCGGTCGTAACTGAGTAGCTAACGATTATTGGGGGAGCGCCTCGTCAGAGTTGACAGCCATTCCAAGTGTCGGCGCGAAAAGACCTGGGAGAAAGGGTCGGATCGGCGTATCCGCCGACTACAGTACCTCTGCGAGTGCAGCGACAACCCGTTCATTGTCCCCGGGGCGAGCTGTCGTCACGCGCATGAATCCCGAGCCGAGACGGTCGTTATCGAGCGGCTTCACGAGGATGTCACGCTCTCGAAGCTTAACAGCGATGTCGGCAGCGCTACGTGGAGTGAAGTCGGCGAGAAAGAAGTACGTCTCTGTCGGGAATGTCCGAACGCCCAACCCTTCGAGATCGGCTGCCAATTCGGCCGTCCACGAGCGTAATCGACTGACTCTGTCACGGATTTTGTCCTGATGTTCCAGCGTTGCCATCGCGGCAGCCTGCCCCGGCCGGGAAAGCGGATAGGCATCGTTGTTTCGATTAAAGTCAGCAGCAATCGACTCTGGAAAGATTCCGTAGCCGATCCGAAATCCCGCCAGGCTGTGTGCCTTTGAGAACGTCCGGGTTACGAGCAGATTTTCGTACTCAGGAACTAGCCCGACGACGGATTCGCCCGCCAGATCGATGAACGCCTCGTCGACGAGAAACGTTGTTTCCGAGTATCGGTCAAGTAGCGCAGGAAGCGGTGTCATGTCGAACGTTCCGCCGTTCGGGTTATTCGGATTCACGATGACGACTAGTGACGTCTGATCCGGGACCTCTAACTCTGACAGGTCGAACACGAAGTCGTCCTCCGGCTGCAATTGCGTCTGGGTGAAATTCTCGGCGATTTCGGGGAATAATGGATACGTCGGCGTGAGCAAATGGACCTGCTCGCCGAAACGGTCGAATATCTGTCTAAGAATGAGTTCCGAACCCGCGTTTAAATGGATGTGCTCAACGGAAACGCCGAGATGCTCGGCAAGCAGATCGCGGAGTGGGGCAGAATACGGTTCCGTGTAGTAATTGCTCTGTGGGATTGCCCTGGTCGCGGCATCGATGGCTTCGTCGAGTGGTGGTAGCGGGTTCTCGCACAGCAAGAGTTTGATTCCTTCAAAGGTCCCACCACCCTTCTCGATAGTCGAGGGCTCGGACATGTGTCTCACTACGGTATCTTGGGACATGTATCCTCGTTTCCGCTTTTTGATTCCGAATCAGTACACTCGTTGTGATTTTTCAGCAGCCTCTATGTTTATTATCCATCATTTCGAATGTGGTGGTATGGAGCTTCCAGGCCCCCGCGATTGTATGGCTGTGATTGGTGTCCCGATCGGTATCATCGGGGGAATCGTTGGCTTGTTTCTCATTTTGGCCACTGATGTCACTCCGTGGGGATTCGTTCTCCTCTCGATCAGTGGGTGGATATCGTTTACGTCGGTGATCTTCTGCCTCGCATGGGAGTGGGAGCACTTGCCCTGACGGCCTCGCGAAGTGCTTCAGTCCCACGGCGTGAGTACCCGCTCCCGAGAAGGAACGGTCGGTCTAGTCGCTGTTTGACCCTTGATAACGTATTAATGGAATTGCACTGTAGCGTGTCCCAGTCAATGTCCCCCGCTCAGTCCCCTCCCACCCGCCGTGGATTCCTCGCAGTGACCGGTGGACTCGCTGCCGCCTCGCTCGCCGGGTGTCTGAGTGAATCGCCGACGGACGACGGGACACCGTCTCCCGACAGCACGCCACAGGCCAGTCCGAACGGATCCACCTCCTCTGGATCCCCGGATGGCGCGTGGCCACAGTTCGGTACCGATCCGCAAAACACCGGACTTGGCGTCGACGTCACCGGCCCCGGCGCGAGCGAGCCAGCCCTCGCCTGGCGATACGATGCCGGGACACCCACGATGAACACGTCCCCCGTCGTGGGCGACGGGACAGTCTTCGTCCCCGGCAGCGGCGATCCGGGGCTCATCCACGCGGTTGATATCGAAACCGGCGACCAGATCTGGGACTTCGAACCCGCAGGCTACGCTTCCTCGGCCCCGGCACTCGTAGACGGGACCCTCTACGTCGGCACCTGGGGCAAGCGATTCTACGCCATCGACGCCGCGTCCGGAACTGCGGAGTGGCGTCGAGACATCGGCCATCGGTTCGGCTCGTCCTCCCCCGTCGTCGTCGACGGAACTGTCTACGTCGGGACGAACGGCGACGGGCCGCTGGTGGTGAGTGGCCCAGAGGACGAAAACGAGTTCGAAGCCTGCGCGTTTCTCGCCCTGGATGCCGAGACGGGCGACGTTCAGTGGGACTACCGCGAGTTCGGCGAGAAAGAGAACATCGACGCCTCGCCGGCCGTCAGCGACGGGGTCGTGTACTTTGGCGCCGAGAGTGGTGTCTACGCGTTAGCGGCCGACACCGGCGACGTCGTCTGGACGCGATCCATCTCGACCCATTCGGACTCCTCGCCAGCCGTCCACGACGGCGTCGTCTATTACGGCGCTCCCGCATTTGGAGATGCAGAAACCCCCTCGAAGGTCTGGGCACTTGATGCAGACAGTGGGGAGACACTCTGGACCGCCGACATCGACGACGACAGTCTGCGAACGTCCCCGGCCGTCGCCGATGGGACCGTCTACGTGGCGGCGTCGTCGGTGCGGCTCTGCACCGGTGTGGGCGGGGAGACACCGGAGTGTCACGGCGTAACCCGCGGCCAGCTCTATGCTCTCGATGCAGCAACCGGGGACCGAGCGTGGACGGCCCGGATCAAAACCGACACCCGGTCGTCCCCGGCGATTGTCGACGGCGTCGTGTACGTCGGGTGCCGCGATGGAATCTCGGCGGTCACGACCGCCGGTGAGAACGCCTGGCGGATGTCCTTCGAGAGCGCCCGTGACGATAGTCCCTACGTGAAATCCTCCCCCGCAATCGCCGAGGGACACGTGTTCATCGGGGCATCCGACGGGCGGCTTCGAGCCATCACAACAGCCGAGTCCTAATCATCGAGGAGACAATTTTCAACAAGGAATACACTACACAGAGCGGGTTGAATGCACGAATCGGCGGTCGGTCACACGCTCTCTATCCAGTAGGTACGTCCACCGACCTCTGGGTGCTAGGATGGGCCGTGCTGAGTACGGGCCGTTATATAATAGAACAGGCTTTCCTGGATGACCTGACGAGAGAACCAGAATCGAGCTATTCTTTCACTTCGAACCCGATTTTTACCTTCGATTTGAACTGGGGCGAGTCCGATGATACAAGCTCGATTGACTGGTCTTGAACGACGGCCCATTGCAGATTCTCAACCGACGTATCGGTGCGTTCGACAGCGTTCAACGCGGCGTCTTCCCACGACTCGGTACTCGTTGCGGTGATGGTAACTTCTTTGTGGACGGCCATGCCAAATTGATAAGATGATTGATAAGTATTAATAATGAATGGCTTTACAGATTGATCCAGTCGGCAATCTTCGAACAGTACCGCATATTCAGCGGCGCAAAACGGGGACATTCCGCGTAGTTTGTCCACCGGACGAGAGAGACGGGTCAGCCGCTCCGGGAAACGACTCGCGCCCAGCCGATTCCTGTACGTTGAAATATCCATAGCGGGTAACACCGACAGATGGTCGAACCGCGGCGTGGGTGGGCAATCACGCTCACACTCTGGCTGGTGTTTGACTTCCTGGGATCGGTGTTCAGGAACCCGTTCAGTGGCGTCTCCCGGGGTGACTCTTCGCCAACCTAATTACTCCGAACCGTTCACCTGGCTTTTGGGAGTTCGACGACAAACATCGCCCCTTCGGGCTCGGTGTCTGCGGGCGTCGACCGATGACCCGAGGTGGCTTCAGCCTCCGGGTCCTCGACCCAGATGTCGCCGCCGTAGCTCTCGACGAGGACCTGTGCCAGGTACAGGCCGATCCCGGTTCCCTGGCTATCGAGGCCCTTCTCGCCCTTGCCGAAAATCGACTCTTTCTGTCCGTCGGGCACCCCCGGGCCGTTGTCCGCGATCCGCACCACGACCACGTCATCCCGGTCCCGGGCCGAGACGGTCACCTCTGGGACCTGCTTGTCGTTGTGCTGGATGGCGTTCTTGAGGAGGTTCCTGAACACCGATCCGAGCATGTCCGTCGCCTCGACCGTCACCGACGGAATGTCGGCGTCGGCCCTGACGGCAGCCTCGGTGTAGGACGAGCGCACCTCGTCCAGTTCGTTTTCGAGCACGCGCCGGAGGTCGACGGGCTGTAAATCGTCTTCCGCAGATAGCATCACCTCGGCCATCTCCCGGGCCGTTACCGTGAGTTCGACGGCGTGGTCCGCGCTGTCCTGAATGATCCCGACGTGCTCGTCGACCGCCTCGCCGTCACACTGGTCGACAAGCATGTCGGCGTAGGCCGTAATTAACTGGATGTCGTTGCGGATGTCGTGGCGCAGGACCTGGTTGAGGACATCGAGATTGTCGCGCTGGGCTTCGAGGCGCCGCTCGTATTCCTTGCGCTCGGTGATATCCCGGACCATCGCGTGTAACGCCGGGTTACCGTCGTACTCGAAGCGGCTGAGCTTCACTTCGGCGGGGAATTCCGTGCCGTCGACCCGTTGATGCGTCCACTCGAAGAACGATTCGCCCTCCTCGAACGCGGTCTCGACCCGTTCCAGGGCCGCCTCCTTCGAGTCCGTCCCGTCTGGTTGCGTCGGTGGTGAGAGGTCCCAGGGTGCGTACTCGACGAAGGCGTCGACCGAATCGACGCCGAACAGCTCGAGCGTCCGCTCGTTGCAATCGAAGAACCCGTCCCGATCCAGCAACATGAGCGCGTCGCGTGTGTCCTCGAAGAGGCTTCGATACGTTTGCTCGCTGGCTCGCAGTTCGGCCTCGCGTTCCTTCCGTTCCGTGATGTCGACGAGATAGCCGAGAAGAGACGGCGTCTCGCCCGGAAGTATCGTGGTGTATTCGAGGACCCACCGTACCTCGTCTCCCGCCGTCACTACCCGATATGGCTCGATGCTGAACCGATCCGCCTCCGCATCGTGCTTGTCGGACACCTCTCTGAGTACCCGGTCGATGTCGTCGTCGTGAATCAGGTCGGCATACGTCACGCCGTCCGATTCGAAGTTGTCCGGCGTGTAGCCAAACGCGTCAGCGACGTTCTCGGAGACGTATTCGACGGGCCAGCCCTCGGTATCCTCCCGCTTGAAGACGACAGCCGGGCCCTCCCGGAACATGTCCCGCTCTGCTTCGAGAGCCAGTTTGGTTCGCTTTGGTTTGTCGATGTCCTGGTGAAGCCCGACGGCGCGGATTGGCGTTCCATCCTCGTCGCGCTCTACCACCTTCCCCATTGTTCGCACCCACTTCCAGTCGCCCGACTTCGTCCGGAGCCGGTGATCGCACCGGAAGTACGGCGTCCGATTCGAGATGTGCTCCTCCAGCGCCTCCTCGTATCGTTGTCTGTCGTCGGGATGGACGATGTCCTGCCACGCTTCCAGTTGATCACCCATCTCGACCCGGGTGTAGCCGAGCATGTCGGTCAACAGCTCGTCACGCGACACTTCGTCGCTCTCCATGTCCCAGTCCCAGATCCCTAGGTTCGCGCCCTCGAGGGCGAGCTCCATCCGCTCTTTCGTGGTGACCAGGTCCCGCTCTCGCTCTTTTCGCGCGGTGATTGGACGGCAGTTTACGAGAATGCCGTCGATTGCCTCGTCAGCGAGGCGGTTGCGCATCGTGGCCTCGATCCAATACCACGAGTCGTCGGCCCCTCGCACCCGGAATTCGACCGTCTGGGGTTCGGCCGGCTCGGCCTGTACCGCTTCGACTGCCTCGACGACGGCGTCATGGTCACCGGGGTGGACGTACTCGTCGCCGGCATCCCCGTGTAGATCTTCGGGTTCGTACCCGAGTATCCGCTTTACCGCGGCGCTCACGAACGCCACCGTCCCGTCCAGATCGACTATCGCAACGATATCCGCCGACGCCTCGACGAGTTTGCGATAGCGGTCCAACTCAAGCCCTTCACCGCCGGCGTTCTCGTCCGCTGGCCCCGACATTCGTAGCTACTCGGATATAGGGCGGACGGCGGTCATAAACCCAGTCAGTATGTCCAGTTGCGATACTCGGAACGACGTGAGCGCGGAGCTGTAGCGCTGCCCCGCCACCGCAACCGCGCTGCCCCACCGATGAACGAAGCGGCATCAATAGTGACTGGAAGCGGAGGATCACCGGAGAACCCTCGATGTGCCACCGGAACCGACAAGGGTCGATGAAGCACCCGAAAGTGAAAATCGAGGTGCTCGTCCTATCGCCGGACTCTAGTTGTCGCTACTCTGCTGCCGGATGCAACACGATAGTATCTTCGGCATTC
>Ga0207797_1003455_pt1 | contig 10474 bp, 12 predicted proteins | sample PRCRCaboRojoPR_6_FD_187275 | JGI IMG/M metagenome (GOLD analysis project Ga0207797, IMG submission 187275) | Marine sediment microbial community from Cabo Rojo, Puerto Rico - PR CR 10% Liquid 1 (SPAdes) | ecosystem: Environmental > Aquatic > Marine > Coastal > Sediment | place: Cabo Rojo, Puerto... | reverse complement strand
TGGTGGATTGATGAACGCCGTGATCCGGTGAAGTCCACCCATGCTGCGGCGCAGTATTTATCAAAGCTCTATGAGGAGTTCGGCGACTGGTATCTGGCCATGGCCGCTTATAATGCAGGAGAACGCCGTATCTGGCGGGCGATCCGCCGGGAAGGCACCCGGAACTTCTGGAGTCTGCGAACACTTCCCAGACAAACCCGGAATTATATCCCCACCTTCCTTGCGGCAACGATTATCGCCCATCATCCGGAGGAGTACGGGTTTACCATCAGACCGGAAGAGAAATTGATGGTGGATACGGTCAGGGTGGAACGGAGTTACGAGCTGCACAGGATTGCTGATGCAATTTCCGTGAGTTCGGGAGAGCTCCGGGAATTGAATCCTGAACTCCGGCGTGGCGTAACACCGACCGGTACCAGTGAATACACCTTGAATCTTCCCCTGGGGAAAAAAGAAGATTTCATGGCTATGCGGGAGGATATTCCCGAATCGGCTCAGCGGGAATTCGTCACCCATATCGTCTCCTATGGGGAAACGCTCTCGCTGATTGCGCGACGATACCGTGTGAGCGTCGGGAGTATCGTCCGGGCGAACAATATCCGGAACAGCCACCGGATCCGGGTCGGGCAACGGCTTCTGGTACCTGCACCCGGGACAAATCCCACCGCCATCGCATCGAGATCCGGCGGTGATAATAATCGGAAAGTACCCGGAAAAACGGCCCTGACCTATCGGGTGAAACGCGGTGATACCCTGGGCGAAATTGCGGAGATTTATAATACTAGGGCCAGCTCCATCCGGTCCTGGAACGGTCTGCGATACGGAGAATATATCTATCCCGGTCAGCGGCTTACCATCTATGTATCCGACGGGAGTCCCTTTGCCAGTAATGAAACGGTAGAAACGGAAGAGGGCGAGTATCAGGTCTATGTGGTCCAGCCCGGCGATACACTCTGGGATATTGCACGTCGCCACGGGGTGGATGTGGACCGGTTAAAGTCGTGGAATATTGAACTCGCCAGTGGCTATATTAAACCGGGTGACAAAATCAAAATTCGTGTGAATTAAACCTATGGCCCGCCGGCGATCCGATGTTATCATTGGAGTAATTCTCATTGTCGCAGTCGGTTTTATTCTCTGGTGGGCAATTGCAATGTTTCGGGTTCCTGAATCCGGCAGAATGACCTATCGCGGGAGTGGGGATGTGGCGGTGCTGCACATCCGGGGGATGATCGTTGAGCCGGCGGATTTTATCGAAAGACTTGAACGGTTCATCGACCGGGAAGATGTCAGGGCGATTGTCCTGCGGATTGAGAGTCCCGGTGGAGTTGTGGCCGCATCCCAGGAGATGTATGAGGCAGTGAAACGTGCACGGGATTCGGAGAAGCCCGTGGTGACTTCCATGGGCTCCATTGCAGCGTCCGGCGGCTATTATGTGGCGCTGGGCAGTGATTCGATTCTGGCGAACCCCGGCACCCTGACCGGCAGTATCGGGGTGCTCATGGATTTCCCGGAGATCACGAAGCTGCTGGAAAGCATCGGCGTGGAGTATCATTCCGTCACCAGCGGTCCGTTGAAAAATGCCGGTGCCCCTTATGAACAGTGGGATGAGCAGACCCGGGAATACTACAAATCAATTGTCATGGACAGTTACGAGCAGTTTGTATCTGTGGTGGCTCAGGAGCGGCGTCTTTCGGTTGACAGCGTGCGAACGCTGGCAGACGGGCGGGTGTATACCGGGAATCAGGCGGCAAACCACGGGCTGATTGACGGTTTGGGTGATCTCCATGAAGCAATACAGCTCGCGGCTTCAATGGCAGGGATTACAGATGAACCAACAGTCATCAAGCCCGTTGAGCGGGAGATACGTCTCTGGGATGTGCTGTTCGGAGATATAGAAGAATTGGTCAACCGGATACCGCGTACTCCCCAGCTGGAATACCGGTATCCGTAATCCCTAGCAAAAGGAGGGAGTTTTGACAAAAGCGGATATGGTCGATATCATTTCCGAGGCCACCGGTTTGACCAAGGTGGAAACGGAGACGGTGATTACCGGATTTCTTGAAAAGATGAAAGATGCTCTTCGGCAGGGTGAACGTATTGAGTTCAGGGGATTTGGCAGTTTCAGCGTGAAAAAGCGCAAACCGAAGAAAGCCCGGAACCCGGGCACCGGGGAAACCATTTATCTGCCTGAGCGCTATGTGCCGGTGTTCAAGCCCTCGAATATATTAAAGGATGAGATTAATTCGGCACTTAGTTAAGTTTAACAGCAAATAGGAATGCCTATCGAAGGAGGTGGATGTTTATGCCGAGCGGTAAGAAGAGAAAACGGCGGAAGATAAACACACATAAGCGCAAGAAGCGCTTGCGGAAAAATCGCCATAAAAAGAAAAATAAGTAACCACGCTGTTTGAAATGGTGATTCCCCCGATCCGGGGGGTCACCATTTTTTCTTTCCGCCGAGGAGATATGTCCCGAACGCGTTTATATTGTTTACTTTTTCTCGCCATTCTGTCTTGGAGTATCCCCTTATATCCGTGGGGATTTACAGCACATAAGGCCGTGACAAAAAACGCCATTACAGTTACTCCGGAAGTCATCCGGCCTCTGCTCCAATCGATGTCCGATTCCCTTATTGCCCGGTCTGTTGAGCCTGATATGATCCGGGAAGAAAATCCTGAGGAGGGACCACACCATTACATCGATATCGATTATTACGGAGAATATCCGTTTCATAAGCTACCCAGAGATTACACTGCCGCTGTACGGAAGTTTAGTGAGGACACCGTCCGGCAGTATGGAACCCTTCCCTGGCGCATTGCTGAATGTGTGGATTCCCTGTCGGAGGCCATTCGGGCAGGAGACCGAAACCGAATCGTGAAATGGGCGGCATATCTTTCCCATTATGTTACAGACGCGCACCAGCCTCTCCACACTGTCCTGAATTATAACGGGCAACTCACCGGTAATGACGGGATCCACAGCCGTTACGAAACAGGGATGGTAGACAGATATTTTGACAGATATGAATTTACACCGCTCGCTGTTGAATCCATGTCAAACCCCCGTAATGCGGCGTTTGAGATCGTACTGGAGAGCTACCGGCTCAATGATGCTGTGATTGGCGCTGACAACTATGCAACTCTCCGAATGTCGGATGCTGAGGTGAGATCACTTCACGAACACTGGGACTTGCAGGCCGATTCACTCTATTTTGAGAGGTTGTATCGGGTTCTGGGCGAGCTGACCTGGGAGCGGCTCGATCTTGCAGGCGCACGGTTGGCAATGCTGTGGTATACCGCCTGGCTCCGGGCCGGATCACCGGAACTCCCTGTGGAAAAATAATCGGGAATCCCCCTATGCCCGATCGTGTCGTTTATTCCGTTACCGAGTTAAACACCCAGCTGAAACAGCTACTGGAAGATCAGTATTCCTCTGTCTGGCTTGAGGGGGAGATCTCAAACTTCAAGCATCACAGCTCCGGACACATGTATTTTTCCCTCAAGGATGCCGACTCCGAAATCCGCGCGGTAATGTTCCGCGGACTGAATCAGTCGCTGCGATTCCGACCGGAAGACGGGTTAAAGGTGCTGGTGGAAGGGGATGTGACCGTTTATCTGCCAAGGGGGCAATACCAGATTCTGGTCAGCCAGATGCAGCCGGCAGGAGCGGGGGAACTGCAGCTGGCGTTCGAGCAATTGAAGGAACGGTTGCGCGAGGAAGGATTGTTCGATGAAGTCCGGAAGCGTCCGCTTCCGCCCTATCCAATGACCATAGGAGTGGTGACCTCGGAGACCGGTGCGGCATTCCGGGATATCCTGGATGTATTGCGCCGCCGTGCGCCCTACATCAGAGTGGTCCTGGCGCCGGCCAGAGTACAGGGAGAGGGAGCGGCTGAGGAGATCGTTGCCGGTATCCGGCGGTTGAACGAGTTTGAAGGTATCGATGTAATAATCGCTGGTCGGGGCGGGGGATCACTGGAGGATCTCTGGCCGTTTAACGAAGAAATTGTGGCCCGGGCAATTGTCGCGTCCGACCTGCCGGTGGTGTCAGCGGTTGGTCATGAGGTAGATTTCAGCATCAGCGATTTCTGCTCGGATTACAGGGCGCCTACACCATCAGCTGCAGCCGAGGTAATTGCACGGGACACCCAGGAGCTGCTTGCTGAACTGGATGGTTATGCTACGTTTTTCAAAGACCGGTTGAAAGGGAAAATCGATCGGCTGCGTTCCAGATTGAAGGCGCTGGAGACACACTATGCGTTTCGGATGCCCGGCCAGCGATTAATGACTATATCACAACGGGTTGACGAACTGCAAACGAATATGGAAAGCCGGGTGGTTTCGCTGATCAGGGAGGGGAGACAGCAGTTGGAAAGCTACGAGAAACAGCTTCATCTTTTACATCCGGGACAGGTATTGAAGCGGGGGTTCAGCATTACGCGTAATCAGGACGGTGAGATCGTGCGATCCGTTGAGAATCTGGATGTTGGGGATCAGATTCATACCGATTTTCACCGGGGAAATGCAATCAGTGAAGTGAGATCCATTGGAGTGAATGATAATGACAGCTAAAAGTAAATCCGGGGCGGAAGAAACCGCCTCTGTGGAGCAAACCGAACTGGAATTCGAGCCCGAATCTCTGGAGAAAGCATTGTCCAGACTGGAGGAGATTGTTTCGGAGATGGACGCCGAATCGGTGGAACTCAACCGGGCCATCGAGCTCTTTCAGGAAGGCATGCAGCTGACGAAGTATTGTCGGGAGCAGATTGCGGAGGCGGAGCAGGAAGTGCAGAAGCTGGTGGAGGATGCGGAAGGGGAACTGGATCTGGAAGAGTTTGACCATGAGTGACACCAACGGAGTTGTCTTTGGCATAGTCGGGAATCCTGATAAGGAGAAGGTTTGGGAGATTCTTCCCAGACTATTGGAATGGTTTCGTGAGCATCGGCAGGAGGTATATATTTCGGAATCGTTTTCTCCTGCAGTTGAGGAGTCACGGAATTTAATCCATCCGGTTCCTGAGGAAGAGATTACCGAACATGTGAGTTTTATTCTTGCCCTGGGTGGTGATGGAACGATCCTGCACACCGCTCGGATGGTGGGTGAACATCGGACCCCGATTCTGGGGATCCGGGTCGGCGGGCTTGGATTTCTGGCAGAGGTCTATCTCGATGAGATATACGATCGGATGCACCGGTTGATTGACGGCAAATATAATATCGAGCAGCGGATGACCATCGCTGCCACTGTCAGTCCGGGAGAGTCGGACAGCCAGCTGGTTGCGTTGAATGACATGGTGGTGCATAAAGCGCGTCCGCTGCGGATGCTGAATATCCGGGTGTCGGTGGATGGGGATTATCTGAATACCTATACCGCTGACGGGCTGATTGTGAGCAGTCCCACCGGATCGACCGCCTATTCTTTGTCGGTGCAGGGCCCAATTGTGGTGCCGACCCTGGATGCCATGGTGATCAACCCCATCAGTCCGCATTCGCTGACGGCCCGGCCGGTTGTTGTGCCTGGTGATTCCCGAATCCGGATTGAGTTTGAAGGGGAAGTGGATGATCATATTCTGTCCGTGGACGGGCAGGTTGAGGTGGATTTGGCGGAGGATTCGGTTATTGAGGTTTTCCGCGGATCGCATCCGGTGAATCTTGTGGTGTGGAAGGAGCGGTCCTTTTACGATATTCTGCGCCGGAAAATGCAATGGGGTCGTGATCCACGGAATTCGGATACCTGATGAACAGGGGGACCCTTTCAGGGTCATTCCCTGCCAGGGCCTCACCTCTTTCCGTTTATTTTTTCTACTCTCCCGGATCTCCCCACTGTTAAATAATTCGATAGTGCTTGACAAGCGCCGGACCCCGCGGTAATTTTCGCCTTGATTGGAAACGGAGCACTGATACTGCAGCAGGTTCACAGAAAGCGACCCAATGTACTTTGATTTCCTGACCATCTTTGTCTTCCTGATTGTCGCCGTCGGACTTATTGGTTTATTACTGTTCCTGGCAAAGTTAATCCGCCCGGAACGCCCCCAATCCGAAAAATACGAAACATACGAATGCGGCGAGGAAGTAGAAGGTCCGTCCTGGATCCAATTCAATATCCGTTTCTATGTCATCGCCCTGATTTTCATCATCTTCGAAGTGGAAATCATCTTCATGTTCCCCTGGGCTGTGGTCTTTCAGCGCCTGGGTGTGTTCGCCTTCATCGAAATGATGATCTTCATCGCCATCCTCCTGGTAGGATTAGCATATGCGTGGAGACGGGGTGATCTGGAATGGGTGCGTCTCCGCATCCCTTACGGGGTCGGACGATACGCCCGACAGTCTCTCAGTATTATCGAGCGGGAGAAATAGCAATCTATGGGACTATTAGAACATAAATTCAACGACAATATCGTCATCGGACAACTGGATAAGCTTATCGCCTGGGGACGTGGCAGTTCTCCCTGGTATTTTCAGTTTGGTATCGCCTGCTGCGCCATCGAAATGATGTGTGCCGCAGCGGCCAGATACGATCTGGACCGGTTCGGCGCCATGCCGCGATCTTCTCCCCGGCAGGCGGACGTGATGATCGTGGCCGGAACGGTCTCCATGAAAATGGGACTGCGGGTGCGCCGTCTCTGGGAACAAATGGCGGATCCGAAATATGTGATAGCCATGGGAAATTGCGCCGCAGCCGGCGGCCCGTATTCCCGGCACGGATATCACGTGCTGAAAGGTGTCGATCTGGTGATCCCGGTGGATGTCTATGTACCGGGCTGTCCACCACGACCGGAAACCCTGCTTCAGGGGCTGATAAAGCTACGGGACAAAATCTCAACAGAGAAAACTCTGGCGAAGGCTGAAACGGAATGACCCCGGAGGAAATACACGAACGGCTGGCAGACGAATTCGGTGAGGCGATCCTGGAATTCAGCGATGAGCAGTTAGCCAGGTATATATTGGTAGACGCAGATCACTGGTACGAAATTGCAAAGTACCTGGCCGGTGATCCGGATCTGTACTTCGATTCTCTCATGTGCTTAAGTGGTGTGGATTATGGTCCGAAAAAGGACCGGATGGAAGTGGTCTATAACCTGCATTCCATGCGCCATTTACACAAAATTACCATCAAAATCCAGGGCCCGCGGGAAGATTTCCACGTGCCGTCTGTGGAGTATATCTGGCGTACAGCGGACTGGCACGAACGCGAGGCGTATGATCTGTTTGGTATTGTCTTTGATGGTCACAGAAATCTCAAACGACTCCTGCTGCCGGATGACTGGCAGGGCCATCCCTTGAAGAAAGATTACGAAGTCCAGGAATACTATCACGGAATTCGGGTACCGAAAGTGAAACCGAAAAGGATTTCTCCATAGATGCCGGATCTTCGCACTGAAGAGATGACCATTAATATGGGGCCGCAACATCCCAGCACTCACGGAGTGCTGAGGATGAAACTGCGGACCGACGGTGAGGTGGTCAACTCTATCGAACCGGTGCTGGGGTATCTCCATCGATGCTTTGAGAAGCATGCAGAGAATCTGGAATACCCACAGATAATCCCATACGTTGAACGCTGTGATTATCTGGCTTCCATGAACGACGACCTGGGATACGCCCTTGCGGTGGAGAAACTTCTGGGGATTGAAATCCCGGAACGGGTGGAATACCTCCGGGTGATCTTCGCGGAGCTCAACAGGATAGCCAGCCACCTGGTCGCCTTTGGTACATTCGGATTGGATGTGGGGGTACAAACGCCATTTATCTATGCCTTCCGTGAGCGGGAAATGATTCTGGATCTGTTCGAAATGACCTGCGGGGCCCGACTGCTGTACAATTACATCTGGATTGGCGGATTGTCACATGACATTCCGGAGGGCTTTGTCGAGAAATGCTATGACTTCCTGGACTATTTCGAACCCAGGATCAAGGAATACAACGACCTTCTCACTACAAATAAGATCTTTGTTGAGCGGACCGCTGATGTGGGGGTTATCCCGCAGGATGTGGCAATCAGCTACGGTCTCACCGGTCCGCAGCTTCGCGCCTCCGGAGTCGATTGGGATCTCCGCAGGGATGAGCCGTACAGCATTTACGACCGGTTCGACTGGAAAGTCATTACCGGGACGGATAGCTTCGGGAGTCTTGGAGATACCTGGGACCGGTATTATGTGAAGATTCTTGAAATGGAGGAGAGTGCGAAGATCGTGCGCCAGGCTTTGGACCAGCTCCCGGTGGAAGGGGATGTGCAGGAGGCTGTTCCCAGAAAGATCCGGCCGCCGGAGGGTGCGCTCTATTTCCGGAGTGAGAATCCCCGGGGAGAGCTGGGATTCTACATTGTCAGCGAAGGTCATCCAAAGCCCATGCGGGTAAAGATGCGTTCTCCCGCACTCTGTAATCTGAGCGTCATTGACGAGATTACCAGCGGGTGGATGATCGCGGACGTGGTAGCGGTACTCGGCAGTCTGGATATTGTTCTCGGCGAAATAGACAGGTAGCGCAGTGCAACAACTCATTCAATTTCTCCAGGGAATCGGAATCGGCAATCAAGTGCTCGCCGCCGGGTTGGCCATTCTCTCGTATTCCCTGATGGTGTTTACATTTATAGCTGTTTTTGCACTGATTGCCATCTATCTGGAGCGAAAAGTTTCGGGTCATATCCAGGACCGGCTTGGTCCCATGAGACATGGTTGGCACGGACTGCTCCAGACCGTTGCCGATACCATCAAATTGCTGGGAAAAGAGGATATCATCCCAGCCAACGCGGATCGCCGGTTGTTCATTATGGCGCCGGTGATTCTGTTTGCGGCCACCTTTCTGGTCTTTGTCGCACTGCCGTTCGGTCCCGGAGCGATTGCCGCCGATTTGAACATCGGACTGTTCTTTATCATTGCGGTAACTTCGCTGGTCGTGGTAGGGATTATCATGGCAGGGTATGCATCGAATAATAAATGGTCGCTTTATGGCGGTATGCGATCGGCTGCACAAATTGTGAGCTATGAAATCCCGGTTGGCTTGTCACTCCTTATCGGGGTGATGATGGCCGGAACTTTGAATATCTCCTCCCTTGTGAATGCTCAGTCAACCGGCCTGTTCGGACAGGGTGGTATACTGGGCTGGAATTTTATCCAGAACCCGTTTGCATTTATTGCATTCTTTGTCTATCTGGTGGCAGGTACGGCGGAAGCAAACCGGACACCGTTCGATCTGCCCGAGTCGGAATCGGAACTTGTGGCCGGGGCGTTTACCGAATACTCCGGGATGCGCTGGGCCTTCTTCTTCCTGGCAGAATATGCGAACATGTGGATTGTAGGTGTGCTGGCGAGCGTGGTATTTCTCGGAGGCTGGCATTCACCGATACCGGGGGATACCCTCATTCCGGGATCGCTCTGGCTGGCCCTGAAAGCCCTCGCCATTGTCTTCGTACAGATGTGGGCGCGATGGACATTTCCCAGACTGCGGGTCGACCAATTGATGGTCACCAGCTGGAAATACCTGACCCCCATTGCATTCGTGAATATCTTCGGTGTCGGCTTATGGCTGGTGCTTTTCGGATAGCGATGAGGGGAAGAGAACGCAAACCATCTCTGGGAAATCAGAGATGAGAGGAAACTCAGAACAACACGCGTGAACTGAATACATGACTCAATACTTTCAAAATATCATCGAAGCGATCAGCACGACTGCCGTGAGTTTCGGGGTGACATTTAAGCACCTTTTCACGAAATCGGTGACCCTCCAGTATCCCGATGAGCGATGGGAGATGCCGGAACGGTCCCGGATGCGGCTCTATATGAACTGGGACGACTGCATCGGATGCCTGAAGTGCGCACGGGCGTGCCCGGTGGACTGTATTCATATCACCACCACCAAAGTGCCGAAAGATTTCGACGGCCTTGGTGAGACGTCAGGCGGCATGAAGAAACGCCTGCTGGTGGAACAGTTTGACATCGATATGGCCGAATGTCTCTATTGCGGACTCTGTACGTTTCCGTGTCCGACGGACTGTATCTATTTTACCACCGAATACGAGCACGCCACCTATGAGAAAGGCGAGCTGGTGTATGATTATGCTCCGGTACCCGAGCAGTTGAAGAATGATGTGTACGAGGCGATAGAAGAAGAAAAAAAGGCGAAGGAAGCCGCACGGAAAGAGAAGCAGCGGCAAAAGACCAAAGATCGCTCCGAGTCGTCTGATGAGGATAATGATCAGGAAGCATAGCGGATTTCTCTGTTGATTGGTGACATAATCTTTTACCTGTTTGTGGGCATTACTCTTATCTCTGCGGGTTTCGTGGTCTTCAGCCCGAAACTCATCTATGCCGTGTTCTCACTTCTCTTCACCTTTTTCGGTGTGGCCGGCCTCTATGTGTTTCTCCGGGCGGATTTTCTGGCAGCGGTACAGCTGCTCATCTATGTAGGGGGAGTACTTGTCTTATTGCTCTTCGGTGTGATGCTGACAAACCGTATTGCGGATATCCACATCT
>Ga0207797_1003454_pt1 | contig 10477 bp, 10 predicted proteins | sample PRCRCaboRojoPR_6_FD_187275 | JGI IMG/M metagenome (GOLD analysis project Ga0207797, IMG submission 187275) | Marine sediment microbial community from Cabo Rojo, Puerto Rico - PR CR 10% Liquid 1 (SPAdes) | ecosystem: Environmental > Aquatic > Marine > Coastal > Sediment | place: Cabo Rojo, Puerto... | reverse complement strand
CGCAGTCGAATCGGCCGGGACGACCACCGGGAGACACACATGAAAGTCGGTATCCTCTACTCGCGCATCCGGAAAGACGAGAAGCTCCTGCTCTCGGAACTCCGCGAGCGCGACCACGAGATCGCAAAGATCGACGTCCGGAAAGAGCGCTTCGGGCTGTCGGAGCCGCCGGCCTCGTTCGACGGTGTGGACATCCTCGTCGACCGCTGTCTGGCGACCAGCCGGAGTCTCTACACGACGCAGTTCGCCGACGCGTACGACATCCCTGTCGTCAACAGCGCCGACACGGCCGCGGTCTGTGCGGACAAGGTGAAAAACAGTCTCGCGCTGGAACGGGCCGGCGTCCCGACGCCGAACACCGAAGTCGCGTTCACCAAAGACGCCGCGATGGAGATCATCGAGGACTTCGGCTACCCCTGCGTGTTGAAGCCGGTCATCGGGTCGTGGGGCCGTCTGATGGCGAAACTGGAGTCCGAGTCCGCCGCCGAGGCGGTGCTCGAACACAAGGAAGTGCTCGGTCACTACGAGCACAAGGTGTTCTACGTCCAGGAGTTCGTCGAGAAGCCCGGCCGCGACATCCGCGTGCTGGCGGTCGACGGCGAGCCGATCGCCGCGATGGTGCGCTCCTCGGACCACTGGCTGACAAACGCCGCGAAGGGCGCCGAGACCGCCGAGTTCGAACTCGACGACGAGGCGCGCGACCTCGTCGAACGCGCCAGCGACGCCGTCGGCGGCGGCCTGCTGGGCGTCGACCTGATGGAGACCGGCGTCGACGAGAACGGGGAGCCGACGGGCTACACCGTCCACGAGGTCAACCACAACGTCGAGTTCAAAGCGCTCGACAACGTCGTGGAGACGGACGTCCCCGCCGCCGTCGTGGACTGGCTCGAAACGAAGGTCGAAGCAGAGACCGATACCGAGGTGACGGCATGACGTATTCGGCCAGCGTCGTCGGCGCCAGCGGCTTCACCGGCGGCGAACTGCTGCGCCTGCTCGACGGCCATCCCGAGTTCGAAATCACGCAGGCAACCAGTCGGTCGAAGGAGAACAAGACCGTCGGCCACTCGCATCCGAACCTGCGCCACCGCGACCTGCGCTTCTCTCATCCGGAAGACCTGGAATCGGTGGACGCCCTCTTCGCGGCGACGCCCCACGGCGTCTCGATGGAGCGCGTCGACGCCTTCCAGGACGCCGCCGACACCGTCGTCGACCTCTCGGCCGACTTCCGTCTCGACACCGAAGCACAGTACGACGAGTGGTACGACGGCCACGAGCGGCCCGAACTGCTCGAGGAGTCGGTCTACGCGCTCCCGGAACTCACCCGGGAGGAACTGCCCGGTGCCGATCTCATCGCCTCGGGCGGCTGTAACGCCACGGCGACGATCCTCGGCCTCCTCCCGCTGTTCGAGGCCGACATCCTCTCCGGCGACGAGCAGGTCGTCGTCGACGTGAAGGTCGGCTCTAGCGAGGGCGGCGCGGGCGGCGGCGAGGCATCCTCGCATCCCGAGCGCTCGGGCGTGGTGCGTCCCTACGCGCCGACCGGCCACCGCCACGAGGCCGAGATCGAACAGTTCCTCGGGCTGGACGTCTCCTTCACCGTCCACGCCGTGGACATGATCCGCGGCGCCTCGGCGACGGCCCACGTCTTCCCCGAGGAACCCGTCTCGAAGGGTGATCTGTGGGGCGCGTATCGTGGCTCCTACGAGGCCGAACCGTTCGTCGAACTGGTCGCGGGTGGCGGTGGCGTCTATCGCTACCCCGAGCCCAAGGCAGTCGCGGGAACGAACCGCGCCGAGGTCGGCTTCGAACTCGACCCCGGCAACAAGCGCCTGGTCGCCTTCTCGGCCATCGACAACATGATGAAGGGGTCGGCCGGGCAGGCCGTCCACGCCGCGAACGTCGCGCTCGGTATCGAGGAGACGGCAGGACTCGAATTCCGCGGCCTGCACCCTGTGGGTGCCCCGTAACGGAGGTAGATTTTCATGACAGTTGTTATCAAAGTTGGCGGTGCCCGCGCGGTCGACCCCGCGGGCGCGCTCGCGGACGTTGCATCGCTAGTCAGCGGCGACGTCGACCAGGAGGTCGACCCCGAGAGCGGGGCCGGTCCGTACGACGTTGTCGTCACCCACGGCGGATCGACCGCCGTCGACGAGACGCTCGAACGCCTCGGCATGGAACCGGAGTACGTCGAGACGCCGAGCGGCGTCGTCGGCCGCTTCACCGACGCGGACACCATGGAGGTCTTCGAGATGGTGATGCCGGGCATGCTGAACACGGAGATGGTCGCCAAGCTTCAGGGTGAAGGCGTCGACGCAGTCGGCCTCTCCGGCGTGGACGGGAAACTCCTCTACGGGCCGCGCAAATCCGCCGTCCGTGTCGTCGAGGACGGCAAGAAGAAGATCCGCCGCGGCGACCACTCCGGCAGCATCAAGCAGGTCAACGGCGACCTGCTCGAATCTCTGCTCGAGGACGGCTACACGCCCGTCGTCAGTCCGCCGATGGCCGGTGCCGACGAGGACGGCGTGACACCGGTGAATACGGACGCTGACCGCTCGGCGGCCGCCATCGCGGGCGAACTCGACGGCACGCTCGTCCTGCTGACGGACGTGCCGGGCATCCTCGAAGACCCCGACGACCGCGACACGCTCATCCGCGACGTCGAGACGCCCGAGGACTGGGCGCGCATGGAAGACGCCGCGGAGGGCTTCATGGGCCGGAAGGTCATGGCCATCAGGGAGGCACTCGAAGCCGGCGCACCCGAAGTGATCGTCGCCGACGCGAACCTGGAGTACCCGGTCGAGACGGCGATGGAGGGCGACGGCACCCACGTCTACCCCAGCGCGCTTCCCGACGATACCGACGAAGGAAACGGAGGTGACGGGGCGTGAGCGGCTTCGTCTTCAACGAAAAGCCCATCCATATCGAGGAAGGCGACGGCGCCTACGTCTACGACGACAGCGGTACCGAGTACCTCGACATGGGGGCGTCCTACGCCTGCGTCCCGCTGGGCCACGACCACGACGCCGTCCAGGAAGCCGTGCGGGAGCAGCTCTCGAAGCTGACCTACGTGCAGGCGTCGTACCCGGTCGAGGTTCGCACCGAACTCTACGAGCGCCTGGCCGACACCGCGCCCGGCGACATCGACAAGACGTGGCTCTGTAACTCCGGGACGGAGGCCAACGAGGCCGCGCTCAAGTTCGCCCGCTCGGCGACGGGCGACTCGAAGATAATCGCCACGATGCAGGGCTTTCACGGCCGCACGATGGGCGCGCTCGCGACCACGTGGAAGAACAAGTACAAGAAACCGTACGAGCCGCTGATCGGCGACGTCGAGTTCGTGCCCTACGACGACCCCGAGGCGATGCAGGAGGCCGTCGACGACGACACCGCGGCAGTCATCGTCGAACCCGTCCAGGGTGAAGGCGGGATCAACCCCGCCTCCGCGGAGTTCCTGCAGGCGACACGCGAAGTAACTGAGGACGCCAGCGCGGCGCTCGTCTTCGACGAGGTGCAGACCGGCATGGGCCGGACGGGTACGCTGTGGGCCGCCGAGGGCTCCGGCGTCGTCCCCGACATGATCACCTCCGCGAAGGGACTGGGCAACGGCCTGCCCATCGGCGCGACGCTGTGTCGGGACTGGATCGCCGAGAACTACGGCTCGCACGCCTCGACCTTTTCCGGCGGCCCGGTCATCTCCGCGGCGGCCAACGCCACCGTCGAGACCATCGTCGAGGAGAAGATCCCCGCCCACGCCGCCGACGTCGGTGAGTACCTTCGTGGGCAACTCGAAGCGGAGCTCGGCGACACCGCGCGCGACATCCGCGGCGAGGGGCTGATGATCGGCGTCGAGGTGAAACGCGGGGCCAACCGCCTGCTGAAGGAACTGGCGCTGAACCACGGGATCCTGGCGCTGCCGGCCGGCCGGACGGTGGTGCGTCTGCTCCCGCCGCTGACCATCACCGAGGACGAGGCCGACCAGGTCGTCGACGCGCTCGTGGACGTGATAGCATGAGCGAGGCAAAACGGGAAGCCGCCGCGATCGAAGAGCAATCGGCGGCGCGCGAACTGCTCATCAAACTCGTCGGCATCCCCTCGGTCACCCGCGAGGAGCGCGCGTGCGCCGAGCAGTTGAAGACCTTCTTCGAGAACCACGACCGCGAGGTCTGGATCGACGAGGTCGGCAACGTCCGTGCACCCGCCGACGACGGCGTACTCCTGACGTCGCACATCGACACCGTGCCGGGCGACATCCCGGTGCGCGTCGAGCGCCTGCCCAGCGAGGACATCGCCTGGGGCGGCGGTGGCGAACCGCCAGAGGAGGAGGGCGACGTGCTCTGGGGCCGCGGCAGCGTCGACGCGAAGGGCTGCCTGGCGTCGATGGCCGTCGCCGCCGTCAGCACTGGCGCAAGTTTCGTCGGCGTCGTCGGCGAGGAGGTCGACTCGCGGGGCAGTCGGTACCTCATCGACGACCGGGAGGGCGAGCCCGAGGTCGTCATCAACGGCGAGCCCTCCGGCTGGGACGGCATCACGCTGGGGTACCGCGGCCTCGTCGCGGGCACCTACGTCGCCACCAGCGAGTCCGGCCACACCTCCCGCCCGGAGAACAACGCGATCCAGGACGCCATCCAGTGGTGGGCCAACGTCGAGGACGAGTTCGACACCGACGAGTGGGAACCCGTCTTCGAGCGCGTGACGCCCAAGCCCATCGACATCGACGGCGGGCTCTCGGAAGACGGGCTCTCCGTCGAGGCGACGATGGACGTCCAGTTGCGCGTCCCGCCGTCGATGAGCACCGAGGAAGTCATCGAGATCACCGACGGCTACCTCGACGTGGCCGACCGGGTGAACTGGGACGACCGCGTCGAGCCCGTCATGCAGAGTCCCCGGACGAAGGTCGCACGCGCCTTCCGCGGGGCTATCCGCCAGCAAGAGGGCGACCCGCGCCTGCTTCGCAAGACCGGCACCAGCGACATGAACGTCTTCGCACAGCACTGGGACTGCCCGATGGTGACCTACGGGCCGGGCGACTCGGACCTCGACCACGCGCCCAACGAGCACCTCGGGCTGGACGAATATGATAAGTCGGTGGCGGTACTCGAAACGGCCACGGAGCGGCTCCTCTAACAATGGATCTGGTGGACGTCGACGACCTCACGACCGACGAACTGCACGCCGTACTCGATAGGGCGGCCGACATCAAGGCCGCGCAGTCGACCGGAAACGCCGACAAGCCGCTGGCAGACCAGACGCTGGCGATGGTCTTCGAGAAGCCGTCGACGCGAACCCGCGTCTCCTTCGAGACGGGGATGACACAACTGGGCGGCCACGCTATCTTCCTCGGTCCCGACGACATCCACCTCGGCCACGGCGAACCGATCAAGGACACCGCCCGCGCCGTCGCACGCTACGCCGACTTCATCATGGCCCGCGTCTTCGACCACAGCGACGTCGAGGAACTGGCCGCGTACGCCACCGTGCCCGTCGTGAACGGGCTGACCGACGACGCCCACCCCTGCCAGACGTTGGCCGACCTGCTCACCATCCGCGAGCGCTTCGGGTTCGACACCTCCGTCGCGTGGGTCGGCGACGGCAACAACGTCTGCCAGTCGTTCGTCATCGGCGCGGCGATGGTCGGCCTGGACGTGACTGTCGCCACGCCCGAGAACTACGGCGTCGACGACGACGTCCTCGCGCGCGCCGACGAACTCGGTGCGGCACCCGAGACGACGCACGACCCCGAGGCCGCGGTCGAGGACGCCGACGTCATCTACACCGACGTCTGGGTCAGCATGGGCCAGGAGGACAAACGCGAGGAGAAACTGGCGGCCTTCGAGGGCTTTCAGCTCACGACCGACCTGGTCGGCGACCGGACGGTCATGCACTGTCTGCCCGCCCACCGCAGCGAGGAGATCACCGACGACGTCCTCGAAAGCGACAACGCCATCGTCTGGGATCAGGCCGAGAACCGGTTGCACGCCCAGAAGGGGCTGCTCGTCTGGCTGTCCGAGCAGTAGCGACCGCGAACGAACGGAGCGAGTGAGCGGCCGTTTTCCCCACGTTTTTGCCTGAGTGGTATCGAGCAACGCGAGATACCCGAACGGGAAAAAGTGGTTGCCGGAGCAGGCCGAGAACCGGCTGCACGCCCAGAAGGGGCTGCTCGTCTGGCTGTCCGAGCAGGACTAACGGGGACGACGCAGGACTCAGGCGTCGCCTTTTCGTTCTTTGTTGACCTTGTCGACGAGGTTGCCGACGTCGGCGCGTTTCTCGCCGGCGGTCGCGCCGATGAGGGCGCCGAGGCCAGCGCCGGTGCTGGCGGCGTTGCGGCTGATCAGACCGCCGAGACCGGCGCCGATCGCGGCGCCGATGGCGGCGTACTTTGCACGGTTCCAGATTCGTTTGAGACGAGAACCCATGTCTCGTCTGTCGCCGATTACGAAAATAAAACTATCCGTCGGGGACGACAGCGGGTGTCGCCTCGGGTGTGCTGTGCGTGGTCGTTAGTGGAGCATCGCCGTGCCGTCAGACCGGCGAAGGCCGGTGACGAACGCAGCGGTCATCTGGACGAACAGTGCTGCCAGCGCCACGAAGAAGCTCGTGACACCGACAGCCACCACCGTCTCGAGACCCAGGAACTCGCCGCCGAACGCGGTGATGACGGCGAGCAGCTGGACGATGAGCAGTTGCTGTTGCAGTGTAGTCATTCTCGTTTCGGACTCGGTGCTGGAGGGCAATAAGGCGTGCGCGAGGCGTGACGGCACGGTTCGTGATGCCGTGGGCCGCAGTGACACGGATCCGGGCAGGCAGTATTTCCATCTGGCTAGCGAAGAGCACTGGTATGACCGGGTTTCAGTCGCTGCTGGAACTCCTCGAAACGGGGAGTGAGCTCACTATCGTCTGTCACAACAATCCGGATCCGGACTGTCTGGCCAGCGCGCTCGCACTGGGTCGGCTGGCGGCCCACAGCGGTATCGACGAGCGGCGCATCCTCTACAGCGGCAGCATCTCCCACCAGCAGAACCGCGCGTTCGTGAATCTCCTCGAAATCGACATCAAGCCCTTCGACGCCGCCACCGTGACCGACCGCGGCGAGGACGAACTGCTGGCGTTCGTCGACCACTCCGCTCCGGGCGCGAACAACGAGGTGCCGGAGGGGACGCCCGTCGACATCGTCATCGACCATCACCCGGCCGACGAGATCGATGCCCGCTACGTCGACCACCGCGAGGAAGTCGGCGCGACGGCGACGATCCTGACCCAATACCTCCAGGAGAGCGACCTGGAACTCGACACCACGCTGGCGACGGGACTGCTCTTTGCGATCCGCCGGGAGACGCTCGGCTTTCTCCGCGGCGTCACAACCGAGGAGTACGCCGCCGCGGCGTCGCTGCACGACGCCGCCGACCTGGAACTGCTACGCCGACTGTCGAGTCCGGCGGTCAGTTCCGCGACGGTCGACGCCATCGCCGACGCGATCGAGCACCGGGTCGTCCGGGGATCTGTCCTGCTCTCACACGTCGGCCGGACGAGCGAGCGCGACGCGATCCCCCAGGCCGCCGATTACCTCGCGACGCTGGAGGGCGTCGAGACGGCCATCGTCTTCGGCATCGTCGACGACGACGTCTCGCTCAGCGGCCGCTCGACGGACGCACGCGTTCACATCGGCGACGTCCTGCAGGACGCGTTCGCGGACGTGGGCAGCGCCGGCGGCCACCGCGAGATGGCCGGCGGTGAGATCCCGCTCGGACTGTTCGCCGACTTCACCGCGGACGACGACCAGTTGACGGAGATGGTCGAACAGATCATCACCTCCCGACTGGTCGCCGAACTGAATCTCTCCGACGAGGAGGACGACGACGACCGCGACTGACCGATGATCCCGCCCGTCGCCCGCCGGTGTCCCGACTGCGGCTACATCGCGCTGAGCGTCCGCTTTCCGGGAACGTTCGACGACGGACAGTTCCGGGTGACCTGTCCCGCCTGTGGCCACGAGTTCGAACCGCCAGACAACCCCTGGCTGGCGTGAGTCGGCGATCTCCAGTCGAACAAGAGGGGTTTGGTAACGGTACGCATGGATGCGGCAGTCAGTTCGGTGGGGTGTCCGACTCCCCGGGGACGCCGCGGCCCTGGTAGAAGTCGCCGGCCCAGTTCCCGACCCAGATATCCTGATTGGCGAGATACAGCGCCTCGGCAGTCCGGAAGCTGTCGTCGGTCACCGCCCACGACCCGCTGTCGGTGTCGTACTGCACTTCGGCGTTGTAGACTGCGGCCTGGCCGAACTCGCCGCCGGCCTTCGGCGGGAGTGGTGGCTCGTTCTCGCGACCGTTCACCGACGGCGGCCGCTGTGCGCGCTGGAGTCTCCCGGTGTTGAACGTCTCGTCGAAGAAGCGGGCGAAGGTGTCCTTGGTTCCGGACATGCCGAGAACCGCATCCGCCGCGTTGAGGCCGCCGGTGATGTCACCGGCGTCCCGGGCGGTGATCGTGTAGGTGTCGGCGTCGGCGCCAGCGGCGAAGGTGCCGGCCTCGTCGTCCCACAGCGAGTCCGTCATGTACCCGAGCACGTCCTCGGCGGTAGCGGTGTAGTCGACGCCGTCCAGTTGCGACGCCCACAGCAGCCCCTGCGCGACGATCCCCTGCGTCGCGGCCTGGTTGGTGGCGCCGTTTTGCACCATCCCGTTGCCGGCGAGGTTGTTCTCGACGACGGTGGCGAGGCCGTCGACGTACTCCGTAACGGCACTCCGGAGCTCGGAACTGCCGGCTTGCGGGCCGTAGTAGCCGGCGGCGGCGAGCATGAGCCCGACAGAGCGGGTCGATTCCTGGCTCGCGACCGCTTCGGGACTGAAGAGGCTCATCGTCGTCTCGGCGACGCCGTCGGTGATCTCCTGGATGCCGACGGGCGGGTCGAACACGCCGTCGGCGCCCGCTTCCCGCGGGATGAGCGGCCGCGGGTTGACGTACCCGAACCAGCCGTTCTGCGCGAGACTCGTCATGTCCGAGAGGAACCACAGCATCGCGGCGTGGTGGTGGGGACGTCGGGTCTCGTCCTCTATCCGGCCCTCGCTCGGGCGGTATTCGGACAGGAACTCGAAGCTGTCACCGTGTGTCAGCGCGCCGTTGCCGCGGGAGCCCCCGACGAGGATGGCGGCGTTGATGCCGACCTGGGCCAGCGTCGAGAGCAACTGCGCGCGGAACTTCGGCGCCATCTCCGCGGGCAGGACGTCGAAGTGTTTCTGGAAGTTCTTCGCCCACGTGACGCCTTTGAGATGCGTCCAGGCGAGCGACGAGGGGCTGACGACGCCGGAGGACTTCGACGTGTCCCACGCGAGCGTCGACGCGTCGGGGCGGCCGGTGCCGTCCGCCAGGACTGGTCGCTGCGTGAAGTGCGGGTCGCCTTCGGTGAATGCCGCAAACGACAGGTTGGGGTTCGCGATTGGGGGACGGTCGACGTCTGCATGTTGGAGCATCGCGGGCAACCGCTGGTCGGCGAGTTGTTGCATCTGCTCGTTCAGCGGGAAGGGCACGCCGTTGCCGCTCATCGCGATGTTCGTGCTCATGTTGTACAGCGAGTACCAGTAGGAGTCGAAGGTCGCGGCCTGCCAGCCGTACTGCTGGGTGCCGTCGCCGCCCTCGCCGCCGCCGGACGGATCACCGGCGACGACCGCGCCGCGCATCCCGAGGCCGCGGTGTGGGTCGCAGAAGTACTTGAACAGCCCCTCGCTGTCGAACGTGAACTCGAAGGTGTGCCCTGCCTCGTCCGTCGGGTCGCCGCTGCGGAAGGCGCCGTTCTCGGCGACGACGTTGTGGGTGCCGCCGTCGCCCGTCCACTCCCACGTGACTGTCGTCCCGGGGTCGACGTGAACGGCCGGCGGGTCGAAGGCGAAGGCCCCGCCGCTGTTGCCCGGCGCACCCACCGTGACGGTGAGGCTATCCTGTCCGCGGGCGTCGACGGTCGTCCCGTCGAAGTTGTCGGTCTCGGCGAACCAGTCGCCGTAGTCGATCGCTGCGGCGCTGGGCGTCCCGCCGGGAGTGTCAGTCGCGGTCTCAGTCGCCCTGTCGGTCGGTGTGACGTTCCCGGAACCGCCACCGAAGGACCCGCAGCCGGCGAGTGCAGTTGCGGCGGCGATCCCGCCGAGTTCGAGGAATCGGCGTCTGTCGCTATCCATGACGAATGGGCCTACCAGCAGCGTGTGTTTAGCGATGTGCCGCTATCGTACGGCGGTTACACGGCTGGGGCAAGGTTTTAGCTACTGACGAGTGCTGCCTGATAACACTCTCCCGGAAAGGCGGGCGTGCGACACGCGCGGGCAACCACGACCGGTGCGAACACTCAAGCGCCTGGCAGCAGAACTGCCGACAAATGAGTGACCCGCTCGTCATCGACGCCGGCGAGATGAGTACGGACGAACTACTCGACGCGCTCGACAGCGGGCAGCGCGTCATCGTTCGAACGGAGTTTCTCGGGTCGGAACACCGTGTGACG
>Ga0207797_1003453_pt1 | contig 10478 bp, 10 predicted proteins | sample PRCRCaboRojoPR_6_FD_187275 | JGI IMG/M metagenome (GOLD analysis project Ga0207797, IMG submission 187275) | Marine sediment microbial community from Cabo Rojo, Puerto Rico - PR CR 10% Liquid 1 (SPAdes) | ecosystem: Environmental > Aquatic > Marine > Coastal > Sediment | place: Cabo Rojo, Puerto... | reverse complement strand
GTACACCTTGATGTAGTCGTTGGCGAGTTCGGGCAGGAAGGCGTTGGCTATCTCCTCGACGGCGTCGTCGACGTACTCGTCGACGGCGTCCATGACGCTCCGCTCGATGGTGAACTCGTGAGAGCCGCCGCCGGGCTGTTGGATCACGTCCGTGAACGGCTCGAAGTCGACGAAGTCGGCGTGTTCCTCCTTGTACTCGCGGGCGGTGGTGGTGTCGATGTTCACCCGCCCCTGCGTCTCCTCCTCGACGTAGTTGGCGATCATGCGGTCGACTTCGTTGCCGGTGACGGCGCCGGTGGTGAAGGGGATGAGCTGTTCGCCACGGCGGTACGCCGAGGCTTCGAGGTTCGTCGACCCCAGATTCACGGTGACGAAGATGTCGTCGACGGCCTCCAGTCCGTCGCCCGTCGCGGGCACTGCGCCACACAGCGACTCCGGGTAGCTCCGGATGAGCGCCTCGCCAATCGAACTCCCCTCGATGACCGATTCGAGGTTCGCCAGCCCGCGTTCGTTGTCGATGGTCGGGATGGCGTAGACGACGGCACTGTCCTCGGGCACGTCGTTGGCCTCGAGCACTTCCTCGAAGAACGTCGCGGTCAGTTCCGCCCGCGACTCGTCTTCCGGCAGTCCCGACCGGAGCGTGTACTGTACCCGGTCGGGGTACTCCGTCGCCGCCTCCTCGCCGTAGAGGACCTTCTCCTCGCCCGTGATCACGTCCTCGTAGGTGGCGAGGCAGGTCAGCGTCTTGACCGTCCGCAGGCCGTCGCCGTCGGGAATCGCGATGACGGTCCGCGTACTCCCGAGTTTGACGCCGATGGGGGTCGGTTCGCCGCCGCCACCGCCCGTGTCGGCTCCCTCGTGCTCCGGGTCGTCCTCCATCTCCACGTCGGCTTCGCTCATACGGCCGGCGCTACACGGAGGGGTGGTAAATAATCACGCCCGTAATTCTCATCGCTGGGAAAAGGACGCCAGCCGAGCGACGTAGTGGAGGCTCACCCGGTGATCGTCGGAATCGAGGTCGTTCCCCGCGTTGGCTCGCGGGTCGTCGAAACCCGTCAGATACCGGCCGAGCATCTCGGCGGCGTCGCTCCCGAGCCACCCCACTCGTTCGTAGAAGTCGACCGCGTCGGCGACCGATTCGCGACCCGCCTGCAGGACGAGATACTCCAGCCACTCGAAGATCAGCGCCTCGGCCGGGAGCGACGCGGGGAGGACGGGGAGATACGGTCGCTCTACGTCTCCGCCGTCCAGTGCCGAGAGGTCACGAGCGATGGCCGTTTCGAAGGCGACGGCGGCGGCCGGGCGGTCGGGGTCGCTGGCGTCCCCGTCGTCGTCCGATTCGGGGGTCACCTCGTCGCCGTCGCCCACCTCCGCCGGCCACTCGTCTCGACCCCCGACCGGTGGTTGGCCGACGCTGGCCGACCGGAGTTCGTCGAGGTCGTAGTTTCGGGGGTCGATAGCCACGGAACGCCGAGGCGTACGGACGCCCGGAAATTAAACCTTCGCGCGTGGCGTGGGGGGAACGCTTATGCCGTCGTCTCGGCGGCAGACGCCCGCGTGACGACGCTGGGGGTCGACGGGCCCCTCGTCTGTCCACGATCAGGCGTCGATCCCGAGCACCCGGTTAGCGACGAGGGCGGCGACGAGGACGGCGAGGAGCGTCGCGACGAGACCGTAGGCGGCGGGCCAGCCGAGTCGCCCCGCGAGCGTCCCGGTCACGCCGCTCCCGAGCGAACTGACGAGCAACACGACCGTCCGCACCAGACCGAAGCCGGTGCCTCGCTCGCCGGCGCCGAGGTAGTCCATGAACCGGGAGTTGAGGACGCCCGGCCACGAGAGGCCGAGGCCGACGAGGAGGGTTCCGAGAACGACGACGGTCACGTCCCCGTTCCCGAACAGGAAGCAGGCGTAGCCGCCGACGCCGGCGAGAAAGGAGGCGCCGAGCGTGCGGTCCCGGCCGAGCCTGTCGGAAAACCACCCGAGCGACGGCGCGGCGACGAGCGTGACGGCGAAGATCACGCCGAAGATCAGGCTCGCGCGGCCGGTTTCGAGGCCGACGTGCTCGACGAGGAAGGTAGGGAAAAAGGAGGCGAAGGACTGCCAGGTGAAAAACGCGATCATGGCCAACAGGGTGGTGAAGGCGATGCTGGGACGGGCGAGGAGCGCTAGCAGTTCTCGCGGGTCGACCCCCAGCCCCGACCCGTCGGGGTTCGTGGGCGGCGTCTCGGGCACCCGCCACGCGAACAGGACGAGCGCGATAGGGGCGACGACGGCGGGGACGAGCAAGCCGGCGCGCCAGCCGAACCGCACGGCGACGGCGGCGCTCGCGACGGGTGCGAGCAGACCGGCGCTCGACGCGCCGATTTCGTGGACGCCGAGCGCCTGCCCGGTGTTCTCGAACTGCTCCGCGAGAAACGAGGTGCCGGCGGTGAAGTAGAGGCCGGCGCTCGCGCCGAGGGTGACGGCGCCGAGGGCGAACACCCACACGCTCGGCGAACTCGCGAGCAGGAGGCTCGTCGTCGCGATGCCCGCCATCGCGACGATGACGACCCGTCGCTGGCCGATCCGGTCGGCGACGACGCCGCCCGGGAACTGAAAGAGGGCGTAGGCGGCCCACATGCCCGAGAGCGCGAGGCCGACCGTCCCCGTCGTGACGCCGAACGCGTCGATGATGTCGGGAACCAGCGGGCTCGGCACCAGTCGGGCGACCATCGTCACGAAGAAGGCGCCGGTCGTCACGCCGAGCAGGTCCCACCGTTCCATCGGTGGTGTCGTCCCTCGCCACTCGCTTCGTTCTTGCGCTCTTCGGGGGACGTTTTATCCGCTCGGCCGACGGAGGGGGGAGTATGGACCCTGGGGACGTGGAGTACGAGCCGATAAGCGTGAAGGCCGTCCTCGCCGAGATGAAGGACACGGCCGAACTCCTCATCGACCTCTCGTACTCGGCGGTTCTCCACGGGAGCGACGAGGTGGCGGCGGAGGTGCTCGAACTCGAAGAGCGGATGGACGTGTTGCAGATGCAGGCGCGGATGAGCCTCCTGATGGCCGCCCGGAGCCCGGAAGACGCCGAAGCGTTGGCGCCCGTCCTCGGCGTCGTCGGCGCCGCCGAGAAGATCAGCGACGCCGCGGGCGACATCGCCAAGGTGGTGTTGGAGGACATCGGCGTCCCCGAGGCGATGCGGACGGCGATTCCGGAGGCCGTCGAGACGGTCGTCCGGGCCCAGGTCGCGCCCGACGCCGACTACCTCGGCGCGTCGCTCGGCGCCCTCAACCTCGAAACGGAGACGGGCGTTCGCGTCATCGCCATCCGACGAGCCGGGGAGTGGATCGTCAACCCCGACCGGACGACGACGTTCGCGGCCGACGACGTGGCCCTCCTCCGGGGGACGGAGACGGCGCTGTCGACGGTGTACGAGACCCTTACCGGCGACGCGTACGATCCCCCGGACCCCGTCGACTCCTCCATCGACGACCTGGACCGCGCCGTCGACTCCATCGTCCTGATGAAGAACATGAGCGAACTCGCGGTCGACCTGGCCTACGGCGCCGTCCTCTTCGACAGCGAGGGCGTCGCGGAGGAAGTGGCGGAACTCGAAGCCGAGGTGGACGCCCTGAAATCCCGGTTCGAGGCGTGGGTGTTGCGCGCCGCGCCGCGGGTCGAGGACCCCATCTCCCTCCGGGGACTGGTCCATCTCGCGGGCGCGACGGAGGTAATCAGCGACGCCGCTCTGGAGATCAGCGAGGGCGTGCTTCGGGGCCTCGACACCCATCCCGTCGTCGCCGCCGCGGTGGAAGAGTCGGACGAGGTGATCGTCCGCGTCACCGTCGCCGCCGGAAGCCAACTGGCCGACGCGTCGCTCGGCGACCTCGAAGTCAAGACGCAGACTGGGATGCGCGTGATCGCGGTTCGGCGTGGTGGTGGCGACTGGGTCATCTCGCCCGGACCGGAGACGACCGTCCGCGAGAACGACGCCCTCATCGCGAAGGGCACTCGCGCCGGCGCGAGTCGTCTCGCCGACCTCGCGGGCGACGAGGACCCCATCGACACCTGACTACAGTTCTCGCGTGAGCCGATACGCCGTCACGAGCGTCAACACCGTCGTCACGAGGAGCGCCGTCGCCGACGCGAGGACGAAGCCGAGGACGAGAAACCAGCCCTCGGGGCCGACGACGGGATACTGCTGTGTCCCCGCGACCGGGCCGATCAACTCGAAGACGCGCACGAGGTAGACGAGGACGGCGAGGGCGACGCCGGCGACGGCGCCGACGAGGGCGTTTCGCCGTACCTCCAGGGCGTCGATCAGCCCCGCCGACGGGGGCCGCGCTGGTGTCTCGTCGCTCACGGACGGCGGTTGGCGTGCCACGATCAAATGCCCGTCGTTGTACCGGCGGCTGCCGTTCGCCGCCGCACGATCACCCGGCGTCGGGCAGGTACGCCCCCGAGCGCGACCGAATCGCTCAAAGGGGATGAGTTCCTGGGTCGAACAATGACTTCGGTGGGAACCGCGGACGCGTCGCCGGGGACGGTCGATACGGGCCGTCTCGACGTCGGCGAGACCCGCGATGGCAGCACGTTCGGCCTCCCCGTCGCCGTCGTGGAAGGTGCCCGCGACGGCAAGACGCTCTACATCCAGGCGGCCAGCGACGGTGACGAACTCAACGGGGTCGGCGTGGTTCAGCGCGTCGTCCCGCGGATCGACCCCGACGAACTCGCGGGGACGGTGATCGTCGTCGGCGTCGTCAACTACCACGCCTTTCAGGTGGCCGAACACCGGAACCCCATCGACGACACGAAGATGAACCGGGCCTACCCCGGCGACGAGAACGGCACGTCGAGCGAGCGCATCGCCGCCGCCACCTACGACGTGGCCCGGACCGCCGACCTCGTTCTCGACCTCCATCAGGGCTCGACCAGTCGGATGATCGACGAGGTGCGCGTCCGCTGTGGCCGCCGCCACCGCCTCCACTCCCAGTGTCTCGACCTCGCGAAGACGTTCGGCTGTGGCTACGTCCTCGACCAGAAGGGTCCGGACGGCCAACTCGCCCGCGTCGCCCCCTCCGACGGCATTCCGGCGGTCGACCCCGAACTCGGCGGCGCCGTCGGCTGGGACGAAGAGAGCATCGCCAAGGGCGTCGAGGGCGTGTTCAACGTCCTTCGGGGCTACGACTTCCTCCCCGGCGATCCGGGGGTCGAACCGCAGACCCGCGCGAAGTCGTTCGACCAGTACGGCTCGCCGGTCGGTGGACTCGTCCGATTCGAACACGCCCTCGGCGACCGCGTGACCGCCGGCGAGACGCTGTTCGAGGTGACCGACGTCTTCGGCGAGTTGAAAGCCCGGATCACCGCCGACAACGACGGCATCTTCTGGCGCAGTCGGCGCCTCCCGCAGGTCGCCACCGGCGAGTACGTCTGCTCGGTGGGCAAGAACGTCGACACGTACTGAGACCGTGCCGCCAACCGCCCTCGTCTGCCCCGTCTGCGACCGGACCTACGCCGACCGCTGGCGCTGTTCCTGCGGCGCTCCGCTGGAGTTCGCGTCCGCCCCCCGCCCCGACGGGCCGGCACCCGACTTCGCCACGTTCGACTCCCGACGCGGCCTGTGGGCGTTCTCCGCGTTCCTCCCCGTCTCCCGGCAGGTCACGCTCGGCGAGGGGTTCACGCCACTGGTCGACGCCCCCGACTGGGACGCGGCGTTCAAACTGGAGTACGTCTCGCCGACGGGGAGTTTCAAGGACCGGGGCGCGGCGACCGTCGTCTCGCGGGCGGTCGAATGCGGCGCCGACCGGGTGATCGAGGACTCCTCGGGCAACGCGGGCGCGGCAATCGCGGCCTACGCGGCCCGCGCGGGTCTCGACGCCGACATCTACGTTCCCGCGTCCGTCGCCGACGCGAAGCGCCGGGCCATCGAGGCCGTCGGCGCGCGAGTCGTCGAAATCGCGGGCGACCGCGAGACGGTCGCCGCGGCCTGTCGCAACGTCGTCGAGGCGAGCGAGGAACGGCGGTCCTCGACGAACCGGGCGGAGTCCGGTGGCGGGTGGTACGCCAGCCACGCCTGGAACCCCGCCTTCTTCGCCGGCACCGCCACGTTCGGGGTCGAACTCGCCGCCCAGCGCGACTGGTCGGTGCCGGACGCGGTGGTCGTCCCCCTCGGCCACGGAACCCTCCTCCTCGGCGCCTACCGGGGCTTCCGGGCGCTGGTCGAGGCCGACTGGACCGACACGATGCCCCGCCTGCTGGCGGTGCAAGCGGCGGGGTACGCCCCAATCGCGGACGACCCGAGCGAGGGGACGAACGACCTCGCGGACGGGATTCAGGTGCGCGATCCGGTGCGCCGCGAGGCGGTCGTGGACGCCATCGAGACGACCGACGGTGACGCCATCGCCGTCTCGACCGACGCCGTCCGCCACGCCCACGACGCGCTCCGGGCGGGTGGCTTCGACGTGGAACCGACGGCGGCCGCGGCGGTTGCGGGACTACGGCAGTATCGCGACCGGGGTGCGCTGGGTGACGGGGCCGACGTGGTGGTTCCGCTCACCGGGCGTGGCAAGTAGCGTTATCTGATCTCGTCGATGGCGACGAACGCGCCGTCCGTGGCCGTGATCCACGCGGTGAGTTCGTCCCCGTCGTCGACCGTCGAGGGATAGATCGTACACTGCTCCCCGTCGCTCCCGACGGCCTCGATGGTGTGTTCGAGCGTGTACGTCGGCCAGCGGTCGAGCGCCGTACTGTCGACCGCGACCGGGGGCCCGCCCTCGTCGGCCGAACTCACCGCGCACCCCTCCCGGATCGTGCGGGCAGATCACACATCACAGGCGATACGTGACGCCCATCCGGCTTGGCTATTCACCGATTACCGGATCTTAACCACCCGTTGAACGGCGGAAATCGACGGGTATCGTCAGCGTTCGGGGTGGGTCGGCGCGTCGAACCCGCCGCGAACGAGGGGTTTGGCGACGTGTCGGCGGGCACACGGGGGGACCTCGTACCATCCCGGGTCGAGCGCACGGTCGAGTGGTCGTTCGACACGGCCGGGGGCGCTCGTCCCGCAGTCACGGCACCGATAGCCCTGATCCCGGCCGGCGCTCCCCATCGACCGCCCGCAGTCGGGACACGTCGGGACGACGCGCTCCGTCCGGACGGGGTCGCGGAGGGCGAACTTCTCGAGTTTGAGCGTCCCGTCGCCGATTTCGCCACAGACCGTCACGCGGTCGCCGGGTCGCAGGGCCCGCACCCGGTCGCGGAACCGTTTCGTCGGTTCGAACGCCACGCAGGGGAGTCGGGCGTCCCCGTCGCGGATCGACAGGTGGACGTGGCCGCCCGCCCGCGTCTCGGGGGCGTCGTCGACGACGCCGTCCACCCGGTACGCGCGCCCCTCCCGGACCTCCCCGACCGTTCCGTCCCGGAGGTGGGCGTCCGTGCCCTGATTGGTCAGGTAGGTCACTGCCCGCGCGACGGGTTCGCTCTCGATGGCGGCGGCCACCTCGCGGACCGTCTCGGCGTCGTCGCCGCGGATGCCGTAGAGGATCGGTCCCGGCGCCGCCGGCACGCAGACGAGTTCGTCCTCGATCCGATCCACCGTGTCCCAGGCGTCGGGGTAGGCCGTTTCCGCCGCCGCGAACGCGCTCGCGCGGTCCACGTCGCGGGGCGTCCCGCACCGATCCAGATCCCGGTACGCGATGCGTTCGTAGGTCCAGTCGTCGAAGGCACGATACGCGCCGAGGGCGGCGAGGGCGCCGATCCGTCCCCGCCCGCCGTCGTGGCGGTAGCCCAGTCGGTCCAGCAGGGCGACCGTCTCGTCAACCGTGAGTCGCTCGCGAAGTGCCCGGCGGGCGACGTCGGCGACGGCGTTCGGGACGGTTTCGGCCGTCGCGCCCGCGACGACGACGCCCGGGTCCGTCCGCGGGTCGTCGACTTCGGCGAGGGCGTCGACTTCGGCGCTCGCGAGGTCGAACGCCCGGTCCGGGTCGAGGTCGGTCTCGATACACAGCGCGGCGTTGCCCCGCGTCTTGAACTCGATGGCGGGGTTGAGCCGGATCAGGAGGCGGCGCTCGACCGATCCACCGGCCGTCTCGATGGCCTCGGCTACGCGGGCGGCGACGTACGTCGTACACATCCCGCGCTCGCGGGAGTCGGTGTCGTCGAGGCCGACGAGGGTCACGGGCGAGGGTAGGCGGGTGGGCGGTAAAAGCGGTTTCGCGTCGGTGCGGATTCGGCTCGTGCGACTGTCGGCTGTCACTCCTGATCGCCGTACGGCCGACAGTACGCATCGCCGCGAACGCGGCCGCTCGACCGCCAATCGACGGACGCGGGCCGAATCGCCGACACAACTTATATATGTCGCGGAGCGCTTACCCCCCGGTATGTCACGGTCAGCACTGGTCGGAAACGTCACTGCGATGTTGCGGGACGCGGGATTCGTGGTGAGCGACCGGTGTTCGATCCGCCCGAAGAGCTTCGACCTGGCGGCCCGGCGCGGCGACGACCTCCTGTTGGTGAAGATTCTCGCCAACGTCGACGGCCTCGACGCCGAGACCGGCGCGGAGATGCGGCGACTCGGCTCCTATCTCTCGGCGACGCCGCTGGTCATCGGCCTGCGAACCCGCGACGAGGACCTGAAACCCGAGGTGGTGTACTTCCGCCACGGCGTGCCCGCGATCAACCCCGACACCGCCTTCGACCTGTTCGTCGAGCGCGTCCCGCCGCTCATCTACGCGGCGCCCGGTGGCCTCTACGTCAACATCGACGGCGACCTGCTCGCGGACGAACGCGAGGAACGCGGCTGGAGCCTCGGCCGGCTAGCGACCGAACTCGGCGTCTCGCGGCGCACCGTCTCGAAGTACGAGGACGGCATGAACGCCAGCATCGACGTGGCGATCAAACTCGAGGAACTGTTCGACCAGCCCTTCAGCGACCCCGTGGACGTCCTCGGCGGCGCCGAAGGGGTGCGGGACGCGGAACCGACGCCACAGGATCCCGCCGTCGACCCAGAGGAGGACCACGTCCTCGCCGTCCTCGCCCGCGTCGGCTTCACCGTCCACCCCACGAACCGCGCGCCCTTCACCGCCGTCAGCGAGGACGGCGACAGACAGATCGAGAACCTGCTCACCGGTCACTCGGCGTTCACCCGGAGCGCGGAGAAACGCGCCCGGATCATGTCCTCGCTCGGCGAGGTGACCCGTACCCGGGCGGTGTACGTCACCGAAGAGAGCGAGAAACGGGACGCCATCGAAGGCACCGCGCTGGTGAGTCAGGACGAACTCTCCGCGCTCCGCGACGCCGACGCCCTCCGGGACCTCATTCTCGAACGCGCCCGGTCGCCCGCCGAGAGCTGAATTCCCCGATTCCGTCGCCGTCGCGGCCGCACAACATACGTTTATCGTGTTACTGATCATATAGGTTTGCGGTGTACTCGCATGACGACCAACCAGCAGCGACAGCACGAGCGAGCCGAGCGAATCAGCGACGCCATCGTCCAGGCGTACAACCGGGGTGAACCGGACCGGATCGACGACGTGTTCACCGACGACTTCGTCTGTCACCTGACCGGTGGCGGCGAGGTCCACGGGCCGGATGGGTACAAGGAGCGAATCGAGGCCGTGCGCGCGGCGTTCCCGGACTTCCGGAAGGAGGAGGTGTTCCTCGTCGTCGAGGGTGACCGCGCCGCGGTCCAGTACCGCTGGCACGGCACGCACGAGGGGGAGTTCGCGGGGATTCCGGCGACCGGGAAGCGCGTCGAGACGACGAGCGCGGCGCTCCTGCGCATGGACGGCGACCGACTGGCCGAGATGTGGGCCTACAGCGACGGCGAGACGCTGATGCAACAGCTCGGCGTCGAGGAGTGATCGGGAGTATCGGACGTCGTCATAGAGTCTCGCCGGGATGGTCCGGCGAGCGTCGATGGATCGGTACGATACCTCCGAGTCAGGCGCCGTACGTCTTTTCCAGATACGCGACGATGTCGTCGCTCTCGGGCATCCCCTCGACGTCGTGGTCGGGGTCGACGAGGACGGGCACGCCCGTCTGACCGCTCACGTCTTTCACTTCCGTCCGCGCGGAGTGCGAGCGCGGCACCTCGTGGGAGACGTACTCCAGTCCGAGTTCGTCGAGTTTGTTCTTCACCTTCGCACAGTAGGGACAGCCGGGGAGTTCGTAGAGTTCCAGCGATGCCATCGGGGGACGTACAGGCTCCGTGAACTTGAGGCCGACGGACGTGTGCGCCGGCTTCGCTACGCCGCCAGCGTGTTCGTCCGCACGACGTAGTAGAAGACGAACGCGGCCGCGAGCACCCAGTGACCGGGCCGCACGTCGCTCCACTCGCCACGGGCCGCCTTCACGATGGGGTAGGTGACGATGCCCGCCGCGATGCCCGTCGCGATGGAGTAGGTCAGGGGCATCACGAGGATGGTCATTCCCGCCGGAATGGCGTAGGAGAGGTCGTCCCACGCGATGTCGACGACGTTGCCGAGCATCACGACGC
>Ga0207797_1003452_pt1 | contig 10479 bp, 11 predicted proteins | sample PRCRCaboRojoPR_6_FD_187275 | JGI IMG/M metagenome (GOLD analysis project Ga0207797, IMG submission 187275) | Marine sediment microbial community from Cabo Rojo, Puerto Rico - PR CR 10% Liquid 1 (SPAdes) | ecosystem: Environmental > Aquatic > Marine > Coastal > Sediment | place: Cabo Rojo, Puerto... | reverse complement strand
CGCCCGACGAGGACGCCCCCACGGCGACGTACACCTGTACGATCGACGTCACGGACGTCGACGCCACCGTCGACGCTGTGGCGGAGGCGGGTGGGCGGATCGCTCGCGAGGTCGACACGATTCCCGGTGTGGGCCACATCGCCTATTGCATGGACACCGAGGGAAACCGGTTCGGCGTGATGGCGAGCGACGAGGACGCGGCCTGACCCGTCCCACGGTTCCGCTGCCAGGAGTCCTGGACCGTCATCGACGCCGCCGGCCCGACCGGGCAATCCTCTCACCACGTGGGAGCCACCACGGGGTGCAAGTGTCGACCGCGCCGTAGCGAACCCACCGACATGCCTCCGAACGATCCAGCGACCGACAGCCCGACTGCGTTCGACGTCGACGTCGTCGAGGTCGAACCGACCACCGTCGTCGGGATCCAGAGACACTACGACGGCGACGACTCGATCTTCCAGCCGCTGTGGCAGGAGTTCGGTCGGCGGTGGAGCGAGTTCGACCAACTGGCCACCGAGGACGCGGGGTACGGCGTCGCCACCGACGTCGAGATGGAACCGATGGCGTTCGATTACACCGTCGGCGTCCCGACGGACGACGCCGGCACAGCACCCGACGATTTCGTCACCGTCGAGATTCCCGGTGGGTCCTACGCCCGCTTCGAGACCACCCTCGACGAGTTCGATGCTGACCACGAGCGGCTCACGAACGAGTGGCTCCCGTCGTCGGGCTACCGCCGCCGCCCGGGGCCCGAGTTCGAACGCTACGGCCCCGAGTTCGACCCCGAGGACCGGACGTCGACGTACGAGTACTACGTCCCCGTGTCCGGCGCTGACTGATTCCAACCGGGACTCGCCGGTTTCGGGACTCGTTGGTTTCGGGACTCGCCGCGCTTGCCGGGCTCGCCGCCAAGTCTCGTGGAAAGCCACTGCTTTCGCCCGGGTGGGGCTCGTTTGCGTCCCGACTCCTGAGAACGGACAGGGCTGCTGAAGCGTCCGGTCCGCGTGCATTCACCCACGAGGACAGCCTCGCGCCACCACCGATGGAGACTGCCACCCCGAACGGATCGAGCGATCCCCGTCCCGACGCCGGGTTCCCCGCCTACGGGCCGGTCGAGGCCGCCCTCGGCTACGTGGTGTTCTACGTCTTCGTCAGTCGCGCGACGCCGACCGCCGTCGAGGTCCTCCCGACCGCGATCGAGGGCCTCTCCCCGTCGACGGTCCGCTTCGGCCTGGCGGTCCTGCTCTGGCTCGCCCTCGCCGCGAACGTTCTCGAACAGGTCCGCCGCCAGGTCGTCGCCATTCGGTCGGGATACGGGGACGACTTCTTCCAGTCGGCGGTCGCGACCGAGACCTGGATGCTCGGGTACGGCCTGGTGCTGCTCCTCGGCGGCCTCGTCGCCTGGCTGACCTTCGATCGGGCGGTCGACACTGGCATCGCGATCGTCCGGTTCCTCGTGACCCTGGACGTCAGTTTGCTGGTCGTGGCGGACGTCGTCCTCCTGATCGTGTTCTTCGTCTGCTGGGGGGTGGCGATCCGGGCCGCGGATCGCCTCGTGATCGGGGGTCTCCGGAGCGCGCGTGGAGGCTGACCCGGGCTGAGCCGACCAGCCCCGAACTGCTGGCGGCTGCACGTCAGTCCACTCGGTGTCACTCCGCCGGTCACTCCGTCGGGCAATCTGTCGGGCACCCCGCCTGTCACCCGCCGGGCACTCTATCCTGTCAGTCCGTCACCGCCCGGCGCCGACACGGTATCGCCGATCGGCCGATCGGTCGGTCGGTCAGTCCTCCCGCTCCGCCTCGAGCCGCTCGGCCTCCTCCTCGAGACTCGCGAGTTCGCCCTCGAGGCCCGTCCCGCTGTCGCCGTGTGCGTACCGGACGGACGCGTCGAGGACTGAGGGGGCGAATCCGCCGGCGTCGGACTCGTCCCTCGTGGCCTCGGACTCGTCGTCTCGATCGTCGTCCTCACTGCCGAACAGGGACCGTAGCCACGCCAGGATCCCGGGGACCATGACGTGGGATACGGTCACGACCTGCATAAGGGTTCAGCCCCTGGCCCCGAGCCTGTCCGCAAACCGTGAGGTTCAGGACCGATCCGTCCGACGTGTCCCCGAGGACCGCCGAGCGATCCTCGTCGCCATGAGCGACCGAACACGCCTCGCACTCGTCGTCTGGAGCGTCCTCGTCTCGCAGGTCTTCCTCTATCCAGGCCTCGACGAGACGGTCGTGGCACTGGGCGGTGGCGAGAGCATCCTCGCCGGGACGTGGTTCCTCGTCGCCGAGTTCGTGGCCTTCGTCGTCTGTGCAGTGCTCTGGGGGGTGGCCAGCGACGCCCTCGGGGTCCGGACACCGCTCGTGGTCCTGGGCGCGGCCGGCGGCGCCGGGAGTTACCTGGCGGTCGCCGTCGCCGGGGGCCACCTCGGCCTCCCGTTCGCGGTCGTGTTGCTGTTGCGGGTCGTCGGCGGGGCGTTCACGATCGGCGCCTTCTCCCTCGCGATCACGATGCTGATGGACCTCTCGGGTGGCCACGGCCGGAACATGGGGGCGGCCGGCACCGCCATCGGGTTCGGGGCGGCACTTGGCGCCGTCGTCGGCGGGCAACTCACCGCGCTGGCCCCGCTCGCTCCCCTCTACGGGGGTGCGGCCCTCCTCGCGGGCGCCGCCGCACTGGCGGCGACGGTGCCGGACCGGACCACTGGTGGCGGCCTGCCCGTCGGCACGGTCGTCGACGGCGTTCGTGCCCGGCCGTCGCTCCTCGTGCCCTTCGCGTTCGGGTACATCGACCGCCTGACGGCGGGCTTCTTCGCGCTCACCGGGGTCGCCTACTTCAGGGACACCTTCGGGATCGACGCGGCGACCGCGGGGCTCACGCTGGCGCTGTTCTTCCTCCCCTTCGCGGCCTTCCAGTACCCCGTGGGCTCGCTGTCCGACCGCATCGGGCGGTTCCTGCCGGTCGTGGGTGGCTCTCTGTTGTACGGTGTCGCCATCGTCGCCGTCGTCCTCGCGCCCGTCTACTGGCTCGCCGCAGCACTGATGGTGCTCGTGGGACTCGCCGGGGCCCTGGTCTCCCCGACGACGATGGCGCTGGTCACCGACATCGTCCCGGCCACCGAACGCGGCGCTGCGATGGGTGGCTTCAACGTCTTCGGCAGCCTCGGGATGCTGAGCGGGTTCCTCGTCGGCGGCGTCGTCACCGCCCTCTACGGCTACCTGCCGGCATTCCTCGCAGCCGGGGGACTCGAGGTCGCCATCGCCGTCCTCGCGTCCCGGTGGGTCCTGCGGATCACGGCGTCGGACCGACCTCGACAGGCAGGGTAGATAGCGGCTGGGATGGGGGGGGAAGGGAGATGCCGCCAGGGTGTATGCGACCGGAGCGTCGGACCGACTGTGCGTGACGGCAGGCCTCCATCGACCGATTTACCAACCAGATCTCGGGGGCTGGGACTCGACGACACCTTCGGGGACGGGACGTGGTCTCCGGTACGCTTCCTTTCAAATCATGGGAACTCCCCGTGTAATTATTATGGTGCGAGGCGAGGATACGGATACAATGGGGGAATCCGAATCGGCAGCGGCGGCGGGACCGGAATCGCGCGTCGTCGAGCCGCCGCTGCCACGCTACGTGGACTGGCTCGTGGGGTTGATCGTCGCCATCGGGGGCCTGGCACTGACCGTCGGTGGCACGGTCCTGCTGTTCGTCGTCGACCGCGGATTGATCGTCGAGGGGATCGAGGAGGGACGGATCACGATCGGCTTCGTCGAGCGCGACCTCACGCGGGCGGAGATGCTCGAGTTCACCCTCGAGGTCGTGAACTGGACCGGCATCGGACTCCTCCTGACCGGGCTGGTCCTGGTCCTGTTCGCGATCGCCTTCGTGATCGCGCGGACCCGCGCCCGGGGCCGGGCCGGAGGGAGTGACGCGCGGGGCTCCCGCCTGAGTTACGCGGTCGTGGGCGCGGTGGCGAGTGCCGTGCTCTCCTTCGTTCCCTTCTCACCGATCCTCGGCGGCGGGGTCGCGGGCTACCTGGGCAGCCAGGACACCGGCCACACGACCAGCGCCGGCGCCCTCTCGGGCTTCCTGTACGTCCTCCCGGCGTTGCTCATCCTGCTCTTCCTCTCGGTCGGCCTCTTCGCCGGCCTCGCCGCGGTCGGCGAGTCGGGCGTCGGCTTCGTGGTCGTGACCGTCATGGTGCTCGTGTTGCTGGTCGTCTCCGCGTACGGTGCGGGCCTCGGTGCCCTGGGGGGCTTCCTCGGTGGCCGCCTGGCGAGCGAGTGACCGCGTTCCTTCCGACGCGACGAGAATCGGCGACGGACACTCTTCCGTCTCCGACGTAGGCAAAGCCACATGGCTCGAACTCGTCGGCTCGCCCTGGTCGTCGGTGCCCTCTCTGGCGCCGGGGCGTTCCTCGCGGGCTACGTCCTCACGTGGATCCTCGCGGGAACGAGAGCGGCGCAGTTGACCGTCGGTGGCCCCTTCGGGAGTTCCGTCCCCGACTGGCGAGCGATCCTGTGGGTCTTCTACGACAGCCACTTCGTGGGGACGCGCACGCCCCGGATCATCGGCCCCGGTGGCGACGTCGGCGGCGCGGGCAGACTGGTCGACACCGTGGGCCTCCTCGGCGTCGAGCACCTCTACGTCGTGCCCCCGCTCGTGCTCCTGGTCGCCGGTGGAGCCCTCGCCTGGCGCCTGGGGGCGAGTGACGCTCGCGAGGGGCTGCGGGCCGGAATCCGCCTGGTCCCGGGGTACTTCGTGCTCGTCGTCCTGGGGATGATGATCGGACAGCAGACCGGCGTCGGCCCGAGTCCGCTCCGGGCCGCGGTCGTCGCCGGCGTGGTCTATCCGGTCGCCTTCGGCGCCATCGGCGGTGTCGTCGCCGGCCTGGTCGGCCGGGAATCCCCAGAGGCGCCTGGACAGCGAGTTGCACGCTGAGCCTGGAATTCGATCGCTGGCTGGTCCCCAGTTTCGTTCGCCGTCCGTTCCACCGCCGGCCTCGGGTCTTCCCGTCAGATTGGAACAACCGCCGGTACCCTTCCTTGTCCCGGACCGAATTCGCGGTATGCAACAGGAACCGGCATCTGAAGAGGTCGCCGAGGGCTCGGCTCCCCAGCGGACAGCGGAAACGGACGCCATCGCAGCCGAGGGACTGACCAAGCGGTACGGCGACGTCGTGGCCGTGGAGGACCTGGACCTCGGGATTCCCCGCGGCGTGATCTACGGGTTCCTCGGCCCGAACGGCTCCGGGAAGACCACGACCATGCGGATGCTGACGACGCTGACGAAACCGTCGGCCGGGTCGGCATCGATCCTCGGCCGACCCATCAGCGATCGGCCGGCAGTCATCGACCTGATCGGGTACCTCCCCGAGGAGCCGCCGCTGTTCGACGAGCTCACCGGTCGCGAGCAACTCGAGTACGTGGCTGCCCTCCACGACATCCCCGCACCCGTCGCGGAGGAGCGGATCGCGGACTACCTCGAACGGTTCGGCCTCGCCGACGCGGCCGACCGTCGGCTCGAGGGCTACTCGAAGGGAATGCGCCAGAAAGTCGGTCTCGTCCAGGCGATTCTCCACGATCCGGCGGTCATCTTCCTCGACGAACCGACCAGCGGGCTCGACCCGCGGGCCGCCAGGAACGTGCGGAACCTCATCGCGGAACTCGCCGCCGACGAGACGACCGTCTTCCTCTCGACGCACATCCTCTCCGTCGTCGAGGAACTCGCGGACACCGTCGGCGTGCTCCACGAGGGGGCCCTCGTCGCCGAGGGCGCACCCGAGGCGCTCACTGCACGGGTGGAGTCCGAGACCGGGAGCACGCTCGAGGACGTCTTCCTCGCCGTCACGGCCGACCACGCCGCGGAGGTCGAGTCGGTCGAGCGGGAGGCCTGATGGCGGCCAGTCGACGCGGAGGCGCGACGCCCGGCACAGCAGGGGGCCCGCGGTCGTCTCTCGCCCACGCGAGCACGATCGCCCGGACCGACCTCCGCCGGAGCGTCCGGAAGTACGTCGACCGGCGCCTCCAGTTCGCGGCCGTCGCGTTCGTCCTGGTCGCGCTGGTCGCCGGCGGCGGCTACCTCGCCTACCGGATCGGGCCGATCGTCGGCGACGGGAGCGGCGACTTCGCCGGCTACACGCTCGTCGAGGGCGCCCGGGGCCTCGTCGCGACCTTCTGGCTCGTCGGTGTGGTCGTGTACGCGGTCCGGGCCATCGGCGCCCGTGGCTCCGTCCCCGGCGGCGAGGGGACGCTCACCGTCGTGCCGACCCGCGACGCCGTCGGGGGCGTCCTCCTGGCCGAACTCGGGTACCTGCTGCTGTACCTCCTGCCCGTCGGTCTCGCCGTCGGCGTCGGCCTGGGCGTCGGGACGGGCCACCCGCTGGTCGCCCTCACCGTGCCACTCGCGGTCGTCGTCGGGGGCATCGCCGCCGTCGCCGTCGGCTACCCCCTCGGCCTCGGCCTCCGCCACGTCCTCACCCGCATCCCCTTCGTCGCCCGGCACAAGTCCTGGATCGTCGTCGCGGTCTTCGTCCTCTACTTCGGAGCGCTCTCGACGGGCACCGTGGACGCGCTGATGGTGGCCCTCTTCGAACCGATGCGCCACTCGCCGCCCGGCTGGCTGGCCGACGTCCTCTTGCTCGGACTCCCCGCGGCGGGGACGAGCACGCTCTTCGCTGCCGCCGTCGTGGCCCTCGTCGCTGCCGTCGTCCCCGTCGCCGTCGTCGGGGGGACCGCCGTCGCCCGTCGCCACTGGTTCTCGGACCCGGCGCTGGCCGGCTCCGAACCGCCAGCGCGGGAGCCGACGGCCACCGGGGCAGACCGGGGCACTGGTCGCATCGAAGGGGCCCTCGCCCGGGTCGTCGGCCGTCCCGCGGCAGCCGTCCAGGTCCTCGCCTGGCGCCGGGCCGCGCGAGCCCCGCTGAAACTCCTGTACGTCGCCTACCCCCTGCTCTTCCTGGCGGGTGCCATTGCCGACATCGTCCAGACTGGCGTCATTCCGGCCTACCTGCCCTACGCCACGTTGCTCTTTGTCACCTGGGCCGCGGCGGTGGTGTTCACGCTGAACCCCATCGGCGACCAGGGTGCCGCGCTCCCGGTGGCGCTACTGTCGCCCCTCTCGGGACGGGCGTTCGTCGGCGGCCAGGTCCTGGCCGGGCTGGTCGTCGCCGTCCCGGTCGGGACCGTCCTGACGGCGGCGGTGGGCCTGGCGAGTCCGCTCGCCCTCGATCGCGTCATGCTGCTGACGGTGCTCGCGCCGGTCGTGATGGTCCTGGCGAGCCTGCTCGCGGTCGGCGTCGGGACCGCGTTCCCCCGGTTCGAGAGCGTGAAGATCACCCGCTCGATGCGCGCGCTGGTCCCGAGCATGGTCGGGTTCGCGCTCTTCACCACCTACCTCTTCCTGACGGCCGGGGCGGCGGTCCTGACCGTCGACGCCGGCCTCAGGCCGACGGCCGCGGCGCTGGTCTCCTGGCTCCTGCCCGGCGGGCTCACGGTCGAGCCGGGGACGCTCGGGCTGGTCGCCACCGGTGCGGCCATCGTCCTGGTCCTGCTCCCGCTCGCGTCCTACCGGTACGCCGTCCGCCGGTTCGACGCCTATACGCTGGGGTGAGGTGCCACCTCGGTAGACCGGTCTGGGGGGGGGACCGGCGTTCTCTGCAGGACTCGTGGCGGCCCGCCCGGCGGTGGACGTTTGTCCCTGGCCGACCCACGTCCTCGCATGGCACCCGCGCACGTCCTCGTGGCGCTCGACGGCTCCCCGCTCTCCGAGGACGCCCTCGAATACGGACTCGAGACCTTCGACTGCGCGATCACCGTCCTGAACGTCGTGACCCCGATCGAGCGCGGGATGAGCGAGAGCGGCGTCCTCGACCGGGAGGAGGACCGCCTGTCGGACGCTCGGGACCGGACGGCGGCAGTCGTCGCTGAGGCACGGACCGACACGAGCGAGGAGCGGCCCGTCGAGACCGCAGTCGAGACCGGCGATCCCGCCGAGACTATCCTCGCGTACGTCGACGAGCACGACGTCGACCAGGTCGTCCTGGGCGGGCACGGGGGCGACAGGGACGGCCTCGTCGCGAGGGTGCTGGGTTCGGTCGCGACGAAAGTGGTGAGCGAGGCGCCAGTGACCGTGACGGTCGTCCGGTGAGTCCCCGTGTACCCGAGGGTCGGTGGGTTCGTCCGGTGAGCCGTCCGGTACGGGGGGGAAGTCGGTTCGGTCAGCCACCGAGGACCACGGCCAGGCCCCGGTAGAGGGCGAAGCCGACCAGTCCCGAGCCCCCGAGGGTGACGAGCCAGAAGACGATCGTGGTCCCGATCTTTCGGCGCGAGACGCCCGCGGACCCGGCCGCGAGTCCGCCGCCGATGATCCCCGAGAGGATGATGTTGTTGAACGAGATGGGGATGCCGAGCCCGATCGCGAGCTGGGCGATGACGAACCCGGGGACCAGCGCCGCGATGGACCGGCGGACGCCGAGGCTCGCGTACTCCCGCGAGGTCGCCTGGAGCAGCCGCGGTGCGCCCATCCAGGCGCCCCCGAGGATGCCGCCGGCCCCCAGCGCCAGCAGGACGACGGCGGGCAGGCCGAGCTCCCCGCGGTAGAGGTTCTCGAGGGGCCCCGTCGCGAGGCCGACCTGGCTCCCGCCACTGGAGAAGGCGACGATGGCCCCGAGCAGGACCAGGAACGTCTTGACGCCGCGGTCGACGGAGGCCTGCGTCCGCCGGCGAATGAACTGGAAGCTCGCGAGTGCCACGAGGACCGTCGCGAGGACCGCCCCCACCCGGACGGTCCCGACGGCGGGGCCCCCGAGCGTTCTCGCTACCAGGCCTGCGATCGACCCCTGGTCGGCGCCCGGTGCGGCGGGGATGAGCCCGAGTCTGACGTTGGCGACGATCCCGCCGACGAGGGCCGCGAGCAGGGGGATCCCCACGGTCTCGGGGATGTCGTCGTGGCGAAGGAGCCGCGCGGTGGCGAAGGCGAGGCCGCCGGAGACCGGCGGGACGAGCGCCCAGAAGATCGCGATCTGCCGGTAGGTGTCGGTGGCAGGAGCGCCGCCCAACGAGAGGCCCACGCCGACCATCGCGCCGGTCGTCGCGAAGGCCGCGGGGACGGGGTAGCCGGAGTAGATCCCGAAGGCCATGAAGCCGGTGGCCGTCAGGAGCCCGGCCGTCGCCGCCAGCGAGGAGATGGCGACACCGTCGATCAGGCCGGCACCGACGGTCTCCGAGATGGCCCCGCCCTGGGTGAGCGCCCCCAGGGCCGCGAGAATGCCGATGACGAAGGCCGCCCGCATCGTCGAGATGGCGTTGGCCCCGATCGCCGGCGCGAACGGCGGCGAGTTGCTGTTTGCCCCCAGGGCCCAGGCCGTCACGAGGCTGGTCGCGGTCGCGAGCGCGACCAGCACCCAGAAGACGACGCCGGTCACCGCTGGCCAGGACCTCCCGGTCGGTCGGATCGTGCCACGGGCCGGGTGGGGCAATCCCGGTCAGCGGGACGGGGCCAGGCCGACTGGCTGGTCGTGGGCCACATCGGGGGGTCGTAGGAGTGCTCGGGCCAATAACGTTGCCGAGTATCGTTGTCGGGCAACGTTGTCGGGCAACGTTGCCGGGCGGCGCAGCGGGCGCTGGTTCGGTGCCACGGGGCCACGGGTGTTACCCGATCCAGGACCGCGACAGTTTGATCGTCAGCATCAGCAGGATTCCCAGGAGGAAGACCCCGAAGTGCAGCACGGACCGCCGGACCGTCTCCGTCGCCTTGATCTCGGGGATGAGGTCCGAACTGGCGATGTAGACGAAGTTGCCGGCGGCGAAGGGGAGCAGCCAGGTCGGCGTGCCGGCCGTCGCCGTCGAGAGCCAGTAGCCGGCGACGCCGCCGAGGATCACCGTCGCCTGGGTGAGGTAGTTGAGGACGAGGGCGCGCCGGCGGTCGAATCCCCCGTAGACGAGGACGCCGTAGTCGCCGATCTCCTGTGGGACTTCGTGGAGGGCGATGGCGAGCGTCGTCGTCACGCCGACGGGGATCCCGACGAGGTACGCGCCACCGATGACGAGGCCGTCGATGAAGTTGTGGATCCCGTCGGAGACGAGGACGAGGTAGGAGACGGGCTTGCGCTCGTGGGTCGCGCTGTGCTGGTGGTGCCAGCTGATGAACTGCTCGAGGACGTAGAAGGTACAGAAGCCGACGATGAGAACCAGGAAGAGCCACGTCGTGTCCCCGCTCCCGCTCTCGGCGATCGCCCGGGGCAGGAGGTGGAGGAAGGCACCCCCGATGAGAGCGCCGGCGGCGAGTGCGACCATCACGAGCAGCAACCGATCGAGGAGGGCCTCGCTCATGTACAGCGTCAGGACACCGACCCAGGCGGTCAGGCTGACGGCGACGGTGGACCCCACGATGGCGAGGAGCGGCTCCATCGCGTTATTCCTCGACCGGTAGCCGGATAACGTTCCGCTTCACTCCCACGTCGTGGTCTCGGTGGCGGGCGGAGGGGGGGGG
>Ga0207797_1003451_pt1 | contig 10480 bp, 8 predicted proteins | sample PRCRCaboRojoPR_6_FD_187275 | JGI IMG/M metagenome (GOLD analysis project Ga0207797, IMG submission 187275) | Marine sediment microbial community from Cabo Rojo, Puerto Rico - PR CR 10% Liquid 1 (SPAdes) | ecosystem: Environmental > Aquatic > Marine > Coastal > Sediment | place: Cabo Rojo, Puerto... | reverse complement strand
CGGAATGTCGTTTGTGCACGCGGCGTTCAGCTACCCGGGATGCGAGCCCCCACCGATCGTCTGCGCGAGCCGGGCTTTTGCCTGGCTCTCCCATCGAGCAGAAAATGAAAACCATATTCTGCTCTCGGTCATGACGGCTGAACACGGGCCGCTTTGCCCGCGCCCTTCCAGGAGGCTCCCCTCGAGAGCATTTACTGCTCAAACATTTCAGCCATGCGCAGCATCTGGCGGCCGACGACCGAGTCCCTGGTAATCTCTCTCTCCATGCTGGTTATGCCTTTGAGCACTGTGGAGTGGCGCCTGTTGAAGTGCTGTCCAATGTCTTTCAGGGACAGGCTGGTATGCTTGCGGGCCAAGTAGAAGGCGGCGTTTCTGGCAGTGACCACCTGCTTCTTTCGGCTCTTGGAGCGAAGCTTGCTGATGGGCAGCTCAAATGAGCGGCAGATGTGCTCGATGATCGTGTTCATGTTTGTGGCCTGCGTTTCCCGAGCGTAGTTCTTCAGAACATCCCTGGCCAGATCCAAGGAAATCTCCTGATGGAGCAGCCTGGACTTGAGGGTGATGTTTTGAATGCAGCTTTCAAGCTGGCGGACATCCGAGGTGATGGTTGTGGCCACGAGCTCGCTGACCGAGTCCGGCAGCGCGAGGTCGAACTGCGCGGCCTTCCGGCGGACCAGACGGAGGCGCAGGTTGTAGTCCGGCTTATGAATCGGGGCCAGCAGGCCGGAGCAGAAGTAGGAGGTCAGCTGGCTGTCGACCTTGTCCAGCTCTTTGGGAAGGAAAGAGCTGGTGAAGACAACGCGGCTGCCGTTGCCTTCCAGGGTTTTGATCAGGGAGAGGAGCTCCTCCTGCATCTTCTCCTTGCCCTGGAAGAAGTGGATGTCTTCGAGCAGGAGGAGATCCACATTCTCCCGGAAGCGTTTTTTGAACTCGTCGATGGCCTTGTGCTTGATGGCTTGGATCATTTGATTGGCGAACTGCTCCGATGAGATGTAGGCAATCTGCTTATAGCTTTGGTTCTGCATGGAGGAGAGATGGTGTCCGATGGCCTGGAGCAGGTGCGTCTTGCCCAGGCCCGGTCCGGAGCAGAGAAAGAGGTTAAAGGAGTGGATCTGCTCCTGGCAGAGGCTGGAGCAGGCGGCATAGGCCAGCTGGTTGCAATCCCCGACTACGAAGTCGTCGAAGCTGAAGCGCCAGGTGCACCGGGCAGAGCTCGGCCTGGGGTACTCCAGGGGCAGAGAGTTCCGTTCCTGGCGGATCGTGGGGATCATGGTCCGCCTCGAGGCCTGCTCATTTTTGGCGGCGGTGACGCTTATCTCCGGAACATAGCCGAGGATGTCCGTGCTGACCCTTTTGATGGTCTCCTGGAGGCGCTCCCTGACCCATGAGGCCACGAAATCGTTCGGAGCCGTTAAAATCAGGGTCTGGTCGCGGATCTCCCCGGTCAGGGGCTTGACCCATACCTGAAAAATTCCAGATTTTAACGATTTTTCAAGATTTTTTTGAATATCGGACCAGGAGGTGCTCATAGGTCTGGGAGCCTAATGAGGTTTCATGAATTTTACAAGAAACGATGTTCCCGGATACTCGGCAATAGCTATCGTTGACCATCTTGCTATAATTTACTGAAATTAATCAATAATTTTAAAGCTACTGACAGCATGCCCTTCTAGGCGGCGATGAGGAATGTCCCGTCGCATAGACGGTTTGAAGGTATAGAAACACAATTATCGACAATGCGGCGGCAAGTTTTCCACATGTAAATTTCTATCTATCTCTTTATTTCTTCATATTTTTAAATGGAGCAATAGTCCAGGCTGGTCTGACCAGGAAGAAAAAGAACAATGCTTTGACATTGCTCTCGCTTTTGCAGTATAACCCTGAAGTGAAAGGCATCCGAAAGGCCGGCTCCCCATCTGCCTGGAGTGATCCGAAGCCGCGTCTTGCCAGTGAAAGCGGCTGCCGGATCCACAATTCGTCCGCTCGTTTGCAATCCAAAGAGGCGGGAAATCGCTGCATTTCCCGGTGAGAACAACTTCTAAACAAGGAGTGTGGCGAGATGGCATACGATGTCAGTAAAATGAAGGATTGGCAGATTTCTGAGGCTGCAGAGGAGAACATGCCGTCACCAGAAGCGTGGCGGGACAAGCTGGGGCTGCAAAAGGAAGAAATGAACATCATGGGGCGGCTGTCCAAGCTCGACTTCCTGAATATCATGAATCGGCTTCAGGACAGGCCCGATGGGAAGTACATCGAAGTAACCGCCATCACACCGACGCCGCTGGGAGAGGGCAAAAGCACGACCTCAGTCGGTCTCATGGAAGGCCTGGGCAAGCGAGGCAAGAACGTCGGCGGTGCCCTGCGGCAGCCATCCGGCGGGCCGACCATGAACATCAAGGGCTCCGCCGCCGGAGGTGGGAACGCCATTCTCATTCCCATGACCGAGTTCTCCCTCGGGCTCACAGGCGACATCAACGACATCATGAACGCCCACAACATGGCCATGGTGGCCCTGACTGCTCGGATGCAGCATGAAAGGAACTACGGGCCTGAAAAGATCGAGAAGCTCTCGGGCATCCCCGCTCTCAACATCGATCCCAACCGGGTCGAGATGAACTGGATCATGGATTTCTGCGCTCAGTCCCTGCGCAAGATGGTCATCGGCCTCGGTGGCCGCATGAACGGCTACACCATGGAGTCCGGCTTCAACATCGCCGTCAGCTCGGAATGTATGGCCATTCTCTCTGTGGCCAGGGATCTGGCTGATCTGCGTCAACGGCTCAATGAGATCACCGTAGCCTTCGACCTGAATGGCAAGCCGGTGACTACGGGCGACTTGAAGGTCGGCGGAGCCATGACCGCCTGGATGCGCCAGACTATCAATCCGACCCTGATGTGCACGGCCGAGTACCAGCCATGCATGGTCCATGCGGGCCCGTTCGCCAACATCGCCGTTGGCCAGTCCTCCATCATCGCCGATCGCATCGGCTTGAAGATGTTCGATTACCATGTCACCGAGAGTGGCTTCGCCGCGGACATCGGTTTCGAGAAGTTCTGGAACGTCAAGTGTCGCAACAGCGGGTTGAAGCCGCACGTTTCCGTGCTTACAGCCACCATCCGGGCGCTGAAGATGCACGGCGGCGGGCCGAAGGTGACGCCGGGGCTCCCCCTTCCCGAGGAGTACACCCAACAGAACCTGGATCTCCTGGACAAGGGTATGGAGAACATGATCCATTTGATCAAGGTCATCCGCAAGTCCGGCATGAACCCGGTTGTTTGCGTCAACGTCTTTCCGACGGACACCGAGGAGGAGATCAATCTGGTCAAGAAACGGGCCGAGGAAGCCGGCGCCCGCTGCGCCAAGTCAACGCACTTCATGGACGGCGGCGACGGCGCTCTGGAGCTGGCCGATGCGGTCATCGACGCTTGCGAGGAGGATTCCAAGTTCGACTTCCTCTACTCCCTGGACACGCCGCTACGTGAACGGGTGGACATAATCGCCAGAGAGGTCTACGGCGGCGACGGCGTGGATTGGTCCCCCGAGGCTGAGAAGAAGGCCAAGATGCTCGAGTCCGACCCACAATATAAGGATTACGCCACCATGATGGTCAAGACGCATCTCAGCCTGTCCCACGAGCCTACCTGGAAGGGCGTGCCAAAAGGCTGGAGGCTGCCGGTTCGCGATGTGCTCATTTACTCCGGAGCCAAGTTCCTCTGCCCAGTGGCCGGGACCATTCCGCTTATGCCGGGCACCAGCTCCAATCCGGCCTACACCAAGGTCGATGTCGATCCCGAGACCGGGAAGGTCTCCGGGCTGTTTTAAGGTAACATCCGCGAAGTACATACCGTACTGACTATTTCGCGGAAGGTCGCCCCTGCACTCACTTTCCTGCTCGTGGCGAGCAATGCATTCCTGCCATGGGAGCGTCCCGCAACCAGGATCGCGCCTCCCAATGAGCAACGGGAAAGTGAGTGCAGGGGTTTTTTTCCTCCAGGAGTCAGTCAATGAAATCCACCGATAAAGGGGCTCCTTTGGCTGAGCACCGCCAGGCCTTGCGTGAGCTTGAGCAGCTCTGCTCGACGCTGCGGACCCTGGTTCTGGCCACTTCCCTGGGAGACCAGCCGCATTGCAGTCTGATGAGCTTCGCTTTCGGGGAGGACAAACGGTCCTTTGTACTGGTCACTCCGAAGGGGACGCGCAAGTATGAGAACATTCAAGGCAACGGCCGGGCTTCCACCCTCCTGACCGAAGCCGGCGGCAGCGAACCCCAGGAGGCTGGCGGGTTGACCGCCACAATCAATGGTCATATTGCCGTTCTCCGGCAGGAGGAGCGACTTCGGGCTGTGGATGGTTTCGTCAGGAAGTACCCTCGCTTGCGCGAGTTCGCCGAATCGCCCGACTCGGCCGTGCTTCGCCTGGCCTGGGAGGAGGCCGTTCTGGTCAGGGGGATCCATTCGGTCATCAGGCTGGACCTTGCACGGGAGGGACTGGCGGAAGGGAGGAACAGCCCGTGAACCAGCATCCCCTGAACCTGCTACGCAGACGGCTGCTCCAGGACGGCGAGCCCGGGCGGGGGCCAGTGGTCTACTGGATGAGCCGCGAGCAGCGCGTGCGCGACAACTGGGCCCTCCTCGAGGCCCAAGATCTCGCCCTGACCCGGGAGAGGGCCGTGACGGTCGTCTTCTGTCTGGCCCGCGGCTTCCTCGGCGCCGGACGTCGGCAGTTCAGCTTCATGTTGGCCGGACTGGAGGAGGTCTGCCGAGACCTGAAGGCTCTGAACATCTCCTTTCGCTGGATTTTTGGAGATCCTGGATCCACGCTGCCGGGCTTTCTCAGCCGGCTGGACTGCGGATGGCTGCTGACGGATTTCGATCCCTTACGCATTAAGAAGCGCTGGACACAGAGCGTCCTGGATCAGCTGAGCATACCGGTCTATGAGGTGGACGCCCATAATGTGGTCCCGTGCTGGGAGGCTTCGAACAAGCGGGAGTTCGCCGCAAGAACATTCAGGCCGAAGCTGCAGCGCAGGCTGAGCGAGTTTCTGGAGCCTTATACCCAGCTGATTGTGCACCCATACGGCCATCAGGCGGTCCATGACGACCTGGATCGCCGCGGCATCCTCCAGGACCTCCACCTCGATCAGACGGCTTCGGAGCTGGCCAGACCGGAGCCTGGATCGGCCGCGGCTGAAAGGGCTCTGCGGAGCTTCCTGGCTGAACGTCTGCACCGGTATGCCGGGGAGCGGAACGATCCGAACGCCGATGCGGTTTCCGGCTTGTCCCCCTACTTCCATTTCGGCCAGCTGTCCCCGCATCGGGCCGTCCTTGAGGTCAGCCGGCAGGACTCCGCCCCAAAAGAGGCACGAGAGGCTTTCATCGAGGAAGCGCTGGTTCGGCGGGAGCTGTCGGACAACTTCTGCGAGCAGACCGAGGGGTACGACTCCCTGGCCGGCTTGCCGGATTGGGGCAGGCAAAGCCTCGAGGCGCACCGGGAGGACATAAGGGATTCCCTGTACTCACGGCAGGAGCTGGAGGAAGGCCAGACGCATGACAAGCTCTGGAACGCCGCGCAGATGGAGATGGTCCGTACCGGGAAGATGCATGGCTACCTGCGCATGTACTGGGCCAAGAAGATCCTGGAGTGGACCGAAAGCCCCGAGGAAGCCTTATCCGCAGCCATTGCCCTGAACGACCGCTACCAGCTGGACGGGCGGGATCCCAACGGGTACACCGGCATCATGTGGTCCATAGGCGGTCTGCACGATCGTCCCTTTGCGGAACGGAAGGTTTTCGGGAAGATTCGTTTTATGAGCTATGCCGGATGCACGAGGAAGTTCGATGTCCAAGAGTATATCCGCAGATTTGAGGGGCTTTTTACAGAAGGTGCTTGACTTCGGACCGCCAGGAGTCATAGTATCCAGCCTATGGACTCCTCCCGGGCGAACAGCAACGGCTTGCTGCAGTTCCAGGCCTCACGCCTCCAGGAGTTGATCAATGAGATGATCAAGTGCTGTGAGGATCGGAAGATATACGAAAATCAGAAGTTCGGCCTGCCCTATGCCGAGATCAAGTGCCTCCTGCTTTTTACCGACGAGCGCTATCTCACGGTCAAGAACATCGCCAAGCGCTTAGACGTTGCCAAATCACGTGTGACCAAGCTCATCGGCGGCTTGCTGGACAAGGGCCTGGTGGAGCGCTCCGACGATCCCCATGACTCCAGGGTAAAGCTGATCCGCCTTACCCACGCCGGTCAGGAGAAGATTCACCAGGTGGAGAGCTTCCATCTGGATATCCACACCACCCTCCTGCTGAATATCCTTCCGGAAGAGCGCAACGCTCTGCTGTCCTACCTGGAAAGGCTCCGCACGAGCATGGAGACGGTCAAGCAGTCCCTGCTGTGATGCCTGTCCCCCTGGGTGCCCCGCCTAAAGAGATCTGAAAGGTGGCCGTGCCGTTTTCTTCAACTCCTCAGATACCCCTTCGCGGCTGCGCTGCCCCAGGCGGCCCGGGGCAAGGCCGTGCAGAGAACGAGCCGCCTCCACATGCCGTAACGATCACGGTTTGACAGGAGAGGGGCCCAGAGCCTTCAGCTGCTTCTCCAGGGTCAGGAGGGTGGCCGAAAGGTCATGATCCATGTTCGAGGCCAGGGTGTGGAAGAGGAGCCGCTCCTGATCCAGGCCGGCCTGCTGGAGCATCTTTTGAGCCAGGTCGACTCTCCAGGAAGCAAAGGTGTTGCCCCGGACGGACCGGCAGTTGGCCGAATGGCAGCTGAGAACCGCAACCCCATCGGCCCCTTGGGTGAGAGCCGTGTAGATGTAGTCGATATCCACCTTTCCGGCGCAGGGGACCTTGATGGTCTGCAGCCCCGGCGGCAGGGGCCGGCTGAAGCTCTGGGCCATGCTCCAGGCCTCCTGGGCCGAGTTTTCGCAGCAGAAGGCCACGATGGTCGGTTCCTTTACTGCTCCGGCTTCCTTGAGGGCTGTTCGGATTTTTGATTTGACGGTCTCATCGGAGTACTCGACGATCTGAATGGCGTCCTGGGGGCATTCGCTGGCGCAAATGCCGCAGGCCTGACAGGCAGCCGGGGAGATGAACGGCTTGTCGTCCCAGCTGATGGCGCCATGCGGGCAGCAGCGGTAGCAGGTCAGGCAGAAGCAGCATTTCTCCTTGTCGATCAAACCTTTGTATTCAGGAAGCAGGATCTGGCCCTGGCCGAGAAGCTCCCTGACCTGAAGGGCAACATTGGCGGCATCATTCCAGATTTCAGCCATTTCAGGGATATCTCTGGCTTCTCCGGCGACGAAAACGCCTTCCCGATTGGATTGGACCGGCAGGCGATGGACGTTATCCTCCTGGAGGAAGCTCCAGGGGCCGAGGTCCAGGCGCAGGATATCGGCAAGCTCGGTGTTGTTGCTGTTGGCCAGCAGGGCTTCCTCGACGACGATGGTGTCGGGGCGCAGCTGGACGTCCTTGCCCAGGACCGGATCATACGAGGTGATGCTTAAGTCCTCTGCAGATATCTTCGGGCTTTCCCGAAGCTTGAAGTAGATGGCCCCTTTGTCCCGATTGCTCCTGTAGAGGCGTTCCAGGCCGTTTGCGGCCACCTTGAGGTTGTCTACGTAGACAAAAACCCGGCAGCCCCTGTCTTCAAGGGCTTCGACGCTTCGCATGACCCGGCGCATGGTCACTGGGTTGCCTTCTTGGGCCAAGCCGACCAGGAAGGCTACTGTGGCCTCGTGTGGCGCGGTGGTGTCCCGGCCGGCCTCTTTGAGCTTGCTCTCCAGCTGTGATTGGGAGAGAACGTGTTCCGAGGGCTCCAGGCCGTACTCGGCGAAAAGGGGCTTCACGGCTATGTCCGTGGCCAGAACGACCGAGCCGACCTCCCGCTCCAAGGGTGTTCCCCCGGAGCGCAACACGGCGCTAAAGCGTCCAGGCATGCCCTGAAGAGCGACGAGACGGGTTTCGGGGAGAACCTCGATCTTCTCGTGGCTGCGGACGAACTCAATGCTCTTGTCCAGCGAGGCATCGAAGTCCTCGGCGAGGCCCTCGAAGACGTGCACAGAGGAGCGGTTCCCCGGAACTTGGCCGTCCTCGTCAGCCAGTACAACCTGATATCCGAGATCGGCCAGGAGCGCCGCCGTTTGCAGGCCTGTCCAGCCGGTTCCCAAAGTCAAAATGCTCGTGTTGACGTCCTGTTTCGAGAGCCTTGGCGTTTCCTGGTAATTCATCTCCTCTCTCCCAAGTATTTGAGAACCTTGTGAACTGCCTGGCCTGCCTGAGCCATTGAAGCGGCAATGCTCTTGGGACCGGTGGCTGTGCCGGCAACAAAGACACCGTCACCGCCGCGACCTTCCTCTGAGCCATTCGGCCAGGGGCTCAAGAAGCCGTCGTTATCCAATGGAAGGCCCAGCATGCTGGAGAGCTGCGCGTTGTCTGGGTTTGGGGTGATGCCCACTGAGAGCACCACGAGATCGAAGAGCTCCTTGGTCAGCTTGGTCTCGGTCTCATCGAGATGGCTGACCAGCAAAGCCGAGTCCTCGGCGGTATAGATGTCCACGGGCATGTTCCGGACAAAACGGAGGCTTTCCCGGCAGGTCTCATAGAAGCCCGGGGAGTCCTTGCCAATGTTCTGGATGTCCATGTAGAAGACAGTCACCTCGGTGTCCGGGGACTCGTGCTTGATGCTCTGGGCCATGCGTAAGGCGTAAGGGCAGCACACTTGTGAGCACCACAGGTTTCCCAGATCCTCGTTTCGGCTGCCCACACACTGGATGAAGGCGACCTTCTTGGGAACGGACAGGTCGGAGGGCCGCAGGTAGCGGCCGAACCGTTTCTTGGTGCGTTCCAGGTCCAGGCCAGAAACGAGGTTCTCCTGCTGGGCGTAGTACAGGGTCGGCCGTTCCTCCGGGTTGAAGGGCTTGAAGCCGCTGGCGACAAGGACCGCATCGACTTGGAGTGTTGTGGTGCTCTCCTCCTTGTCGAGATCGATGCCCCCATTCGGAAAGCATTCGCCGCTCCTCTCGGACAGCTCTCCCAGCTTGTCGGTGTTGACGGCGTACAAGGGGTCATTGTTCTTGGAGTACCCCCTGAGGATGCCTTCCGGTACCGGACAGGCCGCATAGGCAGACGCCAGGGCCTCCTGCTCAGCCGGAGCATTGAAAAGCGGCCTGGAGCGAATGGTCGCCTCGAAGCGGCCGTTGCACTGCAATGATTCGAGCTCCGAGGCCAGAAAGACAGTAATGTCCGGGTTCTGGCTGACCTGCTTGAGCATTTTTTCCACAGTGCAGGCATCGCACTTTACGCACTGCTCGGTGGCTTTGCAGGTGTAGGTGATGGCCTGTCCGCCGAGGAAGGAGCCCTTTTCCACGAGAATGACGTCGACATCCTGCCGGGCTAAATGCGAGGCCGCAGTCAGTCCGGCGATGCCGCCGCCTATGATAAGAACTGCTTGTCGTTGCCGAGTCACGTGTGATTCTCCTTCTTGCTGCTCCGAGTCTGATGTCCCGAAAGAGGCCTCTGGTTTTCGGATAGGTATTTTGGGAACATTGCCCTGAAATGCTCATGTTTCCGGCGCAGAGCGCTTCCTGCCCCACGCCGGTCGGGCGGCCCTGCGGAAGGCCTCAGGGTGCCTTCCGATGCCAGAAAGCGACCTTAGCCGCTGGAGCGGACCTTTTCTTCGTAACCTGGCTGAATGACCGTCCTGGGGATTTGGTTGTTCCATTCCGGGGGTGGCTGAAAGGCGATGATGGTTTCCAGGCGCCCTTGCTCAGCCAGTCTGGAGTAGATCAGATGCCAGGCGCAAGGCTGGTCCGGGTTGATCTCGCAGCTGGTTCCATTCGTGCCCCCGCACGGGCCGTTGAAAAGCCCTTTGGCGCACATGGTTACCGGGCAGATGCCGCCGGTATAGGCAAGGAAGCAGGTTCCGCAGCCCCGACAGCGCTCTTCGTACCAGCCGACATCTTGATTGGCGCCCATGAAGGTGGTGTCCACGCCGGGGAAGACCGGCTTGTCCGGGTAACGCTCAGCCAGAAACTGAATGCCCACGCCGCAGGCCATGGAGATGAGGGCCTCATAGTTTGGAACCAGCTCATCGAGCTCGGCCAAAAACTCCCGATCGCATTGGCGTTCAACGGTCTTGGCTCCGAGCTCCATAGTCTTCCCGGAGACCTTGCTGGCCATGGCCAGCTCGGAGTTCAAGCTGGCGACCTCCTTCTCGCCGCCGGCCAGACAGACCGCGACGCACGTTCCACAGCCCACGGTAAGGATCCGGGAGTATTCGCCCAGATGCTGGCGAATTTCGCTTAGGGGCTTTCTCTTTGCAACGATCATATGTCCTCCTCGCGTTCAAGAGATCAGAAGCTCTGTCGGAGCCAAGGCCGCTCAGCCGGCGATCCCTAGTGTCGCGTTGCGTAAATACGTTTATTCAAAATTCCCTTTTCTTAACGCGACACGTGGCCGGACGAACGTCCGGCCCGCCCCT
>Ga0207797_1003450_pt1 | contig 10481 bp, 10 predicted proteins | sample PRCRCaboRojoPR_6_FD_187275 | JGI IMG/M metagenome (GOLD analysis project Ga0207797, IMG submission 187275) | Marine sediment microbial community from Cabo Rojo, Puerto Rico - PR CR 10% Liquid 1 (SPAdes) | ecosystem: Environmental > Aquatic > Marine > Coastal > Sediment | place: Cabo Rojo, Puerto... | reverse complement strand
CCCAGACACGAACCGATTGACTCCCTTAGCGAGGAAGACTGTACCGACTCCAACGACCCTAACAAACGCTGACCGCCGCCGCGAATCAACCATCTCCTAGTTGTTGCTGGGGCTGGTGAGCAGCTTAGAATCACTCACTGTGCCTGACGCGTGCCAGACGGCCCTTTCTCCGGGAGTGTGAATCCACAAGACCATTCGAGAAACCGCCTGTCTTCGCCCGTCTAGGAAAGTTTGCCCCCCAACCATCTCTCGAAAGTTCGCGCAGTCCAGACGAGAGAATCTACAGAAAACTACCAAAACGGGACAGACTGCGCTGATGAGTCTTCGGTGGCAGAACCCTGTGTGTTGATCCACCGGGAATATACAGATATTTTTGAGCTAGTAGTTCTCCTAGAAACCGCCTTAACCGAAGCTGCTCAACTAACAACTGTATCACACGGGGATTCGTAGCATGCGACTCACACCTGGTTTCCCTGTTCACGGAGCCTACTCGTCCCCCGAGTTAACCCGTACTGGTGCGCCCCGAGCTGAATGGACTGAGGCGGACCGTTCCGGGCCCACAGCGACGTCACATCACCGAGCACCTAACCCATGGCAAAGCAGACACAGCGACACTCATACGAAGTACATCTCACGGCCGATATCGTCGAGGAACTCGGTATCGACTCGCCGATCAGCACGGACCGCATCGACTACTATGATTCGGGTCTCTGGGTCACCCATCAAGAGGGCCGGGACTTCTATCCGTACGACCACGTACTGACGATCCACGAGCGTTCGTCAGTCCAGGAGACCGCTGGGACAGCGGCTTCAGCCCAGGGCGAATCCCCAGTGGACGTCTCGGAAGCGGAAGCGGAAGAGGATTAGTGACAGCTTCGACTCGCTTGTCCGAGCCTTCCCCCCGTCGATGAAGGAACACAGCCAGCCCAGTGAGGAGGTGCTGTCCGATCTGGGGGCGGACGAAGAGGGACTCGACGAGGCGGAGGCACAGCGGCGGCTGGCGGAACACGGGGAGAACCGAATCGTCGAGGCCGAGGCTCCATCCGCACTCGAGATCCTCGTCGACCAGTTCCGCGACTATCTCGTGTACATCTTGATGATCGCCGTCGTCCTGTCGTTTGGGGTCGGCGTGCTGCCGGGGGAGGCCCCACGGTACGGCGAGGGATTGATCATCCTGTTCATCCTGGTGGGGAATGGTTTATTCGGCTTCTATCAGGACTACCGCGCCGAGAAATCGATCGCGGCGCTCTCTGAGATGTCGACGCCGACGGCAATCGTCAAGCGCGGTGGCGAGCGCATGGAGGTCGGCGCAGAGTCTCTCGTGCCGGGCGACATCATCTACCTCGCCCAGGGCGATTCGGTTCCAGCGGACGCCCGGCTGCTTGAGGCGGAATCGCTCTCGACGACCGAGGCCCCGCTGACTGGCGAGAGCCTCCAGGTCCGGAAGGACATCGAACCAATCGACGCGGACGCCCCGGTCGCCGAGCGATCAAACATGGTGTACAAGGGGACCGACGCCGTCCGCGGGCGGGGCGTCGCCGTCGTCACGCGGACGGGAATGGACACCGAGCTGGGCGGCATCGCGGACGAGCTCCAGTCGACAGTGGCGGAGAAGACGCCGTTCCAGCAAGAAGTCGACGAGATGGGCCGAACGATGGGGATTCTCATCCCAGCATTCGTCGTCGTCATCGCCCTCATCCAGTGGTTCGTCACCGGCACCAACTGGGTCACGCTCTTGCTTCTGGGGGTGAGTCTCGTCGTCGCCGCGATCCCCGAGTCGCTCCCCGCTATCGTGACCTTCTCGCTCGCGCTCGGCTCTCGACGGATGTTGGAGCACGACGCGCTCGTTCGGCGGCTTCCGGTCGTCGAGTCGCTGGGATCGGTCAACTACATTATCACGGACAAGACTGGAACGCTCACCGAAGGGACGATGACCGTCCAGACAGTGTTCGGTGACGGCGAGGAGGTCTCGGTCGCGGGCGACGGTACCGAGGCCGACGGCGAGATCGAATCCGACGACGGCCACACCGAGGCCATTCAGGCGATTCTTCGGTGTGGTGTCTACTGCAACGACGCCAGACGCACGGCAGATGGGTTCTCGGGCGATCCGACGGAGGTCGCCCTCCTTGTCGCCGGCGAGCGGGCGGGGATCGACGCGGGCGACGCACCTGAGCGGCGGCGAGCCGTGCCGTTCTCCTCGGATCGCAAGCGAATGACCACCATCTACGAGGACTCGATGGCGTACATGAAAGGTGCCCCCGAGGTTGTACTCGACCGATGTGACCGCGTCCTCGAAGACGGTGAGGCCGTCACGTTGACCGACGAACGTCGACGGGAGATCGCGGAGCGGGTAGCGTCGTACGCCGGCGACGCGCTCCGCGTGCTCGGCTTCGCCCGCAAGCAGGTCGTGGATTCAGCGGGCGACGACGAAGACCTCGAGTCGGACATGGTCTTTCTCGGCCTGCAGGCGATGATGGACCCGCCGCGCGAAGGGGCGAGAGAGGCCGTCGAAGACTGCCGAACCGCGGGGATTCAGGTCGTCATGGCGACCGGTGACGACCTCGACACCGCGAAGGCCATCGGTACGCGTCTCGGTTTCGACCCCGACGGAGCACTCACCGGGCGGGATGTGGAGCGACTTGACGCCGACAAGCTCGCGGTGGCCGTTCGCGAAACGGAGATATTCGCTCGGGTCTCGCCGCGCCACAAGGTCAGGATCCTCGACGCGCTGAAAGACGGGAAGTTCTACGTCGCGATGACCGGCGATGGTGTCAACGACGCGCCCGCGCTGAAGAAGGCCGACGTGGGTGTGTCAATGGGTATACAGGGGACCGACGTGGCGAACAAGAGCAGCGATATCGTCCTCCTGGACGACGACTTCGTCACGATCCGCGACGCGATCCGAGAGGGGCGGACGATTTTCGACAACGTCCGCAAGGTCACCTACCACCTCCTCGCCACCAACTCGGCAGAGGTCATGTTCGTCTTCCTCGGGACGCTCGTCGGGGCGTTCCTCTTCCCGAACGCGTTGAGTGGCAGTGATGCCGTCATCCTGTCTGCGGTAATGATCCTCTGGGTCAATTTCGCCACTGATGGCCCACCGGCGATTGCGCTCGCTGCCGATGAGGCGGTCCCCGGTATCATGGAGCGACCCCCGCGCCAACCAGACGAGCCGATACTTGACACTGGTATCCTTTCGATGATCGCCGTTACCGGGCCGGTTGCAGCTCTGGTCTTCCTCCCTCTGTTCTTCGTCTACATCGAGAACCTGACGCTCGCCCAATCGGTTCTCTTCACCGCCCTCGTCATGTTCGAACTCGTGATGTTCCAGGTCGTTCGACGCGAGTACAGGCTCTCCCTGTTCTCTAACCACTGGCTCGTGATCGCCGTGGTGGTCGCAGTCCTCGCACACCTGGCGGTCCTGTACACCTCGCTCGCCCGATGGTTCGACGTGGTGTCGCTCGCCACGGACCACTGGGTGTTGGTTGTCTCGGCGCTCCTCGTCTTCGTCGCCGTCATCCTCGCGATCCAGCGCCTCCTGCTGAGGTGGTTCGGAACCCGGAGTGGGATGTCCATGGACAAGTCGGTGGGGTCTGTCGAGGATTCGGCATAGCCAACTCGTGACGACGACTGAATGGGATGCGTTCTCCGTCAACGCAGCAATGCTGAACGTCGCTGGTGTCGTTCCTCAACACCAACTCCAAGCGACAACTGACGTAGAGCGGAATCCCTCCCTTGTCGACTGGATCCCTGTTTTCGTTACTGCCTCCTCCCGATTGTCGAGGGATTTCAGTATATATGCGCCCTCGGTCTTGTTTAGAGGCTCGAAATCGAACCCCGAGAGATCGTCCAGTACAGCCATCCTCAATTATGTGGACAGTACGCTGCAACTTTCAATTACGTTGCCTAACGCTGCACCGTCCTGTTTGTTGAACCCCTGAGAGGGGTGCGGGGGTCATCGAACCGTCCGCGAGCAACAAATGAACGGGAATGCATCTGTGGCCAGTTCGAAATCGATTCCAGTAGCATCGCCCCCCAATCCCACCGAGACACGGTCGAATACGTCGGCTTCCGTATGGACGGGAGGACAGCCGTCCTGAACCTCCCGGAGAATCGGCGGCTTTCCCCCGAGCGCAGTCTGGAAGTGCCAATCACAGTCCCGCGAGTCAACCGAAGGTACTTACGTGATACAAGCGTATCACAGTGTATGAGCACTGACAGCGACGCCAGCGGCGACGGTGAAATGGAGAAGATCAACGTGCGAGTGCCACAATCGCTGCTGGCACAGGTCAACGAGGTATGGGAAGAGCGTGGCTACGCGAACAAATCCGAGTTCATCCGCGACGCGCTTCGGGACGCTGTCAACCCGACAACCCAGCTATCCGGGGAAGCGCTAGAGCATCTGGCCGAGAGCCGCAAGCAGCGGGAGCAGGGCGAGACGGTGTCGCAGGACGACGTGAAGGACCGACTGGGAATCGATGACTGAGGTCGAGTGGACACCGAAAGCACTCGATTTACTGGAGGGACTCGACACCGAAGCCCAAGAGCGACTGGTCAAGAAACTCGACGAGGCGAAAGACTGGACGTCCCATCACCTCGAAAAGCTCACTGGGTATCCATACTACAAGCTTCGTGCCGGCGACTACCGAGCGATCATCACGTGGGACCGAGACGATGATGTCCTGATCGTCGAGGCGGTTGGGCATCGGCGGAATATTTACGACCGCCACCTCCCACCGTAACATACGCGGCCTACGGAGCCGCTTCGGTGGTGACGAATCTGGTCTGAAATTCAAGTACGATTCCAGTCGGTAGTGTTTATTGCTCCCGAGAGGGGTGCGGGGAATTCACTCCCCGTCACTTGACGGATGGCGGAGTGACGGACGAAGATACATTTCAAGTCGCGCTTGCCGAACTCGTCCAGGAGGCAGAGGGCAACGGTGTCGATGTGGAAGACGCATGGCGTGATCGTGACAGAACCGACGATTCTGAACTCGGAATCGAAACCTACGAAGTCGTACGCAGGATGCCCATCCGACTTCGATTACAAGGGATAATCATCCCACTGTCCCAGCAGCGACGCGCAGTTAGTTCAGCACGACCTCTGGGACTCATCAACGCTTGAGGGTTTCAACAAGGCCTTTTAGTCGGGTTCTGCCGAACCCGTCGTTCGTGCCTCAGTTACCCCACAGTACGGAGAATTCTACCGTTCGTGGGGTAACTACTTTGCTTTTCACTCGGCGGATTTGGCCTTGCTGAAACCCTCACCAGGTGATAAATCTTATCAGCCATGCGATATATACAGCACGAATCGGCCAGCGCCGACTGGTCACGGAGCAGGGTCGTATTCGTGTGTCGCCGTCCAGTAGGCACCGAGACGGTTGACCAGCTGGTCAGGGTCTTCCGCAAAGAGCCGCTCGCCCAAGGGCCGGCCTAGACGGTGGAATTCGGACCGCTTCGCAGTAGTTATCTCGTTCAGTATCTCTCTGGTCTCTGGGGCGAACAGTTCCTCGTCGTCGATCACCATTTCGAACTCCGCGAGGTCATTCTCGTAGCCGATGATATCGGACAGCTCTTTGAGTTCTGCGCGCCGGCGCTTCATCGGGCCGACCCACACACGCCGGAGGAGCCGGGTGTGGTAGCGGTGGTACTTGATCCGCTTGCGCCACTCGTGAAAGCGCTCGAACTCCGGCTCCTCGTACGCCTCGGCCATGCGATTCCGGGCCCGTTTGTAGGACTTTCGCAACCCGCCAGCCACCGCGTCGTAGCCTTCCGTGGCGATCGGCAGATCTGGGACTCGCGCCTGTCCCCCGACCAGATCCGCCCGGACCTTGTCGAGTCGTCGCTCAAGGTCCTGTTCAGCAGCCATCGTCTCGCGTCGGTCGACCAGTGTCGCCCGAATATCGGCGAGCGTCGAGTCACCCAGGGCGCCGCGTGCCTCGACAGCAGGCCGGAGATGGTCGTCGAACGTCTCGATAGCCGCGTGAGCGTCACGAATATCCGAGATTCGCCGGGCTGCATCCCGGTAGTGGACGTTCTCCCGCTTGTACGTGGGCAGGACCGGACGGACGAGTCGAACGGCTGCTCGGATCTCTTTACACCGCTTGCGAACCTCGTGGACTGTCTCGTGCCAGTCGTCGCCCTCGTCGATGTGGTCGATCCCTCGTTCGATCTTGCCGTCGACGATGCGCTTGATGCCGTCCGAGACGTGTTCGTCGGGTTGAAGGGTGTATTCCATGGGTGCCTTTGGCTACGAACCGTTATCTTCGGCAATCTCTCTGAGGGCTGTCGCGACAGCTTCGACCTCGACTGTCGACTCGAAGGCTTCGAACCGGTCGAGCGTCTCGTCGGACCAGTTCGACGTTCGTTGCTGCCTTTCGATGAACCCCTCGAGATAGACCACCATCTGGTAGGCCTCCTCCGGCGTCGGGTCGGACGAGGTGCTGCCAGGGATGAGAGACTCCAGATCGTCTTCGTACTCCGCTATGTCGAACGTCCAGGACCCAGAGCTGTCGCGGTACTGGTCGTACCGTCTCGGGAGGTCGGAAGCGTCTGGGGACATGATGGAGTGAATAATAGTCTATGGGGCCTATTTAGGTTTATGTAGCCAAATATTAAGATATGTCTGGTTTCAATCTGCGTTGTCATGAGAATCGTTGAATTACCGAACGTCAACGCATGGCCTCGTGGCGTGATACACTGCGGAACACAGGGCGCGAGTCGGGCATGGGGGAGTGGCAGACGTGTCGTTAAATCTCGACGGCTGTTGATTTGGTCATCGAGCCGCGAAAGTCAGGGTCACCACTGGATTAACGGTTTCGTCTGTGAACTCTATCCACATCAGGAAATGAACCGGGGCAGCCGTCTCTCTCATACGCCGTTAAAATGGGAGGAAGTGAAAGCCGAGGAGGTATTTCGCCATGATATCGAGCCCAAATAGCGCGAACAAGCTCGCCGAGACGTACCGCACCCACTTCGTGTTGATGTAGGCCGAACTGCGCGAGAAAAACAGCGCCGTCACCAAGCTCACAGGAATGATGGCAAGCATCTCTCCCAACCAAATAGCCGGATGAGCGCCATACTGGACTGCGAGGCCGATCGTGATCAGTTGTGTTTTATCCCCGAACTCGCCGAACACCATCAACGAAAATGACGGAACAAACCCCGCGAAGCGAGATGGAACGACATCAACTGCGTCATCAACAACCCCTGAACTCCCATCGGTAATCGGTTGCTCGTCACTCGTGTCGTCCTCGAAGTCTAGCTGTGATGTATAGAGGACCCACGCAGCGAAGATGAAGAACAACGCCGCAGTGAGGCCGTCGAGGAACGCTTCGGGGAGTGCGCCTTTCAGCGCATTCCCGAGCAGAATTTCCAGAACTGTCCAGCCACCGAATGCGGTTGCTGCGCCGGCCACGACCACGTACGGGTCGTACTTCGTGGCGAGTGCAGCGATCACTATCTGTCCTTTTTCACCGGGAAGAGCAAGAAGCTGCAGCACAAATGAAGTAATCAAGATATCGAGCCAACCAACCATACATGGTATTCTATAGTTGGATATAAGATGCTGATGATCTGAGAGTCTGGTATCCTCAACCGCTCGGGCTCAACTGGTTCGAAACACCGCCAGGGAAGCAGGCCTGGTGTCGGCTCTGACCGATTCGATTCACTGTCTGGTTCTGTACACCGATCGGTCTTCGAGTTGTGGGCGTACTTGCCCCTCCGTGTCAGCGATAGAAACGCCCGTTCGTTCTAACGAATCGGCTCACCGTTGATCCGTTGAAACGAACACCGACCTCTGCTGAACTTACCCTCTATATTCAGCACGGCTGCTGAGAACTATCAGCGACTAAGGATTTCAACAGAGCCAATCACCTGAATCAGAAGAAGTCAGCTCGCCGTACCTATTATTTCCACACCCTATCGAAACATATCGTCCAACGGTGCGTAGAGGAGGACGTTGAAACTCTTGTAGTTGGTGACCTCTCCGGGATTCGTGAGGACAAGGAAAATGGCGAGTCGAAAGACTGGGGGAAGCACGGTAATCTCGACTTGCATTCCTGGGCGTTCGACCGCTTCACGAGGATGCTGGGCTACAAGGCCGAAGCAGAGGGGATTACGGTCGAAAGAGTCTCCGAACGAGACACATCGAGATCATGTTCAAGCTGCAGTCGTAAGCGGGATGCGAACCGTGTCGAACGGGGATTGTACGTGTGCGATGGGTGTGAAGCAGTGGCAAACGCAGACGTGAACGGTGCTGAAAACATTCGAAGAAAAGTATCTCCAAGTCCACCGAATCACGCGGGGGATAGGAGTAACGGCTGGTTGGCACAGCCATCAACGTATCTGTTCGATTCGCAGAGCGGATGCTTCGCACCGCGAGAACAAATTACGTTGTAAACCACAATATCCCAAAATCCGGTCGGGAATCCTTGCACCGTGGTGAGGAGGATGTCAATTGGTAGAGTAACGCTGTACAAGACCAACATGGTCTAGTTTTCTTGTTTGGAGCACTTCTGAGGTTGAGTTGAACAGTTGCTATGTCTATATCTGATACTCATCAAAATCGGATTCGTGTTCGGTTAGTTCAAGTGTATCCTCGTCGGGTACTATCTTGCTCGGAATCTCCCATTCGCAAACCGTCTCGTCATTATGGAGCCCTACAATTCTTAGCACATATCCTTGGGTCGAGGGGGTGGATTTGTCGGCCGTCCGAACTAGGTCTAGATCAATCACCCAACGATATGGATCGTGATCTTGTGCCTCGAGACGGTATTCGATTGTGCCGGCCCAGGGTGGAGCGATATCGAAGGTTGCCTGCCCGTGGACGAATTCTAGATTGTCGAGATATCGTTTTAGTGCCCGTTCTTGATCATCGGTAATGCTGTTATTGAGAAACACCTCAGCCAAGACCACTCCAATCTTCGCAAGAGAAAATAGCTGAGTCGCGTCAAAACCGTACTGAACACCGCTGTCATCTTCCACACTAAAGACATTGTTGTTCAGTTCAAACTGGTCTCTGTGAATGACTGCGTGGCGGTGGTCCATCAACTCACTATCGCTAGTTGTCCACTCCGTCGATAACGGTGACAACGAAAGCTCGATCTCACACGGTAAGGGCGGCAAAACAAGACGATGAGTATCTCTGGCGGAACAGAGCGTCGAGAAGCTATCAAATACTCCTCCTGTTTTCCGCTGTGGCCGTCACTCAGACCGCTCTCAGAACAGAGCTATCGCTCCTGGCCAGCCTCGCTTCGGCCGAAGCGAGGCGGCTCAGCCGAGGCCGTGCTCGTATCCTGCCGGTAATCCAACACCGTTCGTCCGGTGCTTCTTCTTCCAGCCGAGCTCGGCGTCTAACACCTGCTCAATCCCGTGCAGAAACGCATCACCGAACGTGAACGCCACCGGAAGTGCTCGCCCGCCACGCCGTGGCCGGGCGAGCACTGCCCACTGCAACACCACCCACAACTGCTCTAACAGGAACCCGACACCCACGTAGAACAGCCGAATTGTCGTCGATGGCGTCGTTGTCAGGGCCCGCGCTTCCCGGAACTTCTCGTAGCTCTTCTCGATCCGCGACCGGTGGTTGTAGACCTGCGCCACTTGCCGCGGCGTGCGGTCTTCCAGACCGTACGCCGCATATCCCGTCTGTTTGAGCCCCGACTTCCCACGATCCCCGTTCTGGTAGGTGACGTTGACCGCCAACGGATACGTCTGTTCGTGCTCTTTGCCTTCACAGATCGTCTCCTCGGTCATGTGCGATGCGTTTACTGAGAGCTTCTTCCGGAGCGAATCTTTCCCGGTCCTGACCGGAAAGACTGGCGGCGCGGTCTCCCGGAGAACACCGATCAACTCGCCACAGAAGGCTGCTCTGTCCATGAGAATCCGCTCGGTCTCGAACGGATATGTCCCGACGCGGGCGAGCACGCGCTCGACCGCGTCGGCCTTGCTGTCATCGCCGTCAACTGGTTCGACCGCCAGCGTCAGTGGCTTTCCCTGCGCAAGGACGAACGCGGTGCAGTAGCGATGGCACTTCGTCGTGCCGTCGCGGGCGTTCATCCGGCGGAACTCATCTTCGTCCGCCGGATTGCCGTGGAACGGGTTGTCCATGAAGTCGATGCAGACGGTTCTCGACCCGTCGCGGTCGAGAACCGTCAGCGCCACCAGCGCAAGGATATCGTTGACAGCGTCGAGCATCGGCTCTTTCTCCAGCGTGTGTAGCCAATCCATCACCGTCTCCCGATTCGGTGTGTCCTCAGTGTTCGTCGTGACCCCGTTGACCGATGTCGTGCCAACGGCGGCCCGTAAGACGACTTCCATGATCTCCTCGGAATCGAGGCCGGAGCCCTCGATTCCTTCCATCGGTATCAGCTCAAGCAACTCCATGCTAAGAGACTTCAACTGGCCGTTCGAAAGGAACTCGTCCGGATCTGTGAGGATGCGTTTGAGTCTTGGGAACTCCATCACACAGGAATCCGGAC
>Ga0207797_1003449_pt1 | contig 10482 bp, 6 predicted proteins | sample PRCRCaboRojoPR_6_FD_187275 | JGI IMG/M metagenome (GOLD analysis project Ga0207797, IMG submission 187275) | Marine sediment microbial community from Cabo Rojo, Puerto Rico - PR CR 10% Liquid 1 (SPAdes) | ecosystem: Environmental > Aquatic > Marine > Coastal > Sediment | place: Cabo Rojo, Puerto... | reverse complement strand
CCCGCGTCCCGCATCGCCTCGGCTTCGGCCAGAATCGAGTCGACCGGACGGGACACCTCCGGGCCGCGGGTCTGCGGCACGATGCAGTAGGTGCAGCGGTTATCACACCCATCCTGCACCTTGACGAACGCACGCGTGCGACCACCCCAGGCCACTCTGGCAGCGGGAGGGAAAGACTCAGTCTCCGGCCCGACGGCGCGGATGACCTCCTCCACCGTCCGGTCCTTTTCTGGATTGGGGATCACCACCGTGGTTGGGCCAGCGAGCGTGGCACATCGCTCGGGGGCCAGCGTGGCGTAGCAACCCACCACAGCCACCGGCGAGCCCGCATTGGCTCGCCTCAGAGCACGCGCCCGTTGGCGAGACTTGCGCGCCGCCTCCACGGTGACGGCGCAGGTGTTCAAGATGCACGCATCGGCCTGGGCGGGATCGCCCACCAAGACGTGACCGGCCGCATCGAATCGGCGGGCCATATATTCAATCTCGCTCTGGTTGAGACGACAGCCCAAGCTCTCAAGATAGATCTGCATCACATCACAAACCGACTCACGCGCGTCGGCGCCTCAAGGTTACGGCGCGTCCACGCGTAAATTATCGAAATGAATCTCCACACCCGGCTCGAAGAAGGTGCCAGCATAGAGCCCAATATCTCCTCGGCGGTAGGCGCCATCCTCCACCTGGATCAACCGGCTCCCGTTGACGGCAAACGACATCGTTGCCCCCTCACACGTCACCGCCAAGGAGTTGGTGGCCGGTCCGGTATGGATCGCCTTCGAGGCCGCCCAGTCGCCGCCGAGGATCTCCCAGGTGCCGTCCTCGTATTTATCTACGCGGTAGTAGCCGTCCCCGCTGATGGAGAAGCGATAGAAGTGCTCCGGATCCTGAACGCGGACCAAGACGCCATAGGCGTTATCGTCCGGGCCGGCGACCTGGGTGGCGTCGACGGTCAGCCGAAAATCGGTCAGCTTTTGATCGGCGAAGGCCCAGGCCAATCGATTGGGCGAAAGAATCCGGAGCCGCATGACGCCATCGCGGTATTCGACCTCCGCGGTGGCGTCGGACTCCGTCTGCCAGCCGCTCGTTGGATCGGAGAAATCATCCATCCACGGCAGCGGCGCTGAATCGCCACATCCGGCCAGAAGCAGCGCCAGCCCCAGCGCCAATCCCACGACCCAGAACGCCCTCATCTCACCACCCCCCTCCACGTCCGCTAGGGTGTCGCCACCACGAAGTTATCGAAGTGGACGCGCGCCTCTCCCTCCGAGCCGGTGCCCACCGCGATGCCGACGTCGCCTGAGGGGTGAGCATCGTCAGCCACGGTCTCCAACAGCTCATTGTTGGCATACAGACTCAACCGCTCATCCTGACAGACCGCGCGGATCCGATTGACCACCCCGCCGGTGCGGATGGCCTCCGAAGAGACCATCCCCTGCCCATTACCCGTCAGTGCCTGCACCGCCCCCCCATCGACGCGCCGGAAGATGCCGTAGAAGCCGTCGTCGCTGATGCCCAGGTAGTAGAAGTTCCCCTCATCCACGTATCGGCAGAGGACACCGAAATGGCCGTTTGATGCGCCGCTGGCCAGGCGAGCATCCACGCTGATCTTCACATCCGCAAAGGAACGATCGGGGCGGGCCCAAGCGAACCAATTGGGCTGGAAGAACTGGAAGACGTACTCCCCGTCCGAAAAACCACGCCTGAACTCCCCGCGTTCATCCTCGCCCCACGGGCCATTCTCGCTCTCGAAGTTCTCCTCGAAGAGGACCAGGTCCCTATCCTGACCGGAGCAGGCAACGGCAAGCAAACCCGCTAACAGGAGGGTAATCAACAGCCACACTCGGCGTCTCATCATCGGTTCCTCCACTATCGACGGCAAACGGCTCAAATGAGCCGCTCAAATCACTGTGGCGATTATAGCACGAGCCAGATGAATTTGAAAGCGTGACGTGGCGAGGGCGTTCGTAGCAGGTGTGAGGCCCTCTGCAGTCTCTAGAAGCTCGTCGTTGCATGTGTCTCCGACATCAACCCCTGAAGAACGCCTTCTCCTCGCTTCAGAAGCACCTACAGGGCCTCAGTGTGTTTCGGATGCCCGATTTGCTTCGAAATCCCGGCGAGGCGCACGCCACCGCAGATGGGCCTCGCCGGGAGCCGCGTTCCCGGCAAGGCAGAGAAAAGCCCCGACCGTTTCCCTCAGGCCGGGGCTTTCTATCCTCGCTAGGTCCGACACCCGCGCGCCGGCTACCCCATCACCACGCTCACACGGTGCGTCTCACCGTCATCAAAGATGGGCACCACGTTCCCGGCAATCGACTCACCATCGACCGCGACGGAGACCACACCCTTGGAGACGTGATCGGGATTGGAGACCTCGATCTCGTAGACCGTCCCGCGGAAGTACCGTCTCATTCTGAAGCCGTCCCAGTCGCCGGGGATGCACGGATCCACCAACAGGCCGTCGTAGGTCGGACGGACGCCCAGGATGTACTGCGTCCCGGCCTGGAACATCCACGAGGCTGTGCCGGTCAGCCAGCTATTGCGGGCCAATCCGAACTGCGGGTGCTCGTCGCCGAGGATATTCTGCGGGTAGGCATAGGGCTCGCACTCGAAGATGTCGATCGCGTCATTCTTAGCCGCCGGATTGACCTGGTCGTAGTACTCGAAGGCTCGGTCGCCGTGGCCCAACACCGTCTCGGCGATCATGACCCACGGGTTGGCATGAAGGAATATCCCCCCGTTCTCCTTGGCGCCGGGTGGATAGGTCGTCACGCCGCCCTTCTCTGGGTCATAGCCATCGTAGCCCGGCGTGCTGAGTTTGATGCCATTGGCCGTATTGAGCCGCTGACGAACGCTCTCCAGCGCCCGCTCCGCTCGATCTGGCGGGGCGAAGCCGGAGATGACAGCCCACGATTGGCCGTTGGTGTAGATCTGGCCCTTCTCGTTGGTGTGGGATCCGATCGGTTGGCCCTGAGCATCGAAGTAGCGGACGTACCAGTCGCCATCCCAGGCCACGTCGTTGACGCGCTCCTTCATCGTCTCGTAGTACGTCTCGTAGCAGGCGACCGTCTCCTCATCGTCTAGGTGCCGGAGAAGATCGATCATCTCCAGAAGCGCCTTGCCAAACTGGTTGGCGATGAAGAGTGATTCGGCGCCACGAGGCAGATTGACCGTGTCGTTCCAGTCGGCGAAGCCCAACAAGGGGAGCTCGTGCTGACCGACGTCGCCATAGGTGAACTCGATCGCCCGCTTCAGGTGATCGAGCACCGTTCCGGATTCAATCGGCTCCTCGTCGCGGTCCTTCTCGTAGTAGGGTATCACCTCATCCAGGAAGTCGAGATCGCCCGTCTCCCGCAAATAAGCCGTGACCGCCAGCACGATCCATAGGTGATCGTCACCGTAGTAGTCTGGCCGCTCGTCCTCGCCGGCCTCGCCGATCGTGGCTACCATGGTCATCGGGTTGAACTGATGCATCGCCGAGCCATCGCGCTTCTGCACAGAAAGCAACATCTCCAGAAGCGCCCTCCCCTCCTCCGGCATGTTGGCCAGGATGCCCATCACGTCCTGGGAGCTATCGCGGAAGCCGATCCCCCGCGCGCCCAGGCCGAGCTGGTAAAGTGAGAGGTAACGCGACCAGTTCTTGGTGGTGTGACACTGACGCTGGTTATGAACGTTCAACTGGTGATCCATACTCACGTTGGGTGTCTCCACCTGAAGCCGCGAGAGGTAGGCCTCCCAGAAGTCGGTCATCTCCGCCAGGGCGCGATCGACCCGCTCGCTATCGCGGAATTCCCTGATCCCCGGGAGCGCCGCCTCGACGCTCTCCGCCTGGCCAAGCTGGGTGATCAACCGCACTGATTCACCCGTTCGAAGCGTGCCCAGGTGGTGCATCAGCGCACCGATGTTATCCCCCCGTAGGGCCTCGTAGTTACTCAGTTCCTCATCCTGCAAAGCGAGCGGATTGGCCCACGAGCCGTACCGCTCCTCACCCAGAAAGCGCCGCCGATCCGATTCGAAAGATGAGATGGGATGATTGGAGGTGAAGTAGTTGACCTGCCGGCCCTTGAACATAAACGGATACTGAGAGAGGATCAGAGGCGCGTCTTGCTCCTGGTGGACCTCACTCTGCATCGTCTGAGGCACCCAGTCGGCGTTGGTGAATTGCTTCAGCGCGACGGGATGGGTGTACTCCACCACCGGGATCGCATCGAGCGCCAGCGTCCGCTCAGAGAGGTTGGTGATCTTGATATCGCGGATCAGCCGGCTCTCGCCGACGGGCACGAAGATCGTCACGTCTGTCTCGATATCGTAGAAGTTGGAGATGATGCGCGTGTAGCCCAGCCCCACGTGACACTCGTACCGCTGGTAGGGATCGAGCGTGGGCGCGAAGTAGGGTGAAAAGATCTTGTACCCACCTCCGCTCAGCTTGATCCGCAGGTAGAGCGTCGTGCCGTTGAAGTCGCCACGCGGCAACTGGGGAATGTACTTGATGATCCGATTCATCGCCGGATCGCCCTTGCAGATCAAGGCCCCGCCGGTCTGATCGACGATGCCGCCGAAGGTCAGCGTGCCCACGTAGTTGATCCACGGCACCGGCGTCTGGGGATTAGTGATCACATACTCGCGCCGATCGTCATCGAAGTAGCCGTAGTTGTTTTCCATATCTCACCTCACTCCAATCCATTGGCGGCGATGACCTGACTGTACCAGCGGGCGCTGGCCTTGAGAATCCGCCGCTGTGTCTCGTAATCGACGTAGATCAGCCCAAACCGCTTCGAGTAACCGTAGGCCCACTCGAAGTTATCCATCAAGCTCCAGACGAAGTATCCCTTCAGCGGCACGCCGGTCTCAATCGCCCGCGCCGCCTGCCGGAAGTGGCGCCGCAGGTACGAGATGCGCTGCGGGTCATTGACCGACCCGTCTGGCTCGACCTTATCCTCGAACGCGGCACCGTTCTCGGTGATGTAGATCGCCGGGAAGCGGTAGGTGAAGTGGAGCCGGGCCAGGATGTGATAGAGCCCCTCCGGGTAGACCTCCCACCCCATCTCCGTCTCTTCTTCGTTGGGCGTGACGGTACGAGGCGCGTTCTCCTCCTCCGGCACCTCGTCGCTCCGCACAATCCCACGAGTGTAATAGTTGACGCCCATGAAGTCAATGGGCGCGGCGATGGCCTCCATATCGCCCGGTTCGACGACGGTCATCGAAGCCCCCTGCGCCTTCAGGACGTCGTGCGGGTACTCCCGACCGACCAATGGATTGAGGAACCAGCGGTTCATCATCCCATCGGCCAGCCACGCCGCTCGCCGATCAGCATAACTGGGCGAAGCAGGAACGAAGTTGAAGAGATTGAGCGCAATGCCCACGTCCGCTTGATCCACGTTCTGCCGGATGATCGGAACCGCCCAGCCGTGGGCCAGCAGCAGATGATGGGAGGCCGCCAACGCGGCCTCGTTATCCTGACGGCCCGGCGCGTGGTGGCCCAGCAGGTACCCGACCACCGCGCTGACGTGCGGCTCGTTGAGCGTCATCCAGTGCGTCACCCGGTCACCCAGCGTCTGGGTCATCAGGTCGGCGTACTCGACAAACGCCTCGGCCGTCGCTCGTACGGGCCACCCGCCCTCGTCCTCCAACGCCTGCGGCAGATCCCAGTGGTAGAGCGTGGGGTAGGGCTCGATCCCCGCCTCTAGCAGGCCATCCACCAGCCGATCGTAGAAATCCAACCCCGGCTGGTTAACCGAACCGCGTCCTTGGGGGAAGATGCGCGGCCAGGAGATCGAGAAGCGGTAGGCCTGGAGGCCGATTTCCCCCATCAGGCCAATATCCGCTTGCCAGCGATGGTAGTGATCGGCGGCCACGTCTCCGGTATCGCCGCTCTCGATCGTGCCAGGCGTGTGGCTGAAGCGATCCCAGATGCTCTCGCGCTTGCCATCCTCGTCCCAGGCCCCCTCGATCTGATAGGCAGCGGTCGCCGCGCCCCACACGAAATCCGACGGAAACTCAGTCTTGGTCATGTCTGCTCCTTAATCATCCCCCGATAACGTCGTCAATCCGTGGCCGAACGGGAAGAGCGGATCCCCGGGAGAAGGCATCTGCTCCATCGACCGCGGCCAGGTATAAGAGAGTTTGCCCTGGAAGGGATAGTCGCCGAACAAGACCTCGGCCACGCCATCGCCCTCGGTGCCGGGCAGCCAGGCGGCCACCAGAGCATCCCAATCGTCGATCTGATCGGTGACGATCATCGGCCGGCCGGAGACGAGGATGACCACCAGTGCCTCGCTCGTCTCTCGCACCCGCTCGATCGTCAGTAGAGCCTCGTCGGATAGGCTGAGGTCGTTGGAGTCGCCCTCGCCCTCGGCGTAGGGCCTCTCTCCAACGACAACGATCCCCACGTCGGCCATTCCCTGATCGAAGATCCCCTCTTGATTATACTCAAGCTGCGCGTCGTCGACCAGCGCGCCCTCGATCCCCTCCAGAATCGTCGTCCCCGGCGTGATGGGTCCTTGCTGGCCCTGCCACTGAATCGTCCAGCCCCCGCACTGCCGCCCGATGTCGTCGGCCGAGCGGCCGGCCACGTAGACCAGCGGCGTATCCTTGGCCAGAGGAAGGAGATCCTCGTTCTTCAGCAGCACTAGCGACTTGCGCACCGCCTCGCGGGCCAGGTCTCGGCGCTTGTCTGAACCGATTTCCTCCAGCAGGCTCTCATCGCCGAAGGGGCGCTCGAAGAGCCCCAGATCGACCTTGACCGTCAGGATCCGCCGCACCGCGTCATCGACCCGCTCCATCGGCACGTCCCCGTTCTCCACCGCCTCGGTCAGCGTGGAGATGAAGGTCACGTAGTCGTAGGGCACCATCACCATGTCGATCCCAGCGTTGACCGCGGTCACGACGTCGGTGTAGTAAGGCCCGGGGATCTGATCGATCCCCTGCCAATCGGAGACAACGAACCCCTCGAAGCCCATCTCGCCCTTCAACACCTCGGTCAGCAGGTAGTCCTGGGCATGCATCTTTTTGCCGCCCCAGCTGCTGAAGGAGGCCATCACGCACTGGGCGCCGGCATCGAGCGTGGCCTGATAGGGCGGCAGGTGGACCTCGCTCAGGGTGGCCTCATCGACGTTGGTCACGCCCTGGTCGATCTCCCATCCCCGCCGGGTGGACGTGCCCCATTCGGTTCCCCCGTCGCCGACGAAGTGCTTGGGGGTCGCCAGGGCCGTCGTGGGCGCGCTGAGATCGATCTCGCCATCCACACCCTGGAGCCCGCGGACAAAGGCCGCGCCGAGCTCAGCGACGATGACCGTATCCTCACTGTACCCCTCGTAGGTGCGGCCCCAGCGGATGTCCTGTGGCACGGCAACCACCGGCCCGAAGTTCCAATAGATATTTGTGGCGACCATCGCCTGCGCGGTGGCCCGCCCAATGTGCTCAACCAGGGGCACGTCGCGGGCAGCACCAAGCCCGATGTTGTGGGGGAAGATAACCGCCTCTTTGACGTTGGAGTGGCCGTGGACGGCATCCACGCCGTAGATCAGGGGAATCCCCAATCGCGTCTCCAGCGCCGCCTCCTTGTACCCGCGCACCATCTCCGCCCAGGCCTCGGGCATGTTCGTCTTGGGCGATCCGCCACCGCCGCTGAGGACGCTGCCGATCTTCCACTCGCGCACATCCGCAGGCGAGATGCTATTCTTTTCGATCTGCGTCATCTGTCCAATCTTTTCGGCCAGCGTCATTCGCTCCAGCAGATCCTCGACGCGCTCCTCGGTGCTCAAGCCCGGGTTCAGGTAGGCGGGTCCTTCCTCACCGGGGGTCTGGTCCGGGGTGGGCTCGGTGGTGGGGGTAGGGCGTTCCTCACCCGGTGTCGCCGTCGGCTCCCCACCCTCCGGCGTAGCCACGGGCGTCGACGTGGGTGCTGGCGCGCAGGCGGTCACCACGACGCTGAGGATAACGAACAAGCAGAATCCAGCTAGAATCTTCTTCCTAATCATCGCGCTCTCCTCCAGAAGCTACTGCGGGATCACGTACAGCGTGATCGACCGCGCCGGCAGGCTCAGTTGGACGCCATCAGAAAGCGAGAGATCGTCGAGTTGCTCGGCCAGATGGTCCTCATCGAGACGCCAGACCTCGGCCGGGCCGCTGGGCTCGATCTGATCCCACATCAGCGTCTTCTCTTCCTCCTGATCGCCCAGGTTGACCACGATCAGCGTCACCGCGCCGTCGCTGCGCTGGGCGGCGTAGATCGAGACGCTCTCGTCGTCCGAGGAGGCATAGAGCAACTCCTCGCCGAAGCGCTGGTAGATCTGATAGACGTAGTAGGTGGGACGCACCTCATAGGTCGCCAGCAACCCGAAGCCGCCAATCGTCGGCGGGGTCTGCAACGCGAAGTAGGAGACCATTTGGACCCGCTGGCGGATCAGACGGCCCAGCACATCGCCCCACCAGATCGCATTGTAGAAGGAATCCGGCGTGGCCTCCCCCCTGATCGCGTGGCTCCAGTGGGAATTGACCTCGCCGATCGCCACGGGCAGGTCTCGTCCCGTCACCTCGCGCACCACAGATCGCAGGTTCCGCACGAGCTGATCCCAAGTCTCTGCATCGGCCCGCAGCTCCTCGACTGTCGCCGGGGGAGCGGTGGTGCCGTGGGGGAAGGGATATCGGTGGACGGCGACCATGTCGACCAGGTCGCCGTTGGCCTCCAAGAACTCGCGCAGCCAATCGCGTCCGGCCTCGTCCTGCGGATCGACCTCCGCCGAGCCGGTGAACTGGCTGATGTTTGGGCCCACAAACTGGATGTCCGGATCGACCTCTACCATCGCCTCGGCGATGGCCCGCCAATCCTGGTTGTACTGTTCGATGTCGTAGCCTTCGGGGAAGAGATTGGGCTCGTTCCCAATGCACCAGTAGGTCACGTCGTAGGATTGCTCGACGTTGGCGTAGCGGACCAGCTCGGCGGCGGCCTCAGGCGTGCCATCCAAAAGCCGGACGCAGATGTGAGGCTCAGCCTCCATCCGGTCGATCAACTCCATGAAGCGATCGATGTGATAATCCTTCAGTGCGTTCCGGTCGCCCCACTCCCCACCCGGAAAGCGGAGGAACTGGATGCCGGAGGTCTCGGCCTCCTCCAGCAGGTCGTAAGGCACCACGCTCCACGGCCCGAAGTTGGCGCCGTAGACGAAGGGGCTGATCAGACCCAGCGTCTCCGCCCCGTCCACGTAGAGCCCACCGGGTCGAGCCGTCGGGCGGGGCGTCAGTGTGGGTAGCGGTCCGCCTTCTTCGGCGGCCGTGCACGCCGAGCCGATGGTGGCCAACAACACGAGGAACGCTAGACCAATATGGCGTTTATGCATCGTTCTCTCTCCTTCCAACCAAACCGATGGTCAAGAAAAGCCCTCCCCAGACATCAAAGGAGAGGGCTTTGGGATCCAGCTTGAGTGACACCAGGGGTTACCCAATCGTGGCGACAACCTCGACCGACTGCGTGCCTCGCTCGGGGAGTGGCGCCACGTCTCCTTCCACCGGCTCGCCATCGACGGCGAGCGCGATAGCCTCCCCATCGCCGGCCCGCTCGACGGTGATATGATACGTCACGCCGCGGAAGACGCGCGTCGCCTCGAAACCGGGCCAGTCGGCCGGAAGCACCGGCGACACACGGAGCCCCTCGTAGGTCGGCTGAATGCCCAGGATCCACTGCGTGATCGCTATATAGTTCCAGGCCGCCGTGCCCGTCAGCCACGAGTTCTTGGCCTCACCATAGGAGGGCGCATCTCTACCGGCGATCATCTGGGCATAGACGTAAGGCTCGCAGCGATGAACCTCGCTGATCGACTCACGGGCCGACGGATTGGTACGCATGTAGTACTCGAACGCTCGCCCGCCCCGCCCCAGGAGCGCCTCAGCAATCACGACCCAGGGATTGGTGTGGCAAAAGACGCCCGCGTTCTCCTTATACCCCGGCGGGTAGGACGTGATCTCACCCAGATTGACCCGATAGGCCGTGTACGCCGGTTGATGGAGGAGAATGCCGTGGGGCGTTGCCAGCCGGTCTTGGACGGCGTCCAAGGCCTGCTTGGCCTGGCCGCCTTCCAACCCCACGCCGGCCATCACACACATCCCCTGCGGCTCGACGAAGATCTGCCCCTGCGCACACGCATGGGACCCGACCAGGTCCCCGAAATGGTCGTAGGCGCGCAGGAACCACTCTCCATCCCAGCCGTGGGCCAACACGGCGGCCTCCATGGCGTCGGCCGCGCTGGCATAGCGCTGCACCTCCTGCGAAAAGCCCCGCATACGGGCGATCTGGGCCATCTCCCGAGCGGCCAGGACGAACTGGCCGGCGATGAAGATGGTCTCCGCCACACCGCCCTCCTCACTGCCGGCGGTCTGGAAGGACTCCCCGGGCCGCTCGGAGAAACAGTTCAGATTGAGACAGTCGTTCCAATCCGCGTGGCCGATGAGGGGCAGTCCATGGGGCCCGAGACGGTCCAACGTATAGTGGAT